>Ga0116134_1000342_pt1 | contig 24512 bp, 15 predicted proteins | sample June2015DPH_19_5_FD_89737 | JGI IMG/M metagenome (GOLD analysis project Ga0116134, IMG submission 89737) | Peatland microbial communities from SPRUCE experiment site at the Marcell Experimental Forest, Minnesota, USA - June2015DPH_19_40 | ecosystem: Environmental > Terrestrial > Soil > Wetlands... | reverse complement strand
GGACGCATAGGGCGGTCGCTGCGTCGAAGTAGCAGTCGTTGAGGACGCCCGGGTAGTAGGTGCGGGCCGCGTTGGCGAGCATGGCGCGGACCCGGCTCGGGTCGGCGACGCGGCCCGGGAAGTCGCCGAGCTCGTCGCGGATGCGGGCGAACTGCTCGGCGAGCCGGGGCGTGGTGGCGGCCCCGGCCTTGTAGTCCTCGTAACGGTCGAGAAAGGTCTCCAGGCGGGCGAGCCGGCGCTCGTCTTCGATCTCGGCGGGGAAGCCGGAGGCGGAGCTGCCGGCGTAGCCCTCGAAGATGGCGACTTTGGCGTGCTTGTACTGGATCTTCCCGGCGACCACCCCGAAGGGCTGGTGGGCGATGTGCCAGGCGATGGTGCGGCGGAACTGGCGGGTGGTGAACCGCCAGGGGGCGCCGTCGACGTCCGGCACGGGGTCGTGCGGGCGGATCTGGCTGATGTGATCGCGGAGCACGTTGAGGCCCTCGTTTATGTCGTCCGCGAGCAGCGACTGCTTCTGCCAGCCGTAAGACCGCGTGAACAGGTAGTCACCTCCGGTGATCTGCTCTAGGACGTCGATCGCCTCGGCGACGGGCTCGATGACGACCCAGGTCGCGGATTCGCCGGTGGGCTTCTTTCCCTTGAACACGGTGCCGCGGACCTTGTGGCGGGTTATGACGCTGTCCTCGGACTCTTCGCGGAAGTAGCAGCCCTTGCGCAGGGACTGGACTTCGGAGTCGCGCATTCCCGAGAGGTAGGCGATGACGACGTAGCAGGCGATCATCAGCCGGGTTCGCTCGATTATGACGGACCTCGGGCAGAAGCGGTCGTGCCATGGCTTCCCGGTGGCGGGGTCAGGGCTGACCGGCGTGTCCATGCCGCCTGGCTCGGTGCCGATCTCGGCGGCAGCCCGGCGGATCATCTCCCGGGCAGTTGGCGCCTTGAGCCTTTCCCGGGGGACTCCGATCAGCCGGGCGAGCAGGCTGACGTTGACGCCCAGGTCGTGGCCGGTGTCCCAGGGCGTGGTGGCGGGGAGCCCCCGGCCCTCGGCCCGGCGCTGTTCGACGAAGGCCGCCAGCCGGCGGCGGGCGTAGCCTAGGCCTTCGCTGACTGCCATCGGCCGGGTGGCGGCCAGGTCGCTGGCCTCTGCAGTCGCGGCGAGGATGTCGGCTGCGGCGGTGCGGACGTAGAGCAGGGCGCCGCGCAGGTATGGGCCGAGCACGTCAGGCGGGATGCGAGGAGTGGTGTTCTCGGCGTCGGCCCGGCGGCCGGCGACCTGGCGGGGTGTCTGGCCCCGCCAAGGCACGTGGCTGAGCCTGTCGTAGGTGAGCTGGTCGCCCAGGCGGTGCAGGAGGGTCAGCGTCCATGCCCGCTGGGCGCGGGCGAGCGCCTGCCAGCGTGCGCTCGACGGGCACTTTGCGATGAACCCGTCGAGGAGCTCGTCGTCGGTGATGCCGGCCAGGCGCAGGCCGGGCCGGTGCTGGTCCAGGTGGCTGAAGAAATGGCGCAGCGTCCGGACCTCGCGGGCGAGGGTCTGCGGGGACGGCCGCCTCTTGCTGCCCTCGACCGGGAGGGTCAGCCGGGCGTAGGCGTACTCCTTGGCCGTCAGCCGCCAGACGGGATCGTCGATCGCGTCGAACCTGATAGTCGACTGGCCGCGGCTGGAGTTGACGACATGGCAGGCGGGGCTGAGGTCCCAGACATCGTCGCTGAACCGCGGTCCTGGCCCGGACCCGGGCTGCAGCGCGTGGCCGGCCAGGACGAGGACGTCGGCCGGCACGTGTGCCGGCCGCAGCGGGCTTTCGCGCCCGGCGGGGAAGGAGGCGGCCCGGGCGCTCATGCGCGGGTTCCGATCCCGCCCAGCAGGGGCGGCAGGTTGTGCAGGGGATCGTCGGCCTCGGCGATGGCCCGCGCCTCGGTGATCAGGCCTGCCGGGAAGGCGGGCAGGATCTGGGTGATGATCCGGTTCCGGGTGCGGCTGTGCAGTTGCGCCCAGGCGTCGGCGCTCATGGCCTCGCGCTGGCCCTCGATGTGGTCGAGGAACGCCAGGATCGCGGGTAGCTTCCTGCTGGTGATGATCGCGTTCGGGCAGTCCAGGCAGCTCCAGAACGGGACCGGGCACGGCTTGCCGGGTGCTCCGTAAGGGGATCCGGTGAAGTCCCGGCAGGCTGACAGCCATAGGTCGAGCTCGCCGGCCAGCAGCGGCCCGGCCTGTCCGGGGTCCACCCCGGCGAGGTCCCGGGCCTGCTGCGGGTCACGGGCCAGGAGTTCCTCCTCGGCCGGGGAAAGGACCCGGAGCTGGAGCGCCTCGCTCAGTCCCTCGGCCAGGCCGTCGGCGATGGCGCCTTCGTGGACGTGGCGGAGCGCCGGGATGTCGGCGTAGTGCGCTGCGGCGACCTGCTTGGAATGGCCCTGCGCCAGGAGGGGAAGCTGCCCTCCGGTCGCCCGGTAGAACTCGGCCTTGTAGGTCTTGCGGAGCCGCCGCATGTCGATGACGAGCGGCCGTCCCTCGCTATCCGTGATGCCATGCCGGCGGATGAAGGCGGCGACGCCCGAGTTGGCGTGGGCCGCCAGGCGGCTTCGCCTGATGCCGGCGGGTGCGCGCAGGTAGCCGACCCAGAGTGCGGCCTTCTCCTGTTCCCCGAGATGATGGCGGGCCCTGCGGGTGAGGCGCAGGACCAGGCGCAGCAGGCCGCCCGGCGTGGTGGCGTTGCCGTCGCGGACGCGCAGCCGGTTCCATTCCTGCCCGCGCCGGCGGAGCTTGAGGTACTCCACCTCGACGTATCCCCGGGACGGGTTCTTGCGGCAGTCTGCGGTCAGGTTCCGCAGGGACTCGGGCTCCAGCCCGGTGTCCAGGGCGAACAGGATCGCCAGCGCGGCCAGGTCTGTCTCCGTGGGGTAGAGCATCGCGTGCAGCGCCGGGAGCCCCTGCCTCTTCGCCCAGGTGATGCCGTGTCCTGCCGCGGCCGCCAGGTCCTCCGCCGTCACGACGCCGCGCTGGTCGATCTCCCAGAGCAGGTTCGCCTTGTGCCGCCAGCCGTGGACGCGGGGATCTCCGCCCGTGGCGAGAAGGGCCTCGCCGTCGATGGTGATCCGCTGGACCGCGTCGCGGATCTGCTTCCTGCATGCCTCGCGCAGCGCGGCGGCGAGCTGCGGCGGGTAGGCGTCGAGGGCATCGGTGGTGGGACGGGGATAGGGCGTGGAGACGGCGGCGAACCGCAGCCTGGCCGGCATCGCCGGGTGCAGCGACCCGGGCTCGCTGTCGCGCAGGTGGCGCAGCAGGGCCACCACGTTGAGGAAGAAGCCGTAGCCTGTCCGCGGGTTCGGCACCTCCCCGGTCAGCTGGAACTCGAAGGCGTCCAGCAGGCCGGGCGACAGGTCTGCCAGGGTCATCTCGGCAGGCCGGGGAACGCGCCCCGCGAGGAAGGCGTCTAGCTTTCTCAGCGAGCCGATGTAACTGTAGGCGGTCGAGCGAGTGCCGACCCGGCCGCCGACCTTGGACTCCCGGCGCAGCGCGGTGAGCAGCGCCCGCATCACACGCGGGCATGCGGCGCCGGTGAAGTCGACCTCGCAGCCGGGCCTGCCGGGGAACACCAGGCTGAACGCCAGCGGAACCAGCTCCCCGTCAGGACGCGCAGCAGGCCAGGCCGCCGCCACGGGCGCGGGGAAACGCACCCGGCGGCGGCCGCGTGACACTGGCATCAGGCACCTGCCGTAAGCTCGGCGAGCAGCTGCCCGGCGTCACTGCCCTCAAGCCGCCGGGCGAGCTCGCCGACGGCTTCGTCGATGAGGTGCTGGGCCTCGCCGATCGAGTCCAGGTAGACATAGGTTGTCGCGATCCGGGCGTGACCGAGTAGTTTCTGCAGGCGAGCGAGCGGGTCTCCCATCACCCGCCGGTAGGCGTTGTGGCGCATGTCCGCCGGCTGGTCGCCGATGGAGGCCAGCTGCTGGCGCACCAGTTCGGTGAGCAGGTGAACCGCGAACGTGTGCCGCATGGTGTGCGGGCTCGCGTCGATGTCCAGTCCCAGCCTGCGGCAGCGCGCGCTGGCCCGCTCGAACGCCGACTCCCATGACCTCGCGGTCATCGGCAGGCCCTGCTCGCCCAGCCACAGCGCCAGCGGGCCCACCGGGCGGTCGTCCTGGTCAACGTGCAGCAGGCGGGACCGCTCATCCGGTCCAAGGTCGATCCACTCCACCGCGGCCCACCGGCCCCCGCTCAGCAGCATCCGCCCGCCCCGGCGATCGGGCTCCCGGACGTGAATCCACCGGTGGCCTGACGGGAAACCCCGGGAGCGCACCCGCTGGATCGCGACGCACCGCTCAGCCTCGGCGTAGTCCCGCAGGCTGCGGAGCACCCGGTGCGGGACCTGCACGAAACGCCCCCTGTCACCCTTGGTGATCAGCGGCGCCAGTTCGAATCGCTCCGATCGCGCCCCGTCAGAGGCATCGATCTCCGGGAGCTCGCAGGCCAGCAGGCTGTTGGCCTCCTCCAGCCGCAGGCCGGTCGTGGCACACAGGTCAGCGAAGGCGGCGTTGCGGCTCCCGCACCGGCTGGTGAAGGAGGCGTCCTCCCCGCCGCCGGGCAGGCAGCCGCGCAGCCCGACATCCCGGAAGGCCAGGTAGCGCGGCGCGGACAGGAACCTCATGTCGCCCTTCCGCGCCCCCTTTTCCCGGGCCCCGACCACGGAGACCTCACCGGAGGGCTGCAGGCGGCCGTAAGCGAACGGGGAGCGCTGGAGAAGTTCCACCTGAAGGGCCCACCGGTAAAACTTCTCCAGCGCCGCGTCAAGCCGGCCCCACGATGACGCCTCGATCCTGTACTCCGGTCCCGACAGCCGCCTGGCCGCGTGGAACGCCTCCAGGTCCTCCCGCGTCACGTCCAGCACCGACCGCCCGCGACGCTCGGCGAGGAACCGCGCCCACGTCACCAGGTCGTAGGCATAGGCACGCCAGGTCCGGGGCGACCGCGCACCCGAAGTCGGCAGCGACCGCAGGAACCGGTTCAGCACCCACTCATACGAGCCGTCGTCGTTCAGGACGAACGGCATCCCCTCGGGCACGAACCGTCCCCGGAACTCGGCCACCCGCCGCAGCCCCTCAGCCGCATCCCACCCGTCCATCGGCTCAGCCAAGGCCACGTAGTCAGTGAAGAAGACTTCCACGAGCAGTGAACATAGTGGCCAGTGAGACACTGAGGCACTGTAGTTGTGCGCGGATAAACTTTGAGGCCACCACCCCGCCCGGTGTGCGCCCAGAGCCGATCGATGTCGCGGCCATGTGGCTGACCGCAGCCGACGGCACTCCGCGACCGGCCGGGCGCCGTTTTCAGGCACTGATCAAGCCGCCGGCGCACGCCCCCGTCACGGACATGGACACCCGGCAGACGGCCATCACCGCCGAAATGGTGGCCAGACGGCCCAGCGCCCACGACGTGCTGGCCAAGCTCGATGAGGCTCTGACCGATGGGCCAAACCTGCTGGTCGCCCACAACGCACCGACCGAGGCCGGAATTCTGAACGATTACCGGGAGCACTGTCCGCGGCTGGCGACGACCTATTTCCTGGACACGGTGCGGCTGGCCCGCACTGCCTATCCGGACCTCCCGTCGCACAGCCTCGATGTGGTCCTTCGCCACTTGGGGATACCGATACCTGCCGGGCGGCATCGCGCGATGCCCGATGTTGAGCTGACGGCCGCCGCATTCCCCCAGATCCTCGCCGACGGGGCCGCCGCCGGCCGTTGGCATCGCCTCGCCGATTTGCGCCGGATCGGCGGATATCAGCCAAAGGCTTCCCGGCCGCTGCAGGAATCGCTGTTCGACATCTCCCCCGCTGAACTCCGATAGCGTGCGCCAGCCGATGCCGTCAGATACCGCGTCCGAAAAGTCCCCTGTCGGCTTTCGGTCGCGAGGCGGTCTCACTATTCTGAGCATTTGTGTCTATGAATCATCCGCGGCTCCCGATGCGCGCTGGCCAGCCGACAAAGCTGCGCGAGCTTGGCCACGACGAAATTTGGCTGCAGAACTGGCTCGCCGGGGACCCGGCCCGCTTGGGTCTGGGGGAGGTGCGAATCGTCGCGCAGGAGCTTACCGCCCCCCGCGGTGGCAGCCTGGACATCCTCGCCGCGGACGGTGACACCTACTACAGCGTTGAGGTGCAACTCGGGGAAGTCGACGCATCCCACAGTTTCAGGGTCTTCGACTACTGGGCCCGCAATCGCATGCGCTTTGAGGGAAAGACCCATGTCGCCGTCCTGGTCGTTGAAAGCGCCACTGGCCGGTACCGGCCGGCCCTGGAGGCTCTCGCCGAGTATCTGCCCCTGGTGGTGATCGAACTGCGGGCCTGGCGCGGCGAGGCTGAGGTGATCCTGGTCCCCGAGACCGTGGTAATCAATCAGAACCTTGACGTCGCCGGCCCAGCCGGCACGGTCTCGGGCGAAGCGCGTTCCGAAGCGGACTGGAAAGCAAGCATCTCCCCAGAGGCCTGGGCGTTCCACGATGAATTCATCGCCTGGACCCGGGCCAACCTGGGTGAGATTCGTGTCGACTACAGCCCCAAATCTTATGTTGGCATCCGCCGCGGCCGACGAGTATGGGCTCCCCTGTGGTTCAGGAGGGACGGCGCCACCGTCTACCTGCCCGATCCCGATGGTCTGCGCGGAGAGCAGCAGTCTCCTGCTATGGATGAGTTCCAGGAACGGCTCCGCAAGGAAGGCCTCGAAACAAACTGGCAGCCGACCTATAACGCCGGGGCTAACCCGGTCCCGGTCCGGCTGCGCCAAGCAGACCTAGCCAAGCCGGTTGTGCAGGAACTGCTCAGGGCAACCTTCGAGATCCTGGACTCGGGCGCCGTCCCATGGTCAGAACGGCATGCACGACCAGCGACTGCCGCCATCAACGGCACAACCGAGGTGACCTCATCCACGTGACCTAGCACGCATATTCGGCTCGTGCCGTCACCAACAAATTCAAGCGGCGCTGCGCGATCGAGGGCACGAGGTCGCTGTAGCTTCATGGGTGGTGACGTGTACGTGAGGCAGAGCGGCGAGCTGGTTGCGCTGGCCAAACAGCCGTATGCGGCTGAACGCGTCCTACAGAAGCTGCTGGAGATGGCAGGCTCAGGTGAACGATGCCCGGCACCGGATCGGCAAGACCGTGGCGCTCGGAACCACCGAGTTCACGCTCCGGTTCGTCGGCACAATCTGGCAGCGGGTCGCCGAGGAGTTCGCCGCCCGCGAGATCGAACTGAGCGTGGTGCACGTGCGCACCAAGGATTCTTTTGACCGCCTGGATGCCAAGGAGATCGACCTGCTATGCGGAGGATTCGCGTCCGTCGCGGGCGCAGACGACATCCTCGGCGACTATGAGTTCCTGCAATGGCGGCGTGAGGGCCTGGTCCTGCTGACCAACCTGCCCAAGCGCGAATTGCCCGTCCCGGCGGTCAGCGTGGACCGTGTTCCTGAAGTGCCGCTCATCGTCCCAGCGTCCGGCGGGGTGATCACGGACTTCCTGTCGCCGATGGTACGGCGGCGATTTCCGCAGCCGACTCACCATCGTGGCCACCATCGATGATATCTACTACGGGCTCGCGCTGATGCGCTCGAAGATGACCTATGGATGCATGCTGACCTCCGTCAGCATCGCAGAGGCCGAGGTCGAGGGGCCGTTTGCCCGGCGGCCCCGGCCTGCGCCTTATCGATCTCGGCCGCGATTTCGACCCCGCGATGGAGCTGGTTACCGGTACCTTCTTCCGGCGCGGCGAGCGCAGCGCCTTCGACCGGTCACACCCGCTTAACCTGCTGTGGCAGGCTTTTCACCCACGAGGTCGCCTACGGCGACCCATACCAGCTGTAGAAGCGGCGCCCCTACGGCTGGATGACGGCATCCGCAGGACGGTTCCCGCACCAGATGATCCGGTCGGCGAAAGCGCCGCGTTCTTCCGCTTTGGCGGCCCTCAGCTTCTCCAACTGCTGCCGACCGATGCCGACCTGCTCGGCGAGGGCATACAGAACCTCGAGGATGTCGGCGAGTTCCTCTGGATCAGAGTCGGATTCGAGGAACTCAGCTACCTCCTCGGACAGCTTGCCGCGCAGCCGTGCGGCGTACTCATCCGTGTCGGCCGAATAGACGATAGGTTCCAGGCCCTTGGACTGGATGATCTGCGGGATCCTGTCGCGGACTAGCTTTCCCTGGCTCAAAGGAGACCTCCGGCCATCTGCGCTCTTGCGACCCGGCAATTGGCGCCGATTTAGGGATCGTAGGAGCTTGGGCACCTGCGCCGTGGGAGAACACGCCCGCACGGGACCGACAATCTCAAATGCGCCAGCGCGTGAGGATTCTTTGGCCGACCGGGCGGGAAGCGCGCGTTCGAAGAGCTGATCGACTTCATCACCGAGCGGCGCCGCCGTCACCCGGGGCCACACGTCTACCGTTACAACCACTACGAGCCCATGTCGTACACCTGGACATCAACGAGATGACCCAACACCGCAGATCGCCGCCCTGCACGACAAGACCATCGACATCGGCCTGCTGCGCGAACCCCCTCCCGGCCATGTCCGCACGCTGAGCGCCGCCGAGCTGATGCGGCGATGGTCTCCGGTGTCTCGGTGCTCTTGCCCGACTCGCGGACCGTGACCTAGCCGACACGCCAGGGTGCAATCATCAGAAACAAACGGTGTGCCAACGGCTTTCCCGTTGGCCAGCCCGATGCTGAGTAAATGGGGGCGACGGCCATGGGGGCCGCGATTGCGTGGCTTGACACGTCACCGGAGGAGCAGCGGCGCGTCCGGGAACTGATCGCGCTGTTCGCGCAGAACGAGAGCCGGGACGAACTCGGCATCGGGCAGATCCGGGATGCGTTCAGCAACACCCTTTTCCCGGGCACATCAGTCATCCAGACGCGTGCCCGTTACTTCCTGTTCGTTCCCTGGATCTACCAGGACGGTATGCGCCACGGGCACCGCGGGCAGCAGCTGAAGGCCTGGGCGGACAAGCAGGAGCGCAGGCTGATCGAGGCCCTGCGCGATACGGGCGACGTGGACGGGCTGATCGGCCGCCTGGCCGGTCCCGCCGTCAAAGTTCTCCCCTCCACCATCTACTGGTCAGGCCTGATCCGGTACGGCATCCTCGCTCGTGACACCGCTCCTGACCAGCTGACGGTCCCCGTAGCAGGCACGGAGGCGGATGAGCTCGCCGTGCGAGTTGCGGGCGACTGGAACCCGACCCTTCCGGCCGCTCCCGCTGGTTTCCCCGGTCACGGGGCGGTTGGCCTCGAGCTGCTACCCGAGGAAGCTGTCTGGCTGGCCGAGCAGATCACCAGGACCGCCGGGGGCACCCTGTTCGCCCACCTCCTGACGGCAGCACCCATGCCGGACCCCAAAAGTCCTGCTCCATGGGATGACTCGGCGTGCGCTACGGCGCCAGTACCGATCGACGGGCAGCTTCTGCACGCGCGGCTCTTCTCGCTGGCCATGCATGGCGCCGCCCTGCTGTACAACCTGCTGATCGGTGAACGGTACGAAGCTGCCGGGCACACGCGGATCAGCGAGCCGACAGCCGATTATTGTGAGCGCCTGGAGCGCTGGGCGCAGGAGTGTGCTGATGCATGCCACCAGCTGGCCAGCTGGGACCGCCAGGACATGTGGGATCTCGTACTGCGCGCCAACCCCCGGGTGGGCCTGGCGACCCGCCTGTTCGTGGACACCTGGCTCGACGCCGTGGTCGCGGGTCCCCGGGTCGGCATCGCTGACCATGTGGAGCTCCGCGCCCTGATTGCCGGGCGGGAGCAGAAACAGAAGAAGGCCCAGTCGCGCCTGGCCAACGAGCGGCTCCTCCGCACCTGGTCCGGCGCATCCGGGAGCGCCCCGCTGATCTTCCGATGGCAGCAGGTACGCCGGATCGTCACCGACATCCGGGAAGGAGCCGATCGCGATGCTGGCTCCTGATGCCCGCATGGTCCTGCTCGACCAACTGCGGCCACCCGTCGGCTACACCATGGACGCGGCCGTAGCCACCACGTTCACCCTTGACTTGTCGGCCGCGCTGATCCCTCCCCTGGCTTTCGCATCATTCGGATTGTCGGGCACTCCCGATCCGGTCGCCGCCCTGGAGGCGGTCCGGGCGTGCGCGGACCGGGTGGACGTCTTCTGCCAGGCCGGGCAGATGGCTGTCCCCAGCCAGCCGTCCGACCTGATGGCGTTCCTGGAGCCGATGGTCCATGAAGTGCGGCGGCCACGCCCCGGCCATTTGTTTCACCCGAAGGTCTGGCTGCTCCGTTACCGGGCACCGGGCGAGCCCGACCGCTACCGGCTGCTATGCCTGACCCGTAACCTTACGCACGACCATTCCTGGGACGTGGCCGTGCGCCTGGACGGCGGCATCAGCGGCGGCCCCAAGGCAGCGAACCGGCCCTTGGCCGAACTCGTCCGTGCCCTGCCTGGCCTCGCTGTGATCACGCCGCTGCCCGAGGATCGCCTCGACCGGATCGCCGGGCTCGCCGCCGACGTACGGCGGGTCGTATGGGAACTGCCCGACGACGTGACCGAGATCAGCTTCCACACCTTTGGCATCCGCGGCGTCCGGCCGAGCGCCGACTTCAGCGGGTACCACCAGCTGGTGATCGCGCCCTTCCTCACCGACGACGGGCTCGCCATCGTTGCCCCCGGTTTCCGGGACATTGCCGTGGTTTCCCGGGCCGAAGAACTCGACCGACTCGCCCCCGGCACCATCTCCGGGATCACTTCGTACGTCGTCAGCAGCATCGCCGGGCTCGACGAGGACAGCACCGGGAACGACCTCGACGGTCAGCAGATCCTCACGGGGCTGCACGCCAAGCTCTACGTCACCGAGCGGAACAGGCGCGCCCACGTGTTCATCGGGTCCGCCAACGCGACCCGCGCGGCCTTTACCGGAAACGTCGAATTCCTCGTGGAACTCGAAGGCGGGGCGACGAAGCTCGGACTGGCCACCTTCCTCGGACCGGAAGCGCCATTCCATGGCCTGCTCGAGGAGTACAGCACCGGAGGAGGAGCCGAACCCGATCCGCTCGATGAGGGCCGCCGCAAACTCGAAGACCTGCTCCGTAACGTCGCTTCGGTGCCGTACACCGTCTTGGTCAAGGACAGCTCAACGGCCGCATACGTGCTGGTCGTCACTACGGAACAGGCGCTGCCGATTCCTGACGGCTTCAAACTGACCATGGAGCTGCTGACCCGTCCGGGGGATGCCCAGAACCTTTTTGCCGGGCCTGCCAACGCGTCGTTCGGCCCGGTACCGCTTCCCGACGTCACCCCATTTCTCGTGGTGCGCGCTATTTCACCAGACGGACTCCACGGCGGGACAGTTATCCGCGGGCTACTCCGCAACGATCCCGCGGGCAGGCTCGACGAGGTCCTGGCCCGCCAGGTCGATACTCCCGAGAAATTCCTCCGGTTCCTTGCCCTGCTCCTTGGCCTGGGGAATCCCTATCTGCTGGCCATGCTCGCGGGCGACGGCCGTTCCGCAGGCGGCTATGCGAACGCCGGTCCCGCTCCCGGCATCTTCGAGCTGATCCTCCGGGCTCTTGCGGACAGACCTGAGGCCCTCGCTGACCTCGACCGGCTCGTGCGGCGGCTCCAGGCTACGGAATCAGGCCGCCTTGTACTCCCGGACGGATTTGAGGCCCTCTGGCAGGTGGTAGCGGACGCACGTCGTTTGCTGGGGACCGTGAGCTCGGCATGAGCCGGTGCGACTTCGACGCGGCGGCGATCCTGGCCGGACTCAAAGGTTTCCAGCGTGACACGGTCGAGCACGTCACCCAGCGGTTCTACGGCGAGAGGCCGACCCGTAAGTTCCTGGTGGCGGACGAGACTGGGCTCGGCAAAAGCCTGGTCGCGCGAGGCGTCATCGCGCGCACCATCGAGCACCTCCAGCACGATGACAGCGTCGACCGGATCGACGTTGTCTATGTGTGCTCCAATGCCGACCTCGCCCAGCAGAACATCAGCCGTCTCGACGTCACCGGCGACCCGCACCTTTCCTTCGCGAGCCGCCTGACGCTGCTCGCGAAGGACTCCCGCCGCCTCGCCCTCGGCCACGGGAAATTCACCAAGCCGGTTAACCTCGTATCGTTCACGCCCGGAACTTCCTTCGAGATGGGCTGGCAGACCGGCAAGGCAGAAGAACGTGCCATGCTCTTTCTCCTGCTCGAGCCGCTGATCGATCTGTCCGGGTGCCGTCGCCGGGCCGCGGTGAACCTGCTTCGTGGGCAGGTCGGCCAGTACGACCGGTTCGCCACGATTATCAGCCAGCTGAGACGTGAGCTGCACGGCGAGATCGATGCCGACGTGGCGGCAGGCTTCAAGGACGCGGTGTGCGGCGGCAGGCTGCTATCGGATTTCGACAAACTCATCGATGAGATGGGGCGAAAGCGGTCAGTCCCGGACAGCCTACGGGACCGGGTGCGGCGGCTGACTGGTGACATGCGCAACGAATTGGCGCACGCCAGCGTGCGCACTCTCGAACCGGACCTCATCATCCTCGACGAGTTCCAGCGCTTCCGCCACCTGCTGGACGACACCTGCGAGGCAGGCCAACTCGCCCGTTACCTGTTCGACTACGGTCAGGCCAAGGTGCTGCTGCTGTCGGCGACGCCGTACAAGCCATTTACGTACGCTGAGGAATCAGACGATGACCATTACCGCGATTTCCTGCAGACGCTGGCGTTCCTCGCTGACGGAGCCGACCATGTGAATGCGGAGGAAGTCGTGGCGAGCCTGAGCGCCTTCCGGCGTGCCGCCGTCTCCGGCCAAGCCGTCGCGGACATCACTAGCCACGTCCGGCAACAGCTTCTGATGGTCATGTGCCGGACCGAACGGCCGCAAGCTGACGGCGCGGGCATGCTCGCCGAGTATCTCGATACGGCCGGGCCATTGGATGGCGGTGACCTCGTGGGGTACGTGGCATTGCGCCGCCTCGCCAACGCGGTGAAAGGCCAGGTCAGTGCCGAGTACTGGAAGTCAGCCCCATATTTCGTGAACTTCTGTGACGGCTACCAGCTTGCGGAACGCCTACGCCATGACCTCAAGGATCCGCAGAGGCGAACGGACCTGCTGCCGCTGCTGCGCGCAACGCAGCGACTTGATCCGGAAGACATCCGGGCCTACGCCCGGGTCGACTACGGGAATGCGCGGCTGCGGCGCCTCGCAGCGGCCACCGTTGAGGCGGGTTGGTGGAAGCTGCTGTGGATCCCGCCTTCCCTGCCGTACCTGGCCCCCTCCGGTCCGTACGCCGAGCCGTTCGCCCGCGACGTCACCAAGCGGCTCATCTTCTCCTCCTGGGCCGCGACCCCAACGGCCGTCGCGTCCTTGCTCAGCTACGAGGCAGACCGGCGCATGGCCGAGGGAACGCGGCTCACCGAGAACACCGCCGAGGCACGCCGCTCGCTGGCGGACCGCCTGACCTATGGGCTCGACAGCTCAGGACGGCCGCAGGCCATGACCGCCCTCACGCTGTTCTGGCCCATGCCGGGTCTGGCCACGCTCGCCGATCCGTTGCTGCACGCCCGGCGCGGAGGTGCTCCTGCCGCCGTTTCCGCAGCCGAGGAATTGGTCGCTGGCCGGCTAGCGTCCCGGCTCCCACCGGGCGAAACGAGCCGCGCTGCCGCATCCGACGCCTGGTACTGGGTGGCCGCGCTGCAAACGCCAGGTTCGCTGCCCGGCACACTGGACCCGGCTGATCCTGCCACGCACCAAACAGTCATGCAGGGCCTCACCAGGCAGCCGGCCGCCGAAGACGACGCCGACGATCCGGCCGGCCTGACGGCCCATGTGGAGGCGGCTCTGCAGGCCATCGCCGGCGCCCCCGATCTCCCTGCCCCGCCACCCGACCTCGCGATCACGGTGGCGCGCATCGGGATGCACTCCCCCGGAAACGTAGCCTGGCGGGCCCTTGGCCGGCTGGTGCACGGCCAGGACCAGGTAACCCCCGGTGGCCACTGGAATGCCGCGGCAATACTGGCCGGCGGCCTGGGGACCATGTTCCGGCGAACCGAGACGACCTTGCTTCTCGACCGGCTCTGCTCAGAGGAGACGTACTGGCGTTCGGTTCTCCAGTACGGCGCTTGGGGCAACTTGCAGGCCGTTCTCGACGAATACCTGCACCACCTCGCGCTGGCGGAGGGCGTCATGGCATTCGACGACGACCGCCTCGCCACGTTGGCGGCGACAGCGGCGAACGCGATCGCGCTCCGCCCATCGCGGTATGAGGCCTTCGATCCACTCGCACCCGACCAGCCCATCGCGTTCACCAGCCGCTTCGCCTTGCGCTACAGCGGGCGCCGCCAGAACGAGGAAACCAGCCGCCAGCCGGAGACCAGGCGCGCCTTCAACAGCCCGTTCTGGCCATTCGTGCTGGCCAGTACCAGCGTCGGGCAGGAAGGCATCGACTTTCACTGGTGGAGCCATGCCCTCGTGCACTGGAATATTCCCCCGAACCCGGTGGACTTCGAGCAGCGGGAGGGCCGTATCGACCGCTATGCCGGGCACGCGGTCCGACGCAACATCGCCCACCGGCACGGCGGAGAAATCCTCAGGTCCGGCGACCCCGACCCCTGGCATGCGGCATATGAGATCGCGGTGGATGAGGCGGATACATATGGCGAGTTCGCGCCACACTGGGTGTACCCGGGACCAGCCCGAATCGAGAGGCACATCGTGCCATATCCGCTCAGCGTCGACCTCGCGCGGCTCAGCCGTATCAAGGAGGATCTAGCGCTCTACCGGTTGACCTTCGGCCAGCCGAGGCAGGAAGACATGCTCGACATCCTGCGCCAGCGGGGGGTGGCGGATGAGCCCGGCCGGGTATTGGAACTCGGCCTCAATCTCGCTCCCCCCGCCAGAGCGCACGGCCCTGACGGGAACAACGAGGGAGCGGCCAGAGAGCTGTTACCTACGGCCATCGCGTTGTTCTCCTTCGTTGTCTTGGACGACTCTCGAAGGATCACACGATGGCCGTCTCAGTACACAACGCCACGCCCCTCACCAGCGGAAACTCGTACACCACCCCCGTGGACGCAACCTAGTGCCGGGGCAGCTTCTGGTTGGAGTTCAGCCAGGCGAGACTCGAGCCGCTGGTGCCCGACCCCGGCTCGGTGGCATCGAGAACGGTGACATCCGCTCCCCGGCGCACCAGCGCGGCCCCGATGATCCTGGCTCCCACGACGGCGACATGAACCACGTGTCAGCGGTATCCACTTGGCGATCCTCACGCACTACCGTTGGCAGGGCAGGCGCCTTCCGTGAAAGCTTGGGGACCCGAAAGAGGATGACCTTATGGCAGTCTCCAAACCCCGCAGTGTCCTGATCGTCATGGGCGGCATCATGCTGCTGCTGGTGGGTATAGGCGTGGGGTGGTGGGCCTGGGGAGGCGGTGCCGGGGAGCGGGACAGTCGTGGCACGACGTTCGGCACGCTCCTGGCGGTGCTGGGACTGCTGCTCACGTTGGCCGGGTGGTTCATCCCCACCACGAGCCGGCGGCCGGTCAAGGGGACGTCGCAGCAGGCCGGCCGTGGCTCCGTTCAGGCTGGTGGCCACATCACCGGCGCGGTGGCCACGGGACGGGGTGCTGGCGCTACCGCTCCTTCCCCGCCGCCGACCCCGACTCACGCCGCCGGGGACGGGTCGTCGAATCGCATCGTCGACCAGCAGGCCGGCGCCGGTGCTGTGCAGGCCGCCGGTGACATCACCGGAGCCGTCGCGACCGGGAAGAACGCCCAGGCCGACGGGCCACCGCAACCTTCCGATGAAGCACACCTGGCGCCCGGCAGCGATCCGCCAGGGACTTCGTGAGCAGCATGACAACAGGGACAGGCCCTCATGACGGCGGCCAGAACCAGATCGGGCAGAGCGCGGGCGACCAGGCCGTGCAGGCGAGCGGCAACATCACCGGTCCGGTCGCCACGGCGGATAACGCCACGGCGACCTATCACGATAACTCCTTCCACTACCACTATCCCGTTCCTCCGCCCGAGGGAGACAGCAGCCGGGCTCGCCTGCGGGAGAATTACCTCAAGAAGCTGGGAGGACTCCTCTCGCGCAGGCCGATAGGCGCGGCAGGGCCGCTGGCCGTGGAGTGGCAAGCGAGCGACGACTCCCACATGTCGGACCCCGGCGAGCTCATCGCCGAGTGTTTCGCCAAGAGGCGGATCATTTTGCGCGGGCCTGCGGGTGCGGGCAAGTCCGTGCTCCTGCGGCGGGCCGCGCTCCAGAGCCTCGAGTCGGGAGCCGCCATCCCGGTCATCCTTGATCTGAGCCACTGGAAACCCGCGCATTCCCAGGCGATGAGCGAGATCAGCGAATCCGCCGAGGCTCGCCGTCAGCAGTTCGCCGTCATGGCGCATACCTCTGTCGTGCCCATCAACCCGAGCACGTTCGAGGAGTTTCTCGAGCTCGGCGAGGTGATCCTGTTCGTCGACGGACTGAACGAGGTCGCGAGCCAGGCAACCTCCATCACCATCCTGAACGCGATAGACGCCTACCTGCAGCAGCATCCCTTGAGCCTGTCCTCCCTGGTAGCCGATCGGGCTCACCACGACGGCGCCACCGACCTGTCGCCTTGGGCGGAACTCGAACTGCACCCCTTGACCAAGGACACGGTCGAAGCGGTCTTGTCCGCACACTTCTCGGCGGACCTGCGCGCGGTCATATCGGATGCGGACAGGGCGCTGCTGGGGCGTCCGTTCTTCCTCGAGCAGGCGATCTCGACGGGCAGGCCGGCGCTGGGATCCGCGGAGAGCAGCCTTGAACGGTTCTATACGCATCAGGAGCGACCGACGAAGGATGATCTCGACCGTCTGAGCACCATGGCCTTCGAGATGTATCGAAACAGCACGCGGGCGGCAACGCTGTCGTTCGCCAAGAAGTGGCTCACCGACGCGACCGCCGACCGCCTGGTCGCGGACGGCACCCTGGTCAAGTCGACGAACGACGAGATTCAGTTCGACCACCAGATCAAGAACGACTTCCTGGCCGCACGCTTTCTCGCACGGCACGAGGAGGAGTGGAACTCGGACTCGTTCAACCGCGTGACCTTCTCCGCGAACTCGACGGAACTGCTCCTGACCGCGCTGAGGATGCTCGCGTCCCCTCCTACCGGCGACAGGTTTCTTCAGGCCGTTTACAACTGGCATTGGCTGTATGCGGTCAAAACCGTCGCCGTGTCCACGGACGGCGTAGGGACGTTGTTCTCGAAGGGGGTGGAGGTCTGGCTCGCCTGTTGCGCCGCGGAAAAGGTGCTCGACCCGCTCATCTGGACGAGCGAGGCGACGAAGGCGATGCTCGAGGGCCTTCCGAACTCCATCTTCCGCCGCGCAGCCACCGTGCAGTCGGCCGAGGACATCATCCAGCTGAGCCACTCCATCGACTCCGACGAGGACTGGTTCCTGCAGTGGAGGAGAACCCTGGGCCTCGGTTCGGATCACTCGGGTCGCGAGGAGGACCTTCAGCTCCTCGCCGGGGACGACCCCGTGATGGGGTGGGCGGTCTCGAACGCCGCCAAGCGGTGGTCGCTCGACGAAGCGGATCTGAGGCAACTCCGGGCCATCTATCGATCGACCAGCGACACGGACATCCGCTGGCGGGTCGTTCACACGCTCGGGGCTTTCAGGACGTCGGCGAATGCGGATCTGCTCTTCGACGCCTTGGACAAGGAGCGGGGCGAGTGGGTGCGCTACGGCGCGATCAGATCGCTGGTCGAGCTGGCGATCGAGGGCACCGATGACGAGAGGACGCACGTACTCGAAGGTCTGCGGGTACGTCTCGGCGTTTTGACTACCAGGCTGCAACTGAAACTGGGTGAAGCGGTCTTCGTCTCCCATCCTCCCGAAGGCTGGGCCGAGGCCGTCGGGCCCTTGCTCCGTGAGGCCGCCTCGCGACAGCAGCTCCTGGTCGACGTCGACCGCTGGCGCGTGCTGATCCGGCAGTTCGAGAGGTATGAGCGCGGACTTCAGATCACGCCGCCAAGTCGTTGATTGCCTCTGTAGCGGCGGACAGTGTTGCGCAGCAGATTCCTGCGGATGACGAGCGACCAATCCCACTGGGGGTCCGGTATCCCGAGCACCTCCGCGGCGGCGCATCGGAGATATTGGTGTCTCACGCGTGCCGGCGGAAAGGTGACGAGAGAACGCTCACCGTCCGAGCACAGAAGATAGGGGCGAGGAGTTTCGGCAATCTCCGTCCAGCTGGTGATGTCCAGGAGCGCGGTGAGCTCCAGCTCGTCGTGCCGCATGACGGCAACCAGTCCCGTGGCCGCCACGGGCAGCACATGAATGTGAGCATGAGCGATACAGGCCCCGCCGGACTGGTCGGAAGTGGACCCATGCTCGAAGAGGGCCACCGAGCCATATGTCTCGCGAAGCCAGTCCCTGGCTCTCTGAGTGACCTGCACTGCCTCATGCCGATAGTCCAGCATCGCGCTTGCGAAATTTAGATAGTGCTTCTTGGGCACTACCAGTAAATGACCCTCGACCAATGGCGATATGTCTACCACTATGGCGAAGTTGGTGGTCTCCAGCAGTATCCTGCTCTGCGGATCGCCTTCGTACGTCCTGCTGAATTCGGTGGAGGCACTTCCGGACAATTCAGCACAGAGATCGGATCCGTCGCACTTCCATGTGCTGTCACCACTCACCGAACTCCGCCCTCCGAGGACGAGCAGCCTTCGTCTATTGTGTCACGAGTCCGCTGACGCCACAGGACACGCCACGTCGGGTGGCCCGAGCGCTGGACGCCTTGCGAGCAGGGACGTGAGAGACTCCGGGGCACAAATCACCGAGATCTGAAGGATGGGATGGCGCCGATGAGCAGCAGGGAAGTCCGCGACGCCGTACACGGATTGATCGACTTGACCGACCATGAGTGGAAGGTGGTGGACTCGCCAGCGTTTCAGCGGCTACGAGGCGTCCAGCAACTCCCGCTGACACACCTCGTCTATCCCGGAGCCCGGCACAGCAGGTTCGAACACTGCGTCGGCGCCTGTCACCTCGCCGGGCGGATGGCCGACCGCCTCGGGCTGGAACCGAGGGAGCGGCAGCGCGTACGGGCGGCCGCGCTGGTCCACGACGTCGGGCATGGCCCCTTCTCCCAGGTCGGCGAGTTCATCTTCGAGGAGCTGACGGGCCAGACGCACGTACACGAGAAGATCTCGGCCGCAATAGTCCGGTTTCACCCGCCGATCCGGTCCGTCTTGGACGCCGACGCGGAATGGATCGCGGAGTTGCTCACCGGCAGCGGGCACGGCGCCACGCGGTCGGTAGCGCGTGACATCATCTCCGGCTCGGCCGACATCGACAAGATGGACTACCTCCTGCGCGACAGCTACTTCTGCGGCGTCGACTACGGTCGTTTCGATATCGACAAGCTGATCGAAGCGGCCAGGCTCGTTCGCAACCCTGACGGCGACTACCTCGCCTATGACCGCGACGGGATATTCGCCGTCGAGAGTCTCCTGCTCGCGCGGTATCACATGCATCGCCAGGTTTACGGGCACAAGACCCGGTTGGGGATCGACAAGATGCTCATCCGAGCCATTGTCTTCGGCGTGCACGAGGACCTGCTTCCGCGCCGGGTATTCGCCCCCGAAAATCTTGATGCCGACTTCGTGGAGGAGTACATCGGCTGGGACGACTATCGGACGTTGGCCACACTGGCCGCGGCCCCTGACTCTCGCGCCGGCGAGATAGTCCGCGCATTGCTCAAGCGCCGTCTGATGAAGTTGGTCGTCAAGCTCGAGGTCGACGATCTCGTCGGCGCCCAGGCCGGCCGAAGGCCGGCGGAGACCCTGAGGAAAGAGCAAGCAGCCGCCGAGAAGCTCATAGCGGAAGCCGCCGGCGTCGATCCGATGTGGGTGGCGGTGCATGGGGACGAGCCTCAGAACTCGGTCAAGGAAGTCTCCATCATTGATGGGCGCACCGGGACGGTCGGAAAATTCACCGAGCTCTCCGACCTGTTCAAGTCCGGTGGCCCACGGCCGCAGCCGTCGGTGTCTGTTTATGTCCTCCCGCCGGACGGAACTGACGCATTCTCGGCCGGTGCACGGACCGCGATCCGACGCGCCGCACTGGAAGCGCTGCATCAGGTGGGTGAGGCAGAACAAGCGAGCTAGGCCTGCGAATCAGTGGTTCTCCGAAGCAAGCCGCGTGTATTCATCCATGATCAGCTGCTGGACGTTCTCGTCCAGCTTCACCACGCCCAACCTCGTCTCGCTGGAGGCTTGAAGCACTCCGGCCAAGAGCAGGGCACGGGTCAGTTGGATAGCCGACGGAGGTATCGGGTCCGGTCCTCCGTCGAAATCAACGGGAAAGCCGCCCTTCAGGAGGTACCGGTATCCGCCTTCGGCGGTGAGCTGGTAGTGCCTGTCCCACGGCGCCTCCGGATCGTCACCGGCAAGCTCCCGGCTCTTCGTGTCGTAGACGGCGCCCACGCCTTCGCCCTCGCGAAGCTCCCAGGCCGCGAACTCCAGGTCCGACGACCCCATGTTGACGAGGACCGAGCCGGGTTGCAGTATTCCGTGCAAGCCAGCCGGAAACGAGACTCCACCCGTCGAGGCCGCCACCACGCACCTCCGAACGAACGGAGTATGGAGATCGTCGGAGATCGGGAAGCCATCGGCCGCCGCCGCGCCTCGCATCTCCGCCGCGCTGTCGAACACGGTGACGTCATATCCCTGCGCCCTCAGGCGAAGTGCCGCCGCACGGCCGACTGCTCCGTAGCCGATGAGGAAGACCTCGTTCAGGTCGCCGAACAGGTTGCGGCCCGACGCCAGCAGCTGTTGGAGATTCTGGACCATGGAGGCGGCGATCAACGGTGCTTCGAGGTGCAGCTTGGCCCGGCTCCGTCCGATATTGATGACGGGGAAGCGCGGCGGGAGGGCGTTCGCCGCGCGTATTCCCCGCGTAGTTTGTTCGACTGCCGTAATAGGGAAGCCTGGCGGAAATAATCCGTGCGCGCGAGAAAGGGCGTGGCCTCCGTCGTCCAGCAACAATATTCCCCGGGCGGTGCGCGACTCACCCTGCGCGTGCACCAGGGCCGATGCGACCGCCTCGGCCAGGATCGCATCATACGGCTCGGCCGCTGTTCCACGGAACGCGGGATTGAGGACGCGTATCCCGGAGTCGCGGAGCATACCGAGCACCGTCTCGTTGGTGGAATAGCCCTTTCCCACGATCTGCATCCGGCTCAGATCCGCCCCGCAGCGGGAAAGCGACTCGATCAGCGCGCCGGTACTGGCCAGGAGATGCTGCACACACAGAAACGAGAAGCCGGCAAGTGGATGGGTGGCTTTTACGTCGAAGAGCTCTTCCACATATTCCAGCAGCGGGAGGCGCGGAAAGGTCGTAAGGGATGAATACGGGTCATGCATGGCCGTCTCCAGGATTCGCTACGGAGGATCAGACGCGATCGGCGAAAAGCTGCTCTTCGTGGCCTTTCGCGTCGAACAGCTTGAAAAAGGCGATGCGGCCACTGATGTCGGCCCGTCCCTGGAATTCCAGGGTCTCGAGCCCGAACCCGTCGTCTAGGGCGATCATGTAGTGAGGCAGATCAAAGGGCGGTTTCCAGAGCTCCTGCACAATGAGCCTGGTCACCTGCCCGGCTATCGCCAGGCTCCGGTCGTCGACCAATCCGCGCAACCGTCTGAACGACCAGTCACCGCGCGACATGGCAACCTCGGTGAGCCTGCCGGGTCTCGGGCTGGTCCAGTAATCGCGGCCCACGATCGGGCGAACGGGACCCAGATAGTGCGGGTGCTGGTAGTCGGGCTCCACCGTGACAAGAATGACCTGGCGCGGAGACGCAGACTCGAGGGAGCGCAAACGGGAGGTGCCGAGCATGAGCATGATCTGCAGCTGGGCCGGTGAGCCCGCGCAGGACAAGGTGCAGACGAAGTGCTCGGCATTCAGCTCGGGCTCGCCCTTTCCCGGCGGGTCGAACACAACGACCAGCTCGGTCACCGCGGGATCGCTTATCCACGTGAGGTATCCGCCGTGCGGGCCGCGACCGACATAGGCGGGATCGTTGAGAAAGGAGTCGACTTCCTCGGCCGTTTTGATACCTGTCTGCCAGGGGCCGTTGCCGAGGTCGGGATCGGTTGCGCGGCATACCTTGGGTCCGATCCAGAAGCCCTCCTCGATGCCCGAGAGCATCGCGCTGCGGATGGTGTCGCGGTCGTCGGCGGGGAAGACCTCCTGCCTGATCCGCCACTCTTCCGGAACGAGACTCAGCAGGTCGGTGACGACGGCCTTTTCCGATTTCCAGGTGCGACGGCGCACCACCGAGCCAACGACGTCCTTGATGTTGTGGTCTGCATCCTGGCCGGGGTAGTTGAACACCTGCCACGAACTCATGCTGCCGTGGCTTCTCACCCATCTCGCGAAGCGTTCGACCTGCTCCCGGGCACCCGTGTCCTCCGACTCCTGCAGTTCCCCACGGAAAAGTTCACCGCGGCTCCCCAGGATCGTCACTGTTTCGCCCTCGTTCACCTTGTTCGGCCCGAACAGGACGAACGGATCCGATCGAGGGAGAGAGGTCTCACGGTCGAGGCTGACGACGTAAGGCTTACCCAGCTTGCGAAGAAGAGAGGCGGTGTGCGTACCGGGGCCGCCACGTATCGACACGAAACCGGCGCAGCTTTTCATCAGATCGAAGTCGTCCTGAGGAGTAAGCGATTCCGCGACCAGAATGGCGTTGTCCGGCAACGGCAAACCATTGGCTTCCTCCGGTTTGATAACCAGAGGACCGGTTGCGACACCGCCGGAAGCAGGAACCCCCCGAGCGAGGAGGGTCGTCGACGGATCCAGCGGTGCCGACACTACGCGATTGGCCAGGCTCGGCAGGGCGTCCGCGCGAGTGTGCAAGACAGCTTGAGCCGGCGTCCACGCTCCTGAATCGACCTTGCTGCAAGCGTACCGAAGGGAGGCCAGTGGGGACAGTGACGCGTTACGGGTTTGCAACAGCCAGACGTGTCGGTCATCGACCGTGAACTCGACTTCCTGCACATGCGGGAAAGCTGAGTTCAACGTGTCCGAGATCCGGCAAAGCTCTTTGTATACCTCGGGCCAGTCTGCCTTCATCTCGATAAGTGACCGGGGCTCACGGGCGTTCGTCGATCCGACGACCTGTGGTCCCTGGGCGTTCACCAGGTAGGTTCCCACGCAGGACCCCTCGCCGGTCTGAATGTCCCGACTCCAGAGAACCCCCGACGCGCTCTCGTCCGAGCGGTTCCCGTACACCATCACCTGCACGATGGCCGCGATCGGCATCTGGTCGTCGAGAAGGCACTGGCCGACGAACTCGGCAACGTTCTTGCGCATCCGCGAGAGAAAGACCGCGTCGATACAGGCCGTCACCTGGTCCAGGAGCGTTTCCCCCACAGGAGCGTGTCGCGACGCTTCTCGAGGGCTCGCACTGGACTCCTCATCCGCCTGCCTGATGCTTACTGCGACGGCTCGGGCAGAGCCAGCGCCGGAAGCCAGCAGATAAGTGTGGACGAATTCGGTGAAGAGCTCCCACCTGAATGAATCGGGCTGGCCGTCCAGCCAGCCGTGGGTGATACCTACATTCAGAATAGAATTCAACATTCCCGTCATGGACACCGTCGGGCTCGATCGCACCGAGATCAGGAATGGCTCGGCCGTCAGTAATCCCGACGCGCCGGCCTGCGACCGCAACTGGCCGAGCCGTTCCGCGACCAAGGCGCGCAAATCGTCGTCCATTCGAAACCCGGCATCCCACCAGCGGCGATATGCCTCAGTCGTCAGGATGAATGCCGGAGGAATCGCGAGGCCCAAACGGCTGAGCTTTGCCAGCCCCGCCCCTTTTCCCCCGAGCAAGTCGGATGTTATGCCGACAGCCTCTGTCAGGCCCACACTGAGCACCGATCACGCTCCTACCAACGGGTGATGGAGTCTCCGTAATGCCGCAAACCGACCTAGGATATCGTAAAACATGCGTGATGACTGCGGTGGATCCGCCGAGGTGGACGCGGCCTACGCCCGCTGCCGCTCATCGGAGGTCGCCCGGCGCCGCGTTGAGACCGTCACGCAACAACAATCTACGTCTATTAGTAAGCCTGAGAGATCAGGCCAGCGTCCAGCAATCTCCCCCAACGCGATCACTCATCGTTAATACCGCCCTGGATGCTCCTCGGCCTGGACGGTGAACCGGACCGGCTCCGCGAGAGTCTGCAAGGCCGAATCCAGATCAGCTAGACGGGCGGCGAGTGTGGCGACGGCCAGGCGCTTGGGGAGTGCCTCGTTGAATTTGAGGCCAGCCAGGGCACGCTCATCAATGTCGGGCAGGCAGAGCCGGTCAGCGGCGTCGGCTGAACCGGCCTTCCATATTTCCGGCGTTAGGTCGGACCACAGCCGGAGGCTGGCGTCGTCGAAGCGCTGGACGCTGTCGGTGAGGCTGGACAGGGTGGCGGCGAGGGTGGCGTTGGCCCGGTAGCCGGCCCAGGTCCACCAGCGGACGTCCGCACCGGCCCG
>Ga0116134_1000341_pt1 | contig 24555 bp, 17 predicted proteins | sample June2015DPH_19_5_FD_89737 | JGI IMG/M metagenome (GOLD analysis project Ga0116134, IMG submission 89737) | Peatland microbial communities from SPRUCE experiment site at the Marcell Experimental Forest, Minnesota, USA - June2015DPH_19_40 | ecosystem: Environmental > Terrestrial > Soil > Wetlands... | reverse complement strand
CTGCGGCATGCCCGCCGCCTGGACCACCGCCCACCACCTGCGACCCTGGAGCGAAGGCGGCACCACCAGCCTCAACGACACCGCCTTGCTGTGCTTCGTCCACCACCACTACTACATCCACCTGCTCGGCTGGACCATCACCGGCAACCCCAACACCACCCTGCACTTCACCCACCCCAGCAAATGCCTCACCCTGGACAGCCCCCTGCCCAGCCAGAACCAACCCCGCGCCCCCTGAACTACGACGCGGGTGTGCCCCGCTGTCTCTTGACCAGCATGAGCGGCCTCGCCACGCGAACCCCGAACCCCGGCGCGCCACGTCAGGCGAACCCCGAACCCCGGCGCGGCCTCGCCAGGCGAACCCCGAACCGCGGCGCGGCCTCGCCACGCGAACCCCGAACCGCGGCGCGGCCTCGCCCTGAGCTACTCCTTCAGGGAGAAGCAGGACGGACGTCCGTGCGGGGTCAGGCGAACGCCTCCGGCGGCGGGCAGGCGCACACCAGGTGCCGGTCGCCGTAGGCCTGGTCGATCCGGCGGACCGGCGGCCAGTACTTGTTCTGCCGAATACCGGGCACCGGGTAGGCGGCCTCGGCGCGGTCGTAGGGGTGCTTCCACTCCCCCGAGATCAGCATGTCGGCCGTGTGCGGCGCGTTCTTCAGCGGATTGTCGTCGCGATCGTCCTCGCCGGAGCCGACCCGCTCGATTTCCCGCCGGATCGCGATCATGGCGTCGCAGAACCGGTCCATCTCGCCGGCATCCTCGCTTTCGGTCGGCTCGATCATCAGCGTGCCCGCGACCGGGAACGACATGGTGGGCGCGTGAAACCCGTAATCCACCAGGCGCTTGGCCACGTCCTCGTTCGTGATGCCGGTCCTGGCCGTGATCGGCCGCAGGTCGATGACGCATTCGTGCGCCACGAGGCCCTCGCGGCCGGTGTAGAGCACCGGGTAGTGCGGCGCGAGCCGTTTGGCCACGTAGTTGGCGGCCAGCACGGCTACCTGCGTCGCCCGGCGCAGCCCGTCCGCGCCCATCATCGCGATGTAGGCCCAGGAGATCGGCAGGATGCCGGCCGACCCGTACGGCGCGGCCGCCACCGGCCCTACGTGCCCGCCGTCCCCCGCGGGCACGGTCCCAGCGGTCCCCACGTCGCGCCCGGGCAGGAACTCAGCCAGGTGCGAGCGGACCGCCACGGGACCGACGCCGGGACCACCGCCGCCGTGCGGGATGCAGAACGTCTTGTGCAGGTTGAGGTGCGAGACATCGGCGCCGAACGACACCGGAGTGGCCAGTCCCACCAGCGCGTTGAGGTTCGCCCCGTCGATGTAGACCTGGCCGCCCGCCTGGTGCACCACGTCGCACACCTGGCTCACGGTCTCCTCATACACGCCGCTCGTGGACGGGTAGGTCAGCATGATCGCGGCGACCCGGCCCGCGTGCGTGTCCAGCTTGGCCTGCAGGTCGCCCAGGTCGATCGCCCCGTCGGAGCCGCACTTGACCACGACCACGCGCAGCCCGGCGAGCACCGCGCTGGCCGCGTTCGTGCCGTGGGCCGAGTCCGGGATCAGGCAGACCGTACGGCCGGGTTCCTGCCGGGACCGGTGGTAGGCCCGGATGGCCAGCAGGCCGGCGAGCTCGCCCTGGGAACCGGCGTTCGGCTGGAGGGACACCGCGTCGTACCCGGTGATCTCGGCCAGCGCCGCCTCCAGTCGGCTGATCAGCTCCAGGTACCCGCTGGCCTGCTCCGGTGGCACGAACGGATGCAGCGCCGCGAACCCGGGCCAGCTGATGGGCTCCATCTCGGCCGCCGCGTTCAGCTTCATCGTGCACGAGCCGAGCGGGATCATGGACCGGTCGAGGGCGATGTCGGAGTCGGCGAGGCGGCGCAGGTAGCGCAGCATCGACGTCTCGCTGCGGTGGGAATGGAACACCGGGTGGGTGAGGAACTCGCCGGACCGGCGCACGGACGCGGGCAGGGACGCGGGCAGGCCCGGGTAATGGTCCGAGTCCTGACCGGTGCCGCCGGCCGCCGGGACGGCAGGGAGGTGCACGTCGGCGGGCGGGCAGCCGAGCAGCGCGGCGGCCACGGTACGCAGGTCCTCGTCGGTGGTGGTCTCGTCGCAGGCGATCTGGATCATGCCGTCGGCGGCCAGGTACAGGTTGTAACCCGCGTCCCGGGCCCGGCCCACGGCGTCGGCCGCGGTCCCGGCACTCCGCGGGGGCACGACCCGGATCGTGTCGAAGAAGTCGCCGGGGCCCGTTACAAATCCCGCCGTGCGCAGGATAGCGGCGAGGACCGCGGCGCTGCGGTGCACGCCGGCCGCGATGGCGGTTAGGCCGTCCGGGCCGTGGTAGACCGCGTACATCGCGGCGAGAACGGCGGGCAGGACCTGCGCGGTGCAGATGTTGCTGGTCGCCTTCTCCCGGCGGATGTGCTGTTCCCGTGCCTGCAGCGCGAGCCGGTACGCGGGCCTGCCGTCGGCGTCGACGGAGACGCCGACGATGCGGCCGGGGAGCTGGCGGCGCAGCGTTTCGCGGACCGCGATGTAGCCGGCGTGCGGACCGCCGAAGCCCAGCGGCAGCCCGAACCGCTGGGTGGTGCCGACCGCGATGTCCGCGCCCATCTCCCCGGGCGGCCGCAGCAGGGTGAGCGCGAGCAGGTCGGCGGCGACCGCGGCCTGCGCGCCGCGCTCGTGCGCCGCCTCGATGGCCGGGCCCGGGTCACGTACGGCGCCGGACGCGCCCGGGCACTGCAGCAGCACGCCGAACAGCGCGCCGTCCGGCTGGCCGGCGATCGTCTCGGGGGTGACGTCGGTGACGACCAGCTCGATGCCGAGCGGTTCGGCCCGGGTGCGCAGCACCCGGAGCGTCTGCGGCAGGCAGTCGGCGTCCGCGAGGAAGACGTGGCCCCGGCCCGCGGCGCGGCGGGCCAGCGTCATCGCCTCCGCGGCCGCGGTCGCCTCGTCCAGCAGCGACGCCCCGGCCACGGGCAGCGCCGTGAGGCCGGCGATCATCGTCTGGAAGTTCAGCAGCGCCTCCAGCCGTCCCTGCGAGATCTCCGGCTGGTAGGGCGTGTAGGCGGTGTACCAGCCCGGATTCTCCAGGACGTTCCGGCGGATGACGGCCGGGGTGATGGTGCCGTAGTAGCCGAGCCCGATCATCGGCGTGAGCACCTGGTTGCGCCCGGCGAGACGGCGCAGTTCGGCCAGGGCGGCCGACTCGGTCAGGGCCGCGGGCAGGTTGAGCGGCGGGGCGGACGCCGACACCGGCAGGGCCGCGTCGGTGAGCTCGTCCAAGGAGGAGTACCCCACGGCCGCGAGCATCCGACGCTGCTCGTCCGGGGACGGCCCAATATGACGCCGAGCGAATTCCATCCAGGAGCCTTCCCGGTTTCCGGCTCCCCGTCTGTCACCGTTTCGGCTCCAGATTCGCCTGTCCCGCCCGGTCCTTGGTGCCTGAGAGGTTCCGGGGATGTGTTGCCCCTTCGGCGCCGCACCCAACGTTGCAGGCGCGGACTCTCCCAGGCGGGTCGCTGGCTGCAAACAGTCTACCTTTCCCTTCCCGAGAATGGTGTTCTGGGACCGCGCGTTCCGCCTGGACGGTGAACGAGACGAACCACCGCTGCGCCGTACGGGATACCGTGGCCGACAGGATGCGGGCGGTCCCGGCCTCCAGGCGGTTGGCAAGCTGGCCGGTTGGTTCGTGCGTGGCGATAGCGCCCAGGCGAGGCAGGGTGACCGCCGCCCCGCTACAGCGGACCGTTCCGGTGGAGAAACGGAACGAGTCCCGGCACCGGCTCTTCGCCTTGAACTGGGGGAATCCCAGCCGAGGCCCGTTTCGCTGGCCGTTCCTCGATTTTACGAAGTCCCGCAAAGAGCGGTCGGGGTCGCGGAACGATTCTTGGTAGGCACATTTCGAGTTCTGGTTCCACCAGGCCAGGCCAGGGTCGGCCTTCTTGGCCATGTTCCACAGCTTGTGCAGATCGATGGCGGAATACCAGCGGCGCTCGGCCTCGTAGCGTTCGAGGCACCGGGCCAGGCCCCAGTTCCACGCGAACCTGGCCGCGCCGGCATGCGACCGCAACGCCCGTTCCTGTGCCGGAGATGGGTCCAGTGCAAACCGGTAGGCCTGGGTCACTTTCATCAGCGGGCCTGCCGGTCGTCCATGTCATCCGTATCGTCCGAGTCGGCCGGGATGACGGAGGCTGGCTCAGCCGGGAGAGAGTGGAGGGTCTCGTCTTCCCGCACCCACGCCGCCTCCGTTGGCGAGTAAACCTGCGAGCAGAATTAGCCTGTGCGACTAGCTCGCCGCCGGGACAGCTCGTCCTGGCCGACGGTGAGCAGGCCGTCCTCGGCGCGGACGGCGGGAAGCTCGGCGAGGTTGCCCTCGACCTCCTGCCAGACGCGCCCGAGCGCGATCCCGAAGACGCCCTGGCCGCCCTGCAGCAGGTCGTCGACCTCATCGGCGGAGGTGCACTCGTAGACGCTGACCCCGTCGCTCATCAGGGTGATCTCGGCCAGGTCGCTGGTCCCGTGGTCCCGGAGGTGGTGCACGGCAGCGCGGATCTGCTGCAGCGAGATGCCCGTGTCGAGCAGCCGCTTCACGACCTTGAGGACGAGGATGTCGCGGAAACTGTAGAGCCGCTGCGACCCGGAACCGTGCGCCCCGCGGACGCTCGGCTCGACGAGGCCCGTGCGCGCCCAGTAGTCGAGCTGCCGGTAGGTGATGCCCGCCGCAGAGCAGGCGGTCGGTCCCCGATAGCCGGTGTCCACCGCGTCGACATCCAATCCGGAACTGGCTGCGCCGGGCCCGTCACTGGGCCCGTCACTGGGCCTGTCACTGGGCCCGCCGCCAGGCTCGTCACCGGGTCCGCCGCTGGGCCTGTCACTGGGCCTGTCACTGGGCCCGTCGGCATCGAACAGCGTGCCCTGCTCCTCGGCGGACGGGACTCCCGCTCGGCGACTATCGGCCGGCTTGCCGCTGTCCATGGATCCCGCGCCCCTGGTTCCCGCCACGCCCACCTCCATCGCGAGCTGACCACCCTGGGTACTCGCTTCGAACCGTAAGCCGACCAGCTCATGGCGTCAACGATCCCACACGGCGCGTCGCGACATTCCGTTTAAGTTGCGCATACCGGCCCGTGACCAGCGCTCAGCAGCCGCGTCCCCAGGCCCGCTGCCAGGTTGATTTTTCCCCGCAACGCGTCATGGTTTACCTACAGTGACCGTTCAGGTAGCGCGGCCGAAGTCTTCGGGCGAGATGGTGTCTAGAAATTCCCGGAACTTCTCCACCTCGTCCTCCTGCTCGTCCGGGATGGCCACCCCGGCTTCGTCGAGGATCTCCTCGGCCGCGAAGATGGACGCGCCGGTGCGCAGGGCCAGGGCGATCGAGTCCGAGGGCCGCGCGCTGACCTCCGCCCCGTTCGAGAAAACGAGGTCGGCGTAGAAGATCCCGTCCCGCAGGGCGGTGATGTTCACCGTGCGCAGCTGGACGTTCAGCACGTCGAGCACGTCACGGAAGAGATCGTGGGTCAGCGGGCGCGGGGACACCATGCCCTGCTGGGCGAACGCAATGGCTGTCGCCTCCACCGCACCGATCCAGATGGGCAAGTACCGGTCGCCCTGCGTCTCCTTGAGCAAGACGATAGGGCTGTTCGATGGCATCTCGACCCGGACGCCGACGACCTCCATCTGCCGCACTACAGCTCCATCCTCACGTGCCGCTGGCACACCCTCGTTGGCCGGCCACTCCCTTTGTCAAGGTACACCCGCTATCGCCCCGAGGCAGAGCGCCACCCATCCCCTACGCTGTCCACGGGGGGTGCCGGGGCGGTCACCGAGGGGGCAGGAACGCCGCCCGCGAGGCCCGCCTCATCGAGGGCGGATTCGACCAGGGCGGCGTGCAGCCAGAGGGTCAGCGTCGCGATCTGCCAGGCGTCACGGGCGGCCGAGGCCCGCACGCCCGGACCGCGCTGGCGGAGCTGCGGCGCCACGAGCTGCTCGACCAGTGAGACGTCCCGGTCAGCCGAGGCCTTGACCCCGCGCAGGTGCCGGGCGCCCACGCCGAACTTGGACAGCGCCGCCGCGGCCCGGGCTATCTCGAGGGCATCCCGTCCGTAGTGCCGCCCGGACCGGCGGATCAGGCCGTAGTCCTCCAGTTCGGCCAGGATCTCGCCGTCGATGCCGGCCGTCTCGAGCAGCTCGGCCCGGGTGAGCGGGGAACCGTCGCGGCCGGTTCCGCGCCGGGACGCCTCGTCCGCCGCCGTGGCCCCGGCCAAACAGGACGCGAGCGTCGGGCGGGAATTCGCCGTAGCGGACGCGTCGATCGCGTCGAGGCGTTCCCTGATCACCCGCAGCGGCAGGTATTCGTCCCGCTGAGCGGTCAGGATGTACCGGAGTCGCTCAACATCGGCCAAGGCGAACTGCCGGTACCCAGACGGCGAGCGCGCAGGTTCGATCAGGCCCTCAGCCTCGAGAAACCGGATCTTGGACGTGCTGACGTCCGGGAACTCGTCCCGCAGCCGGGCGAGAACGTCGCCGATCCCGAGGGAGGCGGGCTCGCGCGATGAGCTCATGCGTAATCCTGTGCGCCTCCGCCACGGCGCTGTCCCTGCAGGCGCGGGTGCGTCATGAAGATGAGCCGGAACTTGCCGATCTGCACCTCGTCCCCGCTGAACAGCTCGGTTTCCTCGATCCGGTCCCGGTTGACGTAGGTGCCGTTCAGGCTGCCGACGTCCCGTACGGTGAACCGGGTACCCGTCCGGTAGAACTCCGCGTGGCGGCGGGACACGGTCACGTCGTCGAGGAAGATGTCGCTGTCCGGGTGCCGCCCGGCGGTGGTCAGCTCACTGTCGAGCAGGAACCGGCTGCCCGCGTTGGGGCCACGGTGCACCACCAGCAGGGCCGTGTCGGCGGGCAGGGCCTCCAGCATCGCCGGGTCGGCGAGCGGCTCGTCGTTCAGCTCGGCGTCGAGGGCCTGGGCCCGGTCCAGGGAGATCGTCGAGGTGGTTTCGCCCGGCCGCTCGGCCGCTCCCCGCATCAGGGCAGTGCCGCAGTTCGAGCAGAAGCGTGCGTCATCCGGGTTCGGACGACCGCACCGTGTGCAGTAGACGCTGGCCATCGCTCCGCCAGGCCTCCCCTCCATGGACCAGTCCCACTCCGCCGGGGCCGCGTCACGGCCCGGGCCCGGCGCATGGGGCGCTGGCTCGTGGGTTGAGACTGACAAGGTTACCGGGGCGGAGGTATCCCGGTCCACGCGCCACGCGAGCAGCCACCGCCAGCCTCTGCGCGGCACCTGGCCGCTGCTGCCGGAGGATGCCCCGGCCGGGGACCACCTCGGGTCTCCGCCGCGACGTCTGCGCCACACCGCCGCTCCACCTCCGCACACCGACGCCCGCCGCAAGCCGCCGGCCCGGGATTCGCCACCGGGACACACAGGGCCTCGCGGCCCGTGTCCCATAGTGTGCGAGATTGTCTCACGGCCAAAGGACTTCACGACATGGCGTACCTAGTCAGTCCCCCACCATAGCGCGGCTGATGACCGGCAACGACCAATCGTGAGAGCCATCCCGGCCATACCGCGCATTCGTTTGCCAGCCGCCGTAACCGTTGGTACATCCGTATTTCCCCGGCCGTATTTCCCCAGCCGTATTTCCCGGCGTCAAACGGCCGTCACTGGCCCGCCTGCTCGACCACGACGGCCCATTCGTCCAGCAGCAACTGCGCGGTGTCGGCGTCGGTGCCTTCCGCCCACAGGTGGGTCACGGCGTCGGCCGGATCGGGCAGCACCAGAATCCAGCCCCGGTCGGGCTCGACCACGCGCACACCGTCGGTGGTGTCCACCTCACGGGTGCCCGCCGCTTCCACGACCGTCCGCATGACGCTGCCCTTGGCCGCCCACGGAGTCGGCATGGACCGCTTGAGCAGGTGCGCGTCGGGAATCCGCGCGTCGATCTGGCTCAGCGTCAGCCGGGTCCGCGCCACGAGGCCGATGAGCCGGGCGAAGGTCGCGATGCCGTCCACCGTGCGGGTGAACTCCGGCACCACGAAACCGCCGCGGCCGTCGGCGGCGAAGATCACGTCGTCGGCCGCGGCCGCCTGGGTCAAGGCGTCCATGGACGTCGGCGTCCAGTTCACCTCGACCCCGTGGAACCGGCAGACCTGCTCCGCGACCCGCGTCGTGGTCACCGGCAGGGCGACCCGGCCGGTCTTGCGCTCGGCGGCGACCAGGTCGAGCACGACGAGCAGCGCCCGCTCGTCGCTGACCATCTCGCCCTTCTCATCCACGATCCGGATCCGCTCGCCGACCGGGTCGAACCGGACGCCGAACGAGGCCCGGGAAGAGGACACCACCTCCGACAGGCGCTGCAGGCCCGCCCGCAGCTGGGCGACGGTCTCGGTCGGGTGGACCTCGTCCAGCCGGTTGTTGACGGTGAGCACGTCGACGCCGATCCGGCCGAGCAGGCTGGGCATGACCAGGGAGGTCGTGCCGCCCGCGCAGTCGGCGACCACCTTCATCCCGCTCTCGCGGACCGCGGTCATGTTCACGCAGCGCAGCAGTTCGCGGGTGTACCACTCGACGACACGGGGCGGGTAGGTGAGCTCCGCGATCTCGCCGGGGAACGCCCGCCGGTACTCCTGCCGGGAGAAGACCCGCTCGAGCTTGCGCTGCGCCGCCTGGGACAGCTCGGCGCCCCGGTCGTCCAGGAAGATGATGTCGATGGACTGTGCGTCCCCGGGCGTGGTCCGCAGCGCGATCCCGCCGCTGTAGTCGCTGCGCTCGGTCTCGAACCGGGCGACCGGCAGGGGCTGCGCCTCCAGGTCGACGACGTTGATCGCGCTGGCGTTCAGCGCGCCCTGAACGGCCCGCTTGAACGTCCGCGCGGCGCGGGACACGTCGCGGGACGTGGTGACGGTCGAGCCCTTCTTCAGCGTGGTGGCGTACGCGCTCGCCAGCCGGACGCAGAGCTCCGGGGTCACCTCGACGTTGATGAGCCCGGACACGCCGCGCGGGCCGAACAGGGTCCGGTTGCCACGCGATTCCCAGATCACGCTGTTGTTGACGACCGCGCCGGCCTCGATCGTCTTGAACGGGTACACCTTCACCCCGGCCGACAGGTACGCCTCCGGTTCGATCACGCATTCGTCCCCGACGACGGCACCCTCCTCGATCCGGGCCAGCCGCATCACGTCGGTGTTCTTGCCGACCACGCACCCGCGCAGGGTGGCGCCCTGCCCGACGTACACGTTGTTGTGCACCACGGCGCGATGCAGGAACGCGCCCTCCTTGATGACGACGTTGCTGCCGATCACCGTGTACTCGCGCAGGTGCGCGCCCGCCTCGACCTTGGCGTAGTCCCCGATGCACAGCGGGCCGGTGAGCACGGCCTCCTGGTCGACCTCGGCACCTTCCGCGACCCACACGCCGGGCGAGACCTCGAAGCCGTCGATGTCGGCGTTCACCCGCCGGGCCAGCACGTCGGCCTGCGCCTTCAGGTAGCTCTCGAGATTGCCGACGTCCTCCCAGTAGCCGTCCGAGATGTAACCGAAGAGCGGTGCCCCGCGCTTGAGCAGGGCCGGGAAGACGTCACCCGACCAGTCCACCGACTCCTCCGGCGGTATCTCGGCCAGGACTTCCGGCTCCATGACGTAGATGCCGGTGTTCACCGTGTCCGAGAACACCTGGCCCCAGGTCGGTTTCTCCAGGAACCGCTGGATCCGCCCCTCCTCGTCGGCGATGACGATGCCGAACTCCAGCGGGTCGGGAACCCGGGTCAGGCCCACGGTGACCAGGGCGCCCTGCTCCTTGTGAAAGCGGACCATGGCCGTCAGGTCGATGTCGGTGATCGCGTCGCCGGAGATGACGACGAACGGTTCGTCGCGGAGGGCGTCTTCCGCGTTCTTCACGCTGCCCGCGGTGCCGAGGGGCATCTCCTCGGTCGCGTACTGCAGGTTCATCCCGAAGTCTTCGCCATCGGCGAAGTAATTGCGGACCAGGGCGGCCAGGAACTGCACGGTCACGACCGTGTCGGTGAACCCGTGCCGTCGCAGCAGCCGCATGACGTGCTCCATGATCGGCCGGTTGGCCACGGGAAGCAGGGGCTTGGGCTGGTTGGCGGTCATCGGACGCAGCCGCGTCCCTTCCCCGCCTGCCATCACGACAGCCTTCAACGGTTACGCCGCTCCCTCCGGGAATGCGCCTTTTACGTTAATCGGTGCCCGCGCTGCTCGCGTCCTCGTCGTTGGGGGGTTGTGCCGGATCCTGAGCCGGGGTCCAGATCGTCGGGTCTACGGATGGGGGGCCGGGGCTGACGCGCCCGGTCACGAGCGCGCGTGCCTGGGTCAGGTAGAGGGCCGCCGCCCACCAGTACAACGCCGTGCCCCAGAACGTGAACGCCCACCCGGTGATGCGGGCGATCTCGGCCCAGGTCCCGGCGTACGCCCCGAGGAGCAGCAGCGGGAATGCATATAGAAGGCAAAGCGTAGCTGTTTTTCCCGCAAAACTAACCTGCAGCGTGCCGAAGCCGACCCGCCGGCGCAGTAGGCCCAGCGCCCCGGCCACGATGAGCTCGCGCGCCGCCAGCAGCCCTACCAGCCACCACGGGATGATCGATCGCACGGCCAGCCCGACGAGAGTGGCGGCAATGTACAGCCGGTCGGCGGCCGGGTCGAGCGCCTCGCCGAGCCGGCTCTGCTGGTTCAGCGCCCGGGCGATCTTGCCGTCCAGCCAGTCGGTCGCGGCCGACGCGATAAGCAGCCCGACGGCCCACCCGTCGGCCTTGGGCCCGAGAACCAGCCAGAGGAAGACGGGGACGCCGAGCAGGCGCGCGACGCTGAGCGCGTTCGGGATGGTGAGCACGCGGTCCCTGGGATCCCTGCGGGCGACCGGCCCGCGTCCTTGCCCGCGTCCTTGCCCGCGTCCTTGCCCGGCCTCGCTGAGCGCGGCACCGTCTCCGGTATTCGCATCACCCCCCGCCATCTGGCCCACGCCGTGACCCTACCTGGCCGACGCGGCCGTTGCTCATCCCCCCTTGGCCGGCACGGTGCGCGACGGTCCGGCCGTTCTCGGCGTCCTGGTGGAAAGTTCACTCCCTCGTGGAGCCCCGTTCGCGGAGGACTCGCAGGGCCGGGAGAGAAATTCAGCGGGGCCGGTAGAGAGAAATCCGGAAGGCGGCGGTCACGCTGACCGGCTCGGCCAGGCCGGCCAGCCGGCCGGCGATCTCATCCGGGCCGGTGTGCCGCGCGGACGGTCCCATGCCGGCGAGCGTCGCGGCCCCGGTCCGGGTCAGCCCGAGCGCGATGGGCACGTCCCGCCGGCTGGCCAGCGAGAAATGCGCGCCGAGCGCGGCGGACAGCCGTTCGTCCTTGCGCTCGTCCACGGTCAGCAGGCCGGCGTCGCGCACCAGTTCGGCCAGGTGCCCCGGGCCCGGGGTGACGACGATCAGCGCGCCGTCAGGCCGCAGGACCCGCCGGAATTCCGGCCCGTTGCGCGGGGCGAAGACGTTCAGCACGACCGACGCCACGCCGTCACGCACCGGGAACGGCTTCCAGACGTCCCACCCGACCGCGCCGGCCGCGGGGTGAGCCCGCGCAGCCCAGCGGAGCGCGCGCACCGAGACGTCCAGGGCCAGCCCGGCCGTCTCGCCGTAGCCCGGGAGGGCACGGAGCCGGTCGAGGACGGCCGCGAGGTAATACCCCGTCCCGGCCCCCGCGTCGAGCACATAGGGCCCTCCGGCACCCGCGCCGGCCGACGGGCCGGCTGACGGGCCAGTTGACGGGCCAGTTGACGGGACCGCGGCGGCGGCGAGGCCAGCGACCGCGTCCGCCAGCGGCGCGTAGTGCCCGGCGGCGAGGAAGGCCTGCCGGGCCGTCACCATCTCCGCCGTGTCGGCCGTGCCCGGCCGGGCGTGACCCGTCATCAGGTTGACGTAGCCGTACCGCGCGACGTCGAAGCTGTGACCGTTCCCGCAGCGCAGTGCCGACGGCGGCGAGGACGCGGGCCGGGCGTCGGGCCCCAGGGCGAGCCCGCACCCGCACACCGGGCAGGTCAGCAGGCCGGAGACGTCGCTGAGCACAAGTCGCTGAACACCTATCGCTGAAACCGGGGGCCGGAAGGGTCAGTCGCCCCAGACGTCGCGCGCCACGTCCACGATCAGCCGCAGCTTCGCGACCTCTTCGTCGTAGGTCAGCGTGTTGCCTTCCACCGTGGAGGAGAAACCGCACTGCCCGGACAGCGCGAGCTGGTCGAGCGGGACGTACCGGGACGCCCCGGCGATCCTGCGCTTGAGCTGCTCAGGGTCCTCCAGCGTGCCGCGCTTGGTCGTGACCAGGCCGAGAACGACCATCTTCCCCTTCGGAACGAACCTCAGCGGCTCAAATCCCCCGGACCGGGCGTCGTCGTACTCGAGGAAGAAACCATCCACGTTGAGTTCGCTGAACAGTGCCTCGGCCACGAAGTCGTAGCCGCCCTCGGCCGCCCACGACGACCGGAAATTACCGCGGCACATGTGCGTGGTCACGGCCATGCCGTCGGGCTTGGCGGCGAGCGCGTCGTTAATCTGCTTGATGTAGCGCAGGTGCAGGTGCTCCGCGTCCTCACCGCGTTCGGTGATCTCGGCCCGCTGAGCCGGGTCGTTGAGGTAGGCCAGGCTGGTGTCGTCGAACTGGAGGTACTGGCAGCCGAGCTCGCCCAGGCGGCGGACCTCTTCGGCGTACGCGCCGGACAGGTCGCTCCAGAACTCCTCGACGTCCGGGTAGACGCCGGGGTCGATGGCCGCCGGGCCGCCGCGGTAGTGCACCATGTTCGGCGATGGGATCGTGAGCTTGGGGATCGCCGTCTTCACCTGCGACTGCAGATAGGTAAACGAGTCCTCGAAGATCGTCTGGTCCAGGCGGACCCTGCTCGCGATCTGCAGCGCCGCGGGCGTCCACTCGATCGCGCCCGATTCGTTCCGGAACCGCACCGCCATGTTGCCCGGCGCCTGGGAGATCCCGCCGAGGGAGTAGATGAAGTCCATGTGCCAGGACGCCCGGCGGAACTCACCGTCCGTCGCCGACTGGAGGCCGACGTCTTCCTGCATCCGGACGGCCTCGGTGATCGCGTCGTCCTCGACCGCCCGCAGGTCCTCGGCGGGCAGTCGCCCGGCCGCGAACTGTTCACGCGCCCGGAGCAGTCGCTCGGGCCGCAGCAGGCTCCCGACATGATCGGCACGGAACGGTGGTGTGGCGCGACGCATGAGACCTTCCTCGCTCTCGGCAGCTCCGGGTACCCCCGCCGGGAGCATAACGCCCGGGAAGGCTGGCTGGTATCAGCGGCATCCGGGAGTTTGCCCGATGGCGTGCTGCCATCCAGCGGGCGGCCGGCCCGGGCCCGGAGGGGGATCCCCAGCGTGCCCGCGAGGACGACCACGAACAGGGCCAGGCCGCAGAGGATGTACGCGTTGCCGCTGACGAGCTGGAAACCGTGCCAGTGGTACTCGACGAACCAGGGCCGGTCCCCGTCCTGGTAGTACGTGGACGGGCTGGTGTTCGGCGGTAGCCAGATGACGCCCAGCGAGAACCCGCCCAGGTCCCTCGGCTTCCCCCACAGGCTGCCCGGCCACGCGCCGAAGACGGCGAGGATCACTCCGGCCAGGACCCACCACGCCAGCGCGCGGGCCCGGGAAGAGCGCCAGGCGCGGACGGCGTAGTGACCGGCCACCGCCACGGTGGGCGCGATCCAGACCCAGTGGTGGTCCCAGCTGATCGGCGAGAGCAGCAGGCCGGTGAGCGCCGCGGCGAGCAGGCCCGCCACCTGGTGCCCAGCCCGGTCCAGGATGCCCGCGCACGCGACGCCGGCGATCCCGATCAGTACGGCCGCGATCCACCATTCGGTCCGGGCGCCGTTGATGCTCCCTGCGAACCGGGTGAGCAGGCCATCCAGCGACTGGTTGCCCTCCCAGCCGGTGAACCCGGTCCGGCCGCCCTGGAAAAACAGGCCGCCGAACCACCACTTGGACGAGTCAGGCCCCTGGATGGCGAACCCGAGCAGCACGGTGAACGCGAAGCCGGCGGTGGCCATGGCGGCCTGCCGGAACTTCCGCGCGAACAGCAGGTACGGGATGAAGATGAGCGGCACGAGCTTGATGCCGGCCGCGATGCCGACCCCGGCGCCCTTCCACCAGCGGGTGGTCTTGGTGTCCGGCTGGCACAGGTCCCAGAGGATAAGCGCCATCAGCAGCAGGTTGATCTGGCCGAGGTAGAGGGTCCGGACCACCGGTTCGGTCCAGAACACCGTGGCGGAGGCCAGCAGCGCCGCCCCCAGCCGCACCCAGGGCCGGTTCCGGTAACCGAGGCCGCCGAAGGTAAACCACAGCGCCGCGACCAGCGCGGCGATGTTGACGCCCACCGAGAGATCGGGCAGCACCGACCACGGGACGAGCGAGACGAGCGCGAAGACGATCGCCGCGAACGGCGTGTAGGTGAACTTGAGCCCCAGGCCGTTCTGGCCGCCCCAGTCGTACAGCGGCGCGGCCAGCCGGGGATCGAACACGGGCCGGACGTGCCGCACGATCAGGCCGCCGGACCGGTAAACACCGAGGTCAACGGGGTTCAGCGTCCAGTTGGCGGGATGAATCGCGGCGTAGAGGGCATACAGGGCGATGGCTGCACCGAACGCGACCGCCCCCGCAGCGAGCAGCCGACCCTCCGCCCCCCGGCGCGTGGACCCGGCCGCCCCACGGGGGGCAAGGACCGATTTCACGCTGCCAACCCTATCGGCACGCGGCATCACGCACGTCCCGCCCGCCTACTTCCCCGCAACGACGGCTTCCCCGCAACGACAGCGCGACGACATGCGATAGTAAATGGGAACACGGCGCGAGGAGGCGAGCAGCCATCAGCGGGATCCAGCAGGTGGTCTTGTCCGGGCCGCTCATCCTGGCCGCTCCCATCGCCGCCGCGGCCGGTGCGATCACGTTCCTTTCGCCGTGCTGCCTGCCCCTGGTGCCCGGTTACCTGGCCTACGCGACCGGCATGTCCGGCACCGACGCGCAGACCGCGGCGCCGGCCGCCCGGGCCCGGAAGGGGTCCCCGGCCACCGCCGGAGGAGCGGTTTCCGGCACGGAAGGCACGGCCGGCGGCGAGGGAGGCGGTACCCAGGTGGCCGTCGACGCCCCGCCGGCCGAGACGGAGCCGCCGCGTGCCCCCGGGCGGGGGCGCACGATCGCCGGGACCATGCTCTTCGTGCTGGGCTTTTCCGCGCTGTTCGCCGTCTACGGCGCCGCCTCGGGCACCCTGGGCGGCACCCTGCTCGCCGACCACCAGCGCGGCGTCACCGTCGTGCTCGGCGCCCTCACCATCGTCCTCGGCCTGCTGTTCGCGGGGGTCCTCGACCGGTTCTCGTTCGCGGGCCGGGTGGTCCGCCCGTCGGTGCGGCCGCGGGCCGGCCTGGCCGGGGCGCCCCTGCTCGGGGTGATGTTCGGGCTGGGCTGGACCCCGTGCATCGGTCCCACGCTCGCGACCGTGCTCGCGCTGTCCACGACCACGGGTACCGCGGGACGGGGCGCGTTCCTGGCCTTCATCTACGGCCTCGGCCTGGGCGTGCCGTTCCTGATCGTTTCGGTCTTCTTCCAGCGCAGCATGCGCGTGTTCGGGTACGCCCGGCGGCACGCCCGCCTGGTGACCCGGATCGGCGGGGCGCTGCTCGTCGCGGTGGGCGTGCTGGAAGTTACCGGCGCGTGGGCCTCGGCGATGCTCTGGCTGAAGATCCACTGGATCGGCAGCTACCAGGCACCCCTGTAACCGCCGGGCAGTTACCGGCCCGCTCTGACGCGCCGGGCGGTAACCGCCCGGCGCGGTAAGATCCGGGCGCGCGCCTTGGCCGTCGCCCGGTTTGAGCGGCCGCCCCGTGCGGCCGGTTGCTTGGCCGTCCTGTCCTCGGCCGCGCGGGCCGCAGAGCGAGCCGAGGCGGCGGCCTGGGCCGCGGCGACCAGCGCCTCGAACAGCCGCAGGTCGTCGCCTTCCTCGGGGTGCCATTGGACCCCGACGCCGAAGGGGTGCCCCCGCAGTTCGACTGCCTCGGTGATCTGATCGTCCGCCCAGGCGACCGTGACCAGGCCCTCGCCGATCCGCTGCACGGCCTGGTGGTGCAGGGCCGGCACCCGGGCCCGGGAACCGAGCCGCTGGCCCACCGTGCTGCCCGCGTCGAGGTGAACCTCGTGCGGGGCCATCTTGTACGAATCCGGCGCGTGCCCGTTGTGGCCCACCGCGTCCGGGAGATGCTGGATGAGCGTGCCGCCCCGGGCCACGTTGAGGATGTGCATGCCGCGGCAGATCGCGAGGAACGGCAGTTGCGCGTCGATGGCCGCGCGGACGAGCGACATCTCGAACCGGTCCCGGCGGCGGTCCGGCTGGTCCGTTTTCTCGTGCGGGACGGCGTCGTACAGCGCGGGATTGACGTCGGCGCCGCAGGTGAACACGATGCCGTCGAGGCCTTCAGTCAGCCGGTCCACGCTGTCGGCCGGGACCGGGGGGAGAATGACCGGCGTTCCGCCGGCGCGTTCGACGGCCCGGGTATAGGTCAGCGGAGAGAGGACGGCCTCGCGAACCCAATCGCCCCAGTGCGCGGCCTCGAACTGACCGGTAATCCCAATGAGCGAGCGGGCCATGCACCCTCCTGCGGCGTGGTCTGAATGTCCGACAGGTCGCGAAAATCGTTCCCCGTGCCCATAATGGTCTATCGTCGCCTCCCCCGGTCATGACCTTGGCAAAGTTCACCAGAAACTGTCCGCAAACACGCGTGACCAGCGGCCCGGCGTGAGCACAATCGCGTCGTTCTAGGTATAAATCTGCACAAACCGGACAAACGCGTATAGGGACGCTCGGGATGCCATTACGGAATGGCCTAAATGTATTTACTCTGAACCCGGGCTTATATCCGCCTCGTGTCTTTTGCCGCCGCCGTTGGGCCATTAGCCAACACCAATGCCGATGATTTGGCTATGCTGCGTATATTAAATCCTGGGTTGTCGCCGTCTGGTGCAGAAGGCACAGCGAGTGGGACACTTGAGAAGCGGCAATCTGTGCTGGCCGCGGCTCACCATTAAATGCCGGGTCCGGCGGCCAGAGGGAACGGGCCCAGATGGAACGGGCCCAGATGGAACAGGCAGAGGGGAACACGGAGATCGCCACGGGAAACTGGGAGCGGCAGCTGCCGACGCGCGAAGATCCGCTTCCGTGCAGGTCCGGGACGTCATGGTCAGACGTCGCGGCTGATCACGGTCGCGACCCGCTGGCCGAACTCTTCGCCGCGATCGATCCGGTGTCCGATGCGGCCATAACCTATTTTTACGGTCATCTCTTCGCCATCGAGCCGTCGGCGCGGGCGATGTTCCCGCCCGCCATGGACGCCCAGCGAATACGGTTTTACCAGGCTCTCCGGCGCATCGCATTGAGCAGCGATAATAATGGGCAGCTCACCGCCTACCTGGAAGGCCTGGGGCGGGCGCACCGCAAATTCGGCGTCCAGAAAGAGCATTTCGATGCGTTCCACCAGGCGCTCGCGGCCACCTGGCAGCGGTACGCGCCGGAGGTCTGGACCGGCGCCGCGTCCGCGGCCTGGGAAGACCTGTTCGGCCGGGCCGTCCAGATCATGATCACCGCCGCCGAACGGGACGCCGAGCAGGCCCCCCCGTGGTGGCTCGCGGAAATCGTCGGCCACGAGGCCCGTTCCGCTGACCTCGCCGTCCTGACGCTCCAGCCCAGCCAGCCGGTGCCGTACCTGCCCGGGCAGCACGTGGCCATCCAGACGCCGCGATGGCCGCGCCTGTGGCGCAACTACTCCATCGCGAACGCGCCCAACGAGGACGGCACGCTGACCATCCACGTCCGCGCCGTCCCCGGCGGCCTGGTCAGCGCCACGCTGGTCCATCACGTGGCCGTCGGCGACACCCTGCTGCTGGGGGCGGCCGCCGGGGCGATGACCGTGGACCTGTCGTCCCAGCGCGACATCCTCTGCCTCGCCGGGGGCACCGGGCTGGCCCCGCTCAAGGCCATCATCGAGGCCGTCACCGGCGCGCCCGGCGCGGCGCGCCGGCGTGAAATCGTGCTCTATTACGGAGCCCGGCACGAGTCCGGCCTGTACGACCTGCCCGACCTGCATCGCCTGGAGACGGTCTACCCGTGGCTGCAGGTCATCCCCGTCGTTTCCGAAGAGGCCGCCCCGGACGCGATCTACGGAACGATTCCCTGCGTGGCGGCCCGGGCCACGCGGAAGAACCGCGACATCTACGTCAGCGGCCCGGACGAGATGATCGCACGCACGGTGACCGAGCTGAAGAACCGGGGCGCGCCCGAAGAACTCATCCACTACGACTGCCCCCCGTTCTAGAGCACGCTGTTTCTAGAGCACGCTTCCAGGTCACGCCTGCCCGCAGGACCTTCAGCCCTGGCGCGCGAATGCCCCGGGTGAGCACCGTCACATTGGGGGGATCCCCGACGAAGTGGAGTACAACCATGCGCGCGCTCGTCTACCACGGTCCCGGCCGCAAGGCCTGGGAGGACGTACCGAAGCCAGAAATCATCGATAGCAAGGACGCGATCGTCCGGGTCGATGCCACCACGATTTGCGGCACGGATCTGCACATCCTCAAGGGAGACCTCCCGGAGATTCCGGACGGGCGGATTCTCGGCCATGAGGCGGTCGGGACCATCGATGCGGTCGGCAGCGGCGTGAGTACGGTCAAGGTCGGCGACCGCGTGCTCGTATCCTGCATCTCGGTCTGCGGGACGTGCCGGTTCTGCCGCGAGGGCCATTCCGGGCAGTGTCTCGGCGGAGGCGGCTGGATCCTCGGCTACAAGATCGACGGCACCCAGGCCGAGTACGTCCGTGTGCCCTTCGCCGACACCTCGACGTTCCCCATGCCGGACGGCGCTGCCGACGAGGACATCCTCATGCTGGCCGACATCCTGCCGACCGCCTACGAGGTCGGCGTCCTCAACGGCGGCGTGCAGCCGGGCGACGTCGTCGCGATCGTCGGGTCCGGTCCCATCGGCCTATCCGCGATCATGAGCGCGCGGCTGTTCAGCCCCAGCCATATCGTCGCGATCGACCTCGCTGACACCCGGCTGGAGGCGGCCAAGCGGTTCGGCGCGGACATCACCGTGAACAACAGCCGCGAGGACCCGCTGGAGGTAATCCGGTCGCTGACCGGCGGGCTCGGCGCGGACGTAACGATCGAGGCGGTCGGGGTGCCTGCCACCTTCGAGCTGGCCGTGAAGCTGTCCCGGCCGGGCGGGCGGATCGCCAACATCGGCGTGCACGGCGAGCCGGCGACCCTGCACCTGGAGGAGCAGTGGATCCGGAACATCACCATCACCACCGGCCTGGTCGACGCGTACGCCACCACGACGCTGCTGCGACTGGTCGCCAGCCATCACGTCAACCCGGGGCTCTTCGTCACCCACCACTTCGGGCTGAACGAGTTCGACAAGGCCTATGACGTGTTCGGCCGGGCCGCCGAGACCGGCGCGCTCAAGGTCGTCCTGAGCCGCAGCGCCTAGGCGAACGGCATCATCCCGGCTGGCGCATGGGGCACGGAAGACTCAGACCTTGCGCCAGCCGGGTACCCAGGCGCCGTCGCGCACCTCGTAGTCGCCGAATAGGGCCGGGGCCTCGGCCCGCATCATCTCGCCGATCTTGCCGAACACCAGGCGGATCTCCTCCTCCGCGCCGGGATCGGTCCGCGCCTCGATGGTGTGCCGCAGCGTGCGGACGTTCGCCGACCACACCAGACCCGTCGCCACCCCGTCGGGCGCGAAGCGGCGCATGAACGAGGTCTTGTGCTTCTTCTCGTGGAAGGGCACGCCCTCGTCGTCGAGGCCGAAATGCTCGGCCATCCACCGCTGGAAGTTCTCCATCTCGGCCAGCAAGGAGCCTGCCCGCTTCATGAGCTCCTCGTCGCCGCGAGCCCACTCCGGGAACCAGAACGGGATGTCCGCGAGCCGCACGAACCGGAGCGATTCCTGCGACACCGCCGTCCCCGGCCGGTGCCGGACCAGTTCGTGGGTGAGGACACGGCTCACGTTGTGCAGCACGAACGTGAAGCTGACGTGCTCCAGAACCGAGCCATGCGCGCTGGCCAGGATGTTCTCCAGGTACTTGGCCTGGTCGGTGCGGATGCGGGTGACGTTGGGGTTCAGCCCGGGTTCCCAGGACCGGTAGCAGAGCCGCCCGGCGAACTCGGCGAGATTCTGCGCGTCGTTGTCCAGGTCACCCCGGTCCAGCCGCTCCAGCCAGGCTTCGCCGCCGACCTCACTCAGATACTCCGCGACCGCCTCGTAGTCGAGCTGGGGCCGTGCTACGAGCAGAATTTCCGGCTCAACGCTCCTCATGTCACAGCACTCTAACGGGCGCGGGCTGCGGTGAGGCGGAGGACGTTGGCGATGACGCGGTGGCCGGCCCGGCCGGAGGCGGTCAGGATCGACTCCGGATGGAACTGGACACCCCACCGCGCGGCCGCGGGATCCTCGATGGCCATCACAACGCCGTCCGGGGTCGTGGCGGTCACCTCGAATCCGCCCTTGACCTGCTCGGGGACCGCGTAGATCGAGTGGTAGCGGGCTCCGATGAACTCATCGGGCAGTCCGTCCAGCAGTTCGCCGCCCTTGACCCGGATCACGCCCGGCTTGCCGTGCGCGGGCTCGGCCAGCAGGGACAGCTCCCCGCCCGCGTGCTCCACCATCGCCTGCAGGCCCAGGCACACGCCGAACACGGGCAGGCCCCGGCGATCGAGCTCACTGAGCAGGTCGTCGCAGCCGAAATCCGCCGGCCGGCCCGGGCCCGGTGAGAGCACCACCAGGTCGGGAGCGTAGGAGTCCAGCAGCGCGGGGGGGAAACCGGCCCGCAGGGTGGTGACCTCCGCCCCCTCCTGGCGGAAGTAGTCGGCCAGCGTGTGCACGAACGAGTCCTGGTGGTCCACGAGCAGGACGCGCAGCCCGGACCCGGGGCGGCCGCCGGCCGGCTCACCGCCAGCCATCTCACCGCCAGCCACGGCGTCTCCGGTGCCGGTGAGCGCACCCGCCGGCGCCCGTTCGGCATCCTTGAGGGTTTCGATCAGTGCGCGCGCCTTCATCTGCGTCTCGCGCTCCTCGGCGTCCGGGTCCGAATCGAACAGCAGGGTGGCGCCCGCCCGCACGGCCGCGATCCCGTCCCGGATGTGCGCGGTCCGCAGGGTCAGGCCGGTGTTCATGCCGCCGTCGAAGCCAATGGCCCCGACCGCTCCCCCGTACCAGCGGCGCGGCGTGGCCTCGTGGTCCTCGATGAACTGCATGGCCCACATCTTCGGCGCGCCGGTGACCGTCACCGCCCACATGTGGGTGAGAAATGCGTCGAGCGCGTCGAACCCGGCCCGCAGCCTGCCCTCCACGTGATCGACGGTGTGGATGACCCGGCTGTACATTTCGATCTGGCGGCGCCCGATGACCTGAACGCTGCCCGGCACGCAGACCCGCGACTTGTCGTTGCGGTCCACGTCGGTGCACATGGTCAGCTCGGCCTCCTCCTTGAGGGATCCGAGCAGCGTGCGGATGTTCGCCGCGTCCTCCAGGGGGCCCTCACCGCGCGCGATCGTGCCGGAGATCGGGCAGGTCTCCACCCGGTCGCCGGTGACCCGGACGTACATCTCGGGCGACGCGCCGACCAGGTACTCCCCCTCCCCCAGGTTGAACATGAACTCGTACGGTGCCGGGTTGCGCTGCCGCAACTGCTCGTAGAACGCCGACGGGGCCGAGCATCGCCCGTAGAAGACGTGACCGGGCACGACCTCGAACAGGTCGCCGCGCGCGAACCGCTCCCTCGCCTCCGCCACCACCTGGGCGTACGCCCCGGGTTTGGGCTGTTCCGGCAGGTCCCGGGAAACCGGCCCCCCGGCGCCAGCGGGGCCAGCGTCGACGGGGGCAGTCGGCTCGGTCAGGCGGGACAGCCCCACCGTGGAGGCCCCGTCCACCTCGAATTCGTAGGCGTACCGGGTGGCCTGCTCGCGCTTGCGGTCCAGCACGTAGATCTCGTCGGGCAGGTGCAGCACGAGGTCGCGCTGGTCAGCGGGGCGCTCCAGGCTCAGCCGGACCGGTTCGAACTGGAACGCCAGGTCGTAGCCGAACGCCCCGTACAGGCCCAGGTGCGAATCATCGCCGCCAAACGCCGCGATGATCTCGCGGAGCGCGGTGAAGACGGTGGGGCGCCTGCTCCGCTCCTCTTCGGTGTAGGCACGCTCCGGCTCCGGGATGACGACCTCCACACCGTCACCGGCCCGGTCATCCACGGCCCGGTCATCCACGGCCCGGTCATCCACGGCACCGTCGCCCACGGGGGCGCCGGCCCGCCGCAGCGCCGCGCCGATGACCGGGAGCAGCACCCGGCCGCGGTCGTTGAGCGCGCGGGCCCCGATGCGGCGCCCGCGCGCCACGATCTCCACGCACGGGTCGGCGTAGGCGATGTGCCAGCGGCTGTAGCGGCCCGGATACTCCATACCGGAGCTGAGCACCCCGCCGCGCCGTTCGTCGACGGCTCGCGAGACATCGGCCAGCAGGTCAGGGTCGAAGGGCCCCGCGGTGCGGGTGACACGCACGCCGCCGGCGGTCTCGAAGGTGGTCAGCTCATCTCGCGGTACGGAGTCCACGTGGGCACCTTTGTCCGGGCCCGGCCACGGCGGGAAAGAAAAACGACCGCCGTTACCCGGGCGGTCGTCTCATGATCTGCGCAGTACGCGAGCCATCACGCCGCCTAGGGGCGGCGCCACCACTGCAGGCTCAGCGACGTTCGCATGACGGTCAGCTTAGCGCGTCCGGCCGGGCACCGCCAGCGAGCGGCGGCGCCGCGGGCGTTAATGTCGTCCCGATGGGCGCATGCGGTTCCATGATGATGGAAGATACCTGCTCATGAGCGGAGAGCCACGGTCAGCGATCGCGGTGTGGTTCCGGTCCAGCCGCCGGATGCTCGCCGCCGAGCTGAGCCAGGGCGGCTGGCTCAGCTTCGGTGCGTTCCGGTGGGCGGACATCAACATCCCGCGCGCGCTGCGGGCCGGTGCCGGGATGATCACCCCGCTCGCGCTCGGCCTGGCCACCGGCCACCTGGAGTACGGGGTCTTCGCGTCCCTCGGGGCGCTGCCCGCCGGGATGGTCTCCTTCCAGGGCGAATCGTGGACGCGGGTGAGCGCGGTGGCCTTCGCGGCGTTCGGCATGGCGGTGGCCACGTTCGTGGGCGCGGTGGCCGCGGGCACGAGCGGCTGGCTGCTGTTCCCGGCCGTGCTGATCTTCAGCTACCTGGCCGGGCTGATGGCCTCGCTCGGGCAGCGGTTCCTGGTGGTCGGCCTGCAGTGGGCCATTCAGCTCGTGATCGCCAGCGCCGTTCCGCTGCCCCCGCGGGAGGCGGGAGTCCGCGCCCTGCTCGTGCTGGCCGGCGGCCTGTGGCAGGGCGCGCTCGTCGTCGTGTCCTGGGCGTTCACGCGCGGCAACCAGGAACGGGCCTCGCTCGCCGGCGCGTACCGCGCGCTCGGCGCGTACGCCGCGGAGGCGTGCCGCCACCCGGCCGCGTCCGATCCGGCCCCGCCACCCGCGGTCTTCGGCTCGGACGCGGTCCACGATCCCAACCCGCTGCTGCGCGCGCAGGAACGGTACCGGTTCCTGCTGATACTCGAGCAGGCCGAACGCATCCGGACGAGCCTGGCCGCCCTCGCGAGCTACGGTCCGGAGTGCGGCGTCCTCGATCCGGTCGCCGGGGTACTGACCGGCCTGGCGGACGCATTGGAGGCGCGGCGCGGTCATCGGGACCTGGCGGACGCCCTGCGGGAGCGCCTCACGGCGATCGATGTGCCCAGCGATGTTCCGTGGCGCTGGGCGGTGGCCGGGCTGCTCGGCGAGATCCGCGGCGCGGTACGGATCCTGCGGCGGCTCGACCAGCGCGATACCGAGCCGGCCCCGGACCCCATCCCCGGCCCCGGCCCGAGGCTGGGAACGCGGCTGGGAACGTGGCGCTCGAATGTGGCCGCGGCCATGCAGGCGCTGCGCACCAGCGCCGGGACGTCGACCGAGGTGGGACGGCACGCGCTGCGGCTGGCGGTCGTCGCATCGATCGGTGAGATCGTGGCCCAGGCGTCCGGGCTGCCCCGCGGCTACTGGATCGTGCTGACCATCCTCATCGTGCTGCGGCCCGATTACGCGTCGACGATCTACCGCGGCGTTCAGCGCGCCGGCGGCACCGTCCTCGGCGCCGGGCTCGGGATAGCGACGGCCCTGCTCCTGCACGTGGGCCCGGCGGCGCTGGTGGCGGCGGTCGGCGTGACGATGACGATCGCCTACGCCATCTTCGCGGTCAACTACCTGCTGTTCGCCGTGTTCCTCACCGACTTCGTCGTGACGCTGATGGCGCTGCTCGGTGAGACGGCCGAGCAGACGGTGACCGCCCGCCTGGCCGGGACGGGGATCGGCGCGGCCCTGGCCCTCATCGGCTACCTGGCCTGGCCGTCCTGGGAGGGCGAGTCGGCCCAGCAGAAGCTGGCCCGGCTGTTCGAGACGCAGTCGCATT
>Ga0116134_1000336_pt1 | contig 24733 bp, 25 predicted proteins | sample June2015DPH_19_5_FD_89737 | JGI IMG/M metagenome (GOLD analysis project Ga0116134, IMG submission 89737) | Peatland microbial communities from SPRUCE experiment site at the Marcell Experimental Forest, Minnesota, USA - June2015DPH_19_40 | ecosystem: Environmental > Terrestrial > Soil > Wetlands... | reverse complement strand
GAGATGACCAGCCCGTATCCGTCCGGGGGTTCGAGGTCCAGGAGGGTGAGGTCGACGGCGGGGTGATGGCGGCGGAACCGGGCGAGCGCTTGAGGGACCAGGAACTGGCCGGCGCTGGCGAACGTCCCGACCGCGAGACGGGATGGCCGTGCGCCCAGCATTGCCTGAACGGTCTGCTCGGCGGCGCGCAGCTCGCCGGTCACTGTTTCGGCGAAGGACAGCAGCGCCTGGCCGATAGGGGTGAGGGTCACCCCGCGGGGGTGACGGTGCAGCAGCCGGCAGCCAAGATCGCGTTCGAGCTTGCCGATCTGCTGCGAGACAGCCGAGGGGGTGAAGGCCAGGTGCTGGGCTGCGGCGGCGATGGATCCCGCGTGGGCGACCTCGGCCAGCACCGCCAGCCGCTGCGCATCGAGCATGTCTGCCCCTTCTGCCTGACGTAAGGATTGCTAATGCCAGCGTAGGAGTCTTCGCTGGTGCTAATGGCTGGCGGGCGGCAGGCTGGACGGCATGATTACCAGCTCCGACGTGCACGCCGCGGCCGACCGTATCGCCGGGTATATCCGTGCCACCCCGCTGATCGAGGCCGATCGCGGAACCTTCCCGGCGGCGGGGAGAGTGTGGCTGAAACTTGAGCAGCTTCAGCACACGGGGTCGTTCAAAGTGCGCGGCGCGTTCAACCGCATCCTGTCGGCGGCGGGGCAGGGCATGCTGCCCGCGGCTGGGGTGGTGGCCGCCTCCGGCGGCAATGCCGGGCTCGCCGTCGCCTACGCCGCCGCCCGGTACCACCTGCCCGCACGGGTGTATGCGCCCGCGGCCACACCCGCGGTGAAGGTGGCCAGGCTGGGTGAATATGGCGCCCACGTAGTGCAGGCGGGCAGCAGGTACGCCGATGCCTATGAGGCCGCGGCCAAGCATGCGGCCGAGGCCGGTGCGCTGTTCTGCCACGCCTACGACCAGCCCGAGATCTGCGCGGGCCAGGGCACGCTCGGTCTGGAACTGCTGGAGCAAGCCAGCGGACAGCTCGACACGGTACTGGTTGCCGTGGGCGGCGGCGGGCTGATGGCCGGCGTCGCCGCGGCCACCGAGGGCAGGGCCAGGGTAGCCGGGGTCGAACCGGCCACCATCCCCACACTCCATGCCGCCCTGGCCGCCGGCCGTCCGGTCGATGTCCCGGTCTCCGGCATCGCCGCCGATTCACTGGGCGCCACCCGCCTCGGCGACATTGCCTACGCGGTGGCAACACGCACCGATGCCCGGTCCGTCCTGGTCGGCGACGCCGACATCGTCGCGGCCCGCCAGTTGCTGTGGGACCGTTACCGGCTGGCCGTCGAGCATGGCGGCGCGACCGCCTTCGCGGCCTTGCTGTCTGGCGCTTACCAGCCCAGGGACGGCGAGTGTATTGCCGTGGTCGTGTGCGGCGCCAACACCGACCCGGCCACCCTTACCTGAATGCTTACCCCTCGTCCTCCCCCGCGCTCAAAACCCGGCCGCGCTGGTAGTGGCGTCCAGGTGCGAGCCGGAAGACGCCAGATTGCTCACGGCGCTGTGTCCGCTCGTACCTGCTGCGGCACGGCCCATTCCGCCTGGCTGCCGAGGCTTTCCCTCTGCCGGTAGAGGTCTCGCAGGAGGCTGATCCCGGCGGCGTGATGAATGAGGGTGACCCTCAGGACTACGACACGGACGCCGAAACGGTCAGCTTCGACGTCAGTGTGACACCAGCGGCCTGAGCAACCGGGGACCCGCGAAGCCTCCGATTGCTCTCAGCGCAGGTGCGGCGGTCCGGCTTTGATCTGGTTGATGAATCGATGCCATGCCGCCGACGTGAGGACGATGGCGGGGCCCCGCTGGTCTTTGCTGTCGCGGACGGCGACGGCACCGGGAAGGGTGCGGGCGACTTCGATGCAGCTGCCGTTGCCGCCGCTGTAGGTGCTGGTGTGCCACTGGGCGCGGGTCAGGTCCGGGGTATCCATGCCGCGCCTCCTTTCCTCGCCTTACAGGGCCTCCGCGACTCTAGCGATCAATCCGGCGGACTCATCCGGCTCGAGCGCCAGAGCCATGAGGCGGTCGAAAGCAAGGTTATAGCGGTAGACGTCGGCTTCTTGCTCGACGTAGATGTTGCTGGTCATGTGCTCCAGGTACACCACGTCAGGGGAGATCAGCTCCGGGAAGCCAAGGATGGTGAACTCCCCGGTGATCGCCGGGTGCGCACCGGCCTCGTTCAGCAGCACGCGCAGCTCAACATTGGGCCAGGTCGCCGCTTCGGCCAGGTGCCCCAGTTGCTCCCGCGTGACTTGCGAACCACCGACCCGGCGCAGCAGAACTCCTTCATCCAGCACGGCCGATAGTCGCAGCGGTGCATCGTGACGCAAGACCCGCTGACGGGTCATCCGGACCTGGACGCGGCGCTCGATCTCCCCGGGCGGGCTGATCAGCAGTGTGGAGGCGATGATCTCCCGGGCGTAGGCCTCGGTTTGCAAGAGCCCGGGCACAATCTGGGCCGCGTACCAGCGGGCGTGCTCGGCTTGGGCTTCCATCGCGATCAGCGTGGCGTATTCGGGGCCGAGGGTGTCGGCGTAGGCGTCCCACCAGCCACGTTCACCGGCGCTGCGGCCCAGTCCGGTCAGCCGGTCCCGGCGCTGACCGGACACTTCGTACAGGTCCAGGAGCCGGGACAGGTCTGCCGCCGTGATGGCGGTGCGGGCAGTTTCGATCCGCGAGACCTTGGCCGGGGACCAGCCCAGCCGCTCACCGACTTCTTCACCAGTCAGCCGGGCCTCGTCCCGCAGTCGCCGCAGTCCGGCGGCGAGCTGGCGGGCCCGCACCGATGGCGCGCGCTTATCGGGCATGACCCTCCGTATGGCTGGCACTGAAGCGGTGCTGATTCTGCCGGAACCCGATGCCGTATCCAAGCCCGACTCTAAGACCGTCTTGTTGCGTGAAATCTTGCACGACTGTAGTCGAAATGACAGACTGATGCTACACAGAGCCTTGGGTGTGCGTGCGTTGCCCACCGCGATAGCACGTCGGTAAGTCAGGGAGACAACCCATGAGTGAGCAGCAGACGTTGACCGCGGCAGCAGACCTCTCGACGGCCACGCGGCGCTGCGCCGGATCGTTTCCCGGACGCCGTGATCAGGTCCGGCTCATACGCGGCATTCTGTCCGCCTTCTTCGACGACAGCCCCGCCGCCCACGACGCGATCCTTCTCGTCAGCGAGCTGGCCGCCAACGCCGTGACCCATTCGGCTAGCGGCCAGCCCGGTGGCCTGTTAATTATCCGCGCCGAAACCAGCCCCGCGACCTGCGCGCGCGCGGAAGTCGAAGACCAGGGCAGCACCTGGGATGGCGACCTCAGCACCGCCCAGCCTCCGCATGGCCTGTTCATTCCAAAGCGGCCGGAGACAACCAGCCGCCGGAGACACGTGAACCATCCTTGGCGGTCGGTTATCCATGACCGTCGGGGCGCGGTTTTTGACACTGCCAACTTCTATGGTTCTGGCATGGCCAAGGCGGCGCGGGTGCTGGCGGCACTGAAGCGGGACGGGTGGATTGAGACCAGGCGCTCGGGTTCGCACCGGGTGCTCGTCAGGGACGACCAGCAGCGCATCTGGGCCTACCATGATGGTGCGGACTTGGGCGGCCCGGCGATGGCCAGAGTCGCCCGTGACTACGGCTACACGCTTGCCGAGCTGCGAAAGCTATAGGACGGTCTAGTGATGAGCGCCTTGCGGGTCGAATTGTTCTTCGACGACGAAGCCGGCAACTGGCACTACCGCGTCCCAGCCCTGCACATCAACGGCGGAGGAACGCGGGCCCGGGAAGATGCCGAGCGTGAATGCCTGTCAGCCATTGCCTTCGCTCTTGAGGGTGACCCTCAGGACTACGATACCGACGCCGAAACGGTCACCTTTGACGTCAACGTGGCGCCAGCGGCCTGAGTAACGGGGGCGTGCCGGACGCAAGCAATTGCGGGACGACTTTCCTGGATCAGGGCGGCCTGGGCGATGTTGTTCTGATAGCTGATCCACAGGTGACGGCAATCCCGGTCCGGGACAACGGCGAGGGGCTCGCTGATGTGCGTGACCCGGGCCTTCGGGTCTCGTCGTACCGGGCGGCGTGACCATGATCGGTGCCGGTTCTCCGCAGCATCTGCGGAAAGCTGACGCCCGATCATGAAAGGGGTCACAGGCGTGGGCGGGGGCGGGGCGGGGAACGAACCGGGGCGCGGGGTCATTCGGCCCGGACGGACGGAGGCACGGATGGCCCTGATGTTCCTGAACGGCGGCGGGATGCGCGGCGGTCCCGTGCACCGGCACATCGACGGCGTCCCGCTGGTCGGCGAGCGCCGCACCGCGCCGCGGTACCGGTTCTACTCGATCCGCGACGAGTACCCCGGCCTCTACCCCGCGGAACGGGCCGGTGCGGACGGCCAGCCGATCCTGGGCGAGCTGTACGACGTGCCCATGGGGCTGCTGCGGTCGCTGCTGGCCAGCGAGCCCCCGGAGCTGGAACTCTCGATCGTCGAGCTGGAGTCCGCGCAGCTTTCGTTCGGCATGATTCTGCGCGATGACGAGCAGCGGCGCGGCAGCCATGCGGACATCACCAGCTACGGTAGCTGGCGCGCCTACCGCGCCACGCTCAGCGGCCCGGTCGGCGCATGAACGATTTCGACCTGGTGCTGCGGGCGCGGCGGATGGTGACGCCGGACGGTGAGGGGCCGGGCTGCGTCGCGGTCCGCGGCGGGACGATCGCGGCCGTCGAGCCGTCCGCGACCGCGCTCACGGCAGGGCACGCCGGGACGGTGGTCGAGCTGGGCGACGACGTGGTGCTGCTGCCGGGGCTGGTGGACACGCACGTGCACGTCAACGACCCGGGCCGGGCCGACTGGGAGGGCTTCGCCACGGCCACCGCCGCCGCGGCCGCGGGCGGGGTCACCACCATCGTCGACATGCCGCTGAACAGCCTGCCGCCGACGGTGGACCCGGCCGCGCTCGCCGTCAAACGCGCGGCCGCCGCCGGGCGCTGCCACGTGGACGTGGGTTTCTGGGGCGGCGCGATCCCCGGGAACGGCGCGCAGCTCGGTCCCCTGCACGACGGCGGGGTGCTCGGCTTCAAGTGCTTCCTGCTGCCCTCGGGGGTCGATGAGTTCCCGCCGCTGAGCCCGGCCGAACTCGAAGCCGGCCTGACCATCGTGGCCGCGCTGGGCTCGCAGATGATCGTGCACGCCGAGGACCCGCACGTGATCGGGCAGGCGCCGGAACCGGCTGGGCGCGGGTACGGGACGTTCCTGCGGTCGCGGCCCGGGGACGCGGAGAACCTGGCCATCGGGCTCGTACTGGACCTGGCCCGCCGGACCGGGGCCCGGGTCCACATCCTGCACCTGTCCAGCGCGGGCGCGTTCGGCCAGATCCGCGCCGCGCGCGCGGAGGGAGTCCGGGTCACGGCCGAGACCTGCCCGCACTACCTGGTCTTCAGCGCCGAGGAGGTGCCCGACGGCGCCACCCAGTTCAAGTGCTGCCCGCCGATCCGCGAAGCGGCCAACCGGGAGCTGCTGTGGTCCGGGCTGGCGGACGGCACCATCGACTGCGTGGTGTCCGACCATTCACCCTGTACACCGGAACTGAAGCGGCTGGATACCGGCGACTTTGGCGCGGCGTGGGGCGGGATCGCGTCGCTGCAGCTCGGGCTGCCCGCGGTGTGGTCGCAGGCGCGGTCGCGCGGCTTCGGCCTGGACCGGGTGGCGCGGTGGATGGCGCAGCGCCCGGCCGCGATCGCCGGCCTGGACCGGAAGGGCGCCATCGAGCCCGGCCGGGACGCGGACTTCTGCGTGGTCGCGCCGGAGGAGAGATTCGTGGTCGACCCGGCGCGGCTGCACCACAAGAACCCGATCACCCCGTACGCCGGGCGTGAGCTGTCCGGGGTGGTCAAGGCGACCTGGCTGCGGGGCCGGCCGGTGCACATCGGCGCACCGCACGGTCGGTTCCTGGCCCGGGCGGGCGCCCGGGCGGACGCCCTGGCGGAGGCGGCCGCCGAGGCGGCTCCGGAGGGCGCTGCTCAGAAGGCGGCCCGGGCGGCGGCCGACCGCGAAGGAGCGCAGGCGTGACCGCGACGGCGCCGGAGCCGGTTCCATTCACCGAACTGCCGGATCTGGCCGTCCGGACGCTGGGCGGGAGCGTCGTCTATGCGAACGACGAGCTGTACGCCGAGCGGGAGAACCTGATCACGCCGTGGCCGGCCGTCTTCTCACCGGCGACGTTCGGGCTGAAGGGACAGGTCTACGACGGCTGGGAGACCCGGCGGCGCCGGGAGCCCGGGCACGACTGCGCCATCGTCCGTCTCGGGGTGCCCGGGATCATCCGCGGTGTGGTCGTCGACACGTCGTTCTTCACCGGCAACTTCCCGCCCGAAGTCTCGGTCGAGGCGACCGGCGCGGAGGGCTACCCCTCCCCCGCCGAGCTCGACGGGCCCTCCGGAGCCGGCTGGACCACGATCGTGCCCCGTTCGGCGGCCAAGGGTGACGCGCGCAACGCGTTCGAGGTGACCGACGAGCACCGGTACACCCACGTCCGGCTGTCGATCTACCCCGACGGCGGCGTCGCGCGGCTGCGGGTGCACGGCGAGGTGGTCCCGGACCCGCGCTTCCTGGCGGGCACGTTCGACCTGGCCGCGGCCGAGAACGGCGGCGTGATCACCGGGTGCTCGGACATGTTCTACTCCTCGGCGGCGAACCTGATCGCCCCCGGCCGGGCCCGCACCATGGCGGACGGCTGGGAGAATGCCCGCCGCCGGGACGACGGGCACGACTGGGTGCGCTTCCGCCTCGCGCTGCCGGGCCGCGTCCGCTACGCCGAGCTGGATACGTCCTGTTTCGTCGGCAACGCGCCCGGCTGGGCGAGCCTGTCCGGCCGCGGCGCAGGCCCCGGCTGGGGAGCGGGCGCCGGTCCTGCCCCCGGCTCGGGTCCCGGCTCGGGGAGCGCGCCCGGCCCGGGTGCTGACTCCGGCGCGGGCGAATGGTCCGAGCTTTTGCCGCGGACCCGGCTCCAGCCGGACACCCGGCACAATTTCCGTATCGCGCCCGGGCCGCCCGTGGCCGCGGCCCGGCTGGACGTCTACCCTGACGGCGGAATGGCCCGGGTGCGCCTGTGGGGTGAGGCGGACCCCGCCGCGCACCGGGCCGCCGCGTCCCGCTGGCTCGACGCGCTGCCCCGGGCCCAGGCCGCGGACGTGCTGACCGCCGCCGGCCTGCCGTCCGCCCAGGCCGGTGACATCGCCGCGGCAGTCTCCGGGCGGTGGGCCTTGCTGCCGGCGGAAGCCCGTACCAGCCTGATCGGGTAACCGCCGCTAGGCAGCCACGGTGACGGTGGCTACGTGGCTTGCCGGCGGCGGCACGGGCTCGCCAGCAAGGCGCAGGCCTTCGATGTGAAAGGCGATCGCCTCGCGCATTTTAGCTTCGCACTCTTCGAGTGTGCCGCCGGTGGCCACCACGCCGGGCAGATCCGGCGCGTAGGCGCTGTAGTTGGCCGAGCCGTCACCCTCGATCACGATCACGTACCGGGCCACGACTCCCCCTTTCGCGGATCATCATCGGCTTGGCTGCCATCCTCCTTCAGCCCAGCTTGCCTCAAAATACTGTCCCGTTTCTTGGGGTGAAGTTCATCGTGACATTCCACGCTGGCCAGCCCGCGGCGCGAACGCCTGGTCCGCTAGCCGGCCCGGGCGTAGAGGCGGCGGGACTGGGTGACGGCGTCGCGGGCGATGGTGTCCTCGTCGGTGCCGGCCAGGTGGCCGTCGACGACGGCGGGGCGGCCGTTGACGAGCAGGAGCGTAAGCGGGGGCAGGGCGCCCAGGGCGAGCGCCGCGACCGGGTCGGCGATGGTCGAGTGCAGGACGCCGTCGATCCGCCACAGCGCCAGGTCGGCGAGCTTGCCCGGCTCGATGGAGCCGATCTCGTCCGCGCGGCCGAGGCAGCGGGCCCCGCCCATGGTCGCGGCGTGCAGCGCCTGGCGCGCGGTCAGCGCGGTCGGGCCGCGGCGGGCGCGGGCGAACAGCAGCGCGGCGTGGATTTCGGTGCCGAGCTGGCCGGTCTCGTTGGACGCGGTGCCGTCCACGCCGAGGCCGACCGGCGCACCGGCGGCCAGAAGCTCCGGAATCGGCGCGATCCCGGTGCCGAGCCGCGCGTTGGAGGTCGGGCAGTGCGCGACGCCGGTGCCGGTCTTACCCAGGCGCTGGATCGCGCGGTCGTCCAGGTGCACGCAGTGCGCCAGCCATACGTCACTTCCGGTCCAGCCATAGGAATCCAGGAACTCCGTCGGCGTGACACCGAACTTCTCCGCACAGAACTGCTCCTCCTCGACGGTCTCCGCGCCGTGCGTGTGCATCGCGACCCCGCGCCGCCGGGCCAGCTCCGCGGCGCCGCCCAGCAGTTCCCCGGTGACCGTGAACGGCGAGCACGGGGCGACGCTGACGCGGACCATCGCGCCCGGCGACGGATCATGGTGGGCGTCGATGGCGCGTTCCGTCTCGGCCAGCGCGGTGCCGGTCGCCTCGACCGCGAAATCGGGTGGCAGGCCGCCCTGGGACTCGCCCAGGTCCATCGACCCGCGGGCCGGCTGGAAGCGGAGGCCGAGTTCGCGCGCGGCCTGGATCTCCGCGCCGAGCAGGTCCCCGGCGCCACGCGGGAAGACGTACGGGTGGTCCGCGGCGGTGGTGCAGCCGCTGGTCAGCAGGGCCGTGATGGATCCGCGCGCCGCCGCGTAGACCATCTCCTGGTCGATCCGGGCCCAGACCGGGTACAGCGCCGTGAGCCACTCGAACAGGGTGGACTCCTGCGCGCGGCCCCTGGTCAGCCACTGGTAGAAGTGGTGATGCGTGTTGACCAGGCCCGGCGTGAGCAGATGACCGGTCCCGTCGATCCGCTTGGTCGGCACGCCGTCGTCGTAGCCGGGCAGCGGGCCGGGGCCGGCCGCGGTGATCAGGTTGTCCTCCACGACCACGTTCCCGCCGGCAAACTCGCCGGCGGACGGGTTCATGGTGGCGACGTGGGCACCCTCGATGATGATCCTGCGCTGTGGCACGCTGCCGACGTTAGGGGCCGCCGCGTACGGGCGTCAACGCGCGCCCCAGCGCCCCCGTGCGTGTCACGGCCGCGCCGGTGCGCGGCGCGGCGCTCGTTGTCCTTGGAGGCCGGGGCACGGCGGCGTAATTTGGAGGTTCCTAATGACGGACTGCCCTGAGGAGGCGGTGACCTCGACCAGCGCCGCGGCCATGGACCAGCCACCGGAAGGCATCGGGCTGGCGGCCTTCAACGCCCTCCCGGACGAGCGGGCCCGCGACCTCCTGATCGGCTGCTGCCACGCGGGCCGCTGGGCCGCGAAGGTGACCGCGGGGCGGCCCTATCCAACGCTCGGCGCGCTGCTGACCCGGGCAGGCGAGGAGCTGACCGACGACGACGTCCCCGAGGCCCTCGCGGGGCATCCGCGGATCGGGCAGGCCCCGGCGACCGGGCAGAACTCCTGGTCACAGCGCGAGCAGGCCGGTGTCGGGGGCGCGGACGACACGGTGCTCGCCGAGCTGGCCGCCGGCAACCGGGCCTACGAGGAGCGCTTCGGCCACATCTACCTGGCGTGCGCGAGCGGGCGCAGCGCGGGCGAACTGCTCGGCATCCTTAAAGATCGTTTGCGTAACGGACCCGATGCGGAGCGCCATGTCGTGCGGAGCGAGCTGCGCAAGATCAACGACCTCCGCCTGACCAGGCTCATCGGCTCATGAGCGCCCTCGTCCCGGGGACAAGCCCGGGCCGGCCAGGCGAAGCGCCCGGCCGGCCAGGTGAAGCGCCCGGGAGGGGACGAGCCCAATGAAGGCGGCACCGTGAGCACAGTCAGCACGCACATACTCGATACGGCGCTGGGGCGGCCCGCGGCGGGGGTTCCGGTCCGGCTGGAACGCGTGGCCGACGGCGGAACGCTCCTCGCCGAGGCCGTCACCGGCGAGGACGGCCGGGTCGCGGAGTTCGGGCCGGCTGGTCTGGCGCCCGGGACCTACCGGGTCGTCTTCGACACCGGGGTCTACTTCGCGCGGGCGGGGCAGCGCGCCTTCTACCCCGAGGTTGCGATCAGCTTCCTCGTCGAGGTCGCGGGGGGTCACTACCACGTACCGCTCGTGCTCAGCCCGTTCGGCTACGCGACCTACCGAGGGAGTTAGCGATGGGGATCATCCTCGGCGCCAACCAGTACGGCAAGGCGGAGATCCGGGTGGTCACCGTCGACCGGGACACGCCGCGTCACCAGATCCACGACCTCTCGGTGACCACCACGCTGCGGGGTGACTTCGCCGCCGCGCACGAATCCGGTGACCAGGCCAACGTGCTGCCCACCGACAGCCAGAAGAACACCGTGTTCGCGTTCGCCAGGGAACGCGGCGTCGACCAGATCGAGGACTTCGCGCTCGGCCTCGCGCGCCACTTCGCCGAGACGGTTCCCGCGGTGAGCAGCGCCCGGGTCTCGGTCGACTCCTACGCCTGGGATCGGGTCGGCGCGGACCGGCCTGACCCCGACCTGGCTGACCCCAAGGACCCGGGCGGCCGGGACCCGGGCCAGGACCCGGACGGGGCCGGCCACGACCACTCGTTCGTCCGGCGCGGGCAGGACGTCCGCACGACGACGGTGACGGTCGGCGTGACCGGCCACGGACCCGGCGCGTGGGTCGTCTCCGGGATCAAGGACCTGGTCGTCCTCAAGTCCACCGGCTCGGAGTTCCGCGGCTTCTTCAAGGACCGGTACACCACGCTGGCCGAGACGGACGACCGGATCCTGGCCACCAGCCTGGTCGCGCGGTGGCGTTACAGCGAGCCCGCCGCCGACTGGGCCAAGGCGCACGCGGGCATCCGCGCCGCGATCCTGGACACCTTCGCCGGCACGCACAGCCGCGCCCTGCAGCAGACGCTGCAGGCCATGGGCACCGCCGTCCTGCGCGCCTACCCGGAGGTCGCCGAGATCCGCTTCGCCGCGCCGAACAAGCACCACTTCGCCGCCGACCTCGCGCCGTTCGGGCTGGACAACCCCGGTGAGGTGTTCTACGCGGCGGACCGGCCCTACGGGCTCATCGAGGCCACGGTGATCCGCGAGGACGCTCCGGACCCCGGACTGGCCTGGTCCGCCGGCCTGACGTGAACCGCCGTTGAACGGCCGGGGCGGATCTTCGCGATCAGCCCGGTGCGCTCGCGAGGGGGGCGGACAGGACCTCACGTAGCTTGACGAGGAGCGATGCTTCGGTAAACGGCTTCTCGATGAGGTTGAGGTCGGCCTCGAGAACACCCTTGTTATCCAGGACTCCCTGCGCGTAGCCGGACATGAACAGGACTTTCACGGCCGGATGAAGGGCGCGGATCCGGTCGGCCGCTTCCTTGCCGAGCATCTGGGGCATGATGACGTCCGTGAGCAGCACGTCGATGTTCCCGGGGTGGCCGGCGGCGACCTCGATGGCGTCGAGCCCGTTAACGGCGGTGATCACCTCGTAGCCGTTGCGGGCCAGAATCCGGCGGATCACTCGCCGCACTGCCGCCTCGTCCTCGACGACGAGCACGACCTCGCCGGTGCCCCTCTCGGGTGACCGCGGGCTCGGTGATTGCTCCTGGCCGGCCTGGCTGGTCTCGGGCAGCAAGATGGTGAAGGTCGTGCCGAGGCCGGGTTCGGAGTAGATCTGCACGTAACCGCCGGCCTGGGTGACGATGCCGTACACGGTGGCCAGGCCCAGGCCCGTTCCCTCACCTTTGGCCTTAGTGGTGAAGAACGGGTCGAATGCCCGTTCGATAACTTCCTGTGGCATCCCGGTACCGGTATCGCTGACCTTCAGGCTGACGTACCGGCCCGGTCCGAGCCCGACGCGGCTGGCTGCGTGATTCGCGTCGATGCTCGTGCCGGCGGTCGCGACGATCAGCCTTCCGCCGGCCGGCATCGCATCGCGGGCGTTGACGGCCAGGTTGATCAGGACCTGTTCGATCTGGCCCGGGTCGGCCAGCACCCGGGCCAGCCCGGCGGCCAGGTCAGTGGAGAGTTCCACGTGCTCACCCAGGGTACGGATGAGCAGTTGCTCGACCTTTTCGATCACGTCGTTGAGGCTCAGCGCGCGCGGCTGGACGACATCGCGGCGGGCGAAGGCGAGCAACTGATGGGTGAGCCCGGCGGCGCGCTCTGCCGCCCGCTCGATCTGCTGGATGTCCTCGCGCACGGACTTCCACTCCTCCTGCGGTGCCTTGGCGACCTCCTCGGCGACGAACGCCGCGTAGTTGGAGATGACGGCGAGCAGGTTGTTGAAGTCGTGCGCGACCCCGCCGGCCAGCTGGCCCAGGCTTTCCAGGCGCTGCGACTGGTGCAGCTGGCGGTCCAGGCGGTCCCGCTCGCTCTGGGTCTTCAGCCGCTCCCGGTCGGCCTGCAGTTCGAGCCGCCCGGTCACGTCGCGGACCGCGGCCGACACCAGGATGCCCTCGCCGGTGTCGATGGCCGACAGGGAGATCTCCGCCGGGAACGTGCTGCCATCACGGCGGCGCCCGGTCAGCTCGGCCCCCGCGCCCATCTGCCGTGGCTGTGGATCAGCCACATACCTGGCCCGGTACGCCGGGTGCACCGCCTTGATCGCGTCCGGGACCAGGACCTCCACCGGCTGGCCGATCAGCTCCTCGCGCCCGTACCCGAACAGCCGCTCGGTCTGCGCGTTCACCAGCACGATCCGGCCGCCGGCGTCCACGCACACCATCGCGTCGGGGGCCGCCTCCAGCAGCCCGACCAGCAAGTGATCCGTGAATTGCACGGCAGATCTCCCCCTAGCCGGCGCTGCGGACGCCCACTCGCCGCGGACGCAGTTGGGTCACGCGGCATGGAGCGGCGGCGAGCCTCCCGGGCAGCGGGAATGCGTTCACACGTCCCGGTGCGGGCCGCCCTTCAGCACGGCAGGAGGCAGGGTCTCCCGCCGGGCACATCCTGGCCCTCGAGCCCCCTAGTTACATATTGATACCACATGATTACTCTGTGGTATAACCGGGAAGTATGCCGGGATCAGTTCTGCGTTCGCGTCAGGGGTAGGGCCCGGTTCGAGAGGGGCACCTGTGACACATAACGGCAACGCCGCCCGGGATGAGCAGTCGGCGGTGGCCGACGTCGCCGCCCGGGCATTGCGGGCCTGCGAGCAGCAGTTCGGCCGCATACCCACGAGCTGGGTGATGATCAGCCTGGCCACCGGCCGGTCTAACCTCTACCTCGCGGTCAACGACGCGTACTGCGAGCTGACGGGCTACGCACGGGGAGAACTGGACGGAGGGGACTTCCTGGGTGATATTCACCCCGAAGACCAGCCTGCCCTTGAGACCCTCATCCAGGGAGTCATGTCTGGCGTGACCAGCCTGATCCGGACGGAGGTGCGCCTGGTCCGCAAGGACGGCGAGATCGTCCACGGCGACCTGAACGGATCGGCGATCCAGCCGCCCACTGGCCAGCGTTACCTTGCGGCCTTCATCGAGGACATCTCGGCGGCCCAGCAGGCGCGGACCGAGATATGCCGGCTCCGGCGCGAGCTGCAGCAATCGCGCCGCCTGGCGAGCCTGGGGCATCTGGTCGGCGGAATCTCGCACGACTTCAGCAACATGCTCACGGTGATCGCCAACTACGCGAGCCTGATCCGGGAGGAGGTGATGGTCGCCGAGGCAACCGAGAGCTCGGCCCGGTGGGGGCCCGTCCGCTGGGACGTGGAACAGATCGAAGACTCGGCCGGCCGCGCCAGGCGACTGATCAAGCACATGCTGGCCTTCGCGCGGCGCGAAGAGGCAGCGCCCGTGCTCATGAACGTCGGCCAGACAGTCAATGAGGTCACCGGGCTGCTGAGCGAGGTGCTGGGCGAGCACGTCCCTGTCGTCACCCGAACGGGCGAGGGCCTGTGGCCGGTAGAAGCCGATCGCGCGCAGCTCGAGCAGGTCATCGTCAACATCGCCGTGAACGCCCGCGACGCCATGCCGGGAGGCGGCCGGGTCACCGTCGAGACCGCGAACATTGACCCGGCGAACTGCGCGGCCGACCCGCGGGACGCCGCCGATCTCGCCGAACTGCTCCCTGGCCGCTACGTCGGGCTGCGCATCACTGACACCGGAGCAGGGATGAACGTGCTGACCGCGGAACGGGCGTTCGAGCCGTTCTTCACCACGAAGAGCGGAGACCAGGCGGCGGGACTCGGCCTGGCCGCCGTGCGCAGGTTCGCCACGCAGTTCGGCGGCAAGGCCTGGCTGCGGTCGGAACCGGGCCACGGGACCACCGTCACGGTGATGCTGCCGGCCGTGACCGAGGCCGGTGCGGCGCCCGCCGGGCACCAGGGGTGGGCGGCAGAGCAAACCGCCACCGTGCTCGTGGTCGACGACAATGCCGCGATACGGAACGTCGCGCACCGGGTCCTGGCCAGCGCCGGTTACCTCGTCCTGACGGCCGCGGACGGGCAAGAGGCGCTCGGCTTTCTCGGGGACCCCGAACGGCCCGTCGGCCTGGTCCTGACGGACATCGTCATGCCCGGAATGACGGGTGAAGCGTTCGCCACCCAGGCCCATGCCCTCCGCCCGGGGCTCCCCGTACTGTTCATGTCGGGCTACGAGCGACAGGATGTCGCGGAAGGCTGGCCCGCCCCGGAGACGCAGTTCATCGCCAAGCCGTTCACCCGGGCCGCGCTGCTGGCCAGGGTGACCCAGTCGCTGACGGACAGAGCGGGGGAGGACAGCAGCGCCCGGCCAGCGGAACCCGCGCGAGTCGAGCGCGAGTGAAAGGGTCCTCAGCCGTTCACGGGACATCCCTGCTCGCCGGGTGATCCCGCGGGAGCGTGATCCGCAGCCGCCAGCACCGGGCGCGCAGGTCGCCGCCCGCCTTCGCCGCCAGGGCGGCGGCCACCCGCGCCAGCCACGCGCGAGCCAATTCCACGTCACCGATCTCCTGATCGTCGTCCCCCGCCGGGGTGATGGCCAGCTCGATCCGGATCAGGTGCCCGTCGGCCCGTACCGCCGCGGACGCGCGTGCCCGGCGCCCCTCGGGCACGGTCCCGAGCAAGGTCAGCTCGATGACGTCGGCGACTACGGGTACCTCGGCCGCGGGCACGCCCTCGTTCCCCGCTCCGGCGTCCACGGTCAGCGGACCGGCGAGCAGCCAGGCCGTCCGCCGCTCGAGGACCGCGGCCACCGGGCCGGTCTCAGCGGGGGAGCCGCTGGGGAGCCGGCGCAGCGCGGCCGCCGCCGCGTCCAGCCGCTGGAATACGCTGTCGAAAATCCCCGGCGGCAGGGCCGGGTGCGATCGGTGCAGGAGCTGGAGTTCGAGGCTGGCCGCGAAGATCTCCTGCATCGGGCTGTTGTGCAGGTAAGCGACCAGCGCACGTTGTTCCTGCGCGCGCAGCAGGCGGTTCACGGCGAGCAGCAGCCGGGCCGGCGGCTCACCTTCGGCCGGCGGCTCACCTTCGGCCGGCGGCTCACCTTCGGCCGGCGGCTCACCTTCGGCCGGCGGCTCACCTTCGGCGGGCAGCTCACCTTCGGCCGGCGTACGCTCCGCCCAGTGCGACGAGCCAGCAACGGGGGCGGCCAGCCCACCGGGATCGGGCCCCGCCAGCGGCCACGGGCCGGGCCGCGGCCGGCGGGCCTGGCGGACGGCCTCGAGCAGGTCCTCTATGCTGAACGGCTTGGCCAGGAACGCGGTGCCCTCCGGAAGCCGGTCCGGGATTCCGCCACTGAGCAGTACGCATCGCGCGGCCGCCGCCCGATCCTTCGACCCGAGTTCTTCCACTAGGTCGATCCCGCGCTCGTCGCCCAGCTGGGCGTCGACGAGCACGGCATCGTACCCGGCCGGCTCCTTGGCCTCCGCCTCCGCAAGCGTGCCGGCGACATCAACCTGATAGCCCCCAGCTCTGAGCGCGCGGCTGATCGTCTTACGCATTTCCTCGGCGTCATCGACGACCAGGACCCGCGCGGTACGTGGGCTCTCGCTCAATGTGCCTGTCTCCCGGGGGACGCCATGTCATTGTAGTTACTTTAGGTAAGTATTGCAATACACAGAGTAACTAACCGATCCGGGACGAGGGCCGGCGGGTCATCGTGCGCGGAGTCCGCGCGCCCCGTCAGGACCACGCCGGCGCCTCCGGCCCCCAAGATCGGGGTTCCATCCTGGGCGGGCGCTGCCGGGCAGCCTAATTCGCGGAGCCAGGAACGCAGCATGGCCCGGCCCACGCGGCGTGCTCGCGCTACCGTCCCGGGCCCGGCAACTGAATCGGTTGGTTTGAGCCTGGTTGAGCGTTCGATTCGATGGTAGCGTCGGATTTCTGCAACGCTTTCCGCCGGGAGGGCCGCCATGGACGCCGACGCCGGACTCGACCGCACCCGGCTGGCGGAACTGCTCCGGCGGGAGCGGGCCGCCTTCGCGGTCCGGCACGCCCGGTCGGCCAGAGCCTACGAGCGGGCCGCCTCCCTCTTCGGGCGGGTGCCGATGACCTGGATGAACAAAGCGGCGGGCGGGTTCCCGCTGTACCTTGCCTCCGCTCGGGGGGCCCGGGTCACGGACATCGACGGCCACTCGTTCGCCGACTTCTCCCTCGGCGACACCGCCGCCATGGCGGGACACTCCCCGCAGCCGGTGGTGCGCGCCATCCAGCGGCGTTCGGCGGACCTGGGCGGCCTGGCGGTCATGCTGCCCACCGAGGAAGCGGCCGAGGCCGGGCGTGAACTGACCCGCCGGTTCGGCGCGGCTCGCTGGTCGTTCGCGCTGACCGCGACCGACGCCAACCGGTGGGCCATCCGGCTGGCGCGCGCCATGAGCGGGCGGCGGAAGATCCTCTTCCACAGCTACTGCTACCACGGCTCCGTCGACGAGTCGCTGATCGTCACCACGCCGGACGGCGGCGCGGCCGCGCGGGCCGGGAACGTCGGCGCTCCTTGCGATGTCACGCTGACCAGCCGGGTGGCGGAGTTCAACGACCTCGAGGGCCTGGAACGGGAACTCGCCCACGGTGACGTCGCGGCCGTGCTGATGGAGCCGGCCCTGACCAACATCGGCATCGTGCTCCCGGAGCCCGGCTACCTGGCCGGCGTCCGCGATCTGACCCGGCGGTACGGCACGCTGCTCATCAACGACGAGACGCACACCTTCTGCGCCGGGCCCGGCGGCGCGACCGCCGCGTGGGGGCTCAGCCCGGACCTGGTGACCGTGGGCAAGGCGATCGGCGGCGGCATCCCCGCCGCCGCCTTCGGCATGTCCGCCGAACTGGCCGACCGGCTGCTGGGCCGGGCCGACCTCGACCTCATCGACATGGGCGGCGTGGGCGGCACCCTCGCGGGCAGCGCGCTATCGGTCACGGCGGTGTGCGCCACCCTGACCCGCGTGCTGACGGACGAGGCGTTCGGCGAGATGATCACGCTGGCGGAGCGGTTCGCGGACGGCGTAGCCGGCGTGATCTCCCGGTACGGCCTGCCCTGGTCGGTCACCCGGCTGGGCGCGCGCGCCGAATACCGCTTCGCCAGCCCCGCGCCGCGCACCGGGACGGAGGCCGCTGCGGCCGACGACCCGCAGCTTGACGACTACCTGCACACGTTCATGGCCAACCGCGGCGTGCTGCTGACCCCGTTCCACAACATGGCCCTGATGTGCCCGGCCACGACCGAGGCCGCCGTGGACCTGCACACGGAACTGTTCGGCGCGGCGGTCCGGGAGCTGTCTTAGGGGCTGGCCGCTGCACCCCATAGGCCGGCAGCCGCCGGCGATCGGGGGAATCGCGCTCTCACATCGTTCCGCACGGTGAAGGCGGCCGGCGTCCGCCAGGTCCTCCGCGGCGTCTCGTTCACCCCGGGTACCGGGACAGACCGCTAACAAATTGAGCGCTACCTTGGAGCCGAAGACTGAAGCGAGCATCCTGAAACAGGCGCACCTAGGGAAGGAGGAGCCGTGAGGGGCTGCGTAGTCGTGTTCGAGGGGGATGACGAGTCGGGCTACTCGGCCTACTCTCCGGACCTCCCCGGTGTGGTTGCCGCCGCCGATAGCCGTGCGGAGACCGAACGGCTGATGCTGGAGGCGATGGCAGAACATATCGCCCTCCTCCGGGAAAGCGGCCAGCCCATCCCTCAGCCGGCCGACGCCGACAGCGTCACCATTCTCGATCCTGCCGCCGCCTAGCCCCGGGCACAGGTATGGCTTACGACTTGGTGCCGGATTTCTTGCTGGGGCCCCCGGCGACCGCGCCGATGGCGGGGGCCAGCACGAGCCACAGGCCGATGGTCACCACCAGGGACGTGATGTAGCCGAACGGGTGGATGCCCACGTCGCTGTGGACGATACCGGCGAAGATCATCAGCAGCCACGCGCTGACGAAGAACAGTGGTCCGGCCGATACCAGCCGGGCGAAGCTATCCATCACTGCCTCCCTGCCCTGCCGTACGGGGCGCTCCGCACGGGCCCAGGGTGCCGCAGATTGCGCTCCTGGCGTAGGGGCATAGGTCATGGCGGGCCGCGCCGGACGGCTCATTTACGGTTACCTTTGGTCTTCAAACGGCTCTCTGGTCACGGGGGACGGCAACAGTGGATCGCGGGCGGCTCGAATCGTTCAGCGACGGGGTGTTCGCCGTCGCCATCACCCTGCTGGCCCTCAACCTGACCGTCGAGGGGCCCGGGCACGGGACGCCGCTGCTGCATCAGCTCGGGCACCACTGGCCGTCGTTCGTGGCCTACGTGATCAGCTTCTTCACGATCGGGATCATCTGGGTCAACCACCACGTGCTGATCGCGAACATCGCGGTCGTCAACCGGACCCTGCTCTTCCTCAACCTGCTGCTGTTGCTGATCATCGTGGCCATCCCGTTCGTCACCGCGACGATGGCCGCCTACCTGACCGCGCACGGCGAGGACGCGCACATCGCGGCGGCCTTGTACGCGGGGACGTTCGAGCTGATGGGCCTGGCGTTCACCGGCCTCCTGGAGTGGGCGCTGCACGAGGACGAGCGCATGCACCAGTCCGTTCCCGAGGTGGCCAGGAACGCCGCCCGGGCCCGGTTCTACCTCGGGCAGCTCCCGTATCTCATCGCCATCGGCGTGGCGTTCGCCAGCGCGCCAGCCTCAGTGATCATTACGGCCCTGGTCGCCATCTACTACGTCTTCGAGCGGACCCCGGCGCGGGCCCCGGCCGGCCGCAGCGCCGGCGTCTGAGCACCCCCGGGACAGTCCGTTACCGGCACCCCTGGCCCGGCCGGGGGTGAGGACCGGGTACGGAACCGGCGTCAGCGACGGCGGCCGGGCCACCCGGCATATTCAAATAGTAGTCAGCAAGCTACTCTACGTAGATAATGTGACCGGGAGGGCCGTGGCTGGCCCGCGCTGGCTGCGGGCCAGCTCCAGGTGCCGGTGCACGGGGACACAGTGAGGGGCAGGTTATGCGCGCACGGTGGGGCCGTCATGCCGGGGCCGGTCATCGCGGCGTCCCGGCCCGCTGGCGCGTCGCCGCCGTGGTCGCGGCGGCCGCGCTTTCGCTGGTGGCCGGCGCGGTGCCCGCCCTAGCGGCGGGCGGTTACACCGTGACCGCCACCATCCCCGTGGGCCCCAACCCGTACGGGGTGGCGGTGGACCCCGCCGCCGGGACCGTCTACGTGGCCAACAACGGCGCCGCCACGGTGTCGGTGATCAACGCGGCGACCCGCGCCGTGACCGCCACCATCCCCGTCGGCTCCGCCCCGACCGGGGTCGCGGTGGACCGCGCCGCCGGGACCGTCTACGTGGTCAACACCGGCGGTGGCACGGTGTCGGTGATCAGCACGGCGACCCGCGCCGTGACCGCCACCATCCCCGTGGGCCCCTACCCGTGGGGGGTGGCGGTGGACCCCACCGCCCGGACCGTCTACGTGGCCAACGCCGGCGGTGGCACGGTGTCGGTGATCAGCACGGCGACCCGCGCGGTGACCGCCACCATCCCCGTCGGCTCCGGCCCGACCGGGGTGGCGGTGAACCCCGCCCGCGGGACCGTCTACGTGACCAACACCGACGACGGCACGGTGTCGGTGATCAGCACGGCGACCCGCGCCGTGACCGCCACCATCCCCGTCGGCTCCCACCCGTACGGGGTGGCGGTGAACCCCGCCCGCGGGACCGTCTACGTGACCAACAACGGCGCCGCCACGGTGTCGGTGATCAACGCGGCGACCCGGGCCGTGACCGCCACCATCCCCGTCGGTTCCGACCCGTGGGGGGTGGCGGTGGACCCCACCGCCGGGACCGTCTACGTGGCCAACAACGGCGCCGCCACGGTGTCGGTGATCAACGCGGCGACCCGGGCCGTGACCGCCACCATCCCCGTGGGCAGCCAGCCGGACGAGGTGGCGGTGGACCCCGCCACCCGGACCGCCTACGTGGCCGACTACGTGGCGGGCACGGTGTCGGTGATCGCCCATGACGTCCCGGGCCTCACCGCGAAGACCTAGGGGGCCGCGCACTCGCGGGGGTGGGTGCGGGTGAGCGGGCCGGCCTCGCGGCGGCCGGGGATCGCGTCGATCAGGTCGCGGGCGTCGCTGGTCCGCGGGGCATCGAAAACGCGGCGGACCGGACCTTGCTCCAGGATGCGACCGTCCCGCATGACCGCGACCCAGTGGGACAACTGCGCGACGACGGCCAGGCCGTGCGCGATCAGCAGGTACGACAGGCCGAGGTCGCGCTGGAGCTTCGCCAGCAGGTCGAGTATCTGGGCCTGCACCAAGACGTCCAGCGCCGAGACCGGCTCGTCCAGGAGCAGCAGGTCGGGCTCGAGGGCGAGCGCGCGGGCGATGGCGACGCGCTGACGCTGGCCGCCGGACAGCTCGGCGGGCCTTCGGTCGAGCAGGTCCTGGGGCAGCCCGACCTGGTCCAGCAGTTCCCGGGCTCGCGCGAGGCGGCTGGCCCGGTCCCCCACCCGAAACGCGACCAGTGGCTCGGTGATGCTCTGCCGAAGGGTGAATTTCGGATCGAGAGAAGCGAACGGGTTCTGGTGGACGAGCTGGAACCGGCGGCGCAGCGACCGTAGCTGCCGCCAGCTCATGCCGGAGATCTTCCTGTCCTCGAAGAACACGGCGCCCTCGGTGGGCGCCTCCAAGCCGAGGGCGATCCGCAGCGAGGTGGTCTTTCCCGCGCCCGACTCCCCCACCAGCGCCACGGTCTGCCCCGCGCGAACCGTGAGATCGACCTGGTCCACGGCGCGGATGGAACGCTGCGTGCCCGGCGCCCGTGGCAGCGGGAAGTCCTTGGAGATCCGTTCCAGCCGGAGGATCTCCCGGCCGGGAGTCTTCTCGTTATACTCGGGCGCGAGTGTCCGTGTGCTGGTCAGCCCGGGCACGGCCGCGATCAGACGGCGGGTGCAGTCGTGGCGCGGGGTGACGAGGATGTCGGCGGCCGGGCCCTGCAAGCTGGTCCGATCGCTGCCTCTGGTGTGGTGCTCGGCACCGGGCTGGACGCCACCGCCGGCCGGCCGGCCCTGGCCGCTGATCGCGATCGAGGAGCCGTGCGCCATCCGCGGCCGGGCCCTCACGGCGCTGGCCGAGCACGGCATCCGGGCCAGGGTGGTCGCGGACGCCGCCTACCCCGCCGGTGTCCTCAACGCGGCGCGCGCGGGGCTCGGCGTCACGCTGCTGGCCCTGGCCGGCCCTCCGCCCGAGGGTCTCACGCGGCGGCACGACCTGCCCGCCGTCCCGCCGATCACGCTCACCGCACGGTCCCGGCGCGGCGCCGACCCCCACGCCACCCGGGTCGCCGTCCGGGAACTCCGCACCACCCTGACCGTCCCGAACTGAAGCGGGCCCGCTCGGCGGGCCGTGACCAATTTTTCTGCGGCGCCGGAAAAATCGCGTAATCCATAGCGGCGGCGTCCGCGTCAATAAGGTAGCCAGGTTAATAGCCGGGGGTGGGGCGCGGAGGGGGCGCTAGTGGCTACCGATAAGCACTGCCGTGAGTGCAACGAACAGAACAGGGCATCGGCGCACTTTTGCCGCAGCTGCGGTTCGCCGTTAGGCGCAGAGCGGCCGGCGGCGGATCAGGAATCCGATCCGCCCACATGGGATGCCTGGGCACCCATTCCAGAATCCGGGCAAACCTCGCAAACGGACGACGAACGAAAAACCGCCGAACGAATTGCCCGCCGCGCCGGGATGGCCGCCGGCGCCGGGCGCCCGTGGACGGTGGCGCTCCTGGCCGCGATATTCATCCTGGGCGTGGCCGCACTGGCAGGATGGCAGGCAGGCTGGCCGAAAGCCGTCTTCGGAGCGCAGAAAACCGCGCTGGTCAGCGGGGCCGCGCCATCATCCGGCCCGCCGGCCGGCACACCCACGTCGGCCGGGCCGGCCAGCTCCCCGGCGCCATTGCCGCAAACACCGAATCCGGAAAGCCCGGGGCCGCCCAGCGCCCCCGCCGGTGTGGTCCAGGCGTACTTCGCGGCCATCAACAAGCGGGATTACTCCACCGCCTGGCAGCTCGGCGGCAGCAGCCTGGGCGGGTCGTATGCGGCATTCGTGCAGGGCTTCAGCACCACCGCGAAGGACACGGTGACGATCCTCTTGTCATCGGGGAATGTCGTGACCGTGCGACTGGTCGCCGAACAGACCGACGGCAGCACCAAGACATTCGCGGGCACCTACACCGTCACGGACGGGATTATCACCTCTTCTAACGTCCAGCAGACCGGCTAAGGCCAGCGGCACACGGAAAGGATCAGCGGCAGTGAATTGCTACAACTGCGGCGCAGCGACGGAACCATCGCAGAAGTTCTGCGAGACGTGTGGCGCGCGGATGACTTCTGATCAGGGCGGCGCCCAGCAGGCCGTGGGCGGCGGCGAGCCGCCATCGGACTTCGCCACCGCGTCGGCTCGCTCCGTGAGCCCGGAGAGCCGTGCCGTCTGGGACAGCCACTCTGACTCGCCGGCCAGCGGCAGGCCACGGCCGTCCGGCCCCGCGGCGAACGAGCCCACGGCGCGCCGGCCCGCTATCAGCCGGCCGCCGATGACGCTGCGCGGATCGCCGATCCGGCTGGGAGACGGCGAGCAGGTGATCCGGGAGTACCGCGCCGTGCAGCTCAAGACGCAGAAACGAGGCGAAGGCACGCTGTACGTGACGGACGCCAGAATCGTCTTCTTCGCGCGGGCTGCGGGCCGCGGGCCGCAGCGGGCCAGCTCACTCGTGCAGCAGACCAGGCTGGAAGACGTATCCGGCCTCCAGGCCTTCGTCAGCCGCCGGACCAGCATTCTGCTTATCGCCTTTGCCGTTTTCGTGTCCCTGGTCACTCTCGGCGCCCTTCTCAGCCAAGAGTGGACGGCCTTTATCGTCTTCTTCGTCCTGGCCGGAGCGAGCCTCGCCGCAATATTCGGCGGCGCGGCGGAGCGCGGGCGGGCCGGGGTCAAGATCCACTCGCGAGAGGAAGACGTCAGCGCCATCAGGTTCGGCCATTTCGGGAATCAGCGCAGCGGGCTCGAAGCCGCCCTCACGCTGCTCATCTTCCCGGTGCTTATGTTCCTGCGCGCCCAGACGGCCTTTGACGTGATGCTCGGGCGCCCCGGGAAGGACTCGGACCGGCTCATCTCGGAGCTCGGCGCGCTGATCCTCGACCTTCAGACAAGGGGACAACTCGCCGCTGACTACTGGGCCGCGGCCCCGGCGGCCGAGATGCCCGTCCGCGGCAGCGCCGCGAGCTGAGCCGCGGCCGATGAGCACCACGCGGACCGACGGAGCTTACCCGGACTCCACGGCAGGCCAGGAGAACGCGCGGGTCACCATCCTGGAGGGCGACACGGTGCACTGCAGCCGCCCGGCGTCACCCACGTCCCCGGCCAGTTCGGCCACGCTGGGACTGGTCCAGGGACACGCCGAGAACATCTACTTCGACGACGACGTGCTGAGCAAGCACGTCCTCTTTCTCGGCGGGATCGGCACCGGGAAGACCAACGCCATGAAACAGCTGGTCCACACGCTGCGGAGGGAGGCGGGCCCGGACGATGTCTTCGTGGTGTTCGACACCAAAGGCGATTTCCTCGAAGACTTTTACCGGACCGGTGACGCCGTTCTGTCGAGCAGCCCGCAGAACGTCCCGGGCGGCGTCGTCTGGAATCTCTTCTGCGATCTGCTCGGCCAGGACCAGGCGGAGCGAAGCGATCAGATCTACGAGATAGCCTCGACGGTCTTCAGCGAGGAGATTTCCGGGGCCAGCGACAATTACTTTTTCGCCGCCGCGGCCCGTGACATCTTCGCGGCGGTCGCGGAGGTCCTGTCTTATGACGATGACCGATGTTCCAACCGCGAGCTGCGGGAAAACCTCGAAAAACCGACCGAGGAACTGCTGGAAATGCTGCAGGAGCATCCGAATCTGGCTGGCTCGGCTCGCTATCTCGAAGGTGACAAGACCCCCGAATCCGTGCTGGCGTTCCTGCAGCAGACGCTGAACAAGTCGTTCTCCGGAGTGTTCCGGGCGGCAGGCGATTTCTCGGTGCGCCAGTTCGTCCGCACGAAACGGGCGCGGGCGCTGTTCATCGAGTACGACATCGCCATGGGCAGCCGTCTGTCACCGATCTACCGGATTCTCATGGACATGGCGATCAAGGAAGCCCTGGGTCTCGGCCGGCGGGGCGCCCAATGGCCCTGCTTTAAGGCTTGATGTGATATCGTGACCGTTTTGTGGCTCATGATGGTTCTGAGGGGTTGTCGCCGGTCGGGTGGCTGCCGGACCGGATCTCGATCGGTGTC
>Ga0116134_1000334_pt1 | contig 24775 bp, 13 predicted proteins | sample June2015DPH_19_5_FD_89737 | JGI IMG/M metagenome (GOLD analysis project Ga0116134, IMG submission 89737) | Peatland microbial communities from SPRUCE experiment site at the Marcell Experimental Forest, Minnesota, USA - June2015DPH_19_40 | ecosystem: Environmental > Terrestrial > Soil > Wetlands... | reverse complement strand
CGGGATCAAACGCCATGCCAATTCTGTTCAAGGGATTGACCAACCAGTTTCCAGAAGTTCGCGGTGAAGCCGCCAATAATTTGACGGATGGAATTGGCAAAGATTTTCCCCAATGGCGCCAACAGGCGATTCCTATTTTCGTGAAATTGTTGAACGACCCCAACGAAGATGTCCGGCTGAGTGCAACAAATCAGCTCAAAGAAATTGATCCCGCAGCCGCCGCCAAAGCTGGAATAAAATGAAAACGCAAAATTACTTTCAGCGTTTGGTATTTCTCGCTGCGGCATTCCTTCCGGCTGCATCTGCGAGTGCCAACCCCATTGAGATGCCCGAAAAACCTCTCACGCCGGAAATCACTTTCTTGATCGTCTGCGCCATCTTGTTGGAGGTGGTTTGTATTTTATTGATGCTTTGGCGTTCAAAAAAACCACGCTTCTTCATTTTATGGCTCGTCGGCATTCATCTGTTCACATATCCGGCGTTTTTGGGATTCCTTTGGCTGGAACAAAATATGCGCCCGGCTCTTGCCGCAGGAATTGGCGAAGGGTTGGTGGTTTTGGTCGAGGGAACCCTGATTTATCTGATTTGCCGATTTGTCCCACCGGCCAAATCTGGCCTGGCATCACCGTCAATTTTCAAAAGCCTGCTCGCTTCGCTGATTGGTAATATTGTTTCGGCGTCAGCGTTCCCAATTTTACTGGCGATTTACGACCATTGGGCTCGCGGCTTATTGTTGGTAGTCAATTGACCTATGAAATCCACTTGGTGCAGTTCGTCAGGCATCAAACATCAAACGTCGGCAAAAGTTTAGGGCGAACTCACGCGGTAGAAGCGTTGTCCGCCGTTCGTTGCCGTCAGGTCGGTGAACTGGTATTGGCCGGAACCATTGTTGGTGAGCGTGCCGAGCACCGTCCAGTTGGTTAGCGGCAACGTCAAATTGGTGGTGGTCAAAACAGTGAATGCCGCGTCTTGATTGTTTGTGAATCCAAACTGGAAGGCACCGTTGCCCAAGATTGTGAGGCCGGTGAGGTTTGGCGGGGTGACCGGCGCTGCGCTCTGAGTGACGGGAATGGTCTGGCCGAGTAAAGAGATATTGGCCGTGCGGCTCGTGGCAAAGAGGTTGGCGGTGAAGGCAAAACTCACCACGCCGTTGGTGCTGCCGGTGATGGTCAGCCAATCCGAGTCGCTGGCAGAGGCGAACGGACCGGTCAAATTGGCCGTGGCGGGCAACACCACAGGCAACGCATCGCTGCCCGCCGCCGCCGTTTCCGCTTTGGCCGTTGGATCCACAAAGGCATGGGGCTGTTCTTTAATAGCATTGTTGCCGTAGTCGGCAATGTAAACATCGTCTGAACCGTCCACCGCCACGCCCCAGGGATAATTCAATCCCGAGGCCACTAATGTGGTGACTGTATTATTGGCCGCCGTCCACTTTTTGATCGCGTTGTTCGCTTGGTCAGCGATATAGACATTTCCCGAGCCATCCACCGCCAGGCCACGGGGTTGACTCAATCCCGTGACGACCAGCGCAGTGACGGTGTTATTGGCCACCGTCCACTCCTCTATCGTGTTGTTTAGGGTGTCAGCGATGTAGACATTCCCCGCACCGTCCACCGCTACGCCAAATGGTAAAGAAAAACCCGATGCCACCAGCGTGGTGACGGTGTTACTCGCCGCTATCCACTCCTTGATCGCGCTGTTGTAAGTGTCAGCGATGTAGACATTGCCCGCGCCATCCACCGCCACGCCAAACGGTAAAGACAAATTTGAGCCCACCAGCGTAGTGACGGTGTTGCCGGCGGTTACCCACTCCTTGATGGCGCTGTGAAAGGTGTCGGCGATATAAACATTACCAGCGCTGTCCACCGCCACGCCAGATGGATAAACCAAACCCGAAGCCACCAGCGTAGTGACGGTGTTATTGGCCGTCGTCCACTCCTTAATGGCTTGGTTGCCGGTGTCGGCGATATAAACATTGTCTGCGCTGTCCACCGCCAAACCCTCGGGATCAAACAATCCCGATGAAACCAATGTGGTTATGGGATTGGCGGCGACATAGGTGGAACTGGCTTGGGTGACGATGATGGCCTGCCCGGCAATGGTAAGCGTGCCGGTGCGCGTCGCGCCGGGATTGGTGTCAAATGTGAAAACCACATTAGTGCTGCCTGCGCCGTTTTGATTGCCCGCGCTCAAATGCAGCCACGAGTCGTTCGTCGAAGCTGTCCAGATGGCACCGGTCGGAGTGACCGACAACACCACGCTGTCGCTGCCCGCCAAGTTTCCTTCCAAAAGATTGGTGGTGCCAAGAGAATAGGTTGGCCCTATCTGGGTGACGGAAATGGTTTGGCCGAGCAAGGTGATGTTCGCCGTGCGGTTTGTGGTGGTAGCGGAGAAGGCAAAACTCACTACGCCGTTGGCGCTTCCGGTGATGGTCAGCCACGGTGAGTCGCTGACCGGCGCAAACGGCCCGGTTAAATTGGCGGAGGCAGGCAAAACCACCGGCAAGGTATCGTTGCCCGCAAACGGCGTTTCCGATTTGGCCGTTGGATCCACGAAGGTATGGGGCAGTTCTTTAATTGCATTATTGATAGTGTCAGCGAGATAGACATTGCCTGCGCCGTCTATTGCTATGCCATGTGGTTCAAACAATCCCGTTGCGACCAACGTGCTGACGGTGTTGTTGCCCATGTTCCACTTCTTGATCGCGTTGTTGTAGGTGTCAGCGATATAAACATTACCCGAGCCATCTACTGCCACGCCCCAAGGGCCGCTCAATCCCGAGGAAATCAGCGTGGTTACGTTGCCATTAGCAACATTCCACTCCTTGATCGCGTTATTGACGGTGTCAGCTATATAGACGTTTCCCGCGCCATCCACCGCCACGCCTTCGGGATAAGCCAAGCCTGATGAGACCAGTGTGGTCACATTGCTGTTGGCCGCTGTCCACTCTTTAAGCGCGTTGTTTATGAAGTCGGCGATATAGACATTGCCCGAGCCATCCACCGCCAAGCCGCGAGGATTGCCCAATCCCGATGAGACCAGTGTGGTCACGTTGCTGTTGGCCACATTCCACTCCTTGATCGCGTTGTTGTAGAAGTCAGCGATATAGACATTGCCAGTGCCATCCACTGCCACACCATACGGTTGATTCAATCCTGAAGCCACCAGCGTGGTGAGGGTATTATTTTCAATATTCCATTTAGCGATCCTGTTGTTCATGGTGTCACCAATATAGACATTGCCCACTCCATCTACCGCAACGGCGGTGGGAAAGTTCACTATTGATAATGCCGATGGAACCAATGACGTCACCGGATTGGAGGCTACATAGGTGGAACCGGCTTGGGTGACGGTCAATGTCTGGCCAGCGATTGTAAGCGTGCCGGTGCGAGTTCCTCCGAGGTTGGCATCAAATGTGAAAATCACATTTGTGCTGCCCGCGCCGCTTTGATTAACCGCGCTCAAATGCAGCCAGGAGGCATGCGCCGTAGCTGTCCAAGGGAAATTCATCGGCGTGACTGACAGCACCACGCTGTCGCTGCCTGCCAAGTTTCCTTCCAAAAGATTGGTGGTGCCCAAGGAATAAATGGGTTCCAACTGGGTGACAGGAATGGTTTGGCCGAGCAAGGTGATTTTGGCTGTGCGGACTGTGCCCGAGGTGTTAGCGGTAAAGGCAAAACTGACCACACCGTTGTTGACGTCGCTGATGGTCAGCCATGCTGAATCGCTGACCGGTGCGAATGGCCCGGTCAAATTAGCGGTAGCTGGCAGAACCATTGGCAAGGTGTCGGTGCCGGCAAACGCTGTTTCTGATTTCGCCGTCGGATCCACAAATGCGTGGGGCATTTCCTCAAACGTGCTAACGTCCGACATATATACATTGTCTGCGTCATCCACCGCCACGCTCCGGTGAGACGATCCGCCGGAGGCTATCGTGGTGACGGTGTTGCTCACCGCCGACCACTTCTTGATCAAATTGTTGTTCTGGTCCGCGATGTAGACATTACCAGAGCCATCCACCGCCACTTCCGTGGGAAGACTCAGTCCCGAGTCCACCAATGTAGTCACGTTGCTGTTTGCCGCCGACCATTTTAAAATGGTTTGGGCGCCGGCATCGGCGATAAAAACATTGCCCAAAGTATCTACCGCCAAACCTGTTGGCTGATTCAATCCTGAGACCAGCGTTGTCACAGCGTGGTTGGTAATGGCCCATTTCTTGATGGCATTGTTGCCGTAGTCGGCGATGTAGACATTCCCGGCGGCATCCACGGCCACGCCTTCAGGAAACTTTAAGCCCGATGAGACAAGAATAGCCATGGAGCCATTGGCCACCACCCATTCTTTGACCGCGCCATTGCCGTAATCGGCGATATAGATATTCCCAGTCCCATCCACCGCCACGCCAACTGGAGAAGACAAACCCGATAGCCCCAGCCACGCAAGGGAATTGCTGGCCACCGTCCACTCCTCAATATCGTTGTAATATTGGCTTGGGATGTAGACGTTACCTGCATAATTCACTGCTAAGCCATTAACGAAATTGAACCCCACGTTTTTCACCAATGCGATAACCGGATTGGCCGAGACATACGTGGAACCAGCCTGGGTGACGGTGAGCGTCTGACCGGCGATGGTGAACGTGCCTGTGCGCGTCGCACCGGGGTTGGCGTCAAACGTAAAAACCACATTGGTGCTGCCAGCGCCACTCTGATTGGCGGCGTTCAGATGCAGCCAGAAGGCATTCGTCGTGGCTATCCAAGTGGTGCTTGGCGGCGTGACCGAGAGCACCACACTGTCGCTTCCAACCAAGTTTCCTTCCAATAAATTGGTCGTGCCCAAGGTCTGCGCCAACGCCGCCGTGTTGAGGAGCAGCAAGCTAAAGGCAATAATAAAATTGGGCTTTTTCAACATCACCGTGGAAAATGAGTTTTATAATTGCATTGGCCGCTGGAATCAACGAATTGCCCCCGACTCCTCAAAATTCGAGATTCACGACCAGCAAACCCAAAATTTGAAAGACAGAATTTAATGGCAGATGATAGCAGAATGAGCGGCATCTGCCAAGGCGTTTCAATCCATTTTTGCCCGGCAGATCCAAAAAAACACATGCTGCCCCGCCCGCATATCAAAAGTGCGCCGACATTAGATTCTGTCCTGACGTTGGATTGAATGACCGAGTCTGGAGGTGTCTTTGCTGTTTCCCAAGTATTGCTCATTGACGCTTTGTTGATACTAGAAAGAAAATAATTGCGAGGTAAATCAGCGCTTTGACTGGCCGGCTTTCCTGCGGGCACTCGGAAACCGCCCAGACAAATCGCCGCAAAGAAAACCTGGACGGTCAGCGCACTCAACGGGCGTCCTAAAACCGCGCTCAACTCCGCCGTCGTCCGTTCATGCCACTCCCGACCTGCTCCGTTTCGCTGCCGGTTTCAGAACGCTCGTTCAGCGCCCCTCAATCACGAACACATCCGCGCGTATTGCAAGCCAAGCGAAGTTCTCTCATTTTGCATTCGCAATGCCAAAACCGTGCCAGAGGGAATTCGCGAAAGCGCTTGGTAAATTTCGGGGAAAGGTGAAAATCCAGAACATCATTCAGGGCAATCAACCGAAATGCAAAAACTAAAAACAAATGCGCGTGGCATTGGGTTTATCGCTACACCAAAAACCGACATCCGACAATGCTTTCATTTCCCACAATTTGGGGCCAAACTAAAAAAGTTTGTATGAAATTCTTTTGCGCCATTGCCAGTTTGCTTTTCTTGATGAGCTTCAATGCTTTTGCTCAAATACCAAGTGACAAGTATTTGAGGATCAGCTTTTCGGAAACTAATTTTTCAGGGATCATTTCCAACACCCAGCCGGATGTTCAATATGAGATTCAACGCAAGCAGGATAAAACAAATTGGATTTCAATGGGGTTTGTTCTCGGTTCCGAAATGACGAATTGGACGGCGTTTGATTTTAGAATCACAAACGCCATCAATAGCAAAACAATTCGTATCCGATCATGGATAGACAGTCAGGGCGTCGGAATACCTGACTGGTGGCAATTGAAATACTTCGGCAGCGTGGGCATTGATCCTTACGGCAATCCCGAAGGTGACGGCTGGAATAATATGCAGAAGTTCCAAAATAACATGGAGCCGTTTATGTGGTATCCACCGCCTGCTCCAAAGTTGAGCGCGCAATTTTTCGGAGGCATGAATACCGACCACAAAGGCAGTGCAATTCTCACCTGGCAGATCGCAAATGGTCCGGTTCCCGATTTCTTCCTGATTGAGCGTGCGAATCGCACCCTGCGCCCAATTACGAACAATCCGTATTTTCAACAACCGCCTCCCGGCGCGCGGTTCGGCGCAAATGGAACAAATCGCCTGCCTTTTGATCCGCGTTTCGGTTCGCAAGGGACAAATCGCTTGCCTGCTGGTGCGCGCTTTGGGGTTTTTGGAACCAACCGTCCGCCTCCCTACGCTCGGGTTGGTTCCAATGGGTCTAATCTTCCGCCAAATTTTCGGCCCATGTATGGTCGTCCTCCTGGCTCACTGCGTGAAGACCCTTTGGTGATGGGACCGTTTGTCGTGATTGCTCGAATTCCAGGCCGTCCGGGCGTCAGTGATTATCGCTATGTTGAAACCAATGTTGATACGTTCTTTCAACCAAGTTATCGAATCCAGCCGCATTATTCTCCGCCCTTGCACGCGCACCTTAATCAAGTGGATGCCGCCGGAATTCGCAGAACGATTCTTTCGGTTGCGGCACAGCAAACGACCAACGGCTACGCGCTAACTGCGTTGCATCCCATTCCTTACGCTCGGTATTTGCTTCTCGTGCGCGACAAAAACGACCCGCAATGGCGTGCCAGCGGTTATTTCGCCTCCGGCACCAATCGTGATCCGGTTTACATTCAAGTTGATAAAAAGGGCATGATGTCCAGCGGTCAAAGTCCAATTGCCATGCCCGAAGTAAAATTTCTGCGCGATGTCGTTGAGCCGGAATTCACAGCCGGTTGGGGTGAAGACAGTGACGGTGACGGTTTGCCAGATATTTATGAAGTTCTCGTCACGCACACCGACCCCGACAACGCTGATACCGGCGACACGGGAAATCTGGACGGCGACAAAGATATGTCGGGCGACGGCTGGAATAACTTGGAAAAGTTCCGCCACCGCGCCGATCCAACCCGGAAAGCACAACCCCCGGCAGCGGTCGAATTAATCAAGCCAAACGATATTGAAATATGGCAGGCCCTTTTGCCAAAAAGTGATTTGCCTTTTGACGTGAAACTCGAAGTCCGGGTAGCTGGCAGCGACAGCTACCAGCCAATCGAACAAATCCCCTCGATGATTCACCGGATAACGAATTCCCGTCAACGCAATGAACGTCGAAATTTCGATTTGCTGGTAGCCTGGCAATATCCTGCTCCCAATGCTGATCAAACCATGGGCGGTTCGTATCCGGGAATGCCAGCTTCACTCGTAACGCTTGCCTCCTTGGAGAACAAGGCGGACGTTCAAGTAGTCGAATCGTTCGGGGCCAGTCTGGCAGCCAGACCGCCACTTTCGCATAATGACATGACCAACTACATGGCGTCCATTGATCATGCTTTTCGTCAGGACGACATAGACCAAAGCGAGTTAATGGGGGAATCAATGGCATTGCAAGATAACCAGTCCCAAGATTTTTACGGCAAGGTGGTTGACCAACACGGTCAACCAGTTATTGGGGCTGATGTCACAGTTCAAATAAATTTGGGAGTTGGTCGGGGCAGCACACAAAAAGTCGAAACAGATGGAGCAGGACTGTTTGAATGCACCGGTTTACGAGGCCAGTCTTTGACCATAACGCTGGAAAAAAAGGGATTTCAAATTGAAGGACACGGCTTGGGCCAGCATAACGGCACCGATACCGCCCCGGACAATCGTATGGTTTTCACCATGTGGAAGCTGAAAGGCCCAGAGCCGATGCTGCACAATGAATTAAATGCACGCAAAATCCAGCCAGACGGACGGGTTTTCACAATTGATTTCTTGAAAAATGAGATCACCGAAGGAACGAATGTTGCCGGTGACATTTTGGTTCAAATTAAGCGTCCGCCGGCAGTCAAACCTAGAGAACAATATGACTGGTCGTTCGTGATGACCGCACTCGACGGTGGTTTCATTGAGGTGACCAATGATATTTATCTTAATGAAGCGCCCCAGAGCGGCTATCAACAGCAGTATCAAATGAACAGATACGCGACCAATGTGGTAAATTATTCAACGTATCCGTTGTATCGAACCGATCGGACATTTTTTCTAAAAAGCCGGGGCGGGAAAGTTTACGGCCATTTCCATATCAATGAATTAGACCCAGATTACAGAGGAGGAATGGCTTCCTTGCGAATTGAATCATACATAAATCCCGCTGGTTCACGAAATCTGGAATTCGATCCCGCAAAGCAGACTGAATATACCCCAAAAGCTGAGACCGTTGCTCCATTGCCGCCAACTGTGACACCAAAGACTTCACGGATTGCATCAACAAACGTGAGCGGGCAAATTGTTGGTTGGGGATCAATGGTATTGCCGCAGTTCAATCCCGGAACTCATTTTATTGCGGTTGCGGGCGGTGGCGAACACAGTTTGGCGCTAAAATCCGATGGAACGGTGGTTGCCTGGGGACGAAATCTTTCCGGTGAGGCGACGGTTCCGGCAGGCTTGAGCAATGTGATTGCAATTGCTGCGGGCGGGCGTTCTGGTAGCGGATTCAATTTGGCTTTGAAGAGGGATGGCCGGGTCATTGCTTGGGGTGACAATGCTCACTTGCAAACTTCAGTGCCAGATGGTTTAAGCAATGTCGTAGCAATTACTACTGGGACAGATCATTGCCTTGCACTCAAGAAAGACGGAACCGTAATCGGTTGGGGTATTAACGAGGAGGGCATGACGCAATCACCCATCGGTCTGAGCAACGTGGTGGCAGTTGCAGCCGGAGAAGAACACAGTGTGGCACTCAAAAGTGATGGAACTTTGGTTGCGTGGGGACGAAATCAGCATGGCCAGGCAAGTGTGCCTGAAGGTTTGAGCAATGTCGTTTCGATATGTTCTGGGTCGTATTTTAATTTGGCACTGAAAAAAGACGGAACCGTCGTTGGCTGGGGAATAGACGTGCCGAAAGATTTGACCAATATAACAGCCATTGCGGCTGGTCCATGGGATGGCATGGCGTTGAGAGGCGATGGAACGCCGGTCGTCTGGGGTCAAACGTATTTTTCAGCCACGCAAGTGCCAAGCGGCGTGAGTAATATCATCGCCATTTCGGGTGGTGGAAATGACTATGGAGACCACAGTCTGGCTTTACGCGAGGACGGAACCATTGTCGGCTGGGGCAACAACAATTATGGTCAGAGTCTGTCGCCAGATAGTTTGACCAACATTGTTTCGATTGCTGGAGGATTGGGTCACTATCTGGCAATCCGAACCGATGGCTCCGTGGTCGGCTGGGGAGGAGAAGACCATCAAGGGGATGGTCAAGCTTGGGTGCCGGCAGGGCTGGGACCTGTATCGCATGTTGCGGGCGGGTGGTATCACAGCTTGGCCGTGCGAAGCGACGGGACGGTAGTTGGCTGGGGGTTTGGGGCATTTGGCCAGACGGCACCGCCAGGCAATTTGACCGGTGTTACTGCAATTGCAACGGGGTATAACCACAGCTTGGCACTCAAGGATGATGGCACTGTCATCGGCTGGGGAAATTCATCATCTGCTCCACAATCCCTCAGCAATGTCGTCGCCATAGCAGCCGCCACGTCGCACAGCATCGCTTTGAAACATGACGGAACGGTTGTCGCTTGGGGGCAAAATGGCTCATTTCAAAAAAATGTTCCTGACGATTTGACCGATGTTGTCGCCATCGCTGCGGATGGTGAATACGCTGGGGATCATGATTTGGCCTTGAAACGTGATGGCACTGTAATCGCATGGGGAAGCAATGGCGCAGGGCAAACGAATGTTCCCGCAGGTCTGACAAATGTCATCGCAATCGCAGCCGGGGCAAATCACAGCTTGGCCCTTCGCAGAGATGGGACATTGGTTGCTTGGGGGGCGAATAACGCCGGGCAAGCCACAATTCCACCAGGTCTCAGCAATGTTGTCGCAATCGCCGCCGGAGGTTTGAGCAGCATCGCGATTGTAGTCCAACCGCGCGGATCAGGCTTCCATTACGTTTTGCAGTTTCGACATGAGCTAATTGTCTTAATCGTGGCATTGATATTTTGCCTTGTGGGTATCTTCTGGTTGCTGGCTCGGCATTATGGATCACGGAATCAATCGCATAGTTCCGATCAATAATCTGTAATCCGACCTCCAAAACGGAAGCAATACGTCATCCAAACGGACTTGGCGCTTTGACTGGCCGGCTTTCCTGCGGGCACTCGGAAACCGCCCAGACAAATCGCCTCGAAATAAAACCTATACGGCCGCGCAGTCAGCATCCGTTTCCAAAATCTCCGCGACTCCACAGCCGTTACGTCCGCTCCGATTTCAGAAACGGACGTTCACTGCGCCCATCATCATGGAATTTGATACGTTCAGGCGAACGTGATTTGTGGCGGCTTTCTGAAACTTGAAAGCCTTGATTTTTGCATGACACCAACCCCGAAGCATTCGCTTCCGAAATCAACCGCAGAAAAAGCAGGCGTTGAAATCCGTTGACTGGCGTTGATGATTTCAACGCGGCTAAACGCCCTTCAATATTCGTTGTCAACGCCGGTCAACACGGTTCAACACACCACGTCAACGGCCTACAACCAAATTCAACGCGGAAAATCCATTGCCAAATCTATCCGGCCTAATCGTCCACCTTTGTTATCGAATCTACCGATTATCCGCTAACCGCGTCGGCACAAAGGCACCTAAACTCGGTGCTGATGAATCCAAAAATCATCAACGACGGCGGGCAGGTAAAGCGTAAACGCAGTGGCGGCGGCCGCGCCTTTCACAGCCGTCTGGAATCGTTCGTGGACTTCATCCGCGAACAACGCCAGCAGCGCCGAACCTGGCAGGAAATCGCCACGCTGCTCCGCACCGATAAAGGTTGCAACATCACGTTTCAGGGTTTGCATCAGTTCTACCGGCGCTATCTAAAACGTCAGGCCCGGCCTCATTGGGAAAGCGAAGCGGTGATGGCGCACCCGACCACGGTGAAGCCAGAGACACCAGACCAAAAGCCCACGCCAGCAACAACTCCAACCGCAACCAAACCAACAAACCAATATCGGTTCAACACGGATATATGAAAACAACAAAACATCGCCTGATACTGCCCATGCAGGCCAAAGGTAATATGGGCAAAAGCATCGAAGCCGCCGCCCGCGCGTGCTGGCTTAATCAACGTGGCATTCCGTGGCAGGGATTTGATCTGGACGGGGACAATCGCACCCTGTCCCGATTGTTTCCCAGTCAGGTTATGCTTTCCCCGTTAAACGGCCAGGCCGAAGACTTGGACGAACTCATATCCATTCTGCGAAAAACCACGGCTAAACCTGTCACGCTGGTTGATCCCCGCGCGCATCTGGATGTGCAATTGATGAAGGCACTGTCTGCCACTCATTTCTTTGATATTGCCGGTGTGCAAAACATCGGCATCACGCTGATGGTTTTTCCGCTGGACGACCTCGACGTGATGACCAATCTCGACGCGGTTTGCCAGTTTTGTGGCAAACAGGTGGATTATGTGATCGTCCACAACCCGGCCCGTGCGCCTAAAACCCGGATGTTCGCCGGCAGTGAACTGGAAAAGGAACTTTTGGATCAAGGTGCCGTCACCATCACCTTGCCGGTGCTGTCGGAATTCGTGAAACTCCGGCTGGCGAAGCTGGAGGCCGGGCAGCAGCGCGGCATTCCTTTCAATGAAGCCATCGGCAACGACACCCTTGGCTTGGACATCATGGCGCGCGGGGTGTTGCAGGATTGGCTGGCCACGATGTTCAATCAATACGACCGGATCGCGGCCAAACTTCTGCCGGTGGTCGAGGCGGCCACCATCAAGCCAAAAATCATTCCGCCCATTGGCGAACCGCTGTTCGCCAAACGTGGCGCGAAGGTGAATCTGGCCGAATGAAAGGAGTTGCCATGACCGAGCCACATCTTTTTGAAGAAATGCTCACGACCTATCCCGCTGAAAAACGGGAACTGGCGCGGATGGTTTATCACCGCTTCGCCGACGGCGACAGTGAACAATTTTTTACCCAACTTTTCCTCGTGCTGGATGTATATGCTCATTATGTCGAGCGCATCCCCACCCGGATGATTTCGGCCAACGCCGATTCGCTGGCGACGTTGCAGGAAATGCGGGAGGAAATCAGTTTACTCGCCAAAACGATTGAGACCCGCAATGTCAATATCACCAATCACGCCGAAAAAACGGACGAGCTTTGCCGGATCACACTGGCCAAATGCGGTGAGACCGTCGCCGGTGTTGAATTGATGGTGAAAAATCTCGGTGCGCGAGTGGACACCAAGGCCATTGTGAAAGGCATTGAAAACGCTCTGAACTCCGGCATTCGCCGGGAGGTCATTTCACCGTTCATCCAGCGCACGGAGGAACTGGCGCAACAAGTGATGCCCACGCTGGAAAGCATCCGGGAGTCGGCGGACGAAGCCAAATCGGAATGGTCACTGCGGATCTGGAAAACCGCGTGGACGACCAGTTTAATATGGAGCATTGGGGCGGCAGTCATCTGCACCTGCCTGATCTGCCTGAAATTCGACGCATACTACGAACATAAAATGACGACCCAAACCGCTGACATGGCGCAGGTGATGAAAATTAATCAGGAGGCGTTCCAAAAACTGGCGATTGCCCAGGTGCCAGTCAGGGTGGTGCCGGTTCAAGATGATGACGGCACTCCCAATCCAAGGGGCTTTGCGCTGTTGATCGAAGGTGCCTATGCCGCCGAGATGCGCCCGTTGGACGGACAAAAAACCGGCTGCATTTTCTTCAACGGCAACGTTCCGGCAAAACAAATCCAGCAGTTGCAGCAGGCGACCCTGAATCCGACGCAACCGACCAACGACCCGGCAAAATAGGACGTTCGCGAAAGGCAAAAAACATGGAAGTCTGCTCATTCCTTCGCTACACTTCGCGCGCATGACCTCGCAGGAACAAGGCTTCCACGACTTCGCCGCGTTTGCCGCCAAGCTCAAGGGCGACGAAAAAAGCGAGGCGCAGACATTCCTTTTTCATCTGCTCGAAGCGTTCAACCACGATCCCAACACGCTGCCCGAAGATTCCACCTTTGAATATCGCGTCCGTTTTCCCGGTGAGCGCACCAAGTTCGCCGATTTCGTCTGGCCGGGCCGGGTGCTGATTGAGATGAAGTCGCGCGGCGAAAAACTTTCCCGGCACTACCAGCAGACGTTCGACTACTGGCTCAATCTCGTGCCGCACCGCCCGCCCTACGTCGTGTTGTGCAACTTCGACGAGTTTTGGATTTACGATTTCAACACGCAACTACACGAGCCGCTGGATCGCTTCAAATTGAGCCTACTCCCCGCCCGCCATGCCGCGCTCAATTTTCTTTACCCGCGCAAATCCGTGCCGATTTTCGGCAACAACTGGGTGGAAGTCACCCGCGAAGCCGCCAAGGATGTCGCCAATGTTTTTAATTCGCTAGTCGCGCGCGGCGAATCCCGCGAAAGCGCCCGGCGGTTTGTGTTGCAAAGCGTCGTCGCCATGTTCGCCGAGGACATCGGTTTGCTGCCAGAAAATTTGTTCACCAGCCTGCTCGATGAATGCCGGAAGGCCGAAAACCCCACCGCCACCAGCTACGATTTGATCGGCAATCTGTTCCGCCAGATGAACGACCCCAAGCCGGCGCGCGGCGGACGCTACGCGGGCGTGGATTATTTCAACGGCGGACTTTTTGCCAAAGTCGAACCGCTCGAACTCCAGCCGCCCGCCATCGGGCTGCTCTTTGAAGCCGCGAAGGAAAACTGGTCGCGCGTCCAGCCCGTCATCTTCGGCACGCTGTTTGAAGGCAGCCTGGGCGAGGAGGAGCGCCACGCGCTCGGCGCGCATTTCACCTACGAGGCCGACATCCAGAAAATTGTCCGACCGACCATCGTGCGGCCGTGGGAGGAACGCATCGCCGCCGGCAAAAATGTTGCCGAACTGCTGGAACTGCTCCGCCAGTTGCGCGCATTTCGCGTGCTTGATCCCGCGTGCGGCAGCGGCAACTTTCTGTTCGTGGCCTACCGCGCCCTGCGCGAACTGGAACAAAATCTTTTGTTAAAACTGTTCGGGCAGGACAAGCGGCAGTTTGAAAAGGTCGGCACGGCCAGCGGCATTTCGCCCAAACAATTCTTCGGACTCGACGTGAATGACAACGCAGTGGAGACCGCCAAAGTCACGCTCATGCTGGCGCGACGGCTGGCCACGCGCTCGGCGCACGAATTTTGGGACGCGCACGCCGACGTGCTGCCCGGCGGCGACACCCACGCGCTGCAATTCGAGAAAGACCTGCCGCTGGATAATCTCGATGCCAACATTGTTTGCAACAATGCGCTATTTACGCCGTGGCCCGAAGTGGACGCCATCATCGGCAATCCGCCGTTTCTCGGCTCTCGTTATTTGGCGCAGGAACACGGTTACGATTTTGCACAGAAAGTTTATTCGGCGTTTCCCGACGTGCCACAAATGGCTGATTTCTGTGTCTATTGGTTCCGGCTTGCGCACGATAATCTTAAATCTGGATGTCGTGCGGGTTTGGTTGGAAGAAATAGTATCCGGCACAATGAATCTCGCGAAGCCAGCCTTGACCATATTGTCAACAATGGAGGAACCATCACTGAAGCTGTATCAAGTCAGGTTTGGCCTGGGGATGCCGTTGTTCATGTATCCATCGTGAACTGGGTAAAAGGGAAGGAAACGGGACGAAAAAAACTTTACACCCAACTCGGCGATGCAAAGGACAGTGGATGGAAATGCGAAGAGCTTGATTTTATTAGTTCATCTCTGTCGGCCAAGCTAGATGTAGCGCAAGCGCGAACAATTGTCGCAAATCAAAAACCAAAAAAATGTTTTCAAGGTCAAAATCCTGTGAACGATGGATTTTTTCTCGAACCAAATGAAGCGATACGCTTAATAAAGGAGCATCCTGAATGTCGGGATGTTTTATTTCCCTACATGATTGGTGACGATCTTGTCGGTGAGGGCGGGCCAACTCGTTGGATAATTGATTTCGCCCAAAGAGACATGACGGAATCCATGCACTACAAGGCTGCTTTCGAGCGAGTGAAGAAGGAAGTCATGCCTGACGTTTTAGCTAAAGCGGAGTCGGAAAAGAAGGCGACAGGCAAAGACAGCACTCGGTGGACACGCATGGCGAATCGTTGGTGGCAGTTTCGCGATTATCAGCCGGGGCTAATGACGCTAATTGAAAAACTCCCGCGCTACATTGCTTGCTCAAGAACCACGCGGCGCCCAATTTTCGAGTTTGTTAGTTCTCAAGTTCATCCAGATACAAAACTCGCTGTGTTGGCCTTCGCTGACGACTACTCATTTGGAATCATCCAATCTTTTATTCATTGGGAATGGGTTCTTGCGCGTTGCTCAACATGGAAACGTGATTTTAATTACACGGGCAACACGGTGTTCGACACGTTCGCGTGGCCGCAATCGCCTACGTTGAAAAATATCCGCGCCGTCGCCGAAGCCGCGCTGGCATTGCGCACGTTGCGCCACGAAATAATGCAGGCCAACGGCTGGTCGCTGCGCGAACTTTACAAATCGCTCGAAACGCCCGGCGAAAACCGCCTGCGCACCGCCCACGCCGCGCTCGACACCGCCGTCCGCACCGCCTACGGCATGAAAGCCAGCGAGGACATCCTCGCCTTCCTGCTGAAATTAAACCTGGAACTCGCTGACAAAGAAGCAAAAGGCGAAGCCATCACGCCGCCCGGCCTGCCCGCGTTCGTGCCCAAGCCCGCCGATTTTGTCAGCAAGGATTGCGTGGGCGTCCCGTCCTGACGCCGGAGGAAATCAGAATTGTTGAAAAAACGGCCAACGAGCACTAAAATGTCAACCGGCAACAAAACCAATCTAAAACAAGTTCTGCGGGATGAGTGCCTGCCCATGCTGGGTAGCGAGTCGAAGTATTATAGCGCGGAAGCCGTAAAAATTTGGCTTAACCGGCGCAAACTTCAGTGCCCGCCAGCGACGCTCAACCGGTATTTTCATGAATTCACCCGGAACGGACTGGTCTTCGCCGCCGGGCGCGGCTGGTATTCCACCTTGGCAACACCGTTCACTTTGAACCGCGAGCCGGTTGCCAGTCTGGTTCAGGAATTGAAAAAAACTTTTCCATTGCTCGATTTTTCGTGCTGGTCAACGGAGCAGATCAGCGGGGCGATGCACCATCTGCTCAGCCGGTTCGTCACCTTCGTCCATGTCGAGACCGACGCGCGGGAGAGTGTGTGGCAGCACTTGCGCGACACCGGCTGGGATGCCTGGCTGAATCCGCGCGGGGCGGAGGCGACCCGCTTCGCCGTGCGGGAGCGAACCGTGGTGGTCCGCAGCGAAAGCCGCAAAAGCCCATCAAAAACGCCAGTTGCACCCATCGAAAAAATACTGGTTGAGTTGTGTTTTGAAGCTCGCGACCTCCAGATCATGGGACTTGGTGAATTTCACACCATGCTGGCGAATCTGGCCGGAACCCACCGAATCCCTATGGCCAAGCTTGTGAGCTACGCCGGCGCGCGGAAATTGCCGCTCCGGCAGCTTTTTGGGGAGACCAGTCAACTAATTCCGCCTTTTTGAAATAGGCGTAGAAAATTGATTTCCCAATATGATTTCAGGCGAATGTTTTACGAGCGAGTGGCAGACGCGCAAGCGCGAGGAACTCGGTGGTTGCGATCCGGTGCTGTTGGAAAAGACGATTCACGCCTTTGCCCTGCTGGATGCACTGGCAACGCGGGGGCTGGAATTCGTTTTCAAAGGCGGCACGAGCCTGTTGCTCCGCCTCCCGCGCATCCGCCGGCTGTCCATAGACGTGGACATTTTTTGCCATGAGTCGCCGGAAAAACTCAACCGGCTGCTGGCTGAAGTCAGCCGGACGCAGCCTTTCACCGGGATGACCGAGGATGACCGTGGGGATCATCGCATTCCAGCGCGTCGGCATTTCAAGTTTTACTACACACCGCTTGATGCAAAAAATCCCGCGCCGTTCGTCCTGCTCGACGTGGTGCATGAACGGAACGTGTATCCCAAAGTGGAGCGCGTGCCGGTGCGGACGGTTCTGGTGGAAGGCGACTGCGTGCTGTTCGTCCCGACCGTGGAAGGTCTGCTCGGCGACAAGTTGACGGCCTTCGGGCCAAGCACGACCGGCGTGGCCTTGAACGAGAAATACTCAATGCAGTTCATGAAGCAGGTTTTTGACATCGGTGAACTTTTTGATGCCGCCACCGATGTCGGTGCCGTGCGTGCCGCCTACAATCAGGTCTTCGCCGCCGAGAACAGCTATCGCGGCGGAAAATTTACAACAGAAATAGCTTTGGAGGACGCCTTCAACACCGCGTATCGTATCGCCCAAGTTGGCTTCGCCGCCGCGCCAAAAGATGGGCGTGATGCGCTGCTCGATGCTGGCCGCAAACAAATTGAAAGTCATCTTGTCGGCGCAAAGTTTCGGCGGGAGGAAATGAAAACTGCCGCTGCCAAGGCCGCGTTGCTCACGAGTGCGCTCCGCGCCACCGTGCCGCCAGCTTTTGGACGGATGCGTTACGACGACACGAAACTTGCGGGTTTGAAAGACGCGAAATTTGACGCGGCATTTTCCGCCATCGGCAAGTTGAAACCCATTCCCGAAGCAATGTGGTTTTGGGTCGAGGCGCTGCGATTGCGCGGGGGTAAATAATTGGACGAATCTAAACGCGGTTCGCCGTGGTGAACCCATTGTGCCTTACGGCTTCGTGAATTGCGCCGCCCATTATACCGCTCCGTTGCGCTTGGTCAGGATGCTACGGGTCGGCTCGAAAAAGCTCGCCGCTTCCGTTCCTCCTGGCCAATGCTCACGTCGCAGGCTGCGGCTGGTTAGGAATTCACGAAGCAGACCATGAAGCCTTTGGCTTTGTAGTGTTGCGTTATGGCGGGCCGTTCACACAGTTGAGGGGGTTTACGCTTTCACAACATCGTGAGCTTGCTTTTCTTGTCGGACAGGTTCAAATTTTTGTGGTTAGGCTGCGTGGAGCGTATGAAAAAACTGCTTTGCATTTTCGCAGTGGCACTCATCATTTTTGGTGCAATCTTTGGCTGGTTTGAATCGCAGTCGGATACCAGCGCACAGAAAGCCGTGGAAGAAACACGGCAAAATTTACGGCAGCAAGGTTTTAAGACCGATCTTTCAGATTTCGATTTTTCAACTTCAGCCGAGATGCGCGCCCGCGAGGCTATTTTGAAAGCCACGGCGCCGGACTTTCATTCCGAGCCATTTCACGATCATCCAAACCTCATGGAAATCGTTGGCAGCAATTCTGTGATTGTTGTTTGGAAGCAAGATTCACTTGAACGTGCCAATACATCATGGCCGGTTAATAATGACATGCTCACATGGGAGGAATTTCGCGAAGCCCTGCAAACAAATCAAACGCAAGTGGACGCCGCCTGCGCTGCCGTCATGTCAGGTCCCATCGGTTTCAACTTGGATGCGCGCGGTGGCAATGCCGTTAAGCTTCCGCATCTAGCCGTGCTAAAGAATCTCACCCAGACGCTCGGCAGCCGGAGTGTCCTCGATTTGCACGATGGCAACCTCGATGCCGCGTGGACAAACCTGATGGTTGCAACACGCCTCGTCACGGCTTGGGAACCTGAACCAGCCGAAATTTCGCAATTGGTCCGGTTTGGAAACACCACTCTCGCGTTCAACGCCATCTGGCAGGCACTCCAAACGAATGGCTGGCCTGATGACAAGCTGGCTCAGCTTCAGCGGGAATGGGAAGGGCTGGATTTTTTTAAGCACCTGCCGGAGACAATGGCCTTCAAACGTGCGAGTTCATTGGCGGCTTTCGAGCAAGAACGTAATCCGCCAGCAGATGAAAGCTTTTCGCTGGCAGAATTTTCAAAGGAAATGTTCCGGCATCCATTGAATGCTTTGTCCGAATTGAAATATATTAGAAAACACAGCAGCTATCTCAAGCATGGCATCTATGAAGATGAAACTAATTCGCTTATTTTCTACCGGGATCGTGAAGTTGAACTTCGTAATGCTATTCAAGCCAAGACCTGGTTACAGATGCGCCAGCTTCCAGGGGTGACTAACGAAGTGCTATTTCAGTCAACAAATCATTCGCGGACACAAGTGATGATGAACTTGCACCACGCTGGCTTGCGTTTCCAAGAAAACGGTGCCGGATTCCTCGGCCGCGCCGCTGATGCTGAAGCACGGCGCAGAATCCTGATCACCGCAATCGCCTTGGAACGCTATCGTCAAAAACTTGGATCGTATCCACAAACACTGGCCGAACTTGAGCCGGACTTTCTAAAAAATGTCCCTGTGGATTTCATGGACGGGCAACCGTTGCGCTACCGGCTGACGGCTGACGGCCATTTCTTTCTTTATTCTGTTGGGCTGGACTGCGTAGATAATGGCGGAATTATACAGACGCGAGAACAGCGCATTAGTGCGAACCGGGAAGCCGGCTTGATCGGAATCCCGCCCGAAGCTGATATATTATGGCCGCTGCCGGTGCCAAACGCCGTCGTGGTGGCTTTGCGCCAGGAACAACTGGCTGCCCGTCAGAATAAAGCTGCCGAAATTGAAGAGTTGCAGGCGCACGCCCAATGGGAACACGCCGCCCACCATCAGGCCGATGTCGAAAAACTTCTGGCCGCAGCCAAAGTGCAAAGTTATCCAGATCTAAACTATCATGGCCGTCCGCTGAGTGAAATTCTTCGCAACCAAAATTCCACTGGAACCAACCGATTGACGCTGGGTCAGATGCTTGCACTCAAGCAAATCATCACCGGGGATGAACCTGAAACAATCACTTTTGAAGTGGCGGTCGCCTACGATGTCGTGACCAATCTAGGCAATCTTTATTTGTATATAGACCCCACAAACAATGATGATTCCATAGATGGTTGTAACGTCCAGCAGATGGAATACACCCGCGCTGACAATGGTGACTGCCGGCTGGCTTGGAGCACGATTTATGAATCACCCGGCAAACACGCATTGCAAATTGGCCTGCTGTTAAATGACATGCAGACAAACGACACGGATATTAGCGGTCCTTTGTTGCCATTTGTAATCACAAACCTTTGTCAGTTCAGTCTGACATCAGCACATTTTGATCAGGACACCGGCGCGACATTTCACGCCAAACTGCCGGAGGCGAACGGTAACTTTACCATCGAACTCAACACCACCAACGGCACGCGCCTGAAGACCATCACCGGCAGCACGACCAACGGCGTCATCAAGGTGCATTGGGACTTGATAGACGAGCACGGTCAGCGTTTCACCAACGATTTTTTCAACTCCGTTTTCCACATTGAACTCCCAGATTCAGGACGCACGCAGACATTAAAAGGGCCGTGATAATTAACAGATTCCGCCCTCTCATCTTCGAGCAGAGAAATAATTGTAGCGGACACCAAAACGGACACCAAACGGATTAAAAACGATACGGTCGGATACAACCGATTTTGCTTGAATACCCAATGAAATCAGGCATATTTGAGGTGCAACGGCGGGAAAATCAGGCCGATTCCGACCCTCGCCTCCAATCATCATTTTATCCAATAGAATCAATGTGATTGTGAGTTTTTGACGGTTTCAAAACGCCTTACTGCTAACGCCCACTGCTATCGCACCTGCACAAGCACAAACAATTACTAATTACCAAGGCTATGTCATCCCTCCAGAAGATTTAAAGTTTCTTCGTGCTCAAGGTTATACTGACGCTCAAATTAAAGCTTCGACAGTTCAACAGCCAGCCACATTGAGTCCAACACCACCTGATCTCAAAAACGCAATGGTTTGTATGGACAGCTTTTTGGGGATGACAAATGCAATGCTTCCGGCAGACGTGATCAGTATGAAACCTGAATCACTAAAATTCCGAATAAACGGTCATTGGTGTCAGTTATTGTTTCGGTTGTGTTCATTGCTTTTGTCCTTATTTATTTGTTTGTTTTTGAATTAAGTGGTTATTGGTTGTTGAAACTGTGAATTGATGTAATCCCGGACGCTGGCTAGATGTATCAGCCTGACGCCCTGGATGTTTCCCGGTTCACGGATTAAGACGGATTTGACTTTCCCTTCACCTATCCAGCGGTAGAGAATCCCACGTTTGACGCCAAAGAGTCTTTGCACGTCTTGAACCCGTCCAAATTCTGGCAAGGTCTGGCTGGTGTTGGCTGCTGCTGCTGGTTCTGTTGTTAATATCATATATTATCCTTTTGTTGTTTGTTAAATTATCTTATCACTATAAGGCGACAGTTTTCCTGTTGTTGTTTGGTGTTGAATTGTTAGTGCCGGATGGCTGGAATGATGCCTTGGCAACTCTTGACGGGTTTAGCCTATAAGCAATTATTGTGCCAATTTATAACAACAGCTAATGGCACTTCAAAACGATCTCTTAAATCTGAAATCAATAGTTAGATTTCATGCAAGAGATGACTTTTGAGGGGAAACAACTATTGATTGCCCGTTAATCCGTGGTGTTGGATTAACGGGCATTCAGAAGAAAACAAGCCGTGGTTTGTGTGGGCTAATTTGTGATGTCTGGCAACAGCTAGTTTTAACCCTTTTGAAGTGATGGAATTTTTTCCACGGCTTCACGGAGTTTTTCAAGTTCATGGTGCGTATAGCCACGGTGAACAGATTCAGTTTTATGGCCGGTGAGTTTCATCCGCAATTCAGAGGAAACGCCCTGATTTGCCAGTGCGCTTGTAAAGCTGTGCCGCAAGGCGTGAAACGTGCGTTTGGACTGTTGCCGGATGCCCGCGCCTTTGACAGTCTGCAAATCTAATCCAGCTTTCCGCATGATGCGTTTGAAGGTTTCGGAAAGGCCATGCCGTCCACCTGGCTTTAATCCGGCCATGTGCGGCATGATGAACACTAACGGCTTGTCTGTGCCTGCCAGTGTGTTCAAGTGCGCCAGCAATTCACTGTGAAGCGGCACTGTAACCTTATCGCCGGTCTTGGCTTGCGTGTAGGTGAGCGTTTCCGCGCTCATATCAGCATCCGCCCATGTCATCCGGCAGCAATCAGAAAGCCGGGCGCCGGTGTAATAGGCGAGCAAGACGAGTGTTTTCCATTCGCCGTCCGCCGTGTCCACAAGCATTTTTACTTCTTCCGGTGTAAATGTGCCGCGTTCCACGCCTTTAATTCTTGGCAGTTCCACGGCTTCGGCGGGATTGGTTGGAATCAGTCCTTGTCGGCGTGCGGCGTTCAATGCCGTGCGGATGATTTTAATGCACAAAACGATTGTGCGGGGTGCAAGTTTTTCCTTTGTCCGTGAGTCTAAATAGCGTTCCACGTCGCGTGATGTAAGCGCCGTGAGCGGCTTTTTTTGACGATCACCCAAGACAGTGAGAAACTTTTCAACGGCGATACGGTAGCGGTCGCCAGTGTTGAAAGCTTTGCGCGTCTGTTTGGACACAAGCCACTGGTTCAAATAATCGGCAACGGACGGTGAACGCAGCGTTTCTTCACTGCCTGCCCGTTCCATGATGTCGGCAACAACCTTGCGCGCCTGTGCTTCAACAAGGTTGCCTGCCCTTGCTAGATTTGCAGCACGCTCAAATTCAAACGCGGTAACGAGTGCTTTTGAGCGGTCTGTGCATTTGGTTGAACAGAGAATAAGCCGGCCATTCGAGTCACGAAAAGCCGCGTGCCAGTATTGAGAATTTGGACGACGATGTATGCTTGCCATAAGTGACTGCTAACATACTGCTAACAATCAGGGCTGTCAAGGCTGTTTAGATACATTGTGTTTGCTAGGGAATAATGATTTTATTAGGCCGGAATGGAATCGTCGGTTCGATTCCGACCCTCGCCTCCAGTTGTTCCGTTGGTGCCTCGTTGCCAGAGGGTGACCTCCGAGCGCGCCGTCAGCATTTTTGCCGGGCAAACCTTACGTTTTCCACACCCCCGCAATCTTCGTCCCGCAGAAACGGCATTTGCCGGCCGTGATGTCCATGCGGGTGACCGCGAAGATGTCGCGCTCGACGATGGCCTTTTTGCAGTTGGGGCAGTAAGTCGTCTGCACCCCTTCGAGGCCGGGCACGTTGCCGATATAGACGTAGTGCAGTCCCTCGGCGCGGGCGGCATCGCGGGCTTTCACCAGTGTCTCGACAGGCGTGGGTGTCAGGTGGGCGAGTTTGTGCGCCGGATGGAATCGCGAGAAGTGCAACGGCCGATCCGGCCCCAGTTCCTTCACAATCCAGCCGCACATCCGCCGGATGGTGTCGGGGTTGTCCGTGTAGGTTGGCACAATGAGGTTGATGATCTCAAACCATACGCCGAGGTCGTTGAGCGTTTTAATCGTGGCAAGGATGGTGGCGAGTTTGCCGGAATCGAGTTTTTTGTAGGTGTCCTCATCGAAGCCTTTCAGGTCCACATGCGCGGCGTCCGCGAATTGATACAGGTCGCGTGCAGGCCGTTCCTCGATTGAGCCGCAAGTGACGACGATGTTTTTCAGCTTCCGCTCGCGCGCTGCTTTGCAGGTGTCCTGCGTATATTCGTAAAACGCCGTCGGTTCGGAGTAAGTGTAGGAAATGGACGGGCAACCCAGCACCTCGGTCACCGCGACGACGTCTTCGGGGAACAAGCTCAGCCGCGACATTTGTTCCATCGTGAGGCTCGGCGGCAACGGTGGTTTCAAACAAAGTTCCTCACCGTGCGGGTCTTTGGTTTCTTCGGGTTTCTTCTGCGAAATTTCCCAATTCTGGCAATTCAGGCAGCGGAAAACGCAGCCGGACGTGGCGAGGGAAAAGCTCAGCGTGCCCGGCAGGAAATGAAACAGCGGCTTTTTCTCGACCGGATCAACGTGGAACGTGCACGGGTTGCCATAGACCAGCGTGTAAAGCGTGCCGTCGCGGTTGACCTTGTTGCGGCAATGGCTGCGGTCGCCGGGTTCAAGGATGCAGTTGTTCGGGCAGACTTTGCACTGGACGTTGCGGCCGAGCTTGAGGTAATGCCGCGCCTCCTTCACCCAGCCGCGTTTCTGCCACAGTTCCCAAAGCTCGCCTGTCGGCGCGTCGCCTTTGAAGATGTCGGCGGGCGCTTCGGACTCGCGCCACTTGGCGAAAAAATCGAACAGTGATACCACGCCCGCCAATCCCACAACGCCTGCCGCGCCCAGCCCGATGGCGGCGCGGCGGGAAATGCCCGCACTGCACCGTTTATCGGCAGCACCATGAACAAATGAATCGTGATGGCTCATGCGGAAATCCGAATTCCGAAGCCCGAAATCCGAAAGAAATCCGAATGCCGAATGCCGAAAAATTGAAGACGGGCGGTTTTCGCGAATGCGCCTGCACGGACAACATCTCGGTGCCCGGTCCGAATTCGGTTTCGGATTTCGGGCTTCGGGCTTCTTTCGGTCTTCGGATTTCGGTTTTCGATTTTCATGCGCGATGCTTGATCCAGCCCCATCGCTGCATGGCAAGATACACCGCCGGCACGACATGCGCCACCACGAGGACAATCAGCGGCAGGTGCAGCATGCGGTGGAACGTCAGCGCGGATTTCTCGTCCAGCAGTTTGCTGAACCCGTGGCGGCCGTCCATGATG
>Ga0116134_1000333_pt1 | contig 24784 bp, 26 predicted proteins | sample June2015DPH_19_5_FD_89737 | JGI IMG/M metagenome (GOLD analysis project Ga0116134, IMG submission 89737) | Peatland microbial communities from SPRUCE experiment site at the Marcell Experimental Forest, Minnesota, USA - June2015DPH_19_40 | ecosystem: Environmental > Terrestrial > Soil > Wetlands... | reverse complement strand
TGGGCACGTCGCTGGGGCATCACCTGGCCACGAAGGTCGACCTCACCGACATCGCCCACATGGAGCAACTGGAGACCCGCAGCGACCCGGCCCGGGACCCTCGCGGCCGCGTCCTGGCCACGGCCTACCTGGCGCTCATATCCGCCGGGACCGAGCCGCGCATCCCCCCGGACACCGCCTGGCATCCCGTGCAGGACCTGCCGCCGACCGCGTTCGACCACGGGTCGATCGCCCGGTCGGGGCGGGAGCGGCTGCGGGCCAAGCTCTCCTACACCAACATCGGTTTCGCCCTGGCCCCGGAGACCTTCACGATCGCTCAGCTCAGGGACATCTACGCCGCCTCCGTGGGCCACCTGATCTCAGCGACCAACCTGCAGCGGATCCTGACCCGCCGCGGCGTGATCGAGGCCACCCCGGCGGCCGCCCCGCCGACGGCCGCCGGCGGCAGGCCCGCCACGCTCTACCGGTTCGCGACCCGGACCCTGATCGTCACCAACCCCTTCGCCGCGTTCCGCCCCCCATCCATGTCCCCCATGGCCGCGCAATAGGCCGCCATCGCGGGGCCCGCGTTTGTGCACAACCTGTGGATGACATGTGCGCAACGACGGGAAAGTTGTGCGCAGGAAGGAGAATGCTGGGGATCTCCGGAACCAGGATATCACCCAGAGAAGGCATTCTACCTGCGTAAACGCTATCCACATCCTGTGTACGGAAAGAATTTGGAAACTGTCTCGGTGACGCGCCGTAATAACGCGTAAATAAACCAAACAGCTATCGTAAATTTATTCGGCTGTTATGCGGAATCGGGACCGTGAAAGATTCAAAGACAGGCTGGAAGGTATCCGAGAAAGGAGAGGGCACATTGCGCGCACGGCCGGTCACAGTGGTACGGCGTGCGCTCTGGCTCAAGGGGAAGGCCTGACATGAAGATCAAGATCCGGCCAGACGAAGCCGACCCATCCGGCACCGGTGAATGGGCCGCGATGAACGACTGGCTCGCCGACCTGCGGGAGGACGGCCAGGACGAGCCGGACCACGCGCGCTTCGCGGAAACGGACCGCGAGCGCTACGCCGAGCCGGACCACGGGCGCTACCCGGGGACGTCCAGCGACGGCTACGCCGCGGCGCACCGCGAGCGTCACAGCGGGGGCCACGTCCAGCCGTCGAGCGAAGGCGAGCCCCGTGTGATGACCCCGACGCCAGCGCCACGGCACGGGTACGTGTCCCGCCCCAGGACCAGTGCACCCGCCGAAACTGCCGCCGTGCGGGCGGTGATCGGCGACGAGCTGAGGACGCCGACCGCGTGGTGCGAGATGAGCTCCTGCATCTCCCGCCATGCTGATCGTTCAGCCTGGGGCGAGGCGGACGTCCGCGCCCGGGCCATTGGCGCCGGCTGGCGGATCGACGCGCTCGGCCGCCTGGCATGCCCCCAATGCCTGCAGACCTCCGCCAGCTTCCGGGCCACCCGGCCGGTCGTGCCGTGGGACCGGGCCACGGCCATCAGCATGGCCGCCCGGGCCACGGCGCGGGGCAACCGCGCCAGCAGTCCCGCCGGGGCCGGCGGTTACGGAACCCAGCACCAGGCAGACGAGCGCAGAACCCGCCGCCCGGCGCACGGCCGCCGGTAAACATGGGGGCGGCCCTGATGATCCAGCAGCGCGCGACACGAGCGGCAGCGATCGCCGTTCTGGCCAGCGGCAACTGGCGGCTATCGGCGGACCCGGCCCCCCGGGGCTGGGCCTGCCTGCCGGATACCGCCATGCGGCCGCCTGACACGGACAGCGGGCCGGTCCAGGTGGCGCGCGAATTCACTGTCGCCACCTTGCAGCGGTGGGGACTGCTCCGGCGCTGTGACGACATCACGATCGTCGTGTCCGAGATGCTGACCAACGCCCTGCGGCACACCCGGCCGGGACCTGGCGATGGCCAGGACCGGCCGCCGGTCCGGGTGGGTCTTTACCACCTGGGGCCATGGGTGCTCTGCGCGGTCGCCGACCCCAGCCAGGCGGTTCCGGTGACCCGGGCTCCCGCCACCTTGGCCGAGACCGGGCGCGGCCTGCACATCATCCGGGCCCTCAGCGACGAGTGGGGGTACACCGCGCCCGATGATGCGGGGAAGGTCGTCTGGGCCATGTTCGCCCACTGCTGACGCGCTCCCGCGCAGGCACCGCTGGGGCCGGCCGGGGTGCTCATCCGCGTGACCCCGATCGCCCGCCGGCTGCGCAGTTTCGCGCTGGTCATCGTGCCCGGCCTGCTGCAGACCGCGGCGTACGCCCGGGCCGTGCTGAGCACCCGCGTCGGCGCGACCGGGGAGGAACTGGACGAGGCGGTCGCCGCCCGGCTGGACCGGGCCAGCACCTCCGGCCGGCCGGGACCCATTCTGCACTGGGCGTTCTGCACTGGGCGTTCTGCACTGGGCGTTCTGCACTGGGCGTTCTGCACTGGGCGTTCTGCACTGGGCGCCGGACGGGCCGCGGCGCTATCCATCGCGGCCGGGAGCGGGCGGCTCCAGCAGGCGCTCCGGCACGTGATTGGCCCATCCGGAATCCGGCCAGTTGAACCAGCCGGACGATGCGTGGGTGCCGCCGTCGGGATGCAGAGTGGTACCGGTGACGAAGGCGGAAAGTCCGGACGCGAGGAACACCACGCAGCTCGACACGTCGCTGGCCAGGCCGAGCCGCCCCATGGGAATGGCGGTGCGGACCCCGGCGTCGGTCGACAGGCCCCCGGCGGCGCCCGCGATCCCGGCGATGCGGGGGGTGGGGACGTAGTCCGGGGCGACGTTGCTGACCCGGATGCCGTCCGGGGCAAGCTCGACGGCGAGCGTCCGGGCGAACTGCTCCACGGCGGCCTTCGCGGCCGCGTAGACGGCAAAGCCGGGCGCGGCCCGGTGCGCCTCGATGGTGGTGAGGTTGATGATGCTGCCGCCGCGGCCGGCCGCCTGCATCCGCGGCGCCGCCAGGGAGCACGCGTGCAGCACATGGTGCAGGTTGGTGCGCAAGAGCGCGTCCCAGCCCTTCCGGGTGGTACCGAGGAAGGGGGCGCGGAAGGTCCCGCCCACCACGTTGACCAGCGTGTCGAGCCGGCCCCACCGCTCGTTGGCGGCGGCGAACAAGGCCGTCAGCGCGGCGTCGTCGCGGACGTCGCCATCGTGCACGATCGCGTCGCAGCCTTGCTTGGCGAGCAACCGGCGGAGGCCGGCCGCCGCCCCGGCGTCGATATCGATCACGGCCAGGCGGACACCATTGGCGGCCAGGTCGCAGGCGATCGCTTCACCCAGGCCCCCGGCCCCGCCGGTCACGACGGCAACCGTGCCGCCGAGTCCGCCGCGCTCCTCAAACCAGCCCACGGCCGCCTGCCTCCGCCACCGTCGCCGTCACCGCAGGTAGGTCTGGCCGAAGGCGTCGAGGAACTCGAACGTAGCCGAGGGCTCGCGCGTCTGGCTGGTCACCAGGACACACGTCGCGCCGGCCTTCTCGGCCCCGGCCAGGGCCTCACGGTGGCGGTCGGGCTCGGCCGCCGGCGAGCCGATCGACGGGTCCTGGTAGGAGTACATCACCTCGATGGGGCCCGGGCGGCCGGCCGCGTCCGCCGCGTCCCGCACCTCGCTGATCATGGCCGCGAGCTGGGCCAGGGAGCTGATCGCCACCGTCCGGGCGGTGACGCTGAGCTCGGGCGGCCCCAGCATCGGCATCCAGCCCTGCGCCCGCTCCGCCACCCGGCGCCGGCTCAGCTTCGAGTTGCCGCCGATCCAGATGGGGATGGGATTCTGCACGGGCCGGGGCCGGGCGATCACGTCCCGCGCGCTGAAATGCAGGCCCTGATAGCTGAACGGCTCCCCGCTCCAGTGCAGGGGCAGCACGTCCAGCGCCTCGTCGAACAGGACGTTGCGCTCCGCCATGTCCACGCCCAGCGCGAAGAACTCAGATTTCTGGTAGCCGGTGCCGAGGCCAAGGGTAAACCGGCCACCCGAGAGCTTGTCCACCGTGGCCGCGGCCTTCGCCAGCAGCAGCGGATTCCGGTACGGCGCCACCACCAGGTGCGTGAGCAGGCGCAGCCGTTCGGTGGCCGCGGCCACGTAGCCCAGCGCGACGAGCGGATCGAGGCTCTGGTGGCCGCCGGAGGCCAGCCACCGGGCGCTCGGCCCCGGGTGCTCGGTGAGCGAGAAGCCGTCGAAGCCGGCCCGCTCCGCGGCGGCCGCCACCTCATGCACCGGGCCGGGGTCGAGCATGTCACCCTCGGCCCCTTGCGTCTCCGGATAGTGGTAGTAGAAGCGCATCGTCACCTCGTCGTCCACACCCGGCCGCCGCCGGTAATTACATTGTTAAAAAACGGTAATGTAATTTTACATCTGCGATAGCGGATTGCACATCTGCCCGGCGGTTCCGGCTGAGCCGCATCCGGCCCGGGTGTGCCGGTTGCCGCTGGCTGGCTCCCGGCGGCCCGGTGACATGCTGGATGTCTGCTGTGCCCGGCCATCGCACGATCCGAGGTTCCCCGTGACCAGTCCTTTTCCCCGTGGCATCCGCCTGCAGCCTGCCGATGACGTGGCCATCACCACCGGGGACGCCGCCGCCGGCACCCCGATCGACGTCGGCGGCCAGCAGGTCCTGCTGCGCAACGATGTCCCCCGCGGGCACAAGCTGGCGGTGCGCGACATCGGCGCCGGGGCGGCCGTCCGCCGGTACGGCCAGGTAATCGGCTTCGCCCGCGCCGGGATCACCGCCGGCGAGCACGTCCACCTGCACAACGTCGAGTACCGGGAGTTCGAGCGGGAGTACGAGTTCAGCTCGGACGCCCGGCCGGGAAAGGTGCTGCCCGAAGCCGAACAGGCCACGTTCCAGGGATACGCCCGGTCGGACGGAACGGTCGGGACGCGGAACTTCCTCGGCATCCTCACCACGGTGAACTGCTCGGCCACCGCCGCCCGCCAGATCGCGAACCGGATGCGCTACTCGGGCATCCTGGACGACTACGAGAACGTCGACGGCGTGGTCGCGCTCACCCACGGGCTGGGCTGCGGGATGGCCCCGTCCGGGGAGGGCATCGACGTGCTGCGCCGGGTGATGCGCGGGTACCTGGCCCACCCCAACTTCGCGGGATTCCTGATTCTCGGGCTCGGCTGTGAGGACAACCAGGTCAAAGCGCTCACCGAGGGCCTCGAACTGCGTCCCGGCCTGCCGGTCAGCACCGGCACGATCCAGGAGATCGGCGGCACGAAGAAGACGGTCGCCGCGGGCATCGAGCGGCTCACCGCCATGCTGCCCGGCGCGGACCAGGCTCACCGGGAGACCGTGCCCGCGAGCAGGCTCATCCTGGGTACCAACTGCGGCGGCTCGGATTCCTACTCGGGGCTGACCGCGAACCCGGCCCTCGGCAACGCGGTGGACCGGCTGGTCGCCCAGGGCGGCACCGGGATCGTCGGCGAGACCCCGGAGATCTACGGCGCCGAGCACCTGCTCACCCGGCGGGCCGCCACCGAGGCCGTCGGCCGGAAACTGCTGCAGCGGATCGCCTGGTGGCGCGAGTACACCGAGAAGAACGGCGCGTCCATGGACGCCAACCCTTCCCCCGGCAACAAGGCCGGCGGTATCACGACGATCCTGGAGAAGTCACTCGGCGCGGTGGCCAAGGGCGGCACCACCACGCTGGCCGACGTCGTGGCGTACGCGGAGCCGGTGACCAGCAAGGGCTTCGTCTTCATGGACACCCCCGGCTACGACCCGGTCTCGGTCACGGGCATCGTCGCCGGCGGCGCCAACGTGGTGTGCTTCACGACCGGGCGCGGCTCGGCCTTCGGCTGCGCGCCCGTGCCCAGCATCAAGATCGCCACCAGCACGGCTCTGTACGACCACATGAACGACGACATGGACATCAATGCGGGCCGCATCGTCGACGGGACCGCGTCGGTGGAGGACGTCGGGGCGGACATCTTCCGTACGATCCTGTCGGTCGCCTCCGGGGAAGAGACCAAGAGCGAGTCAATGGACTACGGCGAAGAAGAGTTCGTCCCCTGGCACATCGGCACCGTCATGTAACCGCCCCCGGGTGCCTCCGTTTGTCAGTCCAGAAGCGCGAGTTCGCCGCTGGCCGCAGGACCACTCGATCCTCACACGGGGCCACCGAGCAGCTCGGCCATCGCCTCCTCATGAGAGACCGCCCCGGGCCGGCCCGCGGCCACCCACTCCCGGTGGCCGGCCAACGTGGCTTCTATCTCGGCCTCCTCCAGGACCTCGGCCGAAGCGTGGTGCTCCACCGCGCGAAGGCGCCGCAGTTCAGGCAACGGGACGATCGCCGCGGCCTCCCCGCCGAGGTGGATCACCTCGTACGGCTCACCCGGGTCCGGATCGTGCGCTGGCTGGGCGCTCATACCGTCACGGTATATCGCTGGTGATGATCCGGCACGCCGGCGCGGCGGTGTCACGGATGTTGCCCGAGGTGACCGCTCAGGCCGCGCGGCGCCAGGCGCCGGCGATGGCGATGTAACTGTCCCGGCGCCGGTCACGGTCCAGGCTCGGGGTGACGACGACGATCTCGTCGACCTCGGCGAGCTGCTTCATCTCCAGCAGCCGCTCGGCGACGGCCTTCGGCTCGCCGGTCACCATCCGGCCGTCGTCCTGCCGGGCGGCCCGGAACTCGGCCGACCGGGACACCTGGAGCACCTGCTCCGGCCGGAGCGGCTCGCGGTTACCGCGGCGGATGTTCTGCATGGTCAGCGCCCACGCCGCTTCGAAGTCGAGGACCGCCTCGTCGTCGTCGCTGGCGAAGGCCAGCACCGACATCGCCGAGTACGGCTGGCCGCCGGCGGGGCCCGGCGTGAAGTCACGGCGGTACTGCCGCAGGGCCTCGAACGCGAGCTCGGGACTCATGTGATGGGCGAATACGGCACTCATCCCGTTCACCGCGGCGAACTGCGGCCCGTACGGGCTTGAGCCCAGGACGAACAGCTCCGGCCGCTCGTCGACGACCGGTGCCGCCACCATGTTCGCGTAGGGGTGCCCGGCGGGGAAGCCGTCACCGAGAAACGCCAGCAGCTGGCCGACCTGCACGGGGAACTCAGTGGCTGGGTCGGTGTTAATGCCCCGGCGCAGAGCGTGCGCGGTCAGCGGATCGGTACCCGGGGCCCGGCCCAGGGCGAGATCGATGCGCCCGGGATACATGGCCAGCAGCGTCCGGAACATCTCGGCGACCTTGAGCGGCGCGTGATTGGGCAGCATGATGCCCGCGGCGCCGACCCGGATCCGGGACGTCTGCGCGCCGACGTGCGCGGTCAGCAGCTCGGGAGCACTGCACGCCAGGCTGGTCATGTTGTGATGCTCGGACACCCAGTAACGCCGGTACCCGGCCGCTTCGACCGCCTGGGCGATCCGCACGGCACCGGCGATCGACGCGGCGGCGTTCTCGCCGTATTCAATTCCGACGAAGTCCAGCACACCCAGCGGAAGCGATCCCTCAACAGCACCCATTGCCGCGGTAACACGCGCGGCCCTGGTCACATTCCCGGCCGTACGGCGGAGAAATGGGACCGGGAGTGCACCCTCGGCGCAGCCCCCGGCATCAGCGCCAGGCCATCGCGCCCGGGGCCGGTGACACTCCGATGCATATTGACTACTATCTGTTAACGACTCTTACGGTGCTAGCCGGGCCACCGGTTCCCCCTTGGAGGAGTACGTACGTGAGCGCCGACAAGACGCTGCCGTTCCCTGCTGCCTGCGGAGCCGTAGATGACCTATCTGAGCCAGCTCTGGCCTGTCCTCATCGCCGTCGTGCTGGTGTCGGCCGTCGCCCTGCTGATCAGGATGTTCTGGCGTCGGGGCAAGGGCGTGTCGGACACCTAGGCAGATACCGCGCCGAGCGGAAGGTGGCACCGCTCGCGGCCGGCATCATCCTCAGCTACGCCGTGTTCGCATTCTTGGCCATCCGGCACATCTGGCTGGCCATGGCCGCGCTGAACGGCCCTGTGCCGTACGTGTGGCCTTACAGTGCCGTCTTCCTGCTGCTGGCGTGGCAGATGACCGCCTGCTTCCTGGAGCAACCCCACAAGTGCCACCGGGGGGCAACCGAGGACCTGAACACGGTCGTGACGGTCCCGGTGTACAACGAGGACCCCGCGCTCCTGGCCGATTGCCTGGAGTCCTTGCTGAGCCAGTCCCGCCGGGCAGATCACATCTTCGTCGTCGACGACGGCTCGAAGGCGGACCACGTGGACTACACGGCCGTGCGGGAAGACTTCGAGATGGCCGCCCGGGCCGTCGATGTCCGTACGTCCTGGATCCGCTGCACCCCGAACCGTGGCAAGCGTCACGCCCAGGCGGTGGCAGTCCGCGGTACCCCGGAAGCGGACATCTACGTCACGGTGGATTCCGACGCCATTCTGGACTACCAGGCGATCGCCGAGGGCATGAAGCCGTTCGCGGACCCGGATGTCACTTCCGTCGCGGGGATTCTACTGCTGGCCAACAACCGGAAGAACCTGATCACCCGGACCAGCGAGCTGTGGTACGTGATGACCGAGCTGATCGATCGCTCCGCGCAGTCCGCGATGAGCTGCGTGCTGGTCAACACGGGTACGTTCGCCCTCTACCGGGCCGAGATCCTCCGCAAGCACCTCGATGCGTACGAGAACGAGACGTTCTTCGGCAGGCCGGTGCAGTTCTCCGACGACTCGATGCTGACGCTCTACGCCGTACTCAAGGGCAAGACCGTCCAGCAGCCTACCGCGCTCGGTTTTACCGCCATGCCGGAAAACTTGTCCCACCACTTCCGGCAGTACCTGCGGTGGATGCGGGGCATGACGATCCGCACGTTCTGGCGCTTCCGTTACCTGCCGCTGAACAGCTACATCTACTGGCTGCATTTCGTGCGCTGGGTCCAGGCGTGCATCACGATCCCGCTGTTTCTGGCGGTATTCGCGATCGACCCGATTCGCACGCACCACTTCCCGCTCAGCCTGTTCATCGTGCCCGTGCTCGTCGGCTACGGCCGGAGCCTGCGATACCTCACCATCCGCCGGTACGACGAGTCCGTCTGGTCCCAGATCCTCACGTACCTGACGGCGCCGCTCGTGGTGATGTGGACCTACACGGTGCTGCGGGTCTTGTGGTGGTACGGCATGGCGACGTGCCTGAAAACCGGCTGGGGCACGCGCCAGCAGGTGGAAGTCTCCCTGGAGGAATCGTGCGAAGGCTGACGATTCTCTGCGCCATCCTGGCCATCTTGGCGGCGTGCGCGGTGGGTGTACGGTCGCAGGCCCCCGGGCCGGCCCCACCGAGGCCGATCGGCACCAGGAACTTGATCATCGGCGCCGCAGCGCAAAGCGGCAGATCGTTCATCGCCGCGACCGGCGTGCATCCTGCCGTCGTCGAGCACTATGCGCGGATGGGGCAGCCGTTCAGCGTGAACTTTGCGGGCGGCGCGATCCCATTCCTCCAGATCGAGCCCAGGAATGTCCCGCTGGCGAGCGTGCTCAGCGGTCATGAGGACAGGTGGCTGCGGCGTTACGCGCAGTCCGTGGCGCGGTACCGGAAGCCAATTATCCTCGGCTTCGCACCGGAGATGAACGGGTCCTGGTACGACTGGGGCTACCAGCACGTCAGACCCATGACGTATATCGCCGCCTGGCGTCACGTCGTCACCATCTTCCGCCGTGCGAAGGCGCAGAACGTCACGTGGCTCTGGACGGTCAACGTCGAGCGCCTCACGTCGGACAACCCAGCCCCCAACGTGAGCAGAATCAGCCCGTGGTGGCCCGGCAAGCAGTGGGTGACGTGGGTCGGGATCGACGGCTACTACTTTTCTCCGGTGCAGTACTTCCGCGCCCTGTTCGGCCCGACGATCAGGGAAGCCCGGAAGCTGACGAACCAGCCGATCCTGATCTCCGAGACGGGAGCCTCCCCGGCCGCCGGGAAGGCAGTCAAGATCCCGGACCTGTTCGCCGGAGCCCGCAGCGAAGGCATCGCCGGGGTGGTGTGGTTCGACCTGATTGGCAACCAGAACTGGGAGCTGAACACTCCGGCGGTGATCGCCGCATTCAGAAAGGCTGCCGCCTGAGAAACGCGGGCCACCAGCCGTCCCCGGCCGTGACCTTTCACCCGGGGTGGCCGACGCGCGGCGATCAGTCGGGGTCTCCGTCGCCGGCCGCGGCGGATCGGCCCGGCTGATCGCGAGCCGGACCGGCCGCGCCTGGATCCCCGGCGGTGGTCTGCGGCCCGGGCCCGGCGTGAGTCTCCCGGGACCGGGGCCCGTTGACGCTCTCCTCCGGCGTGGGCCCGTCGGCCGCCTGCTGCGCTACGAGCTCCGCCGATTCGGCGATGAGCCCCCCTTCGTCGCGGAGCCCGTCGCCGTCAGCGGGACCCGTACCCGCTGCCGTCCCCTCGGGCCGCATGCCCTCCCCGTCTGCCGGACGCGCCTCGCTCTCCCCCTCGGGCGGCGGGGCGGGTATCCGGGTGCCACGGAGCCGGATCGCGAACGCGACGGCGGACAGCAGGAACAGCGCGCCGGTAACCGCGAGCCAGTGCCACAGGTACGGATCGGGCGACAAGGTGGTGGACGCGTGGTAAACGGCGGTCAGGCGGAAGATCAGCGGGAACCAGACGAGCAGCAGCAGGCCGGACAGCGCGGCGGGCACCCGGACGTAGTTGATCCACGCGACGGTGGGCAGGCCGGGGCCACGGTGCCGGATCACCGCCAGCGCAGACCGGTCGGCGAGCGAATACAGCGGCACCAGCAGCAGGTCATGGCCGATGACCGCGCCGGCGAACCAGACGGCGACCGCCAAGGGGCGCGAGGCGACGAACTGGACGGCGGCATAGCCGGCGAGGGCGAAGCAGGCGAGCAGGGACAGCAGATGGAGCGGGCCGGCACCGTACCACCCCAGCAGACGTTTCAACTCAGCTCCTGAAGGTCAGGCGGGTGACCCATTTGGTGTTGTGCACGCCGGGGCAGGCGGGCACGATGACCCGTGCGGGATATCCGTGGTCGAGGGAGAGGTCCGCGCCGTTGACGCGCAGCGCGAGCAGCGAGTCCAGGTCCATGATCTGCCCGGCCGACAGGACCGCCCGGCGGTCCGTTCCCCCGCCTTCCAGCGACTCCACCAGGACGTTCGCGGGCTGTGCGGCCCCGGCCAGCCGGGCCAGGTCGCGTAGCCGCACCCCGGTCCAGGCCTGGTTCCCGGTGGACCAGCCTTCGACGCAGGCGATCGGCAGGTGCGCGGTGTGCTGCGCCATCGCCAGCAACTGGGTGCGGCTCAGGCTGACCGGCGCGCCGCCGCCCGGTCCGGTGTGACCGAGAACCAGCCGCCAGCTCGCGCCGGTCTCCGCGGCCCGGACGCCCGCCCGGGCCGCCGTCACATTGATCTGAAAATCCCCGGAGCCCTCGCCGACTTCCTGGCCGTGCGGTGCCAGCAGGGCGGTGCGGCGCAGCGGCCCGCCCAGCGACTGGCCCACCGACAAGGCCAGCAGCAGGAGTGAACCGCCGCCCGCGAAGGCAAGCACGCCACGCCGGGAGATCGTCGGCGCCGCAGGTGCCGGACTGACGAGATCCCCATCGCCGGATGGCTCCGGCTTGGTGCGGGCGGTGTCGGTCCGCAGTTCCTGGCGCAGGCTGCGGCTGCGCAGGGCCCGCACCATCCGGGGGGCCTTCAGGCCCACATGGACCACGAACCCGGCGACGAAGACCCAGGCGCCGTAGAAGTGCAGCCGGTAGAACGATCCGGGGAATACGTACCACTGCTGGATATTCAGGATCCCGGTGACGAACTCGAACACCACTCCGCCGACGAGCAGGAACAGCGACAGCCGCTCAAGGGCGTGCGCCGCGCTGCGGACCGGCGGCAGCTCGAACAGTTTCGGCAGCACCGACCACAGCTTGGCCAGCAGGATCGGGACGAGGACCACGCCCAGGGTGACGTGCACGCCCTGGTTGAGCCGGTAGAGCCATACGGGGTGGGTGGGCCAGGAGAACAGGTAGAAGCCGAGCAGGCCCTTGCCGGGCGTCTGGTCGTTGATGGGGCTCAGATCGGGGTTGTAGGCGGCGTAGGAGAGCAGCCCGGTCACGAACAAGACCGGTATGCCGACCAGCAGGATCAGCCCGAAGACCGACGTCAGCCACGGGCCGCGGACCGGGCTGCGCCAGAAGGAGCGCCGGAACGGGCCCGGCAGTTCCTCCAGCCGTGCCAGCGGGCGCCGCCGTGCCAGCGGGCGCACGGGGGGAGCGTCCCGCCTACGGGGCGGCGGGCTGGCGGACGGAGCCGCTTTCCCGGCGTCGGTCACGTTGTACCTCCTGATGCCGCGCCGTTTGATGCCGTGCCTCGTGACCGGGCCAGCGGGCGGGCCAGCGGACGAGTCTGCGCCGCCACCTGGCCAGTGCCTGAACCGCTGAGGACGGCGGCCGCCGCGGCACAGGACCCGCGGCCGACGGGGAGCCACACCCAGACCGGCCGCACCCGCGCGCCGGTGACCGGCCGGAACCAGGCGCTGGGCACATCGGACAGCAGCATCTGCGGGCAGCGCCGGTAGTAGCGGTTCAGGTCAGAGGGGAAATCGGCCAGGTCGTCGGTCTGCTCGATGATGATCGCGCTGAACCGCTGACCGGCCACGGCGCGCGCGGCGCTGCGCGTGAAGCTGACGATCGCGTTCCGGTCCGTGGCGCGCAGCACGTCGGCGACCGCACCCTGATGGGCCACGGCCGGCTGTCCGGCGATGAGGTCAAGACCGGGATCGGCTGGAACGGCGACCGTGCCGCCGAGCGCGCGCAGCCCGGCCGTCAGGCGTGCTCCGATGGCGCGGTCCGCCGTCACCGGGATGGCCTGGGCCGGCCGGAATCCGCTCACGAGGACGGCCAGCTGGGCGATGACCAGCCCGCTCGCCGCGGCGGCGATCCACCCTCCCGACCGGTTCGCGCGCCAGCCCGCGATCCGGGCCCGGGCCAGCCGGTCGGCGCCGTCGGAGACCAGGCCGCCGGGCGCGCCGCCCATCGCCAGCCCGGCCAGCAGCGCGACCGCGAGGCAGGCGGGCAGCAGGTCGTTGACGGTCCCGCCGCCGTGGACCAGCGCCGCATACCCCTCGACGACCAGGGCGACGCACCCGGCCAGCAGCACCAGCGGAGTCCGTCGCGCGCCCAGGACCGCGGCACATACGGCGATACCGACCACCGGCAGCAGCGAGACGGTCCAGAACTGCCCGATGGCGGCGTCCTTGAGCGGCTGCCCAGCCATCTGCTCGAAGACGTAGTACAGGTACCAGCCGTGGCTGGTGAGGCCGAGGACCAGCGTGCTGCCGGCCAGGACGGCGCCGTAGGTCAGGACGGCAGGCACGGCCAGTCTCCGGCGCGGGCCGGCCGCCAGCGCCGCGAGCACCGCGACACCCTCCGCGAGCCCGCTCTGCTTGGTGAGGAACGCGGCGGCGAGCAGTATCCCGGCCGCGACGGCGCCGCGCGTGCGAAGCATCCAGCGCGCCGCGTAGAGCCCCGCGGTACTGAACGCGAGAAACAGCGAGTCGACCCGCCCGACGTCGAACCAGGTACCCGTGGCGAAGTAGGTCGCGGCCAGCACGCCCATCGCCGCGATCCCTGCGCCGGCGCTCCCCGTTTCGCGCTGAACCAAGCGGCCCAGCAGCGCGAAGCAGACCAGCGACGACACCAGGGACACCAGCCGCAGCGAAAGATAGGACGGCCCGAGCACACTGGCGACCGCGGCCGAGAACGCGAAATACAGCGGGGGATACCCGTCCGGCACGTAGCCGACCGAAGGCGCGGTGTAGAGCTGCCGGCCCGTGAGGATCCGGTGGACCTCGACGAGAGAGTTGCTCTCCAGCCACTCGATCGTGAAGGGATAGGTCAGCCGGCTCAGGGCGATGACCAGGTAGGCAGCGATCACCGCGAACCCGAGCAGCGCGGCGGTCAGCCGTGCGGCCGTGGCCAGCCGGTCTCCGGCGTCGACGGAGGCGGTCCCTCGATAGCTGCGCACGCGCGTATTAGACGCAGCTGCGCCCTCCGCAGGCAAACGATCAAGTCAGCGTATTTTGTCCCATAAATTCCGTTTTGCTCCAGCTCTCGGCTACGGCCAGCGAGGATTCGCCGAGCCGCGAAAACCGTCCTCGGTGCCCGCCCGCAATCGCTCTGACCAGGGAAATCACCGTCCTTAGCGGCAGACTGCCCGGCTCGTGACGGTGGCCCTCGGGAGTAAGCCGATGGCTGCGGCCGCAGGATCTTACAAACCGGGGATAAGCACTCCCGCGGGCCGGGTCCCCGGCTCGTCATCGATGGCTGCGGCCCGGTCGGGACCGGTGTCGTCCCGTCCGGCCGTCAATGGCAGCCAGACCTCAAAGCGGCAGCCGGGGCCGGAGTTGACGACCCTCACCTCGCCGTGATGAGCGTCCACCACGCCGCGCACGATCGCAAGCCCGAGGCCTGCGCCGCCATCGGCGCCGGGGGTGCGGGCCCGCGTGCCGCGCCAGCCCGTGTCGAAGATCCGGGCGAGTTCGGCTTCCGGGATACCGCCGCAGCCGTCACTCACCGCCAGCAGCGCGCGGCCAGCCTCCTGCCCGGCCTCAACGTGCACACGGCCGCCGGCCGGCGTGTGCTGGACCGCGTTGACGAGCAGGTTGGCCAGCACGCGTGACAGCTCACGCGGATCGGCGCGGATGACCATCGGGCGGCCCGCCTCCCCGGTCAGCAGCACGCCGTTGGCCTGCGCGAGCGCCTCTGTCGTGGCTACGGCGTCGCTGACCAGGTCACTGAGCGCGATCTCGTCCGGCGACAGCTGCAGCGTCCCCGCCTGGATACGGGATAGCTCGAACAGATCGTCCACCATGCCGGTGAGCCGGGCGACCTCCGCGCGGATCTGCCCGTGATAGCGGCCGGGGTTGGTGGTTATACCGTCCTGGAGCGCCTCGGCCATCGCGGTCAGCCTGGCCAGCGGCGTACGCAGGTCATGCGAGACCCAGGCGACGAGCTGACGGCGCGACTGCTCCAGCCTGCGCTCACGCTGCCGCGACTGCTCCAGCTTCTGGGCGGTGGCGGCGAGCTCGTGCGACAGGGCCGTGAGCTCGGCCGCCATGGGGCCCGCCGGAGAGCGGAACCCGCCCGCGTCGTGGCTCAGCGACCGGGCGGCGTACCGCAGGGCCGTGCTGCTGGTTTCCACTTGCCGGCCAAGCAGCCAGCAGAACCCGAACGCCGCGACGCCGGCCACCACGCAGACCAGCACCACGACGCCCAGATCGTGCCGGGAAATGAACATCGTCTCGGCGGTACCGAGCGTCCCGGTCACGATGGCCAGGACCGCCATGGCGCTGCCAGCCTGGAGCGACAGCCGCAGCGAAGCCCGGCGCAGCAGCCGCATGACGCCGAGGCCCGCCATCCCTACGGCGCTGGTACAGCCCGCTGCGATCAGCACGACCTGGATCTGCGCGTTCACGACGGGCTCGCCTCCCACCGATAGCCGATTCCCCACACCGTCTGCAGTTGCGACGGCGCCGTGGGATCGTCCTCTACCTTCTCGCGGATTCTGCGGACGCACACGGTGATGGTCGACAGGTCGCCGAACGACCAGCCCCATACCTGTTCCAGCAGTTCGTTGCGGGTGAACGCGCGACCCGGGTGAGCAATGAAGAAGGCGAGCAGGTCGAACTCGCGCACGGTCAGGGCCAGCTCGCGTTCATCCCGCCGGATCCGCCGGGCCGCCACGTCGACCTCGTATCGCCCGGCGCGGAACGGCACCGGCGGCGCGGCGACCGCCGACCCCGCCGCGCCCGCGCGCCGCAGGACGGCTTGCACGCGCAAGGCGAGTTCCCGTGGGCTGAACGGCTTGGTCACATAGTCGTCGGCGCCGGCCTCGAGTCCTTGTACCCGCTCGCTTTCCTCGCCGAGGGCGGTCAGCATGATCACCGGCAGCGGGTGCCGCCCGTCCGTTGCCTGGCGCAGGCGGCGGCACACCTCCAGGCCGTCGAGGCCCGGGAGCATCAGATCCAGGACGACGATGTCCGGCTGCCACGCCTCGGCCAGCGACAGCGCAGACGGCCCGTCGGCCACGTGCCGCGGTTCCAGCCCAGCGTCCCGCAGATAGTCGCTGACCACCTCGGCGATGGTGGGATCGTCGTCGACGACCAGAACGCGCGCACTCATGTGACTACTTTACTGACCAGGCGAAACGTCACCGTGAGGACGCGACCGCTGGTCAGCGGGATGGTTATTTTCCGGGCCCTTCAGCGACCCCGGATGGCCACCTCTGGAAGGCCGCGTCCTCGATAACGCCGTCAGAGCTTCGTCAGCTTGGCGCATGGGGTCAGGATCCGGACCTGGCGCGAGCCGAAGTCGACAACCACGGCCGTGTCGTCCTCGACGAGTACGACACGGCCAAGGCCGTACTTGTCGTGAGTCACCCGGTCTTCCGCTGCGTACTGCTCGGCAGGCGGATCGGCGGGTCTGGGCGCGAAGGGGCTAGTCGACAGGTAGCGCCGGGAAGCGGCGCGGGCAGGCTTCATCATTACCAGTATGCGCCCATGGGCGCTTCCGGTCCTCATTTCCTGTGCGGACGTCGGTCAGCGGCGGCGGCCGCGGAACCCTGCGGACAGTGCCACCGCACCGCGGCCGGTACCCTGGACGGTCGTGGCCGCCTCCGCGGGAGCGGCGGGCCGGGCAGCCCGGGCAATCGGCTTGGCCGGTGCACCGGCGATCGAGCGCAGCAGCGCGGAACCCGGGGTGACGGTGGCCGCGAGCGGGACGACCCGCGCCTTTCGCATCAGGCTGCGCACGTCACCAGCCTGAGCCGGGGTCTGCAGGGTGATCACCATGCCCGCCGCGCCGGCCCGGGCGGTCCGGCCCGACCGGTGCAGGTAGGCCTTGTATTCGGAAGGTGAGTCGGCGTGGATGACGAGATCGATGCTGTCCACGTGAATGCCACGGGCGGCGATGTCGGTGGCGACCATGACGCGCACCGCCCCGTCGGCGAACGATGCGAGATTGCGATCACGGGCGTGCTGCCCGAGATCCCCGTGCAGCTCAGCGGCGGGTATCCCGGCGGTGGCCAACTGGCGGGCGAGCTGATGGGCCCGCTGCTTGGTGCGGGTGAAGACCAGCGACCGGTTGCTGCCGCTGGTGAGTGCGGCCACCACGCCGCCCCGGTCGGCTGGTGCGACGGTGAGCAGATGATGGATCATGGCGGCCGGCGCTTCGGCGGGGTCGACGGCGTGCTGGGCCGGATGGTTCATGAAACGCCGGACGAGGACGTCGACAGCGTGGTCGAGGGTAGCGGAGAACAGCATCCGCTGGCCCTCCGGAGGGGTCATGTCCAGCAGTCGCCGCACCACGGGCAGGAACCCGAGGTCCGCCATGTGATCCGCTTCGTCCAGCACGCTGATCTCGACGTCGCCGAGGTGGCAGTGGCCCTGCTCGATCAGGTCGGCCAGCCGGCCGGGGCAGGCGACGACGATGTCCGTGCGATTGCGGAGGGCGGCTACCTGGGGGTTCTGCGGTACGCCACCGTATACCGTCGCGACGCTGAGGCCGACCGCCTGGGCCAGCGGGGTCAGCACGGCCTGGACCTGGCTGGCCAGCTCACGGGTGGGCACGAGCACAAGGCCGCGGGGGCGGCACGCGCTGGTGTAACCGTCGGCGAGGCGGGCGGCGAGAGGGATGGAAAAGCCGAGCGTCTTGCCTGATCCGGTCTGCCCGCGCCCGAGTATGTCGAGTCCGGCGAGGGCGTCCGGCAGCGTGGCCGCCTGAATAGGGAAGGGCGTGGTGATGCCGGTCTCGGCGAGAGCCGCCACCAGCGGCGCGGGCACGCCCGCGGAAGCGAAGGTGACCGCGGGCACTGCGGCCGTGGGCACTGCGGCCACGGGCAGCCCGCGACGGCGCCGCCGCGGAGCGGCGGCCCGTTCGGCGGGCAGAGCACCTTCGGTGGGCAGAGCAGTCATATAGGGGTTTCCTCTGGATCTGGTGGCCGTATTGAGGGCCGCCACATCCGGTGGAAACCAGCTCGCTCACGAGCAGCGTACGACCGGCGCGCTGCGAGAGCTGCGCCTCACCGCGATGCGGTACGTGTCTAGGTTAAACCAACGGTGTCCCCGGCCAGCTAGGCGGCCGGGGACACCGTGCTGCCACCGGTGGTTAGACCGGGTGGCGACGATCAGCCATGAGGCTTAGAGCAGGCGAACCCGCTCGGCCTGCGGGCCCTTGGGGCCCTGGGTGACGTCGAACTCGACCCGCTGGTTCTCGTCCAGGCTGCGGAAGCCGCTGGACTCGATGGCGGAAAAGTGGACGAACACGTCCTTGCTGCCGTCGTCGACGGTGATGAACCCGAACCCTTTGTCCGAGTTAAACCACTTCACAGTTCCCTGTGCCATGGCGTGACTCCTTTTGAAATGAACGAACGTCCCCGCAGGATACGGGAACCAGTCCTCGGGCACCGGTTGCGCACCATCTCCGGTACTCACCATCTCGCGCGCCCGCCAGTTAAATCCGCGAGCGCGGTAGAGACCACGTACACAGAAAACTACGACCGGGTCTATCTAACCATGCGCCGGGCATGTCCGGGGCCCGAAGTACCGGCCTCCGGCGCCCGAGGCCCGTACCTGCAACAAAAAACCGGCAATTTTTTTCCTGAATTGATGGTACGATTCCACGGGTGGGTAACTGGACATTCCTGACTAATCACGCCAGGGTCCTGGTCTGTATCGCCCGCGACCCCGGGGCCCGTTTGCGTGACATCTCCGCAGGCCTGGGCATCACCGAGCGGAGCGCCTACGCCATTGTGACCGACCTCATCCAGGCCGGCTACATCATCAAGACGAAGGACGGCCGCCGCAACCGCTACCAGATCCGGGCCGACCTTCCGCTGCCCGAACCGGCCAGCCGGCAGCCCACTGTCGGCGAGCTACTCACCCTCCTCGCCGGCGCCCGCCCAACGGATCAGGTGCCGGTCGAGGGGCAGAACTGACCGGCGACGACCCAAGGAGCCTCCAACGGTGACAACCCCTCCCGCAGCCGAAGCTGAACCCCGCCCGGGTATCCCGCCCGCGCCGCCGCCTGCCCCGGCGCGCGGCAGTGAGTACGCCGCATTGTCCCGGCAGGTCAAGGAGGCGGGACTACTGGATCGACGGCTCGACTATTACGTGTGGAAGATCACAGGGACCGGCCTGGCGCTGGCGGCCGGGTGGGCGGTGTTCGTGCTGGCCGGCAATACCTGGTGGCAGCTGATCACCGCGGTGTTCCTGGCCGTGGTGTTCGCCCAGCTCGGCTTCCTCGGCCACGACGCCGGGCACCGGCAGGTCTTCCGTTCCGCGCGGTCGAACTACCTGCTCGGGATCGCGTGCGGCAACGCCGGGGTGGGGCTCAGCTACGGCTGGTGGGTCAGCAAGCACAACCGGCACCACGCCCACCCCAACACCGACGGCGAAGACCCCGACCTCGATATCAGCGTGCTCGCCTTCTCCGGCGGGCGGGCGCGGACCAGCCGGGGCCTGCGGCGGCTGCTGTACCGCTACCAGGCGTACCTGCTCATCCCCCTGCTGTTCCTGGAGGCAATCGCGCTGCACACCGCCAGCATCCGCGCCCTGACCAGCAGGTCTGCCCAGCGCGGGGGCCAGCCCAACCGGGCCAGCCGGCACCGGATCGCCGAGGCGGTGCTGCTCGCCGCCCATTTCGGCGGCTACCTCGCCGTGGTGTTCCTGGTTCTTTCCCCGATCCGGGCGATCGTGTTCATCCTGGTCCAGCAGGGCCTGTTCGGGTTCTACCTGGGCGCCTCGTTCGCCCCCAACCACAAGGGCATGCCCGTCCTCGACGCCTCCGACCAGTCCGGTTTCCTGCAGCGGCAGGTCCTGACCTCACGCAACGTCCGCGGCGGCTGGCTCACCCACTTCGCCCTCGGCGGCCTGAACTACCAGATCGAGCACCACCTGTTCCCCTCCATGCCCCGCCCCAGCCTGCCCCGTTCCCAGCCCCTCATCGCGGCGTTCTGCGCCGAACACGGCCTGCCCTACACCGAGGCCACCCTGCTCGGCTCCTACACCCAGGCCCTCCGCCACCTCAACACCATCGGCCGGCTCACGCGCCCGGCCGGGGGCCCGCCGCCGTCCCCGGCCCCCATCCGGCCGTTACCAGCCCGGGCGAAAGGCGACGGGAGCCGCACCGGCGAGGCCGGGAATGAGCCCGCCGGGCCGGCCGGGCGGCGGTCAGGGCTGACGAGGGGCGCGGCGCAGCGACACCATCGCCCGGCGCAGCCAGCCGCCCGCGGGGCGCCGGGCACGCGCGTGCATACCCGGCGCCCCGCGGGTACGCACGTGCGTTACCTCAGACGGCATAGGCGGGACGGCGCCGCCGGAACCGGCGGTCCCGGCCGTCGCCGCGACCTCGGACGGCATAGGCGGGACGGCGCCGGCGGTCCCGGCCGTCGCCGGGCCCGGGCCCGCGTCCTGGTCCGCACGCGGCGTTAATGGTCCGGGCTCGGTGCCGACGGTTCCGGCCGGAAGCGGGGTCCGCTCGGGCATGGCATTGCCTCTTTCAGTGATTGGCCGGTGCTCTGAACGTGGCGCTGACGGTCCCGCCGATGGTCGCGGGGGACTCCTCGGACGTGATGCCGGCGGCGGCCAGAATGTCCTGCGGCCGCCCGGCCGGAGATGCGGCCGAGGCCATTCTCAGGGCCTCGGCCGCATGCGCCGGGCTGGCCTGGGGCGGGACCACGAGCAGGGTGAGGTTGTCGCGGCGGGCCATGGTGAGGCTGATGGTGTGGATGTTCATCGACCTGAACCAGGCGACGTGGATGATGTGGCCGCCGGCGGTGAGCCGATTGGGAATGTTGCTGAACGCGTCCACCTGCACGGCGACCCGGCTGACCCGCCCGGCTCGTGCACTCAGCTCGTCGAGCATGGCCGGAAGCTCGGCGCCGGCATCCCGCGAGTGCGGCCACCACGCGCCGTTGATGCCTCTCCGCTGCGCCAGCGAGGGATCCAGGCTCAGCCGCCCCCCGCCGGCGACGGCGGGCGCAGCGGACGCGGAGGAGGACGCGGACGGGGTGGTATCGATGTCGCGGATGTCGACCGGTGCCATGTCGCAGGCCCGTCCCCGCCCCGGGAAAGGAGCGGCATCGTCGTGCGCCCAGGGCGGCGCCGACGTGGCTGCCGGCGTGCGAAAAGTCCTTGGTACTTCTCAATGTACTCCGTTGCGGCCCGTCCAGGTCGGGCGTGCTCCGCCGCCGCCGGGGCCCGTATAGTCAGGGCCAGGTGAGCCGGGAAGCCTGGTCGGCGCCGTCCGAGCGCTGGGGCTGATTATTTTGCATCGTCGTAGCTCGTCTTCGGTTCTCGGTTCACACTGGCGTTCCGATGTGCTGCGCACCAACCTGTGGCTGGTCCCGGGAATCGAGGTCCTGGCGGCTCTCGCGCTTTTCGCCGGTACGACGACCCTGGACCGAGCCGCCTACCGTGCCGATTTCGGGCTGCCCGGCTGGGTCATCGTCGGGAGCGCCGACGCCGCCCAGCAGATCCTCACCGCGATCGCTACCGCGGTCATCACGGTCGTCGGTGTCGTTTTCTCCATCATTCTGGTGACCCTCACCCTGGCGTCCACCCAGTTCGGCCCCCGGATGCTGCGTAACTTCATCCGTGACCGGGGCACCCAGCTGACGCTCGGGACGTTCGTGGCGACATTCGTGTACGCCGTGCTGGTGCTCGTTTCGATTGGCCCCGGATCGCACGGGACCTTTGTTCCGCACATCGGGGTCACGGTCACGCTCGCCCTGATGGTCGCCGCGCTGGGGGTGCTGATCTACTTCATCCACCACACGGCGACATCGATCCAGCTGCCCCAGGTGATCGCGAGCATCGCACGCGACCTGTCCGAAGCGATTGACGTGCAGGGCGGCTACGACGCCCGGGCTGGTCTGGTCGCGGGTGACCGGGAGAGCGGCCCCTCGGCAGCGGAACTAATCGGGCGGATGGAAGCTGACGGCGGCGTGGTCCGCGCGCCCGTGAGCGGCTACCTGCAGTTCATCCGGCACCGGATCCTGGTTCAATTCGCCGCCGAGGCGGACGCCGTCATCGCCCTGAACTACCGGCCCGGTCATTTCCTCGTCCAGGGGCACCCATTTGCCGTGGTATGGCCGCCCGAGGCGGCGGCGCAAGTGAGCCACGCGCTCGGCCGCGCGCACATCACGGGGTCCAACCGGACGCTCACCCAGGACATCTCGTTCGGCATTGACCAGCTCGTCGAGATCGCCATCCGGGCTCTGTCGCCTGCCGTTAACGACACTTTCACCGCGCTGACCTGCATCGACTGGCTCGCGGACAGCCTCTGCAAGATCACCATCAGGTGGAGTCCGGCCCGCGTGCACCGGGACGGCGATGGGTTCATCCGGGTCATCACGACCGAGCCCAGCCATGAGCGCCTCGTTCAGCGCGCTTTCGAGAAGATCCGCCAGGCCAGCTACGGCATGCCCGCGGTGATGATCCGCCAGCTCGACGCGATCGTAAAGATCATGACCGATACGTCCAGCGCTGGCCAGCGGCGGGTGCTGCTGGATCAAGCGGCCATGATCCAGCGGGCGAGCGAGCGCTCGGTACCCGAGAAGGCGGACCGGGACGATATCCAGCGATGGTACGAAGAAGTGCTCACCGCCGGCGATCGGTCCGCGGAACGCCGGCAGGCGGCTCCTCGTCCCCCGTGAGCCTTTTGTTAGGGATGGTCCCGGGGCCGTTAGGACTCCGCGTGCACATCTTGCACCGGCCGTTCCCCGGCCTAACGTCGTTTGATATGAGCACGACGGAATGGATGGCTGTGCCGGTACGAACGGTGTCGGGGATGGTCTCCCTTCGTTGCGGACGGCTGCCGACCGGCGAGCGCGTGGGGATCGCGTTCACCACCGAAGCCCACCTGGGCGCGGTGATGGGAGCAGCTCAGCCATGGATCCATCTGAGCGAGCAGGCCATGGAAGAGATGCTCGCGCCACTCGGCGTCACCCGCATCCAGGTGGACCCGGGCCTGGTCACCACGAGCATGCCGATCGCGGTCCCGGCGTGACGGGCTCCCCGCGGGCGGCCGGCGTGGGCACGCTCGACGCGCTGGTCCGGGTGCAGATGACGGCCGGCATGGACCCGGACTGCTTCGAGGCGTGTCTTCGGGCCGAAGCCGACATCGCGGAGGCGTGGCGGCTGGCCGGCGACTGCGACTTCGAGATACGGCTCTCCTGCCGGACTCTCGCCGACCTGGACGCCAGGGTGGCGCAGCTCCGCGGCGCGGGCGGCATCACCTCCACCATCCTCGTACTGCACCGCGTCCGTCTGGAGGCGTGATGAACATCTGGCCGCTCACCGCTGAGCCGGCGCTGTCGGTCGCCGGCGTCCGCCTGACCGAGATCGCCGAGCGTTTCGGCACCCCCGCGTACGTGATCGACGAGGAGCACGTACGGGTCCGCTGCCGCGAATACGCCAAGGCCATGGCCCCGCACGAGGTGGCCTACGCCGCCAAGGCGTTCTGGTGCCGTGCGATGGCCCGCTGGATCGCCGAGGAGGGACTATCGCTGGACGTCTGCTCCGGAGGCGAGCTTGCCGTCGCCCGGGCGGCGGGCTTCCCCGGCGATCGCATCCTGCTGCACGGCAACGGCAAGACGGGCCACGAGCTATCGGCCGCGCTCGACTACGGCGTGGGCCGGATTGTCGTCGACTCGCACGGTGAGGTCAGGCAACTGGCGGCCCTGACCGTCGGCGCCGGGACCAGGGCGGCCCGGACCGTAGCGGCACCGACCCCCGGCCGGCAGAAGGTCCTGATCCGGGTCACCCCGGGGGTCGACGCCCACGTGCACCGCGCGGTGACCACGGGCGTCGAGGACCAGCAGTTCGGCCTGTCGATCGCCTCGGGCGCGGCCGCGGACGTTGCCCGCCTCATCCGCCGTCAGCCTGCCCTGGAACTGGCCGGCGTGCACTGCCACATTGGCTCCCAGATCACCAGCCTCGATGGCTTCGAAACCGCCGCCCGCCGCCTGGTTGCCTTCATGGCCGGACTGGGCGGCCTGCCCGAGCTGAACCTGGGTGGCGGTCACGCCGTGCCCTACCGGCCCGGGGAGGACGGGCTGGACATCGCCGCCTTTGCCCAGCGGATCACCGGCGTGGTCGAGCAGGAATGCGCCGCACACGCCATCCCGGTGCCGCGCCTCACCATCGAGCCGGGCCGCGCGATCGTCGGCGGGGCCGGGATCACGCTGTACCGGGTGCTCACCGTGAAGCACGGCGGCCGGACCTTCGTCGTCGTGGACGGCGGAATGAGCGACAACCCGCGCCCGGCCCTGTACGGCAGCCGGTATCACATCGAGCGTGCCGGAGCCCCCGCCGCGGGGGGCACCGAACCGATGACCGTGGTCGGCCGGCACTGCGAAGCCGGAGACGTGCTCGTCTCCGGGGCGCACTTGCCCACCGGCATCCGCCCCGGCGACCTGCTCGCCATGCCCTGCACCGGCGCCTACCATCACGCCATGGCATCCAACTACAACCATCTCACCCGGCCACCGGTCATCGCCGTCCGTGCGGGCCAGGCCTGGCCGCTGATCCGCCGGGAGACCCAGGCGGACATGCTGCGCCGCGACGTCGGCTGATCGCGTACGCCGGGTCTCAGCCGAACCGGCGTGCGCAGGGAAGGGACGGGTCCGAGATGATCGTGATCGGGGCCTGGTTCGCGGTGGCGGGAGGGCTGGCGGTGCTGGCTGGCCTGACCGGAATGCGCCGGGTGCGGCGCCTGCGCCGGGAGGGCGTGGCCACCTGGGCGGCGTTCATGGAGCCACCCGTCCGGCCCGGCGAACCGCCCGACG
>Ga0116134_1000331_pt1 | contig 24856 bp, 15 predicted proteins | sample June2015DPH_19_5_FD_89737 | JGI IMG/M metagenome (GOLD analysis project Ga0116134, IMG submission 89737) | Peatland microbial communities from SPRUCE experiment site at the Marcell Experimental Forest, Minnesota, USA - June2015DPH_19_40 | ecosystem: Environmental > Terrestrial > Soil > Wetlands... | reverse complement strand
CGACGATGCCGACGGTCTCGCCCTTACCGACGGTGAGATCGACGCCGTGTAGGACGGTCGTCGCCGCATTCTTGGGGGCGAAGAATCCGGCGTGCCGCTGATAGGCGACCACCAGTCCGCGCGCGAGGAGGAGAGCGTCAGCCACCGCTCGCCTCCATCACGCCCGCGTCGGTGGCGGCGATTTCGGCGCGCAGCGCCGCGATGACTTCGGGCGATGTCGGCTCGAGGCCGGCGTCGGGCCGGTCGTAGCGCGGGCTCGCGGCGATGAGCGCCTTGGTATAGGCGTGGCGCGGCGTCTCGATCACGGCGGCGGCGGCGCCCTCTTCCACCACCTTGCCCATGTAGAGAACCGTGATGCGGTCGCAAATTTTGGCCACCACGCCGAGATCGTGGGAGACGAACAGAACGCTGGTGCCGTGGCGTTCCTGCAGCGCGCGCAAGAGGCGGAGGATTTGCTTTTGCACGGTGACGTCGAGCGCCGTGGTCGGCTCGTCCGCGATGACGAGCTTCGGTTCGAGCCCGAACGCCGCCGCGATCAGGACGCGCTGGCGCATGCCGCCGGACAATTGGTGCGGATAGCTCGTGAGCACGCGTTCCGGGTCGCGGATCTGCACCTCTTCGAGCAGCGCTAAGGCGCGGCGGCGCGCTTCGGACTTCAAGAGATTCCCTTTGAGCCGCAGCCCGTCGGTCATCTGCGCTTCGATCCGGCGCGCCGGATTGAGCGCCGTCAATGGGTCCTGCGGGATGAGCGCGATGTCGCGGCCGAGGATCTCGCGCAGCTCACGCGGCGGCAGCGTCAGGAGATCACGGCCTTCGAAGGCGATGCGCCCGCCGGTCACTTTCACCTGCGAGGGAATGATGCCGAGGATCGCCTTGGCGATGGTCGACTTGCCGGCGCCGCTTTCGCCGACCAGGCCATGGACTTCGCCGACGCCGACGGTGAGCGACACCGCCCGCAGCACCGGCTTGTTGCCGTCGCGGGCGGAAATCGCCGACAAGAACTCGATCGCCAGGCGGACATCGCTCATCGGCGCAGCACCGGGTCGAGGCTGCGGGCGAGGCCGTCGCCGAGCTGGTTGAAGGCGACCACTGTGGCGAACAGAGCAACGAGCGGCGCCGCCAACACCCACCACGCCTCGTGCACGATCTGGCGCCCTTCCGCGATCATGCCGCCCCAGGTCGGCGTATCCGACGACACCGAAAGCCCGACGAACGACAGGATCGCCTCGACCACAACGGCGATGCCCATTTCGAGCGTCAAGAGCGCGATCAGCACCGGCACGACATTGGGAAAAATCTCGCGGAACAGGATCGCCGGGCGCGAGAAGCCGATGGTACGCGCGGCGACGACGTAATCCATCTGCGCCTGCGCCATCGCTTCGGTGCGCACGACGCGGCAGAACCGCGTCCAGTCGATGACGACGATCGCGGCGATGACTGAGTGCAGACCGGTGCCGAGGATCGCGACCAGGAGGATCGACAACAGCACCGGCGGAAACGCCATCCAGACGTCGACCAGCCAGGAGATCACCGCATTGGTGATGCCGCCGAAGAAGCCGGCGAAAAGTCCGAGCAGCGAGCCGATCAGACAAGCGAGCCCGGCGGCGACGAACGCGACGGTGAGCGACACCCGCGTGCCGTAGATCACCCGCGAGAGCACATCGCGGCCGAGGCCGTCGGTGCCGAGCAGATAGCCCGGCTCGGCGTCGGCGAATCCGACCGGCGGCACCGTGGCGGTGAGGAGGTTCTGCGCCAGCGGATCCTTGGGCGCGATCCACGGCGCGGCGAGCGCGAGAATGATCAGAAACACGATGAAGCCGCCGGCGACGAGCACTTTGCGGTCGCGCAACAGCCGCTCGACGATCGTGGGCGGCTGTGGAGCGCTCTCCGTCGTCGGTGGTGCAGGCGCGACCTTCAATGCCAATGGAGCGTTCATGGTTTTCGGCTCAACCATGGCGCAGGCGCGGATTGAGCGTCGCCACGGTCAGATCGACCCCGATATTGATGAGGATGAAGATCAAGCCGAACAGCAGCACCAAGCCTTGGATCAGCGGGAAATCGCGATTGATCACGGCGTCGATCGCGAGATTGCCGATGCCGGGATAGGAGAAGATGCGCTCGACGATGACGGTGCCGCCGAGGAGGAAGGTGAACTGCACGCCGGTCAATGAGAGCGTCGGGCCGATCGCGTTGCGCAACGCTTCCTGCAGCACCAGGCGAAGCTCGCCGAAACCCTTGATCCGGGCCAGCAGCACGTAGTCCTGCAGCATCGCTTCCTTGAGCGATTGCTTGAGCAGCCGCACGATCACCGCGGCAAGCGGCAAAGCGAGCGCGAGCGTCGGCATCGCCATATGCTGGACGATGTTGCCCGCGACCGCGAAGCGCCCGGTCAAAATGCTCTCGATCAGATAGAACCGGCTGTGAAAGCCCTGGGCCAGATCGGGGTCGATCCGCCCGGTCAGCGGCAGGATCGGCAGCGCGACCGCGAACACGAGCACCAAAGCGAGCGCCCAGATGAAGTCCGGCACGGCGAGCATGATGCTGTTCAAGCCGTCGATCGCCGTCTCGCCGACGGTGCGCCGCATCAGCGTGCCGGCGATCGCGATGCCGCCGCCGAAACCGATCGCGACGACGAGCGCCAGCACCGCAAGTTCGAGCGTCGCGGGCAACCGCGAGGCCAGAACCTCGGTGACATAAAGATGCAAGGTGATCGAGGTGCCGAAGTCGCCGGTCGCGACGCCTTTGATCCAGATCCAGAACTGCGTCAAAAGCGGCGCGTCGAGACCGTAATGGGCCTTCAGCGCCAAGATGTCGGACGGACTCGCTCCCGGCGAAATCATCATGGAAATGGGATCGCCCGGGACCACGCGCAACAATACGAACACGACGACCGCCACGCCCGCCAAGGTGATGAGCGCCATGGCAAGGCGATTGACGACCACGGTAACAAGCAACATGGACGGTCCTTGAACGCTGACCGGCTGGCGCGTTGAACGATATGCCGCCGCGCACTGGGCGCGGCGGCGTGGCGAACTTTTCTTACTTCGAGATCAGCGTCGGCTGCAGCGCGCCCGAAACATTCGGGGTCACTTTCAGATCCGACTTGTAGAGAACCGGCTGGGCGTATTGCAGCAGCGGCAGGATATAGCCCTGCTCCGCGATGTAGCGGTCCACGGCCTTCCAGCCGTCGATGCGCTTCTTCTCGTCCTTCTCGCCCCACAGCGGGCCGATCTTGGCGTCGAGATCGTCGGAGTGCCACGCCGAGTGCGGCGACTTCGAGAACATCGCGAAGCCGGTCGAGGTGGTCGGATCGCCGATCGCATTGCCCCAATTGTAGAACGCCGCCGGCGCGAGCTTGTGCGACATGCGCAGCTCGAAGTGCTTGGCGATTTCGTAGATCTCGATGTCGGCCTCGATGCCGACATTGCGCCACATCCCGACGACCGCCTGGACGGTCTCGTAATCCTTCGGCTTGAAGCCGCGCGTCGTCTGGATGGTGAACTTGACCGGCTTTTCCTTGGAATAGCCGCTCGCCGCCAGAAGCTTCACCGCCAAAGCCGGATCGTACGCCACTTTGATCGACGGATCGAAGGCCGCGTATTCCGGCGCCTCGAGCGTTGCGATCGGAACGCCATAGCCGCGCAACAGCCGCTTGACGATCGCCTCTTTGTCGACGGCATGACACATGGCGAGACGGACGTTCTTGTCGTCCATGACGCCGCCATTGGTGATGAAGATCTGCGCGATATCCGAGATCGGCGTGACGACGCCCTTTAACCCTGCCTTGCTCTTGAGCCGGTCGAATTCCTCGTACGGCACTTCGAGCGTCACATCCGAGGAGCCGCTTTCGATTTCGGCGACGCGGCTCGTCGCGTCCGGAACGAACTTGAAGACGACGGTCTCGAACGCCGGCTTGCCGCCCCAGTATTTCGGATTGGCCTTGAGCCGCAGATAGGCGTTGCCCTCATAGGCGTCGACCATGTACGGGCCGGTGCCGATCGGCGCTTTTTCAAAGCCCTGCGGCCCGACTTTTTCGTAGTAGGCCTTCGGCAGAATGTAGCCGGTGAGGAACGCCATCCATTTGAACAGCACGGGGTCGTATTGCTTGACGTCGGCGGTGATGCGCTTGCCGTCGACCTTGAAGTTGCCGATACCGGCCCAGATGAACGACACCGGATTGCCGCCGTCGGGCTTGCCTTCGCGCTCGATCGACCAGATGACGTCGGCCGGCGTGAACGGGGTGCCGTCGTGCCAGACGACGTTCTCGCGAACGTCCATCCACACCTTGCTCTTGTCGTCGCTCCAGCCCCAGGCGGTGATGAGGCCGGGCTCGAAGCCGAGGTTCGGCTTCTGACCGATATATTGATCGAAGATCGAACGGTAGATCGCCTGGATGGTCGGATTGACCGACGACGGTCCGACGTCGGGATCGAACGACGGCAGATTGACATTGTAGGCGATGTTGAGCGTCGAGCCGACCGCTGCGCTCGCAAAGCGCTGGGGCGCGAGCAACGAGGCGATGACACCGCCCGAGCCCGCAAGGGCCTGACGCCGCGTGACGTTGAACATTTCCGACACTCCCTCTCTTCGTGAATATCCGCTTGGATGGTGGCTTATCTATTTGGCGTAGGTTGACTGCTATTTGGGTTTGACTGCTATTTGACTGCCGTGTTCGTGTTTGACGCTCGTGGCTGACGCTCGTGTCTGTGTGTCCAGCCGTGTTTGCGTGTTCAACCGTGTTTGTATGTTTAACGCATTTCGCCGCCGCGCGCTTTCACTCTCGCCGGCGGTATTCTTTTGCGCTCGATTCGCGCGTTCTTAGTCCTGACAGCCGCCGTCCTGAACACCGTTCGCCCAAAACTTCGACCGCTGTGCACTCGACTTCTACGTGCGCCCGGCTCAAGCCCAGCAGCAGATACTTTAAACCTAAACCAACGGCGGGACAAGCTGACGGAATGGGCATTTTTCGCTATTTCGCCGGCATCCGTTAGGCACCGTGCCGAGGTCGTGAGCAATCGCCGGCGGACGTGGAGCAGCGCCGCGTTTGCAGCGCGACCCTGCCATCTGCGGCGTCAACGCCGTTGCAAGACAATTCGGAAGGTTTCATATAAATGACTAAATGACGATCTGTGACGATCTGCGGACTTCGCTTAAGGCGAACGCCCGCCCCCCGGAGGCGCATCATGGCGGAACGTTCGTTTGCACGCGAAGTCCAGGATCTCGAGCTGGGCGATGGCGATGAGTTCCGCGGCGAGGGTATTCTCGCGATCACCAAGGCGCTGTTGCAGTCCGGCGTCTCCTATGTCGCCGGCTACCAGGGGGCGCCGATCTCTCACCTCATGGACGTGCTCGCCGACGCCAAGGACGTGCTCGACGACCTCGGCGTCCATTTCGAGAATTCGGCGTCGGAAGCCGCCGCCGCCGCGACACTCGCCGCCTCGGTGCATTTCCCCGTCCGCGGCGCGGTCACCTTCAAGGCGCCGGTCGGCATCAACGTCGCCTCCGACGCCATCGCCAACCTCGCCTCCGGCGGTGTCACCGGCGGCGCGCTGATCATCATCGGCGAGGATTACGGCGAGGGCTCCTCCATCATGCAGGAGCGCTCGCATCCCTTCGCGATGAAATCGCAGGTGTGGCTCCTCGACCCGCGGCCGAACCTGCCGTCGATCGTGCGCGCGGTGGAGGAAGGCTTCGAACTCTCCGAAGTGTCGCACACGCCGGTCATGCTCGAAGTCCTCATTCGCGCCTGCCACGTCCACGGCCGCTTCTTCACCAAGGACAACAAGAAGCCGACCTTCGCGCTGCGCGAAGCGCTGGAGCATCCGCGCCGAGATACCGAGCGCGTGGTGCTGCCGCCGGCGTCTTATCTGCACGAGCGCGAGAAGATCGAGCAGCGCTGGCCGGCCGCGGTCAAGTTCATCAAGGAGCGCAAGCTCAACGAATTTTTCGGCCCCGAAGCGGCCGATGTCGGCATCGTCGTCCAGGGCGGTATGTACAATTCGGTCATGCGCGCGCTGCAGCAATTGGGCCTCGCCGACGTCTATGGCGAGACCTCGGTGCCGATCTATTGCCTCAACGTCACCTACCCGCTGATCGACGACGAGGTCGCCCAATTCGCCGCCGGCAAGAAGGCGATCCTGATGGTCGAGGAAGGCCAGCCGGAATTCATCGAGCAGGCGCTCAACACCATTCTGCGCCGCCGCGACATCCAGACGAGGATCAGCGGCAAGGACGTGCTGCCGATGGCGGGCGAGTACACGCCCATGGTCGTGACCAAGGGCATCAAGGCCTTTCTCGAACTCCACGCCAAGGAACTCCTCGGCAACGCGCCGCCGCCGCCGGACGCTTCCGCGGTGCTGGGCGACCCGACGATCAAGCTCCTCGCCAAGACCGTGCCGCCGCGGCCGCCCGGCTTCTGCGTTGGCTGCCCCGAGCGGCCGATCTTCGCCGCGATGAAGCTGGTGCAGCAGGAACTCGGCGAACATCAGATCGCCGGCGATATCGGCTGCCATCTTTTCGCGTGCCTGCCGCCGTTCAACATCGGCGCCACCACCATGGGCTACGGCCTCGGCCCGGCCTCGTCGTCGGCGTTCAACGTCGAGGCCGACAAGAAGCCGATCTCCATCATCGGCGACGGCGGCTTCTGGCACAACGGCCTCTCCACCTCGGTCGGCAACGCCGTCTACAACAAGCAGGACGGCGTCATTATGGTGGTCGACAATTTCTATTCGGCCGCGACCGGCGGCCAGGACATCATGTCCTCGCGCGCGCTCAATCCGACGCGCTCGACCAACAATACGATCGTCAGCGCGGTGAAAGGGATCGGCGTCAAATGGGTGCGCCACCTCGACCGCACTTACGATGTCGCCCGCATGCGCGATTATCTCCGCGAGGCGCTGACCACCAAGGGGGGCGGCCCGAAGGTCATCGTCGCCTCCTCGGAATGCATGCTCAACAAGCAGCGCCGGGTGAAGCCGCTGTTCCAGAAAGCCGTGCGCGACGGCAAGCGCATGGTGCGCGAGCGCTTCGGCGTCGACGAGGACGTCTGCACCGGCGATCACGCCTGCATCCGCCTGTCCGGGTGCCCGTCGCTATCGGTCAAGCACACCGACGATCCGCTCAAAGACGATCCGGTGGCGGCGATCGACCAGAACTGCGTCGGCTGCGGCAATTGCGGCGAAGTCTCGGAAGCCGCCGTGCTGTGCCCCTCGTTCTACCGCGCCGACATCATCCATAACCCGACCTGGCTCGACCGCACGCTCGCGAGCCTGCGCGGCGCCGTGATCGGCTTCCTGCAGCGCCGCCGCGACGCCAGCCGCGTCGCGTTCGCGGATTGATCTTTTGGTGTTTTGTCTGATCGGAAGCCGCCATCATGAATGACATGTCGCCGACGCCGCTGCGGTTCACCACGGAACGCCCGATCTGCGTCGCCGTGATGGCGATGGGCGGCCAGGGCGGCGGCGTGCTCGCCGACTGGATCGTGGAACTCGCCGAGGCGCAAGGCTGGCACGCGCAGTCGACCTCGGTGCCCGGCGTCGCGCAACGCACCGGCGCGACGATCTATTACGTCGAGATGCTGCCGCCCAAGGCCGGCCGCGCGCCGATCCTGTCGCTGATGCCGGCTCAGGGCGAGGTCGACATCGTGCTCGCCTCGGAATTGATGGAAGCGGGACGCTCGATCCTGCGCGGCCTCGTCACGCCCGACCGCACCACGCTGATCGCCTCGACCCATCGGCTGTACTCGACCGCCGAAAAGGAAAAGCCCGGCGACGCCACCGCCGATCCCGCCGTCGTGGTCGATGCCGCGGGCGTCGCCGCCAAACGCACCATCGCCTTCGACATGGACGGCCTGGCGACCAAAAACAACAGCCACATCTCGGCTTGCCTCCTCGGCGCGCTCGCCGCCTCCGGCGCGCTGCCGTTTCCACGCGACGCGTTCGAAGCCATCATCAAGGCCGGCGGCCGCGGCATCGAGCCGAGCCTCAAAGCCTTCGTCGCCGCCTATGAGCAGGCCGCGCGGCCGGAGGCGGCCCGCCCCGCCCTTTCCCGCCCGGTGAAGCGCTTCGCGCCGCTGCCGGCCTCGGCCGGAAGGCCGGACCTCGACAAGCTCATCGCGCGCATCCGCACGTTCGCCGAGCCGCTGCAGCCGATCATCTATGCCGGCGTCAAGCGCCTCACCGACTTTCAGGACCCGGCCTATGCCGGCGAGTATCTCGATCGCCTCGCCGCGATCTATGATCTCGACCGTGCCCATGGCGGCGCCGGCAAGGCCCACGCGCTGACCGCCGCGGCCGCGAAATACGTTGCCGTCGCGATGAGCTATGACGACGTCATCCGCGTCGCCGAACTCAAAACCCGCGCCGACCGCTTCGCGCGGGTCAAGCGGGAGAACTACGTCGGGGCCGATCAGCTCGTCTACACCACCGAATACATGCACCCGCGCCTGGTCGAGGTCGCGGGCACACTCCCCGCCCCGCTCGGGCGCTTTCTGGAAGCGTATTCGAGCCTGTTCGATTGGATGTTCCAAAAAGGCCGGCGGGTACGCACCGGCACGGTCCGCTGGTTCTTGATGCTTTACACGCTCTCGGCGCTCAAGCCGATCCGCCGCGCGACGCTGCGCCACGCCCGCGAGATGGCGCACCTCGACGACTGGCTCAAGCTCGCCGCCGCGAACGTGGCCCGCAACTACGACGTGGCCGTCGAGATCATCAACGCCCGCCGCCTGGTGAAGGGCTATTCCGACACCCACGCCCGCGGCCAGTCCAAATTCGACCGCGTGATCGGCGCCGTGCCGACGCTCGTCTCCCGCGCCGACGGCGCCGACTGGATGCGGCGCTTGCGCGACGCCGCGCTCTTGGACGAAAACGGCATCGCGCTCGACGGCGCGCTCAAGACCATCGCGACGCTTTAAGCGGCGCCATCGGCGCGCGCAATTACGGCGGCGACGGTCCTCCCGCCGGCCAATCTTTGCTTTATGATGTTCGCGCCGCGATGGGTCGCGGCCGCCCATCGTTCTTTCAGATTCATCAACAAGCAAGAGGTCCGGCCGATGCGACAGATTTGGATCACCCGGAACGGCGCGCCGGAAGTGCTCGCCGTCAAGGAAGCGCCTGATCCCGTGCCGGGTCAGGGCGAAGTGCGCATCCGCGTCGAGGCGAGCGGCGTCAATTTTGCCGATATTCTCGGCCGTCTCGGCCTTTATCCGGACCTGCCGCCGCTTCCGGTGGTTCCGGGCTACGAGGTCGCGGGCCGCATCGATGCGGTCGGACCGGGTGTCGACGGCGCCCTGATCAGCCGCGACGTCCTGGCGATGACGCGGTTCGGCGGCTATGCCGATGTGGTCTGCGTCTCGACCCGCCAGATCTTCATGCGGCCGGACGGCATGTCAGCAGAAACCGCCGCGGCGATCCCGGTCAATTATCTCACGGCCTGGCAGCTCCTCGTCGTCATGGGCGGGCTCAAGCGCGGCGAGACCGTGCTGGTGCATTCCGCCGGCGGCGGCGTCGGCATCGCCGCGACCCAGATCGCCAAGCATATCGGCGCGACCGTGATCGGCACCGCCTCGGCGGCAAAGCACGGCGAATTGCGCGCGCTCGGCGTCGATCATTTGATCGACTACCGCACCGAGGATTTCGAGGTGCGCGCGCGCGAGATCACAGGTGGGCGCGGCGTCGATCTCATTCTCGACGCCGTCGGCGGCACGTCCTTCAAGAAGGGTTATCGCCTGTTGGCGCCGGCCGGACGGCTCGGCATGTTCGGCATCTCGTCGGCGGCGACGGCCAAGACCGCCAACCGCCTGGTCGACATGCTGGGCATCTTGGCGCGAACGCCCTGGCTGCAGTTCAATCCGCTGGCGCTGATCGGCGCCAACAAGGGCGTGTTCGGCGTCAATCTCGGCCACATGTGGCGCGATATCGACCGCATGCGCGGCTGGGGCGACGAGATTTTAGGCCTATGGTCGCAGGGCGTGGTCGCGCCGAAAATCGCCCGGACCTTTTCGTTCGACCAAGCGGCGGCCGCCCATCATTTCATCCAGGACCGCAAGAATATCGGCAAGGTCCTGTTGGTACCGTAGCGACCGCGTGCGCACGACCGCCCGCACCGACACGGCTATTTTCCGACGATCGGCACGCCGGCATGAATGAGGATGAGGAGAACGACGAGGCTGCCCATCAACAGCCCGAAGGTGGTGTTGACGATGGCGTTACCCCAGTCGATGATGACCTTCTGCTCGCAGACTTTCAGCGCCACGATCGCGCGCTGTCTTGAAAGCTTGGCTGTACGACGCCGAAATCTATTGGCACGATTCTTAAAAGTCTCGGCTTCACCTTTCAGAAATTCAATGGCGCCTTTCAGCGGTTCAGCTCGACCATTCACCAATTCTGCTGCACGACTCAACATTGGCTGCAATGCCTTTCTCAATCTCATCCGCGTTCCAGGACCGGAACGTTAGGTTTTGTTTTGTTTTTTTGGAGTTAACGGCGTCGCGTCGCCACCACGATTCGCGCGCGTGTCCCACTTGCACCGGATTAATCACGTTCCGGCGGCGATGTCCATAGTCGCGGCGGGCGGTCCGCGAAAGCGCTTGACGTCCACATTTTCGCCTTAAGCCCGATAATGCCCGCGCGCGATCGAGGCCCAATCACAATCAAAGCACGATCAAACCGCCGCGGTGTTGATCAAGGTCAACGGCCGCACGGTGCGGACCGGCTTTGCAAAAAGGACTCGCTCCGATCGCCGAGCTACACCGCCGCGCGGAACTCCGCGGCGTCGGCCATCTGCCAGGCGGCGGCGAAGCGCTTGTCGGTGACGCTGCCCCCAAGGAGCGCGCCCGGCAGCAGGGCCGGATAAAGTTCGGCGAAGTTCATCACCTCGTGGGGCGACACGCGCCGGGAAAAGTGCGCGGGACGGAAATCGGTCGGATGATCGAGGCCCGCCGCCGCCACCAGCTCGGCCAGCGATTCGATCGTGGCGCGGTGGAAATTATAGACCCGCTCCGATTTGTCGGGAACGACCAGCGCGCGCTGGCGCGTCTTGTCCTGGGTCGAGACGCCGGTCGGGCAACGGTCGGTGTGGCAGGACTGCGACTGGATGCAGCCGAGCGCGAACATGAAGCCGCGCGCCGCGTTGCACCAGTCGGCGCCGAGCGCCATGACGCGGGCGATGTCGAAGGCGCTGATGATCTTGCCGGCGGCGCCGAGCCTGATGCGGTCGCGGGCATTGATGCCGACGAGCGCGTTGTGGACGAAATTGAGCCCCTCGCGCAGCGGCATGCCGAGATGGTCGACGAATTCGAGCGGCGCCGCGCCGGTGCCGCCTTCCTTGCCGTCGACGACGATGAAGTCGGGATAAATGCCGGTCTCCAGCATCGCCTTGCAGATGGCGAGGAACTCCCAAGGGTGGCCGATGCAGAGCTTGAAGCCCGCCGGCTTGCCGCCGGAGAGCCGCCGCATGGTGGCGATGAACTGCATCAATTCGATCGGCGTCGCGAACGCCGAATGCTGCGACGGCGAGATGCAGTCCTTGCCGAGCGACACACCGCGGGTCTTGGAAATTTCCAGCGTCACTTTGGCGCTGGGCAACACGCCGCCGTGACCGGGCTTGGCGCCCTGACTGAGTTTCAGCTCCACCATCTTGACCTGGTCGTTCTGCGCGGTCTCGGCGAATTTGTCGGCGTTGAACGTACCGTCGAGATTGCGGCAGCCGAAATAGCCGGAGCCGATCTCCCAGATAATGTCGCCGCCATTCTCGCGATGATACGGGCTTAAGCCGCCCTCGCCGGTATCGTGGGCGAAGCCGCCCTTCTTGGCGCCGATGTTGAGCGCGCGGATGGCGTTGGGGCTGAGCGCGCCGAAGCTCATCGCCGAAATGTTGAAGATCGAGGCCTCATAGGGCCTGCTACATTCGGGCCCGCCGACATTGACGCGGAAGTGCTTCTTGTTGGCGCGCTTCGGCGCCATCGAATGCTGCAGCCACTCGTAGCCCGAGGCGTAGACGTCGTTCTGGGTGCCGAACGGCCGTTTGTCCAAGGCGTGCTTGGCGCGCTGATAGACGATCGCCCGCTGATCGCGCGAGAACGGCGTGCCGTCCTTCTCGCTCTCGAGGAAGTACTGGCGGATTTCTGGGCGGATCTCTTCCAGAATGAAGCGGATGTGCGCCGACAGCGGATAATTGCGCAGGACGGCGTGCCGGGTCTGCAACAGGTCCATCGTGCCGATGATCGCCAGTGCGCCGAACACGATCAGCAGGATCACGACATAGATCGAGGGATAAAGCTCGACTTCGTCGAACAGGAGAAGCGCGCTGATGAGCACCACGGCGGTGAAGGCGACGTAACGTGGCTGCAGCGGCAACAGCAAAGCGCGCATGGCTTTCCCCTTCCAAAACCGCGAGTGCCCCTACCCGCGCTACCGATATATATCAGACAAGCGGCGCCGAGCGCTAAAGGAAGAGCTAAGCGGATCTGCGATCAACGATTTGTGACGGACCGGTGACGGGGCACGTCAAACCGACGCTTTGTCCGACGGCGCTTCAGCCCGACCGGAACCCATAACGCGGCAGGATCACGCAAGGATAGCAATTTCGGCATGCTTGGCCGCGATGCTTCACCTTATGTATTCCGCAACGCGAGGATAGGCATGCAATCGACGGAATAGGGCACGGGAAGGTGCGCCTGCTTAGCTACGGGCAGCAATATAAGGAGCTGTGACATGTTGCCATTCCTGCGGCGCGCTTTTGGCGTCGCTCTCTTCGGCGCGGGCATCCTCTTCGCCTTCGCCCAATCCCCGATTGCGCTGGCGCACGACATGCCAATGACGCCGCCGGCGTCGGCGGCGGTCTCCGGCGAGGAAGGCGCGTTCCTGAAAGAAAACGACGCGGCGATGATCAAGATGATGAATGGCATGGCCGCCAAGCCGCGCGGCGACATCGACCGCGATTTCGTCGCCATGATGATCCCCCACCACCAGGGCGCCGTCGATATGGCGGTGATCGAACTGCGTTACGGCAAGAACGAACAACTCCGCCGCATCGCGCAAGAGATCATCGTCGATCAGATGCAGGAGATCGCGGCGATGAAGCTCGCGGTCGGCGACAAGGTCCCCGCCACCGCGCCAGCGCCGACGCAACCCGCTGGACCACCGGCCGAAAATCATCAACACGACGGCATGCAAATGGACATGTCCAACGGCATGAGCAAGTAGGAGAGAACGATGAAGAACTTGCTTTCAAGGAGCTTTCTGCTAGCCGGTACGATGCTGGCAGCCTGCGGCGGCGCATGGGCTGGCCAAGCGCCCGGCGCGGCATCGGATCCCGACATTCCCGTCAGCCGTCACGACCGAGTCTACGCGGCCGAGCAATTCTCGAATACCGTCTCGGTCACCGATCCCGTCGACAACAAACTGCTCGGCGTGATCCGGCTCGGCGATCCGCAGCCCGGAAACTTCAGCCCGCTGTACCGGGGACAGGTGCTGGTCCATGGGATGGGCTTTTCGCCCGATCATCGCACGCTTGTCGTGGTCTCGATCGGATCGAACTCGGTGACGTTCATCGACACCGCGACCAACGCCGTCAAGCACACCACTTATGTCGGCCGCTCGCCGCACGAGGCGTTCTTTACGCCTGACGGCCGCGAGGTCTGGGTCACGGTTCGCGGCGAGAACTACATCTCTGTGCTCGATCCGAACACCTTCACGGAAACGACCCGCATCATCACGCCGGCCGGTCCCGGCATGCAGATCTTCTCGCCCGACGGCAAGTACGGCTATATCTGCTCGTCGTTCAATCCGGAGACCGACGTCGTCACGGTCGCCGATCACAAGATCGTCGCCAAGGTCGCCCAGGTAAGCCCGTTCTGTCCGAACATCGCCGCAAGCCCTGACGGCCGGCAGGTCTGGTTCACGCTCAAGGATACCGGCAAGACGCAGGTGTTCGACGCCAAGCCGCCCTTCGAGCCGCTCAAGACACTCGATACCGGTCCGATCACCAACCACGTCAATTTCGCGCGCACGGCCAAGGGCGTTTTCGCCTATGTCACGGTCGGCGGCACGAACGAAGTGAAAGTGTTCCGAACCGACGACTTTACCCAGGTCGCAACGATCCCGGTCGGCAAGCTGCCACACGGCGTGTGGCCGTCGGGCGACGGCACGCGCATCTATGTCGGGCTGGAGAACAACGACGCGCTCATCGCGATCGACACCGTGACGAACCAGGTCGTCGGGACGACCCCGATCGGACAGGCGCCGCAGGCCATCGCCTATGTGCCGAATGCGGCGCCGAATCCCGACGATCGCGAGAACCTGCAGGGTCTCGGGATTGCCGGCAAGGTCGCCCAGCTTGGGCTCGCGCCGAAGACCGGCTCTACCTACGGCAAGGCGATCACCAGCGTGTCCCTGTTCGACCAAGGCTTGATCCAGGTGCTGCAGGCCTCGGTGATCGGGCTTGAGCCGAAGCAGAAATATATTCTCGCGCTCGCCGAACGGCCGGACGGCAGCGGAGCGCTGCAGCCGCTGGCCGCCTTCATGACCAATCCGGCCGGATCGGCCATCGTCAATGCCGACGGGCCGATCCGCCAGATCGTGCAGAACGCGGAAGAACCCGAGCGGCGCTATCTTGTGATCGCGCCAGGCGATGCGGCCGAATTCGGCGAGGCGGTGCAGATACAAACGCCGTGACGCCGATCGAGGCGGCGAGCGAGACCGCAATCCGACCCGCCCTACCGCAGCGTCGTCAGCAGGCGTTCCGTCGCCATCAGATCGTCCGTGTCCAGGCCCTCCGTGAACCATGTGAACACCGGCTCGAGCAGCGTACGGGCGTCCTCGCGTCGGCCTTACGGCCATCAACTTCGCCAAATCGGTCGCGTCGCGCAGCTCCCATAAGCGTGCGCCCTGGCGACGGCTCAGTTCGAGCGATTGGCGGAAGTATATTTCCGCCTGCTCGGCGCACGGCTGCGGCTTCGCCAGAAAAAGGTATATGCCCGAGTTGCTGCGCGTGAAGGCCGCCCGGGGTCGAGAGCCTGCGTGACTGGGCCGAAATACATGGAATGAAATACATGGTCTAAGAAATACTGGCCTAGAGCGTCGCACTGATGCGGAATCCGGCGACCCAGGCGTTGGGGAAGGTGCTCGCACCGCTCGGGCGGATGATATATTGCAGGTCCGGCATCAGGTAGAGGCCGGGGTAGAGCGCGATGTGATAGTTCGCTTCCAGAATTATCTCGTCGGTCTCTACCCCCGGAGCGCCATTGCTCAACGGCAAGCCGAGCGCGGATTGCAGCTGCTGGAGTTGGGTCAAGAACGGACTGACGCGTCCGTAGGCGGCTTCAAAGCCGACTTGATCTTGCGGACGCCACGGCAGCGGACCGACGTCGACAAATCCCAAGAACGCGAAATCCTCGAACAGGGAAACCTCCGGCGAGTTGTATTCATATCCCGCGACGACCGTTACACCTCGGCCCGAATAAGAATCCGGCTGCCAAATCCGTTGCTGTCCGAGCAGGTAGAGGGTGGTGCGCTCGCTCTGCCGCGGCGGCGCGGTCGTCAACGGCAACGGCAGGCCATTGGTCGCCGTCAACCAATCGGACAATGGCGACGTATCGTAGGAACCGCCGATCTTGTAAAGACCGGGAAGCTGCTGCGGCCCAAGATTCACATTCCAATCGAACTCCGCGGGAATGAGAACGCCCGCGGCGCCGTTGAGCCCCCATTCGAAGCCATATTCGCCGCCGTCGTTCGGATTGACTTCATAGGCGCCGATCTTGAAGGTCAACGGGCCTGAAATCTTGAATGCCGCGACGCCGCCCCAGTTGGCAACCGGGAAGACGGTCCAACTGAGATTGGAGGTCGAGGAGGGATTGGCGCAGATGCTCAGCGACATGAAGTCGAAGCAGGTGCCCGGCAGCGTGCCGAAATCGTTGCGCACCGGAAGCCGGCCGGCCCTTAGATCGACGTTGCCATCGAACAGCTTCTCCTCGACATAGAAATACGCCAAGTGGGCGAAAGCCTCCACGACCGTCGGGGAGCCGTATATTTCCTGAGCCTGAAACAACACGTCGCCGACATATTTGCTGCTGACGTTGCTGCTGCCCGCGCGGCTGACGACATCGATATGCGTGGAGAAGCCGTTGATGCTTGCAAGTTTTTCCCAATTGAGGTCGAGGCTCACATTCTCCTGTCCCGCATAGGTGCCTCCGGGCGCCATGCCGCCGGCGACGTTCCAAGCGGACTCGCTGAGATAGCTGACCCCGAGATCGATGCCTCGATTGCCGAGCCAGCTGCGCAGGCCGCCCCAGTCGGCGAAAACGGTAGATTGTTGCCCGGCGCCCGGAGAGGGTTCGAGGCTGGGTGAGCTTTGCGAGACCTGCTCGGGACTTTTCGTCACCAGGTCCATTGCGAATACACCGGACGCCGAACGGATGCCCACGGCGCACACCGCTGCCGAGGCCAGCACAAGATTCCTGGTGATGTGAACGGTGAATATATTGCCGGGCGTGAGAAGGCGGATAAGATCGATCATTCCGGCGATGACGCTGCCCCGGGACGGCAGCCGCCCCGACATTTTTGACAATTCGCTCTCGTCCAGATGGCTTATTTGACCAAGCGCGTCGGGTAATCCAGTAAGCGCTGGCATGTCGGGGGATCCCAGAACGTCTCTTCGACGGCGCCGCCGGTACCGTCGTGGTCGCCGATAACAGCGCCCAGCTTCAAGGTCGCACAAACTGTGATAATCTCGCGCCGAATCGGATCCTTTGCAACATTGAATGCTCGTCTCCGGTCTCTCGTTTGAAATGCGCCGAGCCGAGGCCAATCGGATGCGTCAAGATAGCGGACACAAAACCGCAAGAACGTCACAAGCGGGCCAATCGGGAAGCAAGCGAGGCATTACGCAGCAATTACATCGGTGCGTACGAAGTCTACGACGAACCGCGGAAGACCGCGGCGGAACGGCTGACTGAAGCGGCGCTCCCGGGCGCCGGGGGCGCTTCACGAAGAGGACGAGAATGTTCCAGACGATCATTCAAGCTTTGGTCCCCGTGATTTTCGTCGCCGGGCTCGGTTGGGTCGTCGGCCGGCTCGGCGTGCTCGACCCCGAGCGTATACGTTCCATCACCACATTCATCGTCACGGTTGCGCTTCCGGCGGCTTTGTTCGTCGGCGTATTCAATTTCTCGCCGAGCCAACTCGAAAACGGCCGCTACCTTTTCACCTTGTTGGTTGCGCTGATGGGGACATGGGTCGTGGGTTTTGGCCTTGCCCGCTTCGCATTCCGTAGCACGACGCCATCCTCAGGCATGCTCGCATTGAATGCCAGCTTTCCGGACCTGGCCTATTTCGGCCTGCCCGTGCTCACCGCGGTGGTCGGCGCGCAAGGTCTGCTTCCGATCATCGTCGGCAATCTCGTCATCAGTGTGGTGATGGTCCCCATCACGATTCTCCTCCTCGGCGCGATGGACGGAACAAAGCACGAGTCGCTCCTGGACAATCTGAAATCGACGGTGACGAAGCCTCTGGTGTGGGCGCCGGTGCTCGGCGCCGTCTTGGTGATCTTCGGATTAAAATTGCCGCCGCTCGCGGAAGCTTCCGTCAGGCTGATCGGAGCGACGGCGGGCGGCACGGCGCTGTTCGCTCTGGGCGTTATGCTGAGTGGCTTGGAGCCGCGTGTGAACAAAGTGGCCATCAGTGTTCTGTTGCTGAAAAATTTCGTGCAGCCTGCGCTGGCGCTCGCGCTCGTCCTCGCGTTCGGCTTTTCGGGAGTCCTTTCGAAGGGCGTCGTGCTCGCCGCCGCTTGTCCCTGCGCCACCGCGAGCGCGATGTTGGCGTCCACTTACCGCATCGATGAACATCCAACCACCGCGGCTGTCGTTCTCAGCAACATCGCGGGCATTCTCACAATGGCGATGTGGATCTACGTCGTCGAGAAAATCTGGGCGTAACCGGCGCGGGCCGCGAGGAACAGCGCAGCCCGCCGCACACGTCGTCCCAGCCAGTGCCGCAACTCCAAAGTGGTCGGATCAACCCCGCTTTGATTTGAGCCGACTTCGCGCTCAACCAGGCCGGTCTGCCAGGGCCCAAGTGGCCGTTCCGATGGCAGAAAGCAATCCGGCTGGCGCATTGCTCCTCGCATCCGCCGCATTTTATGTTTTGTTATGAGTATGGCCCTAGACTTACAACCCACGCGTCTACTCGCCGGCATTGACGCTCGTTCGACCAATCTCCCGCTCAAACTCGTGTCGTGCGACATTTGCCCATGACGCAGCCTCCCATGAAGACGTTTCTGTCACGGCGTGCTCGCCTCGGTGCGATGGCGGTTCTGCTGGCGCAGCTCTGCGGATGCGCCGAGCACGCTCACAACGTGCTGATACCGCTGGAGGGAGGAGTTTCCGGCACGAGCAAGGTCGATATGCTCGTCATGACCACGCGCCAGCGCTCCGCGACCGTGGGTCAAGTGTTCGACGGCGAGCGCGCCGCCTCATACTCGCTGACCAACGTCGTCGTGTCGATACCGCCCGATGCGAACCGGATGGTCGGCGAGGTGCAATGGCCGAAGGAGCTTCCCGCCAATCCCGAGCATGATTTCGCTACGCTCATGATTTCGGACACCAGCGGGAGCCAGGTGGAAGGCTGGTTCCGCCACGCCGGCGAAAACGGGCATAAGGTGCTCATCTTCGTCCACGGCTTCAACACGACTTACGAAGAGGCGGTCTATCGATTTGCGCAGATCGTCCATGATGCGGGCACCAGAGCCGCCCCGGTCCTTTTCACCTGGCCGTCGCGCGGCAATGTCCTGCAGTATGCCTACGATAAGGAGAGCGCCACCTATTCGCGCGACGCGCTCGAGACGCTGCTCACGCGCGCGGCAAACGACCCGAGCGTCACCGACGTCACGGTGCTCGCGCACTCGATGGGCAACTGGATCGCAATGGAAGCGCTGCGCCAGATGGCCATCCGTCACGGCCGCATCTATCCGAAGATCAAGAACGTGATCCTGGCCGCGGCCGATCTCGACGTCGACGTGTTCAAGACGGAATTTCTCGACATACCGACGCCGCGCCCGAGATTCACCTTGCTGGTATCTGACGACGATAAAGCCTTGCGGGTCTCGCGGCGAGTCGCCGGCGATATCGATCGGCTCGGAGCCATCGACCCATCCGTCGAGCCGTCTCGCTCCAAGCTCGCCGAGGCGGATATCGTGGCGATCGACCTGACCAAGGTGAGAACGGACGACGACGTCAATCATTCGAAATTTGCGGAGAGCCCGGAGATCGTAAGGCTGATCGGCACCCGATTGATCGAAGGTCAGCGTATTGACGACTCCACCCCGTCGCTCGGCACGCAGGTCAGCCAAACGATCGCCGGATCGGTCGCCGGGGTCGGTTCGGCCGTCGGCCAAACCATCGACGCCGTGGGAAAATGACTTGAAATCGCGCCAGTGGCTGTGACTGCGCACCGACCCGTCTTTACCAGGAATAGCGAAGCGTCCCGGAGCCGGTATAGGTTTGCGAGCCGTCGGCAAATTGGCCTTCCACTCTTGCCAGCAACGACCAGCGCGACGTCACGAACAACTGCGCGCCGCCGGAGACCAAAGCGGAATCCTGCGGGATGCGGGCGCCGTTGACGGTGAAGCCGGCGCCGGGCAGCGTTTCGAACGTAGCGTTGATCGCGGGATCGCTGGCCCAATCGTGCGCCCAGGCAAGCCGTCCGCGCAGAACCAGCGGCATGCCGGCAACGATGGTCGGATCGTCGAAGCGGGCGCCAAGCTCGCCGCGGGTGTCGGTCGCCGTGGTCGCATTGTAGCTCAGCCCGAAACCGCCGCTTGACGGATCGGCTTCGCTGTAGCTCGGCGAATGGAAGCTCAGCGCCCGCAACGCGCCATAGGGCGTGACCCCCAAGAACGGGGTCCCCGGCAGCGGGGTTGCGAAACGATAGCCGGCCTCGGCACGCACGCCATATCCTTGCGCCATGAAGTTGGCGTTGAGCTGGTCGCCCGCGAGCGCACCACGGCTCGTCGACATCCAGTAATTCGAGGCATCGAGAGCGGCCGCCACATAAGCGGCTCCCCAGTGCGTCGTGCTGTAAAGTCCTGCCTGGAACGCATCGCTGCGCCCGCCGCCAACTCCTTGCGACAGCGCCCAATTGGTGCCGCCGCCGGAGAGCGCGAAGCCCACGACTGAATCCCTCGCGTAATGATAATCCATGCCCGCGGCGTAGCCGTAAATCTGCGCCGTCGAATCATGGGAACCGACCGCCGCATCGCCGGCCGTCGTGTTGCTGCCGCCGAACGCCGCGCCCCAGGTCGTCCAGCGCCGGTCGAACGCGGCCGCCGGCGGCGCCTTGAGCACCGCGTCATAAGCCAACGCCACGTCGGGCGGGAAGCTCGCTTGTTGTTCGGGAGCAAAGCCGTATGCGGCCCCACCGCCGGCCTGGAAGTTGCCGCCGCCGCGGCCGTCGACGAACGGATCGAGCATGAGTTCCAGGAACTGGTCCATCAAGAGGAACGCGCCCTGCGCGGCGCCCGTCGCCGCTTCGCCCGACAGCCGCGTCAGCGCATCCGCGAGATTGGCGCCGGTCAAACCGTAGACCGGCACGAAATTCGGCGGCAACGCGCCGCCGCTGTTGAAATAGTTGTTCAGGGCGTTGGCGACGTTCTGCTGATTGATGTTGAGATTGTTGGTCGGCACCTGGCCGATATTGGACGCAAGGTCCAGATAAACGTCGGTCGGCGTGTAAACCAGGCTTGCGGTGAAGCCCGCCGGTAGATCAACGGTGTTGAGCGCCGCGAAGGTCCCGGTCACGCCGCCGGCGTGCAGGATATCGTACTGCTTCTGCACGTAGGCGCCGGACGCGAACACGGCATTCACATTGACGTTCGAGGCCACCGAGGCTGTGCCCGAGACATTGGCGCTCGAGGCCTGGCCCGGCGTCACCTGCACCAAATAAAGCGCGCCAGATTGGAAGGCGAGATTGCCGATGATCGTCATCGTACCAGGCGAACCGGGCGTTCCCGGCGCGAAGGTGGCGCCGGAATGAATCGTCACCACAAGCGGATCAAGCGTGCCGGTGCCGGCGAGCGTGCCGCCGAAAACGTCGACATTCTCGGCACTGTTCACGCCGTTGAAGACCACCGTGCCGGAATTGATGTTGACCTGACTGATGCCGCTAAAGCCGTAAGCTGCTCCGTAGGTGAAAGTGTTGCCGGCGCCGAGCGCCAAGGTGATGGTGGCGCCGCCTTGGCCGACGATATTGCCGGCGATGACACCACCGGTGATGTTGAGCTGATCGGCATAGGCCGACAATTTGATGTCGCCCGAGATCAAGCCGCCTTGCTGATTGATGGTGATGGCGTTGTTGGCGCCGCTGACGTCGATGGCGGGACCGCCGCTGCCGCTGATGGTGCCGGAGTTGGCGATGGCGCCGGAAAAAGTCTGGACGGAAGAACCGACAAAGACGCCGGTCTTGGCCGAGATGGTACCGGTGTTGGTGATGCCGCCGGAAAACGTCGAGATCACCACCGACGACGAACCCGTGGGATTGCTGCCGACCAAAATGCCGTAATTGGACGCGATGATCTTGCCGTTGTTGGTGATGCCGCCGGCGAAGTTGGAAACCGTCACCGAGCCGATGCCGGCAGCAAATCCACCGACGGCGATGCCGGTTCGGGCCGTAATGATGCCACCGCTGGTATTGACGATCCCGCTGGAGAACGTCGAGACACTCACCGCTCCGAAGGAGGCGATGCCGCCGACGAGAATGCCCACGCCGCCCGCCGAAATCGAGCCGCTGTTGACGATGCCACCGGCAAATGTCGACACCGTAACCGCAGCGGTACCGCTCGCAAACCTAATGCTTCCGCCGATCACGATCCCGTTGTTGCCGGCGAAGATCGAGCCGCTGTTCGTAATGTTGCCGGTGAAAAGCGAGATCGCCAGAAGCTCGCTGCCGGCCTCGCCGCCGGCGCCACCACCGACCACGATGCCGTTGTTGCCCGCCGAGATCGTGCCGCTATTGCTGATATTGCCGGAGAAGTTGGACACGGTGATATTGGCGCCGCTGTGGACGTTTCCGCCGACCACAATGCCGTTGCCCGAAGGACCCGTGAGGGCGATCAGGCCGCTGTTGCTGATGCCGCCGCCGAAGGTCGCGATGACGATGGACGATGCCGAGCTGTTACCGCCCACCAACACCCCGCCGAGCTGGCCCGAAATCGTGCCCGAATTGGTAATCCCGCCGATGAAAGTCGAGCCGTTGACCCTGACCGCGGTAAGGGTCGAAGAAAACTCGGAAGTGACGACCTGGCTCGTTGCGTCGATCGAAATGCCGCTTGCGCTCGGGCTGCTGGTTTCAATCGTGCCGCTGCTGAGAATCGCACCATTGATGGTGCTATGATTCGTGACCGAGATGCCCGTCGCTGTGATGGAGCCGGTATTGCTGATGTTGCCGGAAACCGTGGCATTCGTGATGACGATGCCCGGCGTCGTGCCGCTGTTGGTGCAGCCTGACACGCTTCCGGTCAGCGTCGGACCGCAAGCGGCGAACGCCGACGGCGCGCCGCCGCCAATGAGCAGCGCTGCAACCGAACTCGACGCCAGCAGCAGGCGAACCCTGCCGCGCCCGTGCAACCCTGCCCCCAACCGCAACTTACCGCACCCCCGTCGCCAGTCCGCATCTTACGACACCGATCTCACTGTGCCCAATGTTTCCCGTGAACGCCAGAATCGTCAGCAACAACTCAGAGAAATATCCTCTTTGCCGTAACAGTCGCGCAAGTTGAAGGAGTTCGACCGAGAACGGACGCGCGTTCTCGCATTTTCGCAAGTCGAACGTGTGAAAAACGCATGACGCTTGCGGCGGGCTTCGCAAGGCCGTTGCAAATGGCCGGCGGAAATGCGCAATTTCGCGCGACCGGCGACAATGACAATAAAGCTCCGGATGTCACGTGAGGAAACGGCAAGTCACTTTTGGTGGGCGGCGACGGACTGCGGCGACGCCTCGGCACCCGCGCCGGCACGTTGGCGCTTCTAGCGTCGCCACGGCAGCCACACTGACGGCATGCCGATGAAGCCCGAGGCTCATGCGGACGGCGAAATTCCGCACCATCGCCGGGAGGATCTGCGCCTCGTCACCGGGCGAGGGCAATATGCCGTCGACCTTGATCTTCCGCACACGGCGCGTGCGGTGATGGTCCGCTCGCCGCATGCCCATGCCGTCATCCGCGGCATGGATTTCGGCGCCGCGCTGGCGCTTCCAGGCGTGCTGGCGGTTCTCTCCGGCACCGACGCGCTCGCCGATGGGCTGCAGGCGATACCGCACGCGACGGGGAGTTCGAAGTTCGGCTCGGACATGCCGCTCGCGCATCGCGACGGCTCCGAGCGCCTCGTCACCAAGCAGCAACCGCTGCCGGTCGAGCGCGCCCGCTTTGTCGGCGAGGCCGTTGCCATGGTGGTCGCCGAGACGCTCGCACAGGCGCGGGATGCGGCCGAGGCGGTCGTGATCGATTGGGAGCCGCTTCCGGCCGTCGCCCACGCGATCGATGCGCTGAGGGACGATGCGCCGCAGCTCTGGGACCATGTACCGGCCAATCGCACGCTCGAAGCCCACCTCGGCGACGAGGCGGCGACTGAGGCCGCCTTCGCGCGCGCGGCCCACCGCGTCCGTCTCACGAGCTGGGTGCAGCGCGTCACCGGAGTGCATATGGAGCCCCGTGCCGTGGTTGCCGCATGGGACGAGACGGAAGAACTCTACACCGTCCATGCGTCGCACGGGATCGGCGTGGTGCAGATGCGCGACGAGTTGGCCGTCGTGCTCGGCGTAGCGAAGGAGCGCGTGCGGGTTATCGCCCCACAAGATGTCGGCGGCAATTTCGGCACCCGCAACGCGACCTATCCGGAGTTCGCGCTGGTCGCATGGGCGGCGCGGCGGCTGCGGCGACCCGTCGCCTTCACTGCGGACCGCTCGGAGGCCTTTCTCTCCGATTTCCAGGGCCGCGACCTGCACGTCGACGCCGAGCTTGCGCTCGACGCCGAGGGAAATTTCCTGGCGCTGCGCTCGGTGAATACGGCGAACAACGGCGCCTACACGACGTCGTTCGTTCCCTTGAACAAAGGCGCGCAGCTCATCCCGAGCGTCTACCGCATCCCGGTCGCGCACGTGGTCGCGCGCGCCGCCGTCACCAACACGCCGGCGACGATCCCCTACCGCAGCGCCGGCCGTCCGGAAGCGATCTACGTGATCGAGCGTCTCATCGATCTTGCCGCGCGCCAGTGCGGTTTCGATCGGGTCGATTTGCGTCGCCGCAACATCGTCGGCCCATCGGAGCAGCCGCACCACAATCCGCTCGGCGTCACCTACGACAATGGCGATTATGAAGGCGTGATGCAGACCGCGCTCGAGCTCTCCGATTGGGCGGGCTTTCCGGCGCGGCGCGAGGCCTCGCGCGCCCGCGGTCGCTGCCGCGGCATCGCGATCGCGAACTATATCGAGACGACGAGCGGCGCCCCGCGCGAACGGGCCGAAATCCTGGTTCGGCCCGACCATAGGATCGAGGTGATCGTCGGCACGCAAAGCACCGGGCAAGGCCACGAAACGGCATTCCCGCAGCTTGTCGCGCAATGGTTCGGGGTCCCGCCCCGCGCCGTCGTCCTGCGCACCGGCGATACCGCGTTCGTCAAGGCGGGCGGCGGCAGTCATTCGGGACGATCGCTGCGCCAGGCGAGCGTCGTGATGCATCAAGCGACGACCGATATCATCGACAAAGGGCGGCGGATCGCCGCCGCGCTGTTCGAATCAGACGTGGCCGACGTCAAATTCGCGAACGGCTCGTTCCGGGTCACCGGCACCGACCGCGCGATCGACATCTTCCAGAT
>Ga0116134_1000329_pt1 | contig 24914 bp, 17 predicted proteins | sample June2015DPH_19_5_FD_89737 | JGI IMG/M metagenome (GOLD analysis project Ga0116134, IMG submission 89737) | Peatland microbial communities from SPRUCE experiment site at the Marcell Experimental Forest, Minnesota, USA - June2015DPH_19_40 | ecosystem: Environmental > Terrestrial > Soil > Wetlands... | reverse complement strand
CGCGCAGGGACTGATTTTCCTGGTCTTCGCGCCGCTCGTCGGCGTGCACTTTACGCTCGCCTCGTTCGGGCTGATCGTCCTTAGCGTGTTCCTGGTGTCGTTCGCCCTTACCGCGCTCGGCTTTGCTATTGCGTGGCCCATGGATTCGACGCAAGCCTTTCACGCCATCATCAATTTATTTCTGATTCCGTTGTGGTTGCTTTCGGGAGCGCTCTTCCCTCTTTCCGGCGCGTCGGGATGGATTCGCTGGCTGATGTATGCCAATCCGCTGACCTACGGAGTCGAAGCGCTGCGCACGCTGATGTATCCCGAAGCGCCCAGCGCATTCCCGCTGATCGCATCCATTTTGACGCTGGTGCTGTTCGCGCTCTTCATGTTTGGCCTAGCCTTCGCGCTGGCGAGCCGGCGCACGACGAAGCCGGCAGCTTGAAGCAATTTTGTAATTTTGTAATCGGGTAATTTGGTAATTTTGGACCGCCAAGCTTTCGGTTTTAAATTACAAGATTTCCCGATTACAAAATTACAAAATGCCCTTAGACATTCTCGCCCTAGCCGCGCACCGCGATGATGTGGAGCAAACCTGCGCCGGAACTCTGCTCAAGATGGCCGGGCGCGGATACCGCACCGGCATCCTCGACCTCACGCAAGGCGAGATGGGGACGCGCGGCAGCGCCGAAGACCGCGCTCGCGAAGCGGCGGAGGCGGCTCGCATCCTGAAAGTTTCCTGGCGCCACGCGCTCGATATTCCCGACGGCCGCGTCGAAAATACCTGGGAGAATCGCTTGCAGGTCGCGCGCGTAATTCGCGAACAGCGTCCGCGGGTGCTGATCCTTCCTTACTGGGAGGGTCGCCATCCCGACCACTACACCGCGTCAGTGCTCGGATATGAAGCCAGCTTTCTGGCCGGACTGGCGAAGCTGGCTGTCGGCTCTCAGCCGTCAGTTATCAGTTCTCAGTCGTCAGTTATCGGTGAACCCTCCACCGATTCGGCTTCGCCTCATCGTCCTTTCAAGATTATTTATGCCAGCTTGTACCGCGATGTGCGGCCGACGTTTGTCGTGGACATTACCGACCAGTTCGAAACGCGCTTCGCATCGCTGATGGCCTACAAGTCTCAGTTCACGGATCAGCAGGCGGGCAGCGGGATCTTTCCTGCGCACAAAGAGATTCGGGCGCGCATCGAATCCATGGCGCGCTTTTACGGGATGATGGGCGGCGTCACCTATGCTGAGCCGTTCGTGCAGAAGGAAGTCGGGCTCGTCGATGATGTGATGGCGATTCCGGTGAAGTCGATCTGACATGAATTGCGGAGCAGCTTCCCGGCAGCTCCGCAGGACGGCTGGCCAATTCAAGCCCGGTTTTGGCTTGAACTAGCCCCCATTATTTAGGCAGGATGCCGTTTCTCCCGCCACATTGCCGTCTACGTACACGGGGGCAGCGGAGCCGTTAAGGCTAAATTGAACGGTCGTCGCGTCTGGCGAACCCTTCAAACGAGCCAGACAGTTGGAGCCAGTGCCGGGGTTGGACATGTTTAACAAGGTCGCTGTCGGCAAGACCCCGTTTGAGTCGGAGACGACGACTTTGATGCCTTGGATATTCCAGTTGTCGTTACCCTCGGGCCATCTCGGATGCTGGAGCAAGATGATGTTGATGGTACCGAAGCCGGCCGCCGAGGCTTGGGGCGAGGGCAGCTTGAATTTATTGCTAGTTCCAGAGAGGCCAAAAGTACCGTTCAGGTCTGTAGTCCCGTTTGCCCAGTACGGCGAAAAATTTGTGCCTTCGCTGCTGAAATCCAAGCCAGGTCCGTTGTCTGCGCAAGCCGCGTCCGGAGGCGCGTTGTCCGAGGCCTTGAGACAGAAGGGATTGCCGGATTGCCCGGACATCGTCGCCCAGATTTCGCTATCCGCTCGCGCATCATCCCCGCCCGTGCTCATCACAATGTCTACCGTGTCGTACTGCCCGGTCGGCGGAGGCGCGCAGTTCACAGCGTAGGATACGACCGGACTCCAATTCTGGGGGTTTGGCCCCATCGCAGCGAGAGCGTAGATCGTCGTTACTCCTGAGACTTCGAATGCCCTGGTCCAGGGTAAAAACGTTGGAAGAGATGTTGTCGGAATACCGTTTCCGCCAACTTCATAAAAGACGTTGGTGCCAAGGGAGCGATTCTGCCCCGGCATTGGATTGTTAATGCCCGCCACCAGAACAGGGCAACCCCCACTGGCGATTACAAACGACGGTGGAGGTATTGGGCAATCGAATGGCTGCGGGACCACACCACTCGCCATATAGCCGGAGGCCACGGCAATGGCATTGATCGTGCCCGTATTACTGGCCATGGTGGGCAACGAGATTGTAAAGGGACCGTTGTAAAGTTGCGTCGAACCTCCGACGGTCAATTGCGGAGTGGTGCCGTCCGTGGTGAAGAATATTTGTGCGTTCGTGTTGGCATCCGCCATTGATACCTGTGCGCAAGCATTATTCGTATTCGGATAGGTAAGCAGAGTGAAGGTTACCGTAGGCGCTGGGGTCTGGCCACATGCGACGAAGAGAAGGGCCACGATGATGATCGTCACCACAAACGCTCCCACCAACAAAATAGAACGCCCACCTGCTTGTCTGCTCATAGTCCACCCTCTCATGCCGACGCAAACCGACGTTAGGAACGGTTAGCCGGCGTTATTCGCAAGCTCTTAACAGACTGATAGTGCATAGAGGAGCGAAATCGTTACAGGGAACCCTGCGTTCGGCGCCTGTAAACCCCGGGCGGGGACGCTTGGCGAACGAGGGTGCCGCCGTATAATGGTTGGTTCCTTATATCCGTCGACGCGCTTCACTTTCCCCTCTCGAATCCAGCGCCCGACGCACAGGAGATCATCGTGGCTGCTCTTACCGAAGTCCCGACTCAAGTGAAGTTCCGCACCGAATCTGACAGCATGGGAAAGATCGAAGTTCCTTCCAATGTTTATTGGGGAGCGCAGACGCAGCGCTCTTTGCTGCATTTCGATATTGGGCGCGACGTCATGCCTCCGGAGCTGATTCGGGCGTTTGGCACGCTTAAGAAGGCTTGCGCGCTGGTGAATCAGGATCTGGGCAAGCTTCCTTCCGACATCGCGAAGCTCATCGTGCAGGCTGCCGACGAAGTCATTGCGGGCAAGCTGAATGACCAGTTCCCTCTGCGTATTTGGCAGACGGGCAGCGGCACGCAGACCAACATGAACGTGAATGAGGTCATCTCGAATCGCGCGATTGAAATTGCGGGCGGGGAAATAGGATCGAAGAAGCCGGTGCATCCGAACGATAACGTCAACATGTCGCAGTCGTCGAACGACACGTTTCCTACGGCGATGCACATCGCGGCGGCGGAGCGGGTGAAGAACGCTTTGATTCCGGCGATCAAGACGGTGCGCGACGCGATCCGAGCCAAGGCTAAGGAATTTGAAAACGTGGTGAAGATTGGGCGCACTCATCTGCAGGATGCCGTGCCTTTGACGATTGGACAGGAAATGGGCGGCTGGGCCAGTCTGCTGGATCGCGATATTAAGCGGCTGGAGCAGGCGCTGGACGGGCTTTACGATCTGGCCATTGGCGGGACGGCAGTGGGAACGGGGCTGAATACGCATCCGGAATTTGCCGAGCGCGCGGCCAAGAAGATCGCCGAACTGACGGGACTTCCCTTCCGCTCGCATCCCAACAAGTTCGCCGCGCTTTCGGCGCACGATGAGATCGTGTTTGCGCAAGGCGCGATGGAAACTTTGGCCGCGTCGCTGATGAAGATCTCAAACGATATTCGCTGGCTGGCTTCCGGTCCGCGGTGCGGCCTCGGCGAGCTGGTGATTCCGGAGAATGAGCCGGGCTCGTCGATCATGCCGGGCAAGGTCAATCCCACGCAATGCGAAGCGATGACGATGGTCTGTGTGCAGGTGCACGGAGCGACGGCGGCGGTGGGATTCGCCGGATCGCAGGGCAACTTTGAGCTCAACGTGTACAAGCCGGTGATCATCTACAACTTTCTGCACTCGGTCACGCTCGTCACCGACGCTTGCCACGGCTACGTGGAGTACATGATCAAGGGCATTGAAGTCGATCGCGCCAAGGTGGACTGGTACGTGAAGAATTCGCTGATGCTGGTCACGGCGCTGGCTCCGAAAGTGGGATACGACAAGGCGGCGCAGATTGCGCACACGGCGCACGTCGAGCATTCGAGCCTGCGCGAGGCGGCGGTGAAGCTGAAACATCTTACGGGTGAGGAATTCGATTCGCTGGTCAAGCCGGAGAAGATGACGCATCCGTAGAGAGCGCGCGCGGCAAGGCCGCAGAGATTGCGCACGCCCACACATTCGCAAGGATCGCGAATGTGTGGGGCACCCGGCTGTCGTTACTGCTACTGCGGCGTTGCGGTGATGGGCACGGGCGCGTTCTTCGGCGTGCTCAAGTAGCCGGCGATCTTGTTCTTGTCCACTGTCCAGACCACGAGTTCATAGAGCAGGTGATCGCGTCCAGTGTAGAACTGCACCGGCTCGCTCTGGTTCCTGTCTCTTTTCTCGATGGTCTTGTCGTCGGCGGTGACGTTCAGCGTGTACTTGCCGTGTTTGGGATCGGTCTTCTTGAGCTGCAAGGCCACAGTCGAGTAGGCCTGCGGCTTGGCGCCCTTCAATAAGGTGAACTCGTAGTATTGGCGGTCGCCCTTGTGTTTGAGGGCCTCCAGATCGCTGCGGGTGTTGGCGATCAGTCCGCTCTGCACGCCAAGGTCGCCGACCGCGCCCTGCAGTTTCGCAATGGTCGCTTCGAGCGACGCTTTGGTGGCGGCCACATCGGTCTTCACACCGCCGACGTCGGTCTTTACGTTTCCAACTTCTCCGGCAACGGCATTAACATCTTTTTTCTCTTCCGCCGCCTGGGCCGCAATGCGCGCCGCTGCGGTTGCCGATGCGGCTTGCTGCTCGCGCTGCAACTCGTTAGCACGCGTCGCCAATTCTTTCTTGGTCATGCCCAACTGCTGGGCCAGAGTCTCGGAATCTGCCTCGGCGGACTGCATGCGCTTGGTCAGATCGCCGATTTGCTTTTGGCTGGCGGCTTGATCTTGCGCGACCTTTTCCAGCTTGCCGTGCTGGTCGAAAATAAAGAACGCCGATGCGCCGACATAGGCAACGGCCAGCACGATGAGAATCCATTTGCCGACATTGCTCTGCGGCTCGGGGTGGTAAACGGTCGGTTGCTCGCCTTCAGACATTAAGGGGTCTCCGGTTGAAGTGTACTGTACGACTTATTGTTGGTGAGATGCGAGTTGCTGTCAATTGCGTTTCAGGTTCTTGGCCGGACTTAACTTGCGACTACGCACACCGTGAAATAGACGATGCGCTGCGCATTTGACGCCGCCTGAGGTCTGGCGCAGACGCAGCGAGCCGCGTCTCCATTCTACAGCGCAAGCCTGGCAGGTATATACTGAACGGTTTTTGTGATCATCTCAGAACGCGCGCCCCGCGCGCCAGAAAGGCAACAGGCTATGGCTTCCCCGGCAGTCGATTTTGCTCGCAATAATCAACCGCGTTTTCTCGACGAGCTGAAGGCTCTTCTCCGTATCCCCAGCGTCTCCACGCTTGATGAACATAAAGGCGACGTGCAGAAGGCAGCAGAATTTGTGGCCGCTGAGTTGCGCCGCATCGGGTTGGACAATGTCGAGGTCATCCCCACCAAAGGACATCCCCTGATCTACGCCGACTGGCTGCACGCGCCGGGCAAGCCAACGGCCCTGATGTATGCGCACTACGATGTGCAGCCGCCCGATCCTCTGGACGAATGGAAGACGCCGCCGTTTGAGCCGACCGAGCGCAACAACAACATTTACGCGCGCGGCGCGGTCGACGACAAAGGCCAGCTCTGGATGGAAGTGAAGGCGCTCGAATCTCTGATGCAGGCGCATGGGGGCAAGCTGCCGATCAACGTCAAGGTTATTTTTGAAGGCGAAGAAGAAGTGGGCGGCGAATCGATTGCCGAGTACGTCCGCAAACAGAAGACGAAGTTGAAGGCCGATTTCGCGCTGGTCTGCGATACGGAACTGTTCGCGCCGGACCTGCCAACGCTGTGCGTCGGCCTGCGTGGCCTGGTGTACACGGAGATTGAAGCGGTTGGGGCCAAGACCGACCTGCACTCCGGCGTGTATGGCGGCGCGGCGCCGAATCCGCTGTTTGCGCTGGCTGAGATCATCAGCAAGCTGAAAGATGCGAAGGGGAAGGTACTGATCCCGGGCTTTTACAAGGACGTGAAAGTGCCCAGCAAAGATGAGCTGAAGGCCTGGAAGCGGCTGCCCTTTAATGAAGAGCATTATCGCAAGACCGAAGTTGGCTCCAAGGTGCTGACGGGCGAGCCGGGATATTCGGTGCTCTACCGGACGTGGGCGCGTCCGACGCTCGAAGTGCACGGCATACCAGGTGGTTTTGTAACGCAGGGCGCGAAGACGGTGATTCCGGCGAAGGCGTCGGCAAAAGTTTCCATGCGCCTTGTGCCCAAGCAGGATCCGGACGACATTCTGAAGCGCTACACCGCGTTCGTCAAGAAACTCACGCCCAAGGGAATCGACATCAAGATCAAGGTTTGGAGCAAGGGCCCGGCGGGCGTGGTGGGCACCGACAACCGCTTCATCAAAGCGGCGACTGAGGCGCTGCATGACACGTTCAAGAAAGAGACCGTGTTTATCCGCTCCGGCGGTTCGATTCCGATCGTGACCGATTTCCAGGACGTGCTGAAGATTCCATCGGTGATGATGGGCTTTGGGCTGCCCGACGACAATTTGCATGCTCCGAACGAGAAGTTCCACATTCCGAATTTTTATCGCGGGATTGAGACGATCTGCTTGTTCTTTGAGAAGCTGGGGTAAGGAGTGACATCATCGCTGCGATTTTGGGGGCATCGGATTCTTCCTGTGCCCTCGCGTTTTATCCTCTGCCTGCTGTTGCGACCGGTTTTTGGCAGCGCTACGTAGCACGAATATGCGATGAACAAAGAGCTACAGCGAAAATTGACGCAAGTTGCAATATGTCTGTTCTGCTTAATCGTAACCTGGAGATACGGCTTCGGTCTCGAGGGAACGGAATTTAGCGGTGGCCGGGTCACCGGGCCCTTGCTTGATCTCTGCGATATTGGATCGCTCTTGTTCATCATCGCGATAGCCCTAACGTTTTTCTTCCGGAGGATTGCGGCGGCCCTCACTATGCTGGCCTCTCTGCTTAGCCTGCCGCTCTATTTTTACTTGACGGCGCCAGGTCCCTTTCGTCGGCTTTTTCCAGGCGAATACTCGGTGCCGCTGGGATCCGATTTCGTCTGGACAAGATGGGCAATTTTGGGAATCCTCGCTCTCGCCGTCGCCGCATGTCTAGGCTTTCGCGGTCTCCTAGTACGGGCGGAGCAACGCCCCGAATCCACCCGGTAATCCCCAATCCCGCGCCTTCAGGTAAAATATAAGATTGAGGCTGATCGGCATGCGTACACGGGTTTTCGCGTCGGCGGTGCTGTTTTTGATGGTCACGGTGGTGTCGGCGCCGTGGCTTCAATCTGAAGCCGATCAGGGAGTTCCGCATTTCAACGCGGCTCCTCCGGCGGCGGGCACCGAGTTGCCGCCGATCCTCACCAAGGATCAGCTTTGGGGCGAGAACGCGCGGTTTCCATATCAAACGCATGCCTATGAACTGGCAGCGAAGATTCCGAAAGTGATCTACCAGCAGCCGTGTTATTGCTACTGCGACCGCGGCATGGGACACAACAGTCTGCACAGTTGCTTTTCGGGCACGCACGGCGCAGAGTGCGGAACTTGCCTCAAAGAGCTTTACTACACCTACGCTATGTACAAGCAGCACAAGACGGCGCGGGAGATTCGCGCAGGAATCATCAAGGGCGAGTGGAAGTCGGTCGATCTGTTGACAGCGGCCAGCATTAATTGAGGGCGCGGTCGCAATTTCGAAATGGCGGTTTCAAGTTTTTCGATTTCAATTCTGAACTAAAATTCCGAACTAGAGGCGGTTTGATGGCACTGAAGGTAACCCCCAAGAAACCAGTGGTCGAAGATCCACGACACACACAAGCAGTGCAGAACTACGAGTCCGGGCTGCGCGCGTTGCAGGAGCACAAGTTCGAGAAGGCCAAAGGCCACCTGCAGAAAGTGCTGACGGGGCCGAACAAGTCGCTGGTCGACCGGGCGCAGGTACATATCCTCACCTGCGAGAAACATCTGGCAGCGCCCACGTTGCAGTTCAAAACAGCGGAAGAGCATTACGATTACGCGGTGTCGCTGATCAACTCGGGTGACTACGTGACGGCACGCGAGCAACTCGACCAGCTCTTAAAGCAGAATCCGAAGGCAGAGTTCGTACTGTACGGGCTGGCCGCGTTGCATTGCCTGACCGGCCACGTCGAAGAATCGCTGAAGACGCTCGACGAGGCGATTCAGGCGAAACCGTCGCTGCGCTTCCAGGCGCGGAACGACACCGACTTCCAGAATCTGGCGGAAGATCCGCGCTTCACCGAACTGCTGTATCCGGATCCGGGCAGCGAAGAATCTGAGCCGCAGGAAGAAGAAGCGAGCGCCTACTAGGGCCCGCGATGAGCTGCCAGCTTAACCCGATTGAGTCATTGAATCATTGAGGTATTGAATCATTGAAAACCTAAATTCCCAGCGGTTTACCCAATGATTCAATGACTAAATGATTCAATATCGAGGCAGTATGCTTCCCCAGTTGCGCACGAACTCATCCGACACCGGTAAAGCTGGGCGCGAACTGTGCGTGGTCGCAATCGGCGGCGGCACCGGCCTCTCCACGCTGCTGAAGGGGCTGAAGCGTTACGTCATGACGCCGGCGCTGGCGCCCTCCGGCCAGCCCATCATTCGCGAATTGTGCGGCGTGGTCACGGTCAGCGACGACGGCGGATCGAGCGGCCGCCTGCGCAAAGAGTTCAATATGCTTCCGCCGGGCGATGTGCGCAATTGCATCGTCGCCCTCTCCGAAGACGAAGCTCTGCTCTCGAGATTGTTCCAGCACCGCTTTCAAAAAGGATCCGGACTGGAAGGCCACAGCTTTGGAAATCTTTTTCTGGCGGCGCTGACTTCGATCACCGGAGATTTTGCGGAAGCGGTGAGGCTGTCTTCGGAAATTCTGCTCACCCGCGGGCGCATCTATCCGGCAACCATGTCGAGCGTGGAACTGGAAGCGCTAATGGAAGACGGGACGCGGGTACGGGGCGAGACGCGGATCACGGCGAGCAAGGGCAAGATTCGGGAGCTGTGCCTGGTGCCTCACGATGTTGAGCCGCTGCCGCAGACGCTCGCGGCCATTGCCAGCGCCGATTTGATCACGATTGGCCCGGGTTCGCTGTTCACCAGCCTGATTCCGAATTTACTGGTGCATGGAATCGCGGAAGCGATTCTGGACTCTGCTGCAGTCAAGGTGTTTGTTTGCAACCTGATGACGCAGGCGAATGAAAGTCTTGGTTTAACCGCGGCGGATCACATCCGCGCACTCAATGCCCACGCTGGCGTCGGGTTGTTCGACTACGCTCTGATCAATCGCAAGACGGCGTCGCCGGAGATGAAGGCGAAGTATGCCCTGGAGGGAGCTTCGCAGATCGTGGTGGACCTGGAGGCGATCGAGACGTTGGGAGTGTGCCCGCTGCTGGGAGATTATCTGGATGAGGGCGCGGTGGCGCGGCACGCTACCGACCGCGTCGCGCACGATCTGATGGCGCTGATGGCGCAAGCGCCGGATCGGCAGACGATTCGGAGTTGAGGAATAGTGGAGCGACGGGCGTCTCGCCCGCCCTTGGGTAGTTTGGCGGCCGGGCGCGAACGCCGGGCTCTCCATCGGCGGGATCGGATATATTGTCTGAGCATGGCAAAGGCCTCAAAGACCAAATCGAAATCATCCCGATCCAATCCGCAGCCACCGCGCACGGCCATCGCGGTCGTCATTATGGCGGCGGGCAAGGGCACGCGGCTCAAATCGAAACATCCCAAGGTTCTGCATGAAATCGGCGGCCGGCCGATCCTGGCGCATGTGATTGTCACGGCGAAGAAAGTTGTGCCCGCCGAGGACATCTTCGTGATCATAGGCCACGAAGCGGAGCGCGTGCGGGAGGCGGTTGCCGGCACGGGCGTGAACTTCGTGCTGCAAGCCGAACAGCGCGGCACCGGACACGCGCTTATGGTGGCGCGCGAGGCGCTCTTGGGCAACAAAAATAGGTATGACCAAGTCATTGTGCTGTCCGGGGACGCTCCGCTGATTACCGCCGACACGATCAGGAAGCTCAGCGACTTCCACAGCGCTCAGAAAGCGACCATGACTGTGCTCAGCGCCGATCTCGACAATCCTTATGGATATGGACGAGTGATTCGCAAACGTAGCGGAACAGAGGTGCAGGCGATTGTCGAAGAAAAGTCGTCGACCGCACAGCAGAAAAAAATCCGCGAGATCAACTCCGGATTCTATGTCTTCGCCGCGCCTGCCTTGTACGAGCACATCGACCGCCTTTCGACCGCGAACGCACACGGCGAGTACTACCTCACCGATATGGCCGGAGTGTTTCACCGGGCGCGCAAGAAAGTGGTCGCGATGAAAACGCAGGATGCGGGCGAAGTGCTGGGCAGCAACACGCGAGCGGAGATGATGATGCTGGATGCGCGGCTGCGGCTGGCGAAGTGCCGCGAACTGCTGGAGCAAGGCGTCACGATTTTTTATCCGCACACCTGCGTGATTGACAGCGACGTGGAAGTGGGCGCCGACACCGTGATTGAGCCCTTCGTGGAGTTGCTGGGTCATACGAAGATTGGCGAAGATTGCCGCATCCGCTCCTACAGCGTGATCGCGAATTCGGTCCTCGGCGACCGGGTCACGGTGAGGCCGGGGACGCTCATGGAAGACTCGCGCGCGGGCGCGGATGCTGTGCTTGGACCGTACTCTCATCTGCGCCCTGGAAGCGATGTGGGCGAAGGCGCTCACGTGGGGAACTTCGTCGAGACCAAGAAAATCAAGCTGGGCAAGGGATCGAAGGCGAATCACCTCAGCTATCTGGGGGACGCGGAAATCGGTGAAGGCGTGAACATCGGCGCGGGTACCATCACCTGCAATTACGACGGCGTGAACAAGCACAAGACGCTCATCGAAGATGGCACGTTCATCGGCAGCAACTCAACGCTGGTGGCGCCGGTAAAGATTGGACGCGGCGCTTACGTTGCGGCCGCAAGCTGCATCACGGAAGACGTGCCGGCGGATGCGCTGGCGCTGGGGCGCGCGCGGCAAAGCGTGAAAGAGGGCTGGGCGCGGGCGAAGCGGGAAACGCAGAAGGACAGAAATGAGTTAACCGGTCTTAATACGCAACAAGAATCCGTCGATCAAAACAAATACGAGGAGCGTAAAAGGAAAATAAGGTTGTGACATACGAAGAACGTTATGTGGTTACTTCGTTCACCTAAAAGGCGCCGGCAGCCGAGGCAGAGAGAAATCCCAAGCGGGTGACAGTTGTGAAATCCCACCCTTGCGCAAAGAACGCGCAAGGATGGGGCACCCGCAGGCTCGCGAGACGCCCGTTCCTCCAACCTGAATTGGACTACACTAGACTCGGTAAAACCATGACACAGACAACTACAAGTCCGGAAGTATATCCGGTCCGCTACGGGGTTTCGCTGCTGACCGCCGAAGACTTTTATCTATTCAACGAAGGCACCCACTATCGCATTTACGAGAAAATGGGCGCGCACGTTGTGGAATCGAATGGAATCAAGGGCACGCTCTTCAGCGTCTGGGCGCCCAACGCCCGCCGGGTGTCTGTGGTGGGCGACTTCAATGGATGGAACCCGCAATCCCACCAACTTCAGCCTCACGGACAGTCGGGAGTCTGGGAAGGCTTTATCGCCGGAGTCGACAAGGGCGCATTGTACAAGTTCCACATCGACTCCACCCAACTCGGTTACCAGATTGAAAAGACCGACCCGGTGGGACTTTTCGCTGAAAAACCGCCGCTCACGGCTTCGGTGGTCTGGGATCTCGACTACACCTGGAACGACGCTGAGTTTCTTGAAAAACGCGCTGGCGTCAACTCGTTGCATGCGCCCATGTCGATCTACGAGGTTCACCTTGGGTCCTGGATGCGCGTCCCCGAAGAAGACAACCGTTCGCTCACCTATCGCGAGATCGCGCCCCGCCTGGCCGACCATGTAACTAAGCTGGGATTCACCCACGTCGAACTGCTTCCCATCATGGAACATCCTTTTTATGGTTCCTGGGGATATCAGACGACTGGCTACTTCTCGCCGACGGCGCGCTACGGCACACCGCAGGATTTCATGTACTTCGTGGATTACCTGCACCAGCACGGCATCGCGGTCATCCTCGATTGGGTCCCATCGCACTTCCCTTCCGACGGCCACGGCCTCGCTTTCTTCGACGGCACCCACCTGTTCGAGCACTCCGACTCACGGCAGGGCTTCCATCCCGATTGGAAGACGTTCATCTTCAACTACGGCCGCAGCGAGGTGCGCAGCTTCCTGATGTCGAGCGCCATGTTCTGGCTGGACAAATATCACATCGACGGCCTGCGCGTTGACGCCGTTGCTTCCATGCTTTATCTCGACTATTCGCGCAAGGAAGGAGAATGGATTCCCAACAAATACGGCGGGCGCGAGAACCTGGAGGCCATCGACTTCCTGCGCCACTTCAACCTCGAAGCCTACAAAGAGCACCCTGATATTCAAACTTTCGCGGAGGAGTCCACCTCCTATGCCATGGTTTCGCGGCCAACTTATCTCGGCGGCCTGGGGTTCGGCTTGAAGTGGGACATGGGCTGGATGCACGACACGCTCAAGTACTTCAGCCAGGATCCGATTCATCGCCAGTATCACCAGAACAAACTGACTTTTCGGATGCTCTATGCGTTCCACGAAAATTTTGTCTTGCCGCTGAGCCACGACGAGGTGGTGCACGGAAAAGGATCCCTGATCGGCAAAATGCCCGGCGACGAGTGGCAGAGATTTGCCAACCTGCGGCTGCTCTTCGCCTACATGTTCGCCCAGCCCGCCAAGAAACTGATTTTTATGGGTTGCGAATTCGGCCAGGTCAGCGAGTGGTCGCACGAGCGCAGCCTCGATTGGGACGTGCTGGTTTATCCAGTGCATTACGGGCTTATGAACTGGGTCGAGCAACTCAACCGCGTCTATCGCAGCGAACCTTCGCTGCACTGGTTCGATAACGATCCCAAGGGTTTTGAATGGGTGGACTGCAACGACGCGCCCAGGAGCATTGTCTCGCTGCTGCGCAAAGGCAAGGACGGCGAGAACCCCGTACTCATCGCGTGCAATTTCACGCCGGTGCCGAGAGTGGGATACATGGTGGGAGTGCCGACGGGCGGCTACTGGAAAGAGCTGCTCAACAGCGACGGCGCCGAATATGGCGGCAGTAATATGGGCAACGCGGGAGGGGTCGAGGCTCTGCCCGTAAAGACCCATGGCCGGCCCTATTCGCTTCGACTGACATTGCCGCCACTGGGAGCGTTGTTTCTAAAGAAAGTGTAGGCGTGGAGCGATTCAGAACCTTTCGCACAAGCTACTGGGCCAGATGGAAGTTACTTGATTTTTTGCGGGAGCTGAATGTGTGCTACGCATGTTGAAACCGTTGAGTATCTTGTCGCTGCTGTTACTATTTCTGGCCCGTTCCCTGGTAGCGCAGGCCCCATCGTCGTCGAAACCTACCACTTCCAATTCCAAGGCGGACCATTCTGAGGAAGCATTTGTCATTGAGCAGTTTTCCCGCAAAGAGAGATTTGAGAATGACGGGACCTCTTCCAGTGAAGACACGGCGCGGGTACAAATCCAGTCGGAGGCGGGAGTGCAGCAGCTCGCAAAGCTGCTCATCAGAATCACGGTCGTGCCGAGAGCAGGCGGGCTGGTGTGGCTCGATACGACCACCGAGGTCGGACCCTATCAATACCTGGTGTCTCCTTTGCGCGACAAGCACGCGCTGGCGATCTGGAAAGACAAGCCCGCGGCGCTGGTCAACACTCCGGCGGACAAACACACGCTGCTGGCAGCGCTGCTGGCGACGGATGAACCGTTCCACTTCTCGTCCGCTGCCCTAGTTCTTTCCACTGCGTCAGCGGGGCGGCGAGAATACGAACCAAACTACATTGAACACGCTGAGGAGTCTGCCGGAAAGCTCGAACCCGGAAGCCACGCGGCTGGAAAGCGAGGCGCGCGACGAGATCGCAAAGCGTGACCTGCAGGGTGCCGTGTCTTCTTTGTATCGCGCAGTGGCCGCCGATCCGAAATTTGCGCGGGCCTGGGTCATGCTCGGTCAACTGCTGCTGCTGGAGAAGCAAAAAGATGCCGCGGTGGATGCGTATCACAAGGCCATGGCTGCCGACCCTGAGGAACCCAGGATCCCCAAGGCCCTGGGTCTTGGTTTGATGTGGAATTCGCATTTAGAGGATGCCATTCCGGTGTGGCAGGACTTTGTGAAGGCGCATCCGGACGACGTGGACGGGCCGACGTATCTGGGAAGTTGTTTCGTGCAATTGAAGCGATATTCGGAAGCGGTGCCGGAGTTCGAGGCGGCGTTGAAAGTCAAGGGGGATTCGGCCTTGCTGCAATTTGAACTGGGTGTGGTGAACTTGCTCGCAGGAAACCGCGAGAAGTCGGAAGCGGCATTCGGCAAGCTCGCCGACCTGGTTCCGAAGGGAAACTATCTTGAGAACAACTATCTCAACGACGCCGCCTACGCGATGGCCAAGGCAGATTTGAATCTTCCCCTTGCCTTGGACTTCGCGAAGAAAGCGGTGCGCGCAGCGGAAGAAGAATCGGCAAAAATCACGCTGGCGGACATGAAGGTGGAGGATCTGGGGAAGATCTTCAGGGTAGCGTCGTACTGGGACACGCTGGGCTGGGTGGATGTGCGGATGTCGAACCTGGAAGAAGCGGAACAGTACTTGCGGGCATCGTGGAAGCTGACGCAGGACGGACTGGTGGCGGGTCACTTATGTCATCTGTACCGACGCACCCACAAAGTCGAGCTCGCCATCCAGATGTGTCGCATGGCGATCTACCGCTTGCCGAAAACCGGGCAATCGATCCTATCAGCGCCGGACGAATTTGGGATCGAAAGGGATGCGGCACAGGAAAACCTGAATCACTTAACCGGTGGTGCGGCGAAGTCGAAGAGCACTCGTGATGTGTCCGACATGGCCAACCGCGAACAGGAATTCAAGCTGCCGCGGTTCCTGCCCGGAACGGAGAGTGCGGAGTTTTTCGTGCTGCTGGGGTCAGACGGGAACAGCAAGAAGTTCAAGGTTGAAGATGTGAAGTTCATCAGCGGGTCGGACAAGATGAAACTTCAGGGAAAACAATTGAAGAGCATCGATTTCAATGTTCCGGCTCCGGACGATGTTCCTACGCGTTTCGTGCGGCGCGGGATTCTCGGATGCTACGAGTACACTGGCTGCTCCTTCGTGCTGCTCGACCCGGCAACGGTAAACTCGCTGAACTAGAACAGCCCGGGCCAAGCAAATGTCGGATCGCTCCTGCTCCGTATTGTCTTTCCCCGAACGATTCATGAGATCGGTTCCAGCAGTGGTAAACCCATGCCTCCCGCTCTCATGCTAGACTCGCAATGGGTCAACCAACCTTGCGGATGCGCATCCTCACCCGCTATATTCTGGGAGAAGTCGTCTCCCACGCCTTGATCGGCGCGGGTGTTTTCACTTTCGTTCTCTTCACTCGCGACCTCGGCCGCATCCTCGAACTGGTGGTCCGCAACAGCGCCCCGCTGCCCAGCATTGCAGAAGTCTTTTTCTTCACCGTTCCGGTCGCGCTCACCTACACCATTCCCATGGGCGTGCTGGTCGGCATCCTCATCGGACTCAGCCGTCTGGCTGCGGACAGCGAAATCACCGCCATGCGCGCCAGTGGCCTGGGGGTGTGGACGTTCCTGCGGGTGATCTCAATCTTCGTGGTGGTGGCGTGGCTGCTCGCTCTCGGCAACAGCGTCTACCTCGCGCCCCGCTCGCTCGCCGCCCTGGGACAGCTCCAGGACAGCCTCAAGTCTTCGCAGGCTTCTTTCGAAGTCCAGCCCCGCGTGTTTTACGAAGGGTTTCCGAAGATCATCCTGTACGTGCAGGACGTCAAGGCCATGTCCGGCGGAGCCGTCTGGAAAGGCGTGTTTCTTGCCGATTTGACGGACCCCTCCGCACCACGCATCAGCCTGGCGCGCGAAGGCCTGCTCGTCAGCCAGGGGACTGAGACTCTGGACTTGCACCTCATCAACGGTTCCACTCACGAAAGCGATCCCAAGAATCCGGACCAGTACCAGATCTCCACCTTTCAGACCACTGACATCCCCATCCAGATCCCTGCGAACCAAAGCAGCCAGGAGCACGAACCCACATCGCTCAGTGAGATCAACGTTGCCGACCTCCTCCGTATGGCACGGAGTGCCGACCCAGTGACCCGCCGCTGGGACCTGATTGAATATCATCGCCGCCTGGCGCTGCCGACGGCTTGCATCGTCCTCGCCCTGGTGGGCATTCCGCTCGGCCTGTCTTCCAAGAAAGGGGGGAAGTCCAGCGGATTTGTCCTGACCATTCTGCTGGTCTTTCTGTATTATTCGATTTCTTTGATCGGAGTGTCTTTCGCAAAACAGGGACACCTCTCTCCGGCCGCGGGGGTTTGGCTCGCCGACGTCGTTTTTCTTGTGGGAGGAGCTTTCCTGCTCTGGCAATCGGAACGCCGCCCGATTGAACTGACGGCGCTGCGCTCCTGGTTTAGAGGTTCCTGGTTTAGAGCTTCCTGGTTTAGAGCTTCATGGTTTAAGGCTTCATGGTTTAGGACTTCGAGCCTTCCCTCTTCGACGCCCGGCCTGCTGGCGCTGCCACGGAACGGTGAGTCGCGCCCGGGGTTTGGTGGAAACATGATTCCCCGTCTGCCCATGCGCCGGCGCTGGTTCAATCTTCGTTTCCCGACCATCCTCGACGATTATGTGCTGCGCGACTTCACGCTCTACCTCGCCCTGATCGTCGCCGCTTTCCTGATGCTGCTGCTGGTGTTCACTCTGTTCGAGTTGTTGGGCGACATCATGCGCAATCAGGTCTCGCCGCTAACCGTGGGCGAATACCTGCTGAACGTAGCGCCCTATTTTCTTTACAACACCACGCCGCTCAGCATGTTGCTGGCGGTGCTGATCACTTTCGGCCTGCTGCAGCGCTCCAACGAAATCACTGCCATCAAGGCCACCGGCATCAGTGTTTACCGCGTCATCGTACCGGTGCTGATCGCCTCCATGCTGGTCGCGGGCGTGCTCTTTCTGTCTGACCAATTTTATCTCCCCTATACCAACAAGCGTCAGGACGCGCTGCGCAACGAAATCAAGGGCAAACCCGCGCAAACCTACCTGCGCCCCGACCGCAAGTGGATCTTCGGCCAAAACTCCGACATTTATTACTATCAATTCTTCGATCCCGACCGCGATGTTTTCGGCGGCGTCTCCATATTCCAGTTCGATCCGCACACCTTCCAGATCACGCACCGCATTGCCGCCGACCGCGCGCACTGGTCGCAATCCATGGGCCGGTGGGTTTACGAGGAGGGATGGGAGCGCAACCTGAGCGGCCCCGCCATTGAGAGCTACCGCAAGTTCGATGCCGCCACCTTCCCCGAACTGGCCGAAGCGCCCGCCTACTTCAAGAAGGAAATCAAACAATCGTCGGAGATGAACTACGACGAACTCCGCCGCTACATTTACGATCTCGAAGAGAGCGGCTTTGATGTGGTGCGTCTGCGCGTGCAGTTGCAAAAGAAAATTGCCTACCCGCTGATCACGCTGGTGATGGCGGTGCTCGCCATTCCCTTTGCGCTCTCCGCCGGCAAGCGCTCCGCGGTGGCGGGACTGGCCACCGCTATCGGCATCGGCGTTGTCTATTGGACGATCTCGGGCCTGTTCGAGGCGATGGGCAATTTGAGTCAGCTTCCGCCCGCGGTCGCTGCCTGGTCTCCAGACCTGGTCTTCGGTTTCATCGGAGGCTATCTCATTCTTCGCATGCCAACGTGAAACTATTGAATCATTGAACCATTAAGTCATCGAATCATCGAAAACCTAAGTTCCCAGCGGTTTTCAATGACTCAATGGTTCAATATTATGGTTCAGTGATTCAATCTAGTCCGCCGTCATCCCGCTCGGCGCCGCCGGAGCGATCACCGGGGGCAGACTGCTCATGGATCCGGTCGTGGTACTCACCGCAAAGCCCGTAATATTACTCTGCCCACTGTTCGACGTGTAGAGAAACTCTCCGGTATCGCTTACGCTCGGGTGCATCGCCATCGACACCGGTTGCGATCCGGTCGGCTGGCTCGGCGGGCTTTGGCTGACCAGCGCGCCCGTCGTCGTGTTGATGCGATATCCATAAATCTGACTCGATACGTAGCACACAACGTAGAGAAAGCTATTCGTCGGATCCACCAGCATGGCCACCGGGTTCTGCCCCAGCGAAGTTGGCGTTCCCACCGCAACCAACTGATTCGCCTGGCAACCCGAATTTCCGGCAGGGCAGACCTGGAACACACTCAGCGCGCCGGACTGATTCGCTTGACTGCCAACATAGACAAATACGCCGCCAGTACTTTCCCCCGCCGGAGTCGTGTTGACCGCCAGCACCGAGATAGGATCGGTCGCGGTGACATAAGGCGAATCCGGCCTTAGATCGGCCAGGGTGCCCGATGAATCCACACTGTATGCACTGAGAGTACTGTCATTGTGCAGGGCAGGATCCACGTTGAAGGTTACGTAGAGAACCTCCATGGTTGAGGTTGGGCCAGGGTAGGTAATGACCGAAAGTGCGCTCGGAATTCTGCCTACGGCGTAAGGGCTCCCCGGCGCCTCCGTCAAACTGGTTGAGCCGGGCTGCATGGCAAAAACGGAGATGGAGGCACACTGTATATTCGGGTAACTTGGCGGGAGATATTGGCAGTTCGTCGCCGACGGACCCGATCCCTCATTGATCACGAACAAGAACTGTCCAGCCGCATCGCGCGTCATGGCAATGGGGGTGCCCGGTAGCGCCGGAGCGCTCGGCGGCAGGGCGGGCATCGGCGCGCTAAGACTCCCATCCGAGTTCACCGTGAAAGCGAAGATCCCACCCTGATCGAGAACGAACGCCACCTTGTCCGTCGGGTCGAGCAAAATCTGCAGGGGAATTCCGCACGGTTCGGGATTGCTTTCCGTCGCCTGCGTAGGGCACGTACTGGCATTGTAGTTGATGAGCGTCAAGTTCCCGTTATTGTCATCGATGGAAAAGGAACTCACGTTGTTCCCTAGACCGGTAATTACCCCCTGACTGTTAATGCCCTGGGTCACGACATACAAGAGTCCCGAGGGCCGGGAAGAGGAACTGCCACAATTGAGCAGAAACAAACTCAGGGCGCATATGGCCGCGAGCGCAACGACAAAGCTTATTTTCTTCGACATCTATTCTCCAAAGGGGTCCAACAATCGGCGCGCTTTCCGCCGATTGCGGTAATCAGCCGCTTCCCGTCCGCCGGCGATGCCCCGCCAGCCGCCAAGGGGACTGAAGCTTGTGGCTGAAATATATTTGTGTATCAGGAATGAGCGGGAAGAGCAAACCCCGGAGAAGGCGCAACCGCCGGAATCCGGATTTCCATCTCTAACCCACCCTCTCTGCGGTTGGATGCGCGAAGTTGTCCGCCGTGCAGCCTGATCGCCCGGTCTGCGATCGACAGGCCCAGACCCGCCCCCCCAGTCTGTTGGTTGCGGGCATTGTCGAGCCGATAAAAGGGCTCAAATATCTTGGGCAGGGCTTCGTCTGGAACACCGGGGCCGGAGTCAAGCACGCGAACAACAATTTCTTCTTCGCCATTCGCGGCCCGCTGCCGCTCCAGCTGCACCTCCACCGTCGTGCCTTCCGCAGTATAGCGCGTGGCGTTCCTTACCACATTCTCCATCGCGCTCCGGAGCAAGTCCGGGTCGCCTTCCATCAGAAAATCGTCGGTGGCATCGGACGGTGTATTGCCCGGAATGGTTACGCGGCAGCCCCGTCCCGGAGTTTCGTACTCGGCATCGTGCGCCACCTGCTCTAGCAACTCCCGCAGTGAGAACATGGTCTTGCGCAGTCCGTCGGTCCCCGACTCCAGCCGCGAAATGGTCAGCAGGCGCTGGATCAGTTGATTCAGCCGGTCGGCCTCCAGTTCGATCCGGTTGAGCGCAAGTTCGAGGTCCGGCGCGGCTTCCGGCCCAGCCTCGGAGGCCGCCCGCTGCCGCGCCAGGCCGAGCGCCACACTCAGCCGGGCCAGCGGAGATCGCAGTTCGTGCGAAACATCCTTCAGCAGTCGGGATTGCGAGTCCACCAGCCCTTCGATGCGTTCGGCCATACGATCGAAATCGCGCATCAACTCGGTCAGTTCGTTGCCCCGGCCACCCACGGGCGCTCCCGTTCGCGCGCTCAAGTCGCCGGCGGCCAGACTCTGCGCCGCCTTCCGCAAACGCGTCACCGGACTCGTCATCGACCAGGCCAGCAGGTAGCACATCAGTCCCGAGGTAATGACCGCAATCGCGATTCCCAGTCCCGGGATGTCATGCGGCCCGAAAAATACTCGCGGCCCCGGCGGCAGCACCAACACCAGCGTGTAGCGTTTCCCATCCAGCGTCAGCGCCTGCCGGATGACACGGTCCGGCAGCAGACTATCCATCCACCCACGGTGGCGTGGCGGGCCTCCACGCATCGGGCTATCCGGCGGTGGGCCGCCTGGCCCAATGTCTTCCATCCGCGGACGCCGTCCGGAAATCTCGCGTCCCGAGGGATCGAAAACCGATGCCCAGACGTGCTGCGTGCGCCAAAGTTCTTCCACGTAATCGTGGGCGCCGCGCTCTCCACCACTCTGATACGCATCCACAATTTCCGCCAAAATTTGCGGACTCTGGCTCTCGATCCCATGCCGCGCCGGACGCAGCGCAATCGTCACCAGAATCGCGAGCACCAGGAACAGCGCCTGGGCTGCCCAAAACGACAGGAAAATCTTGAGGAAAAGGCTCTTCATTGGTTCGGTCTATTTCGTTGGTAACGGTCTGCTTCCGTCTTTCCGATAAGTAAGCTGCGCGCTACGAGCTTCGGGCCGCGAGCAGACAGAACCGGTTGCTCGAAGCTCGCGGCTCGAAGCTCGAAGCCTATTTCTTCGCCTTCGCCGCCGGCCGCGCAAACATGTATCCCACCCCGCGAATCGTCTTGATGTGGTCTCCGTTCTCCTCGGAGTCGCCCAACTTCCGCCGCACCTTGCTGACGTGCATATCAATGCTGCGATCAAATGGCATGAACTTCCGGCTGAGCACGGCATTCACCAAGCGCTCGCGCGTCACCACTCGTCCCGCCTCGCGCAGCAACACTTCCAACAAATTGAATTCCACAGAAGTAAGATCGACCGGTTGCCCCGCTCGGAGCACACTGCGAGTCGCCGGATCCAGTTCCACGTCGCCCACGCTTAGCACTTCCGGCACTGCGTCGGCCGCCCTGACCGGCTTGGTGCGCCGCAGGATGGCGCGAATTCGCGCCACCAACTCGCGCGGGTTAAACGGCTTCGGAAGATAATCGTCCGCTCCGATTTCTAAGCCAACGATGCGGTCGACATCTTCGCCGCGCGCAGTTAACAGCAGCACCGGAATCTTCGACACGCTGCGAATCCGCCGCAGTACTTCGAAGCCATTGATGCCCGGCAGCATTACGTCCAGCACCACGAGAGCATACTCGTTGGTCAGCGCCTGCTGCAGGCCCTGCTCGCCGTCATGCACAGCCTTCAGGCTGAAGCCCTCGGCCGTCAGGTACTCCTGCACCAGACCGCATAACTCGACGTCGTCATCCACCACCAGTACGTGATCCATTCTTCTTATCATCTAACACCTTCGTCGGCCTGGACGCAGTAAAGATTTGTAAGAGATCGGGTCATCGGGTGATCGGGTCATCGGGTGATCTAAAATCAAGCAAAGTCGTCAACCGCGCGCGGTCCTCTGGGATGCGGCAAAGATTGCCAGAAGCTCGTTTGCCTCTGAGATGAAGATCCGCTAGCAAGTCCGGTTTTACGATCTTTGAGTCGATTCAGACATTCGATCCAGAAAACGGTTTCATCGGCTTCTTCAACGACGACACCCATTTTCGAGATGAACTCGGCCTTCGATCTCGCTCGTCCCGTCGCTCGATAGTTCGCGCCGATCGAGGTTCCCGAGCGCAGAAGCTGTTTGCCCAACACTTGAGCCTCCGTCGACCGGGGCAAATGCCGGAACAACCGGATAATCCGAAGCGCAAATCGTTTCGTTCGATTCCGAAGCTCTTCCTGTTTACTGTGTTCCATAAGCTATTACCCGATCTTAGGTGACCCGATGGCCCGATCACCCGATGACCCGATTGCTTTACAAAACTTTACCGCGCTTGACCGACTCTTTACCCCATATTTTCGAGAACGGTGTTCTTATTTGCATAGACGTTCGGGCTGCCCCCGAATCCTACGAAATCAAAAGCAGGTTAAAAGGAGTTCCAATGAAATCGACTCGTATCCGCATTCTCACTATCGGCGCGGCGGTGCTGCTGGCGGTGGCAGCCGCGATCGCACAAGGTCCGCACGGTTTTGGCGGCCCCGGCGGCGACTTCCACCACATGCTCAAGCAGCTTGATCTGACCAGCGATCAACAGACCCAGGTCAAGGCGATTTTTGCAAAAGAGAAGCCAACCCTGCAGCCACTGATGCAGCAAATGCGACAAAACCACAGCGCCATGAACGCTCTTGAGGCCGCCGGTTCCTTCGATGAAGCCAAGACGCGCGTCCTCGCCACGCAAAACTCGCAGACTATGATCGAACTCCAGGTCGAGCACGCTCGCATCAAGTCCGAAATCATGCAAATTCTGACCGCCGATCAGAAAACCAAACTGGCTCAGATCGAGGCCGATCGCGAAGCACGCATGAGTAAACACGCGCCGCCTCCGCCTGCGGATTAAATTTTTTCTGTAGAGACCAGGCTTGCCGCGTCTCTACTAAAGTTTCTCTCCAACCGGGTGGGAAACGGAGACCCCAAATCTCCGTCCCCGCCCGGCCTTTTCCCTGGCCTTGAGAAGTGGAGAAACTGAATGGAACGAGCCGATTTGCTCTACTCGGGATTGATGTTCGCCGCCGGCATGCTGTCCGTCTGGACTGTACTTCTGCTCACTGCCACCCTTGTAGGTCTCGCACCGGCGCTGCGAAAATCCGCACCCGCCGCTGCTACAATTTCATCTACAGAACCTCATGCTGCCGAAGAGCCTACGCCCCCTCGTTCCCTATCTGAAGCGTTATCGCAGCGGTCTCGTCTGGGGCGGGCTCTGCGTCTTATTCAATAACGGAATCTGGGTTCTCTTTCCGCAAGTGATCGGCCGCGCGGTGGACGCTCTGCGTCACGGCGTGACCCGCCAGAAACTTCTCACCTATTCGCTGCTCATCATCGCCATCGCGCTGGCCAAGGGCATCTTCCAGTTTCTGACGCGCTGGGTAGTCATCGGCATCTCGCGCGATATCGAATTCGATTTGCGCAACGACCTGTTCGCACACCTCGAGCGCCTGTCTTACTCGTACTACCAGCGCAACCGTACGGGTGACATTATGGCCCGCGCCACCAACGACCTCAACGCGGTGCGGATGCTGCTCGGGCCGGCCATTATGTACTCGGCCAATACCATCGTCTTCACCGCCGGCGCGCTGGGCTTCATGCTGGCCATCAGCCCCAAGCTCACCCTCTACGCCTTTCTGCCGCTGCCCATCGCCAGCATTGTCATCCAGTATTTCGGCCGCCGCATTCACGAGCGCTTCGAACGCATTCAGGCGATGTTCTCCGACATCTCGGCGCGCGCCCAGGAGAATTTCTCCGGCGCCCGCGTCATCCGCGCCTATGTACAGGAGCAGGCCGAGATCGCCGCCTTCGAGGGCGCCAACCAGGAATACATCCGGCGCAGCCTCGGTCTGGTTCGCCTGATGGGAATGCTCTGGCCCACGCTCGAACTCATGCTGGGCGCCGCCGTCGTCATCGTGCTGTGGCTCGGCGGACGAGAAGTCCTCCTCGGAAAGATCTCGGTCGGCAAGTTCGTCACCTTCAATACTTACATGGTGCAACTCACATGGCCGGTCATCGCACTCGGGTGGGTCATCAACATCTTCCAGCGCGGAACCGCGTCCATGGCGCGTATTGACGAAATTGTATCCGAGCAACCCGAGATCGCCGACAAAATTAATGGAGCGACGGGCGTCTCGCCCGTCCCGCCGGGCGGGGACGCCCGGCTCTCCACCGGCGACATCCTTGGCGAAGTCGAATTCCGCAATCTCAACTTCGCCTACAACGGCACCTCCGTTCTTAAAGACATCAACCTGCGCATCCCCGCCGGCTCCAGCCTTGCCATTGTTGGCCCCACCGGCTCCGGCAAAACGACGCTCGTTAACCTCATTCCACGCATTTACGACGCCGCGCCCGGCGCCGTTCTCATCGACGGCCGCCCCGTCCGCCAATTCCCTCTCGACTCCCTGCGCCGCCATATCGGCTTCGTTCCGCAGGAGACATTTCTTTTCAGCGACACCATCCGCGAAAACATCGCCTTCGGAGTGGCCGAAGAAGATTCGCGTGAAGGCGGCGATGACTCGCTCGACGACATCAAAGCCGCCGCCGAAGCCGCCAACATCGCGCAGGACATCGAAGATTTCCCCGAGGGCTACAACACCACCGTCGGCGAGCGCGGCATCACGCTCTCGGGAGGCCAGAAGCAGCGCACCGCCATCGCCCGCGCCCTGCTGCGCGGCCCCCGCATTCTCGTCCTCGACGACGCGCTTTCCAGCGTCGATACCCAAACCGAAGATAAAATTCTCAATCACCTTCGCG
>Ga0116134_1000328_pt1 | contig 24953 bp, 20 predicted proteins | sample June2015DPH_19_5_FD_89737 | JGI IMG/M metagenome (GOLD analysis project Ga0116134, IMG submission 89737) | Peatland microbial communities from SPRUCE experiment site at the Marcell Experimental Forest, Minnesota, USA - June2015DPH_19_40 | ecosystem: Environmental > Terrestrial > Soil > Wetlands... | reverse complement strand
TGTTATTGCCGGGTATCCCTGGTTTCTGGATTGGGGGCGCGACTCGTTGATTTGTGCGCGGGGACTTCTGGCGGCGGGCATGGCCGCGGAAGTGAAACACGCGCTGCTCATGTTTGCACGATTCGAGGAAAACGGCACGATGCCCAATACGATTCATGGTGACGACGCGTCGAATCACGATACCTCCGACGCACCGTTATGGTTCGGGGTGGCATGCGAAGAGACGGCGGCCTGGGACAAAAAAACGGAAGCGAAATTCTATGATACGACCGTCGATCAAAGCGGTCGCACCCTCCGCGACGTGCTTCGCAGCATCGCGACAAATTACATGAAAGGCACGCCGAACGGCGTCCGTATGGACGCGGACTCGGCGCTGATTTGGAGCCCAAGCCATTTCACCTGGATGGACACGAACTTTCCCGCCGGCACGCCCCGCGAAGGCTACCCGATTGAAATCCAGGTTTTGTGGATTCGCCTCCTGCAACAGCTTGAGAAAATCAGCGAGCGCGCTGAACGCAAAAAATGGAGTGACCGTGCCGCGCGCGCAATCGCTTCACTGGAAAAATATTTTTGGCTCGAGGAACGCGGTTATTACGCCGATTTGTTGATCGCAAAAAACGGCCAATCCGCCGCCGAGGCAAAGGTGGACGACGCGCTGCGCGGCAATTATCTGTTCGCCGTCAGCCTCGGCCTTGTGACCGGCGAACACGCGAAATGCTGCGTTGAAATGGCGCGAAAATATCTGGTGGTGCCCGGGGCGTTGCGGTCACTCGCGCCATTGCCGGTTTCGGTCCCGCTGCCGATTTACGGCAACCATGGCCAGCTTTTGAACAACCCCGTCGAGCCCTATTGGCCGCGTTACGACGGCGACGAGGACACGCGTCGCAAACCGGCCTATCACAACGGCACGGCGTGGACGTGGACGTTTCCGGTTTTTTGCGAGGCGCTGGCCCGCGCATGGGATTTTTCACCGGCAGCAGTGGCGGCGGCAAAAGCTTACCTCGGCAGCATGGAGCAATTGCTGAACGCGGGCTGTCTCGGCCAGGTTCCGGAAATTCTGGATGGCGACGCGCCACACGCCCAACGCGGCTGCGACGCGCAGGCTTGGGGCGTGACCGAGGCCTTGCGCGTGTGGAAACTATTGCAAAATTTCAGCAAATAATCCTTTTGCTTCCAAGCTTTCCCTCTGTTCAATCTGCAGAGTCAATATTCGAAAGCTGCCAGGGCTTATCAATAATTTTGGCTTTGGGAAAGCGCTGTTCACCCTTGGGGCCAAAATAATCCTTTGGAGAGTATCTGCCATCAACTCTTCCCCAGGTCCAGACTTCACCATCGCGCGTCAAAACCACCCCGATGTTATCTCCTCCGGCCGTAAAGGCGACCACGTCCTTTTGCAGATTGATTTTTCGCAGCTGTACCGGCTTGTATTCAGAATCAGGTTTGACCCGGCGATGTTCAGAGGCATCCAACGCCCAGAGCGAACCGTCCTTTTTCCTTAGAATGTGATAAAAACATCCCGGTGAAGAAGCGCAGGCTTGCCAATCGTTTTCAGTTCCAACCTGCATCGGCGTTGCATTCAAGATTGCGTCGCGGGCCTGGGTATAAAAATTTGCATCTCTTCCCCAGCTCCAAAGCGTTCCATCTGACTTGATGGCAAACACCGTAAAATAACCAAAACAGACATCTACCCAATTTGTGTCAGCCGAAATGCGCGTTGGAACCGGAAAATTTTTTATGTCCTTGAGATCACCGGTAAGCGATCCCCAAAACCAAAGACTGCCATCGGATTGCAATCCGACGGTTTGAATGCCTCCAGCCCAAATTTTTGTCCAATTGGTCGAAGTGCCCACCTGCACGGCGTTGCTGGTGTTTTTAGTGCCGCCAATTCCCAACTGGCCAGTCCAGTTATTACCCCAAGCCCACAAGGTGCCATCATTTTTCAAAGCCAGGCTGTAATCGCCACCACCGGCCGCAACCTGTTTCCAATCGTTTCCGGGAACAGACGGCACCGGCGCAGGTCGCGTGGTCTTTGTGCCATCACCCAATTGGTAACACCCAGTTGACCAACCACACCTGGCACTTGCAGGTTCCATTTGGTGGACAAGCGTCCTTGCAAATTTCCACCAACCAAATCAACTGGACCTCGCTGGCCACCGTCACCAATGCCGGTGCAGTTATTGAATGGTATTATTACGGCACGGAAACCCCGCCGAAGTTTTTCCGCATTCTGGCGCAATCAACCCGGCGCACAAGGCCGGAAAATCCGCCGGCGGCAAATCATTGACGGCTTTGAACAAATGTTTCCGCCAACGAACCTCTCCCGGTGCGGATGACCGTGCCGGTGCCGATGTTGTGCCGCGCGAACCAGCCGTCCTTGACCTCCAATACAAACTGGATGTTGTCCGCCGCCGCAACGACCGAGTTGGTGTTTTGTTTTTCGAGGTGATGAATTTCTTCGATGACGCCGTCGGGGCCGATGTAGGCCGCGGAGAGCGATTCGGGGCAGTTTTTCATCCAGAACGACGCGCGAAACGGTTGGGGAAAAACAAACAGCATGGCGTCGGTCTCGGCAATGTTCGTACGGAACATCATGCCGGTTGTTCGTTGCTGGTCGTTGAGCGCCATCTCGGCGTCCAATTGTTCCGCGCCGAGATAAATTTTCATCGTCCGCAATTTCGGCTGCGCCTGTTTGGGCAGGAGATCGTCAACGGATGGCGCCGGCGCAACTTCGCCGGGCTTTTTGCAACCCGCCAATAGCGACACGGCCAGCAGCCATGTAAGAATTTTTATCAACTTCATGGGGTCAGCTTGCGGAAAGCGGCCGCCGTTTTCAATCAAACGTTGCAGCCGGCAAACGCCTCCCGGTCGCCGGAAATGCAGATCCGCGCGCAAAATTACAGGTTTTGATTTTGACGGCGGCGGTTTTTACGAAATACTTTGTCTCGAAAATCAGCGGTCCGTCAGGTTTTGAATCGGGAAAAGAAAGTTGTTCCGGCAATATGCGTTGGCTTCGACATTTGTTCTCTCCCCGGATGTGGTCGTCCGTCATTTTTGCGCTCGTCTTGGCCGCGATCCTGGTGGGCGCGGGTTTTTACAGCGGCATCATCACACGCCGGGACCTGGCGCGCGCCACCGCCACCGTCCGCCGTGCGTTTGCAGACAAAACCCGGCTGCCGGAAATGAGGATGGAACGCACCACACTGGAGTTCCAGTTGGCCGGACTGCCCGGGAAGTTTCCCATCCTCACCAACGCCGCGCTGGCGCGCGACTGGTCGGCGAACGCCAGCCTGGCCCGGCTCGATCCCAATGTTGGCGAGGCCTGGAACAGCTATTGGAAACGGGTCTCGCCCTTGATACTCCAAGCCGACCACCGACTGGAATATTTTCTTGCCCTCCGGGCGGCATACGACCTGGACGTGGACCAACTCGCCGGGGACTGGAGTGTCACCAACAAACCTGCCGCTTTGTTGAACCTCCAAACCAACAAGTTCGGCTCCCTGTTTACCAACCCGGTGTATCTCAAGGACCGCGCGCGGTTCGAGGCAGCCGCGGCAAAAATCACCGACGACAAGACCCTGGCCTTGCGCGAAGCCTATGGGACGGCATTGGTGTCAGCGACGACGAACCTGAACCCGAAGCTTTGCAACTATGGCCGGGCCACGCTCGCATTGGAAACCAGGTCAGCGGAAATCAAACGGCGGATGGGCATGCTGACCGAACAGCTTCGCGATCTGGGCGACCTTCCGGAGCCGGCCACCGACGAACGCGTCGAAAAACCGGCGGTGGTCCACCCACCCGAATCTTTGGCCAGCAGGGAATTCTTCAAGACTTATGCGCCCCAACCCAGGGACTTTGTAACCATTGAAACCGCCACGATCATCATCGGGTTTTTAATCACCCTGCCGTTGGAACTTCGTCCCCGCCGCTGGCTCAGAATCGGGGCTTCGATGGTGCTGGTCTATTTGGGACTGCTGACCCTGCGGGTGCCGGTAAGCGTCGCGCTGGCCCAACGCCATGAGAGCATCTTTGCCTTTCTGGGTTATCTGTTACCGGCGACTCTCCTCGCGGCGATATGGACACCTCCCATTTGCCTGATTCTTGCCCGGTTGGGTCTGCATCTGATCGACTCACCCGGCACGGCCGGATCGCCGGCTCCCAACCCCGGGTCGGCTGGCCGGGCAGCGCGCCAGGGCAACTACCATGACGCCTTGCGGCTCGCGAGAGCCAAGCTCGCGCAGGACCACAGTCATTACGAAACCCTCGTGCTGAAGGCCAAACTCCACCAACAAATGAATCATAAATGGCGCGCGAAATGGACCCTGAAAAAGGCCCGGCGCGAGCCGTACCTGACCGAAGGCCAGCGGCAACATGTTAATCATTTACTGGCCAACCTGGACGACCGGACACACGCCTGCTGGAAACTCTGAGCGGGTGACTGGTCGTGTCGAATTTGCAACCAGCCCTGCGCCACGTCACCCACACGCGGATCTGGTTTCAAATCCAACACCACCAGGACAAATCTCGCGCGGACGAGCGTTACTGGTTATTGGTCAACCGGCCCGCGAGATAGACTGCCGCTGCGGTTAGGTGGGCTATCCGAATTTGCATAGTCCAAAGCCGAAGTGGAGGCGTTTTTGACCCATCTGGCCAAGGCCAAGAACGTATCGGTTTTGGCAGCTTTTTGCCCAGCAAAGCACCACTGGAAGCCCGTGGCTTTGGCTGTATTTCTCGAGACAGTTATTAGAGTATTCAACAAGGTTAAGGGGCGGGGCGCTGGCTCCGCCGACGCCGGGAGCAATTAAACAAATCAGGCTTTTATTCTCCGCAGAAATTCCGCCGGACTGACAATCGGGATGCCCTGAAATTGCTGCAACGCGAGCAGATGTTTTTTATCGCCGCTCACGATGTAATCCGCTTCCGCCGCCAAAGCGCATTCCAGAACCATTTCATCGCCGGGATCAGGCGTCGCACCCGTGGCGCGTTCCGTGGGGAAAATCAATTCAGCAGATTCGGTCAGGGCGTCAACCCATTCAACCGGCTTGCGCCGGGGATGGTCCAACCGAAGTTCCTCGATGGTTTCGTGATACTCAGCCAGCAACGCGGGGCTGGCCACGGCTTCGCAGCGGCCTTGTGCCCATGCTGCCAGACAGTCAAACGGCGTGCCGCGCCAGAAACTCGCGCTGGCCACCACGTTGGTGTCGAAGACCACTTTCACTGTTTGCGGCGGCTTGCCGCGTGGGGCTGAAGGTTTTTTACGCGGTTTCTCACCCTTTGCACGGCGCGGGTGACGGCAGCTTCATCCGCCGGGGTCATTTCGGGAAGCTCGCGTCCGGCCAGCAGCAGCGACCGCACCCGGGCCGGGGTCAATGCCCGGCGTTTCCGCAGCACAATCAGCCCGTTGGTGTAACCGACATCCAACTGGTCGCCAGTTTTGATCCGCGCCTGGTCACGGATGGCTTCGGGAATGACCATCTGCCCTTTGACTGATACGTTGGCAATCATGCGGTAAGCCTAGCATTACTTTGGAAAGAATCAAGCCGCAAGGTGAGGCCGGTGATTGGAGGGCCAAACAAGCAAACTGCACCGGCGCAACCACGCTTGCGCCGATGCCAGCCAGCCACTAATGTCCCTTTGGCTGCGCCCGTAGCTCAGATGGATAGAGCAACCGCTTCCGCCAAGCTTGTTAGATTCTTGGCTCACACCGACCCGATTTGCGCTTATTCTTGGAGTGCTAATTGTGGCATTCTTCCCAGATGTGCTGTTTGGCGGCAAATCGTTTGTTATCAGAGATTTTGGCATTTTTACTTATCCAAATGCCTTCTTTCAACGGGAGAGTTTTTGGCATGGAGAAATACCTCTTTGGAATCCCTTGAATAATTGCGGAATTCCATTTTTAGCTCAATGGAATACAGCCGCTCTTTACCCGCTTTCACTGCTTTATATCCTGCTACCGTTCACATGGGGACTTAACCTGTTTCTTTTGCTCCATCTCTTTTTTGCCGGTTTTGGGATGTATTTGCTGGCTTCGCAATGGACAAAAAATCGTCTGGCGGCTGCCATCGCGGGCATTGCGTTTGTCTTCAACGGCCTGACCCTGAACTGCCTGATGTGGACGAGTAATCTGGCCTCGCTGGCATGGATGCCGTGGGTGGTTCTCGTCGTCGAACAAGCCTGGTCGCTTGGGGGGGGGAGGCGCGTCATTCTCGCCGCTTTGGCCGGCGCCATCCAAATGCTTGCCGGCGCACCGGAAATAATTGTTTTCACATGGTTGGTTTTATTTACGCTTTGGATCGGAAAATTAGCAACGCATAAACACGCTCGTCTCCGTATTTTTGCGCGCGTTATTTTGGTTATAGCGATCGTCAGTCTGTTAAGCGCCGCGCAGCTTTTGCCGTTTTTGGATTTGCTTGCACATTCAGATCGTAGCAGTGCTTACGGCACAAGCATTTGGGCGATACCGTTGTGGGGATGGGCTAATTTATTTGTGCCACTCTTCCACTGCTACAAAGCTCCACTCGGCGTGTATTTCCAACCGCAACAGGACTGGACTTCCTCATATTATCTCGGCGTTGGCGTTCTAACTCTTGGGCTGTCGGCAATTGTTCTGGCAAAAAAACCGCGAGTGTGGCTGCTCACAGGATTTGCGATTTTTGGATTTGTCGTGGCCTTGGGTGACCAAGGCATGCTTTATCCTTGGTTATTAAAGTTTTGCCCAGCACTTGGCTTCATGCGTTACCCCATCAAATTTATTTTTCTGACAGTCTTTGCCGTCCCCCTGCTGGCAGCTTTTACCATCGCATCGTTCAGAAATACCGGCACCCCCTCTCTTGGCAAACAATCCTGCTGGCTTTTGAGTTTAATGATTCTTTCCATTATAATCATCCTGGGAATACTCTGGCACGCCCGCCTTTACCCTTTTCCATACGAACAATGGGCTGTCTTGCTGCATAACGGTCTATTCCGGGTCGCTTTTCTAATGCTTATCTTTGGAACAGTGCTGATTTGCGGACGGATTCAAAATCTCCGACTTGGAATGATCACCGGTCTGCTGCTGCTGATATTCGTCTGGCTTGATGTCGTTACCCACGCACCACGACAAAATCCTGCCGTTGAAACGTCAGTTTTTACGCCAGGACTTTTGACCCAACGCCTCAATCCTATACCTCAACTTGGCGAAGCCCGTATTTTCATGACCAAGCAAAGCCATGACATCTTTTATCGCTCGGAACTGACTGATCTTTACAAAGGTTACATTGGCTGCCGATGCGCCTTGCTTGGCGATTGCAACATTCTGGACAACATTCCTGTGCCAGACGGATTTTATTCGCTCTATGTGCGCGAACAGCGTGGTATTTTCAACCAATTTTTTTTGTCGCCAACAAATGCTTTCCCGACAGGGTTTGCTGACTTTCTTGGCATTTCCTATTTTTCCGATCCAGAGAAAGTTCTGGCATGGCAATTCCGGCCAACGCACCTGCCGTTCTACACCATTGGGCCCAAACCGGTATTCGTTGCGCTTTCAAACACCCCGGCATTTCTGCTGCAAACAAATTTCGATCCACGACAAATTGTTTATCTACCTTTGGAAGCGAGGGATTTACTGACTGCAAGTAATCAAACTCACGGCGAAATTCGTGCGGCGAATGTTACCGCTCATCGTTTGGATTTTGAGGTTGAGGCGGATGCCCCGGCTGTGCTGGTGCTTTCACAAACCTATTATCATCCATGGCGGGCTTACGTGGATGACAAACCGACCCAATTATGGCGGGCGAATTATGCCTTTCAAGCCTTGGAAGTCCCCGCTGGTTCACACCACGTAAAATTGCTTTATCACGACCGACAATTTTATCTCGGCGTAATTATTTCAATGACAACATTGGCGGGATGTTTGATTGCCTCTTTTCTGCGACGAAGGATGGGACAAGCTTCATCAAAGGACTAGGGCTTCCGGCAGTATTTCTCGGGACAGTTATTAGAGTATTAAACAAGGTTAAGGGGCGGTGCGCCGGCACAGCCGGCGCACCCGCCCCCTTCACCATGTTCTTCATGCCACCAGTTCGGCTTCTTTGATGACAAGCCGCTTGTCCCGTTCTTCCCAGCGCAGCACCTTGAGCGTGACTTGCTGGAATTCCGGCAGTTTCGGAAACGTGACGACGTTCTCGCCGTCCAGTTTCACCTTGCCGTCCTTTGGGTCGTGGAATGCTTCCCACACCGCCAGGCCAGGTTGCAACGCCAGTTCATGCCGGGCGATCACGAACACGCCAGAGCCGTCTTTGCGCTTGTGCGCTTTGGCGGCACTGGACATGACCACGCCTCGAACAAACAGACCGTTCAGCTTTTCGTCTTTTGCAGTTGGTTTTGTGTTTTCAGCCATGATGTTAACCCATCCTTTCTTGCTATTATGATTTCCCCGCTGCCTTTATAGCGCCCATCCAGTGCAGCGGATAAAACCAGATGGTCGAACAATTCCCGATATGGGATTTGAAATCTCACTGTGCGCGCCAAGCCGTTCTGCCGGATCACGCCCATGCACGCCCAACGCCAAAACCGCTCGTCCATCGTGAAGGAGGCGCGCTTGCGCGGTTCTTTGAGCGAAATGATTTTGGGTTTAGGCGGCAGCGGCTTCAAAAAGCCCTTGGTGGTCTGGAATACGCGCAGACGCTTGCGCTTCTTCACCCATTCCGGCAGGTCGGCGGCCTTGGTGACATATTTAAGCAGGTAATGAAAATCCTGGTTGGTGATCCGTTGGACTTTCACCCAACCCAAGCCCCACAACTCCGCCAGCAGTTCTTTGGGCAGGAAACGACGCGTCAGGAAGATGGCGTGGTAATGCACCCAGCCGGATTCATGGAATTCAACCTTGATGCAATAAGGCGCATCTATGGTGTATGTCTTGCCCTCATGCTCCACACCTTGCCGGAGCTGGTAAAACACCTTCCGCAGCCAGTCGCGGCTGTCTTCAAATGCGGTTTCTTCGTTAGCGTAGTTTTTCGGGTCGAATGTGAACGTCAGGAACAGTTTGCCGCTCACGTCAGGCAAGCGATCCCAGAACTGCGCCAGCACCTTGTAAATGCCGACGGGATAAAACCATGACGCAGGAACAAATTCCTTGATGGTCTGTTCACTCGATGCCGACGGAAGGACATCGTGGAAATTGCTTTTAGGATAAATTGCGAATGCAGAGGCTTTGAGTTCTTTGGCCGAACAGGCCATGTTTTCAGAATGGTTCATGGCATCACCTCCGGTTTCGGTGCGATTGGAGCTTTAACTTTTGGCTTAAATGTCCAATTTCCGTCCCATAATCGGTATTCCCGGACAAACGAACCTGGCTTAAATGGCTTCGGGAGGGACCGTATTTCCTTTAGACGCGCCGCCTTGTGCGCCTCGATGTGCGCATAAAATTCTTCGGCAGTCATCCACAGGCGTTCCCGGTTGGCGATTTCCCAAAGCTCCTTGTTGGTCATACGCTCCACTCCGAGGGTTTGGAATTTTCCTTGAGGAACCGTTCCAGTTCACCGACCCAATAAATCGGCCGGTAGGTGACGCGGCACGGACGCAACAGGCCGCGCGCTGTCAGGCGGTCGAGGGTTGCAGGACTGACACCAATCGCCTTCGCCGCTTCAATGCGGTTCAGCGCCAGTTTCGGAACCGGCCCCTGGGAAACATGATTTTCGATCATGCCCCATCTTTTTTATTTTCTTTAGGGGCAACAACTGACTGACCGCAAAACGGATTCTATAATTAAACTTCGAGCAATTTGAAGGGATGGCCCGGAATCGTGAGGTCTAAACTGATGTCGTCGCAAAGTTCAAAAAAGATTTTGTCATCGGTTACAAGCTGTCGCCCCTCTTCTTTTTCCAACCAATCCAGAAGATATTTGCGGGTTTTGGGCGGCTGTGACTGCCGCATCTCTTCAATTTCCGGCCAATACATCAGCAGCGCGAGAAAAATTTCTGTGCGCTTTCCTTTTCCGGCAAATTCACCATCGGTTTTCAAAAAACTCTTGAACCCTTTGGGGATGCCACTCAAAAACCGGAATATTTCTTCTACCGGCCGGTACAGAATGAGTTTTATCAAAACCAAGTTGCTGCGAGCCATTTGAACTGCGAAATGCAAAATGCGCCGCCCATAAAATTTGATGAGTTCGGCTTTTCCGGTGATTGGACGACCGGCCAACTCGCTGGCATGCGGCAGCAATAATTCCCAGCCAGCCATCTTTTCCAGTTTTTCATTCTGTTCCTTCGTCAGTTTGTTTAAGCCTTCCCGCTCAATCAGCGCAGGTACTTCCTTCCCATAAAAAACAGCCGCACGAATCGCAACCCCAACCAACTGACCAGCTTTGCCTGCGAGGATTTCATTGGACTCATTTTTCTTTGGAGCCATGCCAACGATTCCCTTGAAAATTGTCTTTGTCAGCTCATTGGCGACGTTGTGTCCCCATTCGGGAAAGGTATGCGCATAGCGAACCGGGATCGGTGGTTTGTAAACGGCACGGTTAATAGCCAACCGAAACGCCTCGCACATGGGCGCTATCCTGCCCACAAACGTATGTTGCTGGCCTACGGTTGTGCCGTAACAATTCATTTTCTATGTTTATTCGTCTGTTCATGTGCGCGAAAATGTTACCCGTTGCGCCATTGCCACCGAGTGCTGATCACGCAAATGCCCGTAAACTTTCATCGCCAGCGCGCCGCCGTCTTTGTGTCCCAGCCAACGGCTCACTGTGGGAATATCAACACCGGATTCGATGCAAAGTGTCGCAAAAAGATGCCGCAGGTCGTGATGTGTAATGCGCACCATCCCGACGGCTTTGGCAGCGCGATTCATTGCTTTCTGACATTCACGCACGCGCATGACCGGATGCGAAGGCATGGCGTCGGGATTTTCCGCTTTCAACCGTTCCAGAAGCTTTCGCATGTCGGGAATCATCGGGACGCGGCGGACTGTCCAGTTTTTCGTACCGGTTATGGGATCGCCGCGCACAATTATTTCCCCCTTGTTAAAATCACAATCCGCCCAGGTGATGCTGGCCGCTTCGCTTTTACGAAATCCACCGAAGGCCAGAAAGCGGACCAGGTCCGCACAACACTTGCTGAAACCGCCGCCACCGTTTTCAACAGCGGCAACAAATTCCGAAAATTTTCCTGATTCCGGCAGGGTCAGTCGTTTGGAACGTTCTCTCTGTCGCTTGATGAACCGCGCCGGATTGTCGTAGCGTGAACCCATTTCAATCCCGATCTCAAACAAGTTCCGCAAAATTGAAATCGTGTGGTTGAAGGCGGTGGCGCTCCGGCCCGCACCAAATTTTGCCGCCCAATTCAAACAATCGGTTTTCGTGATGGAACGAACTTCTTTTCTTTCGAGTTCCGGCCAGCTTTTGAGCAGGGCGGTGATCCGTTGGGCGTGATAGTCTTTGGTGCGTGGTTTTAACGAAACGTTGCCGGCCAACCGTTGCTTATGAATTTCGATGGCGTCGGCCACCGTCAGTTTGCCAGCCGCTACCGAATCGCGAGACTCGGCGACTTGCCGCTCGTGCTTCTCAAAATCGGAGAGCCGCAGCTTGGCGACTGACAGCACATCGGTCTTGAGACTGCGACGGATGAGCTTGCTCTTAACGCGCAAACGTGCATAGTAAGTTCCAGATGGAACGTAGCGAATTAAGTTTGAATACTGTGTTTTCTGCCAATCTTTATCCGATTCGGCAGTCGCTGGCCGCACTTTGGTCACATTCATGCAGCCAGTATACAAAAGCAGTATCCAAAAGTCAATACGCCATTTCATCAACTCATAAAACAATTGATTCTATTAGTGTGCGCCCGTAGCTCAGATGGATAGAGCATCTGCCTTCTAAGCAGAGGGTCCCGCGTTCGACTCGCGGCGGGCGTGCCAATAAAATCAGGCGTTTCTCGATTCCCCTGCTCAGAGCGAAAACCGATTTAGTCCACTTTTTAGTCCATCGGTTTCCCAAGGCGCACAAAAGCTCAGTTGTGCGGCAAACACAAAAACACAACCATGAGCAAATCAGCCGCTGACAAAAACGAGGGGCAATCGAATTCTCTATTTGAGCACGTCGAGGCTGGAATCTATCGCAACACTTCATCGGACAGCGCTTCGACTCGAACGGTCCGGCTTAATGGGGTTTTTCAGAATGATTGGTAGCAGAATCGTTTAACATCCCGCGCCATTTTTCAATCGCCGGTCCGGAGGACGCGGCATTGTTCCACGGATCCACATCAAACCCATCACCCAGCCGGTCGCGCAGCATGTTGGCGACCTGGATGCGCACGGCCAGGCGCGGGTCCTTCAAGCCGTCCAGAAGCAGCGCCGGTTCGCGCACGGCCAGTACTCGCAACCGGGCGACAGCGGCCTGGGAAATGGCGCGATTGCGTTCCGCACAAAGTCCGAATAATTCAACTGCCGCCTGGCGCGCCGATCCGGCATTGGTCCCGGACAGCAGTTGATCGGCGGCGGCCAATTGTTCCTGGCAGCGGCTCTGCCGGGCCGCCGTCTCTTTTGCCTCCGAAATGCTGTTGGTCAACCATTGAAGAAATTCGTCCGGCGGCTGGTAACCGGTGGTGCGCTCAACCTCGTCCCCGCCGGTCGAAAGCAGGGCAAAGGTCGGCACCGCCTCCACGTTGTGCCGCTCCGCGAGATCCCGATGTTCGTCCAGGTCCAGCGCCACGTGGCTGATGGTGGAAAGAACCTGAACCACCGCTTCGTTCGTGAGCGTGGTCCGGCCCATCAACTGGCAGGGACCGCACCAACTGGCGGTGAACCAAACCAGCAGCGGTTGTTGATTCGACCCGGCATCGGTGAGCGCCGCGGTGAGGTTGGTGCTCCAGCCGGCGGGCAGTTCCGCGCGCGCCACGCCGGCGTTCACGATCAGTAAAATCAAAATCAAATGCAGGTGTTTCATGGTGATGCGGTGCGGGCTGGCCGTGGTTCCCGGCCGTGTTTGATGGCAGGCCAGAATTCATCCCAATCAAACGGACGGCTGAATTCACCGTAATGACATTGTTTGCAATCGCCCGCCGCCAGCGGACGGAAGGTGAAGTTGATGGAAGTGTCGCCGGCTTGCTGGCGGACGTGCAGGCTGCCCGGCCCATGACAGCTCTCGCAGCCCGCCTGCACCAGCCGGGTTGAACCGAACTCCCGGCGGTAGCCGGAAGCGCTGCCGAACCCGACGGTATGGCAGCCGATGCATTTCGGGTCGGCGTCAGCCTGCCGTTCGAGGAGTGGCGCAAAAGCATGAGCGTGGGCGGATTTCTCCCAAACCGCCGCCGCGCCGGGGTGGCAACTCACGCAGCTTTCCGTCCCGACATAACTGGTTGCCGTGCGCACACCGGGAACCATGTCTTCGCCCAAATTTCCGGGATCATCGAGGGCGAGCCGCGTATGGCGCACCTCGTCACGATAATCCCGGGCCAGTTGACGGAAGGATGGGTCCTGGGGGATTTGGTCGTGGAGCAGGCGGATTTCATTGTTGAGCACCTGAAGCGGCGCACCCTTCGCGAGCTTCAGCCGAAGAATGCCGAGCGACCGTGATTCATTCGTGACAAAGTAAATCAGACTGCGGTTTTGCCTCCGGAGTTCCTGGGCGGGCTGGCTGACTTTTCCGCCCAGAATCACCTGGCACTCGTAAAATTGATCGGCCAGCCGCGACAAGGCCTCCTCATCCGTGAATGCCAGCAGCACAATCAAATCCGCCTTGGAGCGCACTTCGGCCAGGCATCGGGCCAGCGCCGATTCCATGTCCTCCACCTCCAGACCTTTGCCCAAGTCGTCGCCCAGACCGCGCGGATCGAGCACCCCGATGACGGCCACGCGAAATCCGCCGCGTTGGAAGATGCGGTAGGAATCAAAAATCAGTTTGCCGTCGGCCTTGTCCCGCAGATTGGCGCTGAGCATCGGGACGGGCGAAGTGCGGTTTAATTCCTTCAGTTGCGCGGCGGAAAGTTTCGCCTCCCGGCGGCCCAGGTTGAGCGCGTCGTATTGCATCGCCGCAAACGCGCGCAGCATGTACCGGTACTGGATGAGGTCGTAATCCTCCTTGCCGCCGATGGCGTCGCCGACGTCCAGGCGGAGCACGTTGGTCGGAGCTTCGGCATCCAGGACGGTCTTGAGCCGGGTCAATCCGCCGAACTGCCCGACAAAACAACCGCAGGGTTCAAGCCGGCCCCGGGTGTCACAGGTAAAATAGACGGGCAGATCCAGGGAAGGGTTTTGCCGGGGCTTGCCGCACCCACCGGCAAACATCACCGCCAAAAGCAGGATGAGGTGGGCGAAAATCAGCCGCCGCCTCCCCATGCCAGCCACCTGGGGAAAAGCGGGAGCCGGGTGGAGATTAAAATTGGAAGATTTCCGGTCCATGTTTCAGTCCGGGTTCAATACAACACCGCGTAGGCAAAGATGTTCACGTTGACCTTTCCCGGGTTTTGAATTTCGTTGCCACCGCAACAGCAACAGCCCTTGGCATACTCCACGTCGTTCAGCCCTTCCTTCGAATAAACCAGCACCAGCCGGCCGTTGATTTCCAGGCCTTCCAGCATCACGGGTTTGCCGTGTTTTTCGGTCAACCGCGAAATCGGGTTCACCGTTGAAAAAACCGGATGGGTCATGGGAATTTTCTCGAGCGGATATTCCGGGAAGCAGACTTTGATTTCCTGCCGGAAGGATTTGTCCCACTTTTCGTCCGAGCAACCGGGGCTGGCCAGCAGAAAGCCGCCCTGGGTCAGGAATTTCCGGAGCTGACGGCGCTCCTTTTCGTTGAGGGTAAAATTCTCGTTGCCGGACATCACACAGAACGGGTAGTCGAACAACGCCTCTGCGTCGAGCCGCACCGGGCAGAACTTTTTGTTCACGCGCAAACTGGTCTGCTGGGCCACGTCCGTCAGGAAGCGGTCGGCGAAACACACGGAGCTTTTGTTGCCATTGTAAATTAAATTGCCGCATTGGAGCAGCGTCAGGTCCGGCCGGACGCCGGCACCCGGGAGGACGGGAACCGCCGTCACCTGATTGCTGGCCGAGGTGAGGGCAAAACCTGACGCCGGGGCCGGCGGTTCCGCCGAGATTCGGGAACCGCTCCCGGTCAAAAGCAACAGGGCGCATAGAAAGGCGCATGAGTTCTTGAACGATTTTTTCATTTTGATGGCTGTTGGTTCCTGGTTGTGATCGCCTTGAAATAGTTTTCAACCACGTCGTTGTATTCCTCGATGGTGGATCCGGAGGACACGGCGCCGGACTGGCGGTTGACCGGATTAAGGCCTTTCATCACGTCGGATTTGTCAACGTCGGTGCTGCCGGCGCCGCCGGCCAGCCCTCCGGCGCCTTTGCCGAAACGGCTGGATTGCCGCGACGCGGCACCGCTGCGGTTGGCCGATGATTCATTGCCCATCACATTCATCCGCCCGCCATCCATGACCGCATAACCGGAAGTGCCCATCGCGCCCTCGCCCTGCCCCTGGCCCTGGGCGGAACCCTTGCCCGAAGCGCTGCCAAATTTCCGGCTGCGCGACATCTGGGCGAAGTTGTTGCCCGGATTCATGCGCTGCAATCGCAGATACGAATCGAGTTCGCCGGATGACGGACAATTGCCGCCCTGACATTCGCCGAACAACTTCTCCATTTCGCTGCGCAGCCGGTCGGCCAGATTGAAGGATTGATCACCGTTCCCGGCCAGCATCTGGCCGGTGGCCTGTTCGGCCAGCGGATGCAGCCGAAGCTCCTCCATCTTGTCCGCCAGGTCCCGTCCGCTTTGCGCCGCTTTCGGAAAAAGCTTTTCGGCGGCCGCGGCATCGTCGCGCAACCTGCCGCCAAGTTGCTGGAGCAGGTCGGCCACCTGCTTTTCGGTCGCAGCCAGGTCCTCCAAGGCCAGTTGGTCTTCGCGGCTCAACTGGCCGGCGCGGTTGTAAGCCTGGGTTTGCGCGGCCAATTCCTGCTGCGCCCGGTACAGCGATTCAAACTGGTTGAAATCCTTCACCAGTTCCTGCATCGGAGCCAGGTCATCGAGAATCTGGACGACCTGCTTCTCCGACTCGTCATGCACTCCGCTCAGGCGGGCAACCTGCGCGTCCGATTCCTTCTTGTAATCCTCCAGCAGGTCCGGCGAAAGACTGCGACCGCCGTCCGGGGGGGCGCTGCGCTGGGCGATGTCGCGGGCGTCGTCGTCGTTGGTGCGGGTGCTTTGCCGGATGTTTTCCGCCTGCTGCCGCAACCATCCCTGCAAATCCTGCTCCACGTCGTACAGCGGATGTTCACGGACGAAATGTTCCATGCGTTCAGCCTGTTGGTTGAGTTTCTGGTTCAGTTCGTTTTGTTTGGCCAGCAATCCGTCCAGCTCCGGCGCGAGGGCCTCGCGCTGTTTGGGGCCGGCCTTGGCCAGTTGCCCGGCCAGTTTTTGCGCGGCGACACCGAGCTTTTGTTGTTCATCAATCAGTTGCTGCAGATCGTCATCGAGTGCCGCGTATTTGGCCGCGGCATCCTCGATGTCGGTCTGCTCGCGCAGGAGGTCGTTGTATTCCTCGACACTGATGACCTGCAGCCGGACCGTCTGGCTGCGCGCGAGATGCGGCTGGGGCGCGGTATCCACGGCTTCGGCAAACAGGGAGATGATGTCGCCCGGTTCAACGCCGAGGCCGGCAAAATCGAAATCCACGGTTTCATCGCTGTCGCGGACCACCGTGTCGTAAGTCACAATTTTCGGCGCGGAATAAACGCCATTCAGCCCGCGATGCAACCGCACCGACCGCAATCCGTAATCATCACTTGCGGCAATATGCGCCTGTAGTTTGAAATCCATGGCCACAAAAGCATCCTGGTCCGGTTCGGTGATGCGGACCTCCGGCGGCAAATCGTAGGTGACGGTCAACGCACCCTGGCAATCGCCCTGTGACGGAAGTCCGTCCACATCCACCACCGTGAAACGCAAACGCCCGGATTCGGCGGCGACAAACGAACCCGCGACTTCGTTCTCCGCCGTTTTTTTCATCGTTACCGGCTGCGGCGGCTGGTCGCCGGTGGTGATTTCGATCCGTCCTTCGCGCAACGGACGGTTGGATTGCAACCGGAACCGCACTTCGCTGCCTTCGAGTGCCTGCACGCCGTTGAAGGCATAAGGTTTCTCCGCGGCTTTCAACCCGGTGTAAGCCGGTGGCGTGACCTGCACAAATGAATGCTCCACTTGCGGCGTAAGGATGACCCCGATGGGCACCTGTTTGGACAGGCTGACGCGGTCCTTGGTATGGGCGAACACGACCAGATTGGTGCGCACGTTGTCGAGCAACTGGTCAAAGCCGACGGCGCCCTTGTCGAACATCGGGAGCGTGATCGCCTGTTCGGGGTGGCCGGGCGGTTGCGCCGTCAGAAACACCTCCTTCGGCTGGTGCCCGGACGCTTTCACTTTCACGACGAGGCCTTTGCCGTAAAGCACATTGGTTCCCGCCGGGCCAGGCTGCACAATGACCAGTTGCGTGAAGGAATATGGCGGATGATCGCCGAAGGGATCGGCAAAACGCGCGAATTCGACGGGCGAAATCCGGAAAAAAGCGGCCAGCACCGCGGCCAATCCCAGCAACGTCCACGCGGCGTGTTTGAGCTGGCGGCGACATTCGCCGGTGCGCGCCAGATTTTCCAGCGGCAGGGCGTTCAACTCGCCGGCGTAATTTTCCACGGCCTGCCGCGCGAGTTCGCGGGTCAGCGGCGCAAGCGAGGCATCGTCCATTTGTCCGCGCAACTGGAGGAGATTGATCAGCCGCGAGCCGAGCGCTGGGTCGCGGGTTTCGAGAAAGCGGGCGATATGCTCCAGCCGGCTTCGCCGGACGAAGGCCAGATGCCAGCTCAAGCTGAAAAGCACGATGACTCCGGCGATCAACGTCAGCAACAATCCCAGCCGCCAGCCCGCGCCCAGGTGAAACACCACATCGAGAATGAAGGCCGCCAGAATGAAAAAGCAGACCTGCCGGACGTTGCCCAGCAGGAGGCGGGCTCCGGATTCCTTCTGATGCTCGCGATCCGCGGCGGCGAGACGGTTCAGAACATTTTGGGTCTGGTTCAGCATAATCCCCATCGCCGGCGCAGGAACCAATCCAATCCAAACAATAGTCCGGCCAGATAAAAAACCCAAGCCCGGTTCCAGGCCGGGGTCAGCCGGGTTTTGGGTGTCGTGTCTATTTTCTCGCTGTTGAGTTCCTGGAGCAACTTCGGCAATTCCTCCGCGGTGATGATGCGGCCGCCGCTGCTTTCGCAGAGCCGGCGCAGATACAGCGTGTCCGTGGCCACTTCAGTTTCCTCCAGGTTTTCGGTAAAAACGATGAACCGCGATTCCTGCGTTGTGCCGTCGGGGAATTTCGCCACCGCGCGGTAACGGCCGATATGTTCCGGCAAAAACTCCGCCGTCAACCGTCCGGGATCCACCGCCAGGGGGACCATGTTCACCCGCCCAACTTCGGCGTCGCCCAGATAAACGGAGATGGGGACGGATTTTACGCGCAGGTCGGGCTGGCGCATGGTGAGGTGAAAATAAACTTTTTCGCCGATCATGATGTTCGCGGAATTCGGGCGGAACGAAAACTGGCGGGTCGGAATGAAATCGCGCCCGGCCAGCAACCAGAGAATCGTCTGGTCCCAAAAGCGGTCAAACGACGAGTTGACGGCTTCGGCCTTCGCATTCAGCCCCCAGCGCCAAAGCCCCTCGACGCCCAGGCTGACCACCTGGCCGCGTCCGTAGGGGCGGTGGACCATGGCCGGTTCGGGCACGCCATCGTCCCGGCCCGCCGCTTGCGCGAGTGTGGCGGCCAACGGCTTTACGACCATGGGGGACCGCCCATCCAGCAAATCGGGCAGATCGTCCAGGCCGTTCACGCCGCCGCCCAGCGTGCGGAACGCGGAAAGACTGCTACCTTCCGCCGTAACCTCCAGATGGACATGGTCACGGCCTTTATTGCCCCAGATCACCGGCTCCAGTTCGCCGGCCAGCGCCGGCCTTTCAAAGGCGGGGCCGCGGCTGAAAATGACCGTTCCGGCACGGTCCTTTACATAATCATTGAGCAGCGCCGCCTGACCGGGGCCAAGAATACGGTCCACCGAGCGGCCGAGAACAATCACGTCGTAGGCGGCAAATTGGTCCAGGGTTTCGGGGGCATGCAGTTCGCCCGCGCCGGGAGTTTTGCGAATGGCCCGAATCCGGTCCGGCCCGTAACGGACCAGCGCATCCACGTCAAATTTGTCGTTCCGCATCAAGGAACGCTGCAAAAATGTCGTGTCCCAATACGGATCGCCTTCCAGCACCAGCACACGGATCTGCTGGTCAATGACATTGAGGTAGGTGATGGCACTGTTGTTGGCCGTGTCCGCTTCATTTTCCAAAGGCAACACCCGGACTTCATATTCATACTGTCCGACTTCCGGTTCCGTGACCTCGAATTCAACGGGCAGTTCCTGCAATTCCCCGGCATTGACGTGTTTGGTCTGGATCACTTGGCCTTGGCGCAGCAGTTGGACGGAAAGGTCCTCCAGCTCGCAACCAATCAGACGCAGCGAGGCGTTCAGGTGCGCCTTCTGTTTCACGTAGCAATAAGGCTGATAACCCGTGATGTGCATGGCGACGTCACGCACCTTGCCTTGATTGCCAAATACCACGGCGTAAATCGGCGCCTGGTGCATCCGCGCCTCCGCCCCGGTTTTTGCCGGATTGATCATTTCAAAATCGTGGCCGTCCGTCAGCAATATCAATGTGTTGACGGCCTCGCCGGCGGTGGCCGCAGCCAGCATCGTCGTGACCGATTTGTGAAAGGACGTCGTTTTTCCGGCGGGCGCCAGCTCGAGGATGGATTTTGCCACCGGGCGCGCGTCGTCACTGAATTGAAAGAGGCGCAAGCGCGGATTGGCAACTTGTCCGTTGCGGGCGGCGGCGCCGGAGTCGAGCAGGAGATTTTTGGCGGCATCGAAGCGGCTTTGATTTCCGGCATCCGGCTGTTTCATGCTGAGCGAAGTGTCCAGACCGATCATCGTGACGCGCTCCGTGGTGGGCGGCGGCAGGAACTCACGGCGCGACGGCTGCAGCAGCAGCAACACCACCAACGCCATTCCGGACAGCCGGAACAGGAGCAAAAGGAAATTGCGCCAACGGTTGATGGGTGAACCGACGTGGAGATAAAGACGGACGGTGAAAAGCAACAGGATGGCGCCAATCAAACCAACCAGCGGGACCGGCAGTACCGGATCCAACACCAGATCGTTGCCAGGCAAAGGACCATTCATGCCGCTCTCCTCCGGATGAGAAACTGAAAGCCGGTTTCCAGAAGCAGGAAACCGAGCGCCGCCAGAATGAACCAATGGAAAATCGGGCGCCCTTTTGCGATCTGGTCGTAATCCTCGCTGCCGGCGACAAAGTGCGCCTCATGACCGGCGGCGAATTCCCTGGGTAATACGTCCTTGTCAATCGGGCGCAGGTCGGCCTCGTCGGGGCTGGTGTTGACACCGAACGCATAAAGCAGCTTGGGCGATCCCAGCGTGTAGAATCCAAGCTGGTCCGGCGTGAACGTGACGCGGCAGCGTTCGCCGGCCAGTTCGCGCTGCACGATCACCGGTTCGCCGGAAGGATTGATGAAATCGTTGCGGGTTTCGCTCCGCCAGATTTCCGTATGCAGCGTTTCATCGATGGTATAGGCGGCGGGCGGCGGCTCGTCCGAGGAAACCGCCTTGACCAGGTCCTGCATCCACGCGGGAAAAAGCCGCTGGCGCGCCAGGTTGCTGGAAAATTCGGCAGCGGAAAAATTCAGCAGCAACATCGTGCCCAGACCGTAGTGCAGTGAAGCCATGGCCGGTGAATTGTCCCCGTAAGCCAGCAGCACCCCGCCCGCGCTGGTGGCGCCGGCCTGATAATAATCGTAAAATTCCAGGAGCGACAGGTTCTGGCGCGCCGTGCCCGCAAAAAGCTTCAAATACGGCGATTTGAAATCGCCCCGGACAATTTGCTGCGCCCCGGCGACCGCATTGGTCGCCACCCGCCGCTGGGACAGGCGCAGCGGCATCAGGTTCGGGCCGATGACCTTTTCGAGCGCCGCCAGATTTTCCGGGTCGGCCGGCCCATCAAGAAAATAAATCAACCCGCCCCCTTGAAACAGGAATTGTCCGACAGCGGAGCACGCATCGGGAGTCATCCGGTTGAGGCCGGTAAAAAACATTTTATGCACCCCGGCGAGACGGCCGGGCGTGAGTTCGCCCGAGGAAATGACGCGGGGCAGCAGCGAGCCGGCTTCGTTCTCAAACGGGTTGAGCGCGATTTTCAGAAAGTAGGCGGCGCTCTTCCGGTCATCCGGCCCGTCGGTGACAATCAACACCTCCTCCTTTTCCTGCGCGGCAATGGTGAGGTGATAATGGTTGTCGTATTCGAGCGCGTCCGGCGGCAGGCTGGCTTCGCAGAGATGCACGCCCGGCCCGCCGACCGGCACCGGCACCTGCACCTTGACTTCCGACCACGGGGCGATGGAAACCTTCTGGTCAACACTGTATCGCTTGTCCAGCATCACGGTCACCCGGTCGTTAAACGGATCGCTGCTGAAATTGCCCACCGTGACTTCGAGCATGGCGGTGTCACCGGCCAGGACCTGGGCTTGCATCAGGTGCGCGTCCAGAATCGCACGGTTGTCGCGGCGGGCGGGGCCGACATCCACGAAAAACAATTTTATGGACGGCGACAACGCGGTGAAATCCGCATTGGCCCAGTTTTTCCGCTGGAAATCCGACAGATAATAAATCTCGGGGCGCGCCGCGGTTTTGGCAATCAGCCGTGCCGCCACGGCATTGGCCAGGTTCACGTCGGCCCGGCCCAGACCGGGTTTGAGCCGGGTGAGAAACCGTTTGGCCTCGGCGTGGTCCCGGGAAAAATCCACAAAACAGGTGGCAGGATTCGGTTCCATGAGCAGCACGTTGACGGTGTCGTCCGGATCGAGCGAATCAATCAATTTTGCCGCCTCATGCAGGGCGCGCTCACGCGAGGTCGGACCGTCGCCCCGGTGTTCCATGCTGACCGAATGGTCAAAGACAATGAGCACCTGGCGCCGGTTCTGATCCACCGGATCCGACCCAAAGCGCTTCATCACGGGTTGGAGAAAGGCAAACAACAGCAGCAGCAAAAACACCGTGCGCAGCAACAACAGAATCCAATGCCGCCAGCGATGCACCCGGGAACGCCGCGCCAGGGTTGCCTTGATCAGTTCAACCGAGGGAAACTGGAAACGCCGCGGAAAGCCCTTGTTCAACAGATGAATCACCACCGGCAGCGCCGCCAGCGGGATCAAGACGCCGAACAGTGCTGGACTGAGAAAGGACATGGTTGCTCCAGTCGTTACCGCGTTGACAGAACGTTTCTTCCCCGGAAACCCAGATACGCCTCAATGGCGTCAAGATAGGGGCGTTCCGTGCTGACCAGGGCGTGGCTGATGTGCCGGTTGTCCGCTTCGCGCGCCAGCAGGTCAATGTGTCGGCGTGCCGCTTCACGATAAGCCGCGCGGATTTCTTCAGGCTCCACCTCGACTTGTTCGCGCGTTTCCATGTCCTCGAACCGCGCGGCGTGGACCCCGGGCAGGTTCAATTCGTCCGGGTGCACAATGTGAAGCAAAAGAATTTCAAATTTCCGGTGCCGGAACCGGCTCAACGCGTCAAGGGTTTTGGCCTCGTCATCCCAAAAATCGGAAAGGATCACCAGCCGCCCGCGCTTTTTGAAAAGTGAATGGCATTCCTCCAGCGCGCGGGCGATGCCGGTGGTTGAAGCGGGCTCCACCGCCTCCAGTTCGGCAACCAGATTGTACAGGTGCCGTCGTGTGCCGCTGACCGGGGTGAAATGTCTCAGCGACTCCGCAAACAATCCCAGCGCGGCCTTGTCGCCCTGATGGATCATCAGATACGCCAGCGCGGCGGCAATCTTGGCGGCGAGGACATATTTGGACTGGCGTTCCCCATCGCCACGATAATTCATCGAGGCGCTGACATCCACGAGCAGGTAAACCACCATGTCCGTTTCCGCCTCATATTGCCGCACATACAAGCGCCGCGAGCGGCCATAGACACGCCAGTCAACCCGGTGCACCTCGTCACCCGGCACGTATTCCTTGTAATCCGTGAACTCCACGGAGGACCCGCGATACGGTGATTTATGTTTGCCAATAAAGTAGCCCTCGACCATCGAGCGCGCGAACACCAACAGGTTCTTGAACCGTTCCAATTCCGCCGGGGTGAGCAGCGAACGCCGGCGCGCCACCGGTTCCGGGGACTTGAACAAGTGGGACAACCGTGGCGGGATTCCGACTGCGGGTGACAAAATGGGCGGGATGGCGCGGACCGGCCCGGAGACCGGCGGGGGCACGCTGCCGATCACTGGCGGTTTGCGCATTTCGTCGCTCATGGTCTTGAGAGGCGGAACATGGCGGTCAGTAATTTTGCTCCGGCACTTCCGTCAAAAGGTCCTGAATGATGTCGCGCGATTTCTTGCCGGCGCCGGTCGCGCGGTAGTTGGTAATGACGCGATGTTGCAGGACGTGCATCGCCACTTCGCGCACTTCGGCGGTTTCGGGGCTGATTTTACCCTTGAGCAGCGCCAGCGCCTTGGCCCCGAGAATCAGATATTGCGATGCGCGCGGGCCGGCGCCCCATTCGACAAAATCGCGCGACATTTTCGATGCCTTCGGATTGGCGGGCCGGGTCGCGGACGCCAGCGAAACCGCATAATCAATCACATGATCCGACACCGGCGCAGCCAGCACGAGCTGCTGAACGCGCAACAAATCCTCCACCGCGACCGTCGGCGTCAGGGTGGGCAGTTCACGCAGTGTGGTCCGCTTGACGATTTCGATTTCCTCGGCTTTGGCGGGGTAATCCAGGTAAAGCGAAAACATGAAGCGGTCGAGCTGGGCTTCGGGCAGCGGGTAGGTGCCTTCCTGTTCAATCGGATTTTGCGTCGCGACGACCAGAAACGGATCGGGCAGCACCCGGGATTGCCCGCCCACGGTGACCTTGTGTTCCTGCATGGCTTCGAGCAGGGCGGCCTGGGTTTTCGGCGGGGTGCGGTTGATTTCGTCCGCCAGAATGAGGTTCGTAAAAACCGGGCCGGGCTTGTATTCGTATTCCAGCCGCCGCTCCCGTTCCTGCAGGACTTCCGAGCCGATGATGTCGGCAGGCATCAGGTCGGGGGTGAACTGGATGCGCCGGAAGCTCAGGTGCAAAATATCGGCCAGCGTGCGGACGATGAGCGTCTTGGCCAGGCCGGGCACACCGACCAACAGGCAATGGCCCCGCGCAAAAAGGCTCACCAGCAACAGCCGCACAATCTGTTCCTGGCCGACGATGACCTTGCCAAGCTCCCGGGTAATGCGATCGTAAAGTTCACTGACCTCCTTGGGCGAGATTTCATTCATGATATTTTCCCGATTTCCGGTTTGTTTTTTGACAGCGTCCGCTCTGAAATGTTCCGATAATCCATGCTCGTTTCGCACCGGTCAATCCCGGTCTCGATGACTGCAGGTCCGGCGGGTTGACACATTCGCAGGAACGATGCCAAAAACCTCCCTCTTTTCCCACTTTTGTGATTGAGGAATTCAGTTAACCTCGTTGCCATGCTGAAGCTGGAGCAACTCGCTGAATTGCTGGAGAAAAACCGCGCCGCGGCGACGGCACGCGTGAAGGAATTTTCCGTCGGCGGCAAACCTTTCGCCTTCAATTCACAGCCCGCCATCATGGGCGTCGTCAATCTTTCACCCGACTCGTGGTATCGTGAAAGTGTCTGTCTGACGGCGGAGGCAGCAATTCAACGAGGCAAAGTTTTGCACGAACAAGGCGCGGACATCGTGGACATCGGCGCGGAATCCACACTCGCCCATGCCGCGCGCGCGGATGGCGCGGCGCAAAACAGCAAACTGATTCCCGTCATCAAAGAGTTGCGACGGGCGGGCGTTTTGGTC
>Ga0116134_1000327_pt1 | contig 25034 bp, 22 predicted proteins | sample June2015DPH_19_5_FD_89737 | JGI IMG/M metagenome (GOLD analysis project Ga0116134, IMG submission 89737) | Peatland microbial communities from SPRUCE experiment site at the Marcell Experimental Forest, Minnesota, USA - June2015DPH_19_40 | ecosystem: Environmental > Terrestrial > Soil > Wetlands... | reverse complement strand
GGAGGTGAGCGGCTCCCCGGCCGAGCGGCCATGGCCGGGCAGATCGGGTGCCAACACGCCGAAGCCGTGATGGGCGAACGACCGCGCCAGCAATACCCAAGCCGAATGATCGAAGCCGGCGCCGTGCAGAAAGACGATCGTGGGCAGGGCCGGATCGAAATCGCGGCCGCCGGTGGCGACGAAGGTGTCCTTGCCGTCGACAATCAGCTGCATGGCTCAAGCCCGCTGCGAGGCGCGCAGCGCCTGGCCGAAATCATCCACAATGTCGCCGGCGGCCTCGAGCCCGACCGAGATACGCACCAGTTCCTCGCCGACCCCGGCCGCGGCGAGCGCGGCGGCGTCCATTTGCTGGTGGGTCGTGCTGGCCGGATGAATGACCAACGTCTTGGCGTCGCCGACGTTGGCGAGGTGGCTCGCGAGCCGCACCGCCTCGATGAATTTGCGGCCCGCGGCGCGGCCGCCCTTGATGCCGAAGCTGACAATCGAGCCGGCGCCCTTCGGCAACAGTTTTTGCGCCAGGAGATGATCCGGATGCGTGTCGAGCGACGGGTGCACCACCCATTCGACCGCCGGATGCTGAGACAAGAACGCGACCACGGCCTTGGTATTTTCCACGTGCCGTTCCATGCGCAATGGCAGCGTCTCGACGCCCTGCAGCAGATGAAAGGCATTGGTCGGCGAGAGGCATGCGCCAAAATCGCGTAAACCCTCGGCGCGCGCCCGGCTGATGAAGGCCGCCGGGCCGAACTCGTCGGCGAAGACGATGCCGTGGTAGCCGGCATAGGGTTCGGTCAGGGTCGGAAATTTGCCGGACGCCCGCCAATCGAAGCGGCCGCCGTCGACGATGACGCCGCCGATGGCGATGCCATGGCCGCCGATCCATTTGGTGATCGAGTGCATGACGATATCGGCGCCGAGCGTCAGCGGCCGGCTCAAATACGGCGTCGCGAAGGTGTTGTCGATCAGGAGTGGAATGCCGGCGGCAAGAGCGATGGCGGCGACCTGCGGAATATCGAGCACTTCCAGGCCCGGGTTGCCGATGGTCTCGCCGATCACGAGCTTCGTGTTGGCGCCGATGGCGGCGCGAATGCCGTCGAGGTCGCGCGGCTTGACGAACGTCGTGGTGATGCCGAAGCGCGGCAGCGTGTGGGTCAGGAGATTGATGGTGCCGCCATAGAGCGAAGCCGAGGCGACGATGTGGTCGCCGGCGCTCAAGAGCGTGGCGATGGCAAGATGCATCGCCGCCATGCCGCTCGCGGTGCACACCGCGCCGACCCCGTCCTCCAGCGCAGCCAGCCGCTCCTCCAGTACTGCGGTCGTCGGATTGGAGATGCGCGTGTAGATGTGGCCTGCGCGTTCCAGATTGAACAGTCCGGCGGCATGGTCGGCGTCATCGAAGACGTACGACGTTGTTTGATAGATCGGCACCGCGCGCGCCCGGGTGACGGGGTCGGGGTGCTGCCCGGCATGCAGGCTCAGCGTTTCGAATGCTGGAGGTTTGGGTGCGGGCATGTGCTTCTCGGACGCGTGAAACTTTGCGGGCTATTCATCCCCCATGGCGTCCGCAAAGGAAAGGGTCGCTGACGGGCGACATGGCGCATTGCGATTCGCACATATTTGTGCGATAAAGAGCAACGAACGGCCATGAATTCGAGAGGAAAATCAAGAAGATTGGTCGGCGGCGCGGCGTGCCGGTCTCTTTCGATGCCGGTCACGGGCAAGGCAGCCATGGGCGCCTGTACTACGGCGCCCGGTTCACGACGTTGAAGGATCGCAGAAAGGAGATCGGGCCTGGTCTTTTGAAGGCCATGCTCGATCAGCTCGGATTGACCAAACGGGACTTGGACAATGGGTGATTTGGAGAACGGGTGATGGCGTTCGGATACCGATACAAGTTGGAGCGACGATCGAACGGTTGGTGGCTGGTGCGCTTTCCGGGGATTCCGGAAGCGCTGACGGAAGGCGAGACCGAGGAGGAAGCCCGCCGCAATGCCATCGATTGTGTCATCGCGGCGCTCGAAGGCTACATGAAAGCCGGAAAGCCGCTGCCGAGACAGAGTGCCGGACATTCGGGACCAGAACGCGCCGTATTGCCGTCGCTCGTCACCGCGAAATTGGCGGTCTACGAGACCATGCGCGCGCAAGGATGGTCGAAGGTGAGATTGGCGAAGGAGCTGGGCATGCCCGAAAATTCGGTGCGTCGGCTGCTCGACCTGCGGCACAGCTCGCAAATGTGGGTGATCGACGAAGCGCTTGGAAAGATGAACTCCGAGCTGTCGATTGACTTGCCAAAGCCGCGCCCCCGCAAGAGCGCCGCATAAGATCGATAGCGGCGCGACTGGAGCCCCGTCGATTTGAACCCAGTAAAGCTCTTCAGCTTCCCCGATACGTCGAATAGGACCACGGCGTAACAACTAACGGGACGTGATAGCCACCTTCGGGCTCCGATACCGTGAAACGCACCGGCACGACCCCGAGGAACGGCGGGTCGGTCATCGGAACATTGCGGCGGGCGAAATAATCGCCGACGGCAAAGCGCAGTTCGTAGGTCGCGATCGGGATCGGCGCGCCGGCCATCAGCGGCTCCTCGGTGCGGCCGTCGGCGTTGGTCGTGGCGCGCTTGATGACTCGCGTGGTGCCGTTGGCCGCGATCTCGCAGAGTTCGACTGCGACGCCTTCGGCAGGGCGGCCGGCATGGGTGTCGAGTACGTGGGTCGATAGCCGGCCGTGCACCTTGAGCTTGTCGGGGGCGCTGACCTTCAGGTCGAGCCGCAGCGCCGCGATGCGGAAAATCTCGTTCAGCGCGGCGTCGTGCTCTGCCGCGGTGTCGTTCTCGAGCCGCCGCGCGAACTGGCGCAGGATCGAGTCCTTGCCGTGGCGGCGGACGCAGACGATGAAAGGGATGCCGAATTTGGCGTGATAGGCGTCGTTGAGGCGGTGGAAGGCGGCGAACTCTTCCTCGCTCAGGCGATCGAGGCCGGCACCGGCCTGCTCGGCGGTCGAGTCGGCGGTGAGCTTGCCCTCACGCGCCGCCTTGCCGGCGAGGTCCGGGTGGGCCTTGATCAGCGCCAGCCTGCGGCCGTCGTCGGCGCCGCGCACGGTGTCGGTCATGGCCTGATAGAGCGCCGCGCGGCTCGCGAAGGGGCGCTTGGCGAAGGTACCTTCGGCGACCCAAGGCGAGTGCTCCATCACCTCGCCGAGCTCGGCGAGGAAGGTCGCCTGGTCGGCGGTGTTGAGAGTATCGAGCGGGATCGTGGTCATCGGCGCAAAGACTCGGGCTCAAGCGATGGATTTGGCGGCGGCAGCGAGATCGCGATGCTCGCGGTGCCAATGCTGCGCAATATCGAGCCGCGAGGCGACCCAGACCCGGTCGTAGCCGGCGATATAGTCGAGGAAGCGCTCGAGCCCCGCCGCGCGGCCGGGGCGGCCGGCCAGGCGGCAATGCAGGCCGACGGACATCATCTTTGGCGCCGCCTCGCCTTCGCGATAAAGGACATCGAAGCTGTCCCGCAGATAGGTGAAAAAGTCCTCGCCGGTGCTGAAACCCTGCGGGTTGATGAAGCGCATGTCGTTGGCGTCGAGCGTGTACGGAATGATGAGGTGCGGCTCCTTTGGGCCAGCGACCCAATAGGGCAGGTCGTCGGCATAGGAATCCGAAGAGTACAGAAAGCCTCCGTCGGTGAGCACCAGCTTCAAGGTGTGGATCGAGCTGCGGCCGGTGTACCAGCCGAGCGGCCGCGTACCGGTCGCTTCGGTATGGAGACGGATCGCTTCCCGCATATGGGCGGCCTCCTCGGCCTCCGTAAAATCCTTGTAGTCGATCCATTTGAGGCCGTGGCAGGCGATGTCCCAGTTCGCCTCACGCATGGCCGCCACGATTTCCGGATTGCGCGCGAGCGCAGTCGCCACCCCGAACACCGTCGCCGGCAGCTTCCGCGCGGCGAACAGTCGCCACACCCGCCAGAAGCCGGCGCGCGAGCCGTATTCGAACATCGACTCGACGTTCATGTGGCGTTGGCCCGGCCATGGCGCGGCGCGGAGCACGTCGGACAGGAAGGCCTCGGAGGCACTGTCGCCGTGCAGGATCGAATTCTCGCCGCCTTCCTCGAAATTGACCACGAACTGCACGGCGACGCGCGCCTGGCCGGGCCAGCGCGGGTCGGGCGGCGTGCGGCCGTAGCCGGCGAGGTCGCGCGGGTAATCGGAGAAGGACGGAGGGGACATTGCGATTCCGCTGCAGCCTTGGAGGCCCGGCACTTCTCACCATGGCAGAGGCCCGGCGGGCTCTTCAAGTCTCGAATGCGCCGTTGCGTGCACTGCACGCAATTGACCAAGCCGGGCGATATCTTCCATTAAGGCGCGGCAATCGAGGGACTTTGCCCGTGAAGGCGGACAATCTGGTTTTCGGCGACGCAATCTCGCAACGGCTGATCGAACTCGCCGCGCTCAGCGACGAAACCGGCCGGCTGACCCGGCTCTATCTCAGCCCCGCCCATCGTCGCGCCACCGACCTCGTCGCCTACTGGATGCGCGATGCCGGCATGAAGGTGCGCGTCGACCCGCTGGCCAATGTGGTCGGCCGCTTTGAAGCGCGCGATGGCGGCGACCGCACGCTTCTCCTCGGCTCACACATCGATACCGTGCGCAACGCCGGCCGGTTCGACGGCCCGCTCGGTGTCGTCACCGCGATCGAGGTGGTGAAGGCCGCGTTCAAGGCCGGCAAGCGCTTTCCGTTCGCGATCGAGGTCATTGCGTTCGGCGACGAGGAGGGTGTGCGGTTCGCCTCGACGCTCGGCGGCTCGCGCGCGCTCGCCGGCACGTTCGATGCTAAGGCGCTCGACGACGTCGGCGAAGACGGCGTGCCGCGCCGCGAGGCGCTGGCGGCGTTCAGCTGCGATCCGTCCCGTTTCGCCGAAGCGGCGCGGTCGCCGGACCGCACCGTCGGCTACGTCGAAGTTCATATCGAACAGGGGCCGGTGCTGGAAAAAGAAGGCCTGCCGCTCGGCGTCGTTACTGCGATCGACGGCGTCACCCGTGCGGCCGTCGAGGTCGACGGCGTCGCCGGCCATGCCGGCACGGTACCGATGTCGATGCGTCACGATGCGCTCGCCGCCGCCGCGGAAATGCTGCTCGCGGTAGAGCAGCAGGCGCGCGCGAGTTCGAACTTGGTGGCGACGGTCGGCAAGCTCGACGTGCCCGGCTCGGCGGCCAATACCATTTCCGGCCGCGTGCGCTTTACCCTGGACATCCGCAGCCCGTCCGATCCGGAGCGGATCAAAGCCGTCACCGATATCAAGAACGCGATCGCCGCGATCGCCGCGCGCCGCGACGTGATGCAGCGCTGGTCCCACGGCCACGAGGCCTCGGCCGCGGTGTGCGACCCCGCGCTGTCGGATCAACTCGCCGCCGCGGCCGAGGCTTGCGGCGCGACGCCGCGCCGGATGCCGTCGGGCGCCGGCCACGACGCCATGGCGTTCGACCGTATTATTCCGTTCGCGATGTTGTTCGTGCGTTGCCGCGGCGGGGTGAGCCACAACCCGGCCGAATTCGCTTCGGCGGCCGACATCGACATCGCCGCGCGCGTTCTTTCGACTTTCATCGACAGGATCGGATCATGACCACAATTCGCATCACCGCCGGCCCCTACCAATTCGGAGCGCGGCTGGAACAACAGGCGGCGCCGAAGACCTGCGCCAAATTCCTGACCCTCTTGCCCTACCGGCAGCAGATCATTCACGTGCGCTGGAGCGGCGAAGGCTGCTGGATACCGCTCGGCGATTTCGATTTCGGTCTGGGTTACGAGAACCACACCAGCCACCCGGCGCCGGGCGACATGATCCTCTATCCCGGCGGCATCAGCGAGACCGAGTTTCTGCTCGCGTACGGCGGCGTTTGCTTTTCCAGCAAGGTCGGCCAGCTCGCCGGCAATCATTTTCTGACCATTACGGAAGGTCGCGAAAACCTCGCGGCGCTGGGAAAGCTGTGTCTGTGGAAAGGGGCACAGGATATTTTGTTTGAGCTGAAATAATCGTTGGGACTCGGTGCCTTGAAACAATCCCGAGGCAATCGATAGTGACGCAGTATGGACTTGGGTTGGCCTCAGAATGGGAGGCAACTAAATGAGCGGGCAAAACTACTGGACTTCAGACCGAACGGCCAAGGTCGGACGACTCATCAAGTCCCTATATGATGTTGTGAGGGAGTTAGAAAAAGAGTTCGTCGATGAAAAACGCAAATTCACTCTCGATGGTCATCTCGTTGGCAGCATTGGCGAGGTCGTCGCCGCTTACTCGTTTGGTCTAGCGTTGCTTCCCGCAAGTGAGAAAACTCATGACGCCAGGAAAGATGGGAAGATGATCCAAATTAAATTGACAGGCGGCAATGATAGCGTCGCACTATCAAGCAAACCGGAGCACTTAATCGTGCTGCAGTTACGGAATCTAAAGTTCTGTCTTGTTTATAATGGCCCTGGTGCCGAACCATGGGCTAAGTCCGGTGGCGATGCGGCAAATCGAGGTCAACATCCAATACGCCTCACAACGCTCAGAAAGCTTCAGAATCAAGTATCCGACTCCGACAAAATCCTGCTCGTACGGGCTTTACCCGATTTCTCCGTTCAGGACTCTGCCTAATCAAACTGTACCACCATCGGGCAATCGGATTTCTGGAGTTATGATCGTTTTCGCGCTATCCTGACGCGATCCGTTCTCGAGACCTGGGTGCCGGCGCATGAACTATCAGGACGTCATCACGATCGAGGAGGGCAAGCGCGGCGGGCGGCCGTGCATACGCGGCTTGCGGATCGCCGTCGGCGACGTCCTCGGATGGCTCGCCGCAGGCCTATCGCACGAACAGATTCTTGCCGACTATCCTGAACTGACCGAGAGCGATATCCGCGCCTGCTTGGCCTATGCCGCGGACCGGGAACGGCGGCTTGTGACCGCCGCTAAATGAAGCTTCTGTTCGATAAAAATCTGAGCTTCAAGCTTTGTGCGCGAGGCGACGGATGACCCAGAGGGCGAGACGGTTTGTCGGCAAGGCGCTTCTCATCGCCGCCGCGTTTTTGTTCTTCCTGGTCTCAGCCGGCGCGGCGGAGATCAAGGTGATGGGTTCGGCCGGGTTCAAGGTCGCCTATCTCGAGCTCGCTGCCGAGTTCGAACGGACGACCGGCCATAAGGTCGTCAACGCCTGGGGACCGTCGATGGGCAATACACCGCAGGCGGTGCCGAACCGCATCGCCCGCGGCGAGCCGGTCGATGTCGTCATCGTGGTCGGCGACGCGCTCGACAAGCTGATCAAGGACGGCAAGGTTGTCGCGTCGAGCCGCACCGATCTGGCCCGCTCGTTGATCGGCGCGGCCGTGCGCGCGGGAGCGCCGCGGGCCGACATCGGCAGCGTCGCGGCGCTCAAGACGGCGCTCGCGGACGCCAAGTCGATCGCCTATTCCGACAGCGCGAGCGGGGTCTATATCGAGACGGTGCTCTACAAAAAGCTCGACGTCTCCGACGCGATCCGGGCCAAAAGCAAGATGATCCCGGCGGAGCCGGTCGGAGAGGTCGTCGCCCGCGGCGATGCCGAGCTTGGCTTTCAGCAGGTGAGCGAGCTGTTGCCGATCAAGGGTATCGACGTTCTGGGACCGATCCCGGCCGACATCCAGAAGGTGACCGTATTTTCGGCCGGCATTGCCACCGGCGCGCAGGAGCCGGAAGCGGCCGCCGCGTTGATCAAATTTCTATCGGCGCCTGCGGCGGCACCGGTCATCAGAAAGAGCGGCATGGAGCCGGTTGGCTTCGGCGCGAAAGATTGATCATTTTTTAGTGGACCGGCGTGACGGATGCGGCGGCCTCTATGGCTTCCGCCTCCGTTGTCCGGCGCCAGGCGAGCAACGTCGCAACCAGTCCACACGCGGCGGCGAACATCAGCCAGAGCCCAGGTACCGCGCGGTTGCCCGTCGCGTGGATCAGATACGTGCTGACGGCCGGCGTGAAGCCGCCGAACAGGGCGGTCGCCAAGCTGTAGGCGATCGAAAAGCCGGCGGTGCGCACATTGAGCGGCACGATCTCTGTCAATGCCACGATCATGGCGCCGTTGTAGCTGCCGTAGATGAATGAGAGCCACAGCTCGACCGCGAGCAGCCGCTCGAACGAGGGCGCGGCGACGAGCCACGCCAGCGTCGGATAGGCGGTGACGAGCATCAGGATGGTGAAGGCGACCAGCGCCGGCCGTCGCCCAATCCGATCGGAGACCGCGCCCATGACCGGTAGCCAGAACAGATTGGAGACGCCGACGCACAGGGTCACGATCAAGGCGTCGATATTGCCGAGTTTGAGCACCTCGCGGCCGAAGGTCGGCGTGTAGGCGGTGATGAAGTAGAACGACACCGTGGTCATCGTCACCATGAGCGCGCCGATGATGACGATGCGCCAGTTCTGCGCCAGTTGCAGCAGGATGTCGCGCGGCTTGGGATGGTTCGCCGCGGCCTTGCGCTCTTCGAATTCCGCGGTCTCCTCGAGCGAGCTGCGCAGCACGAAGAGAAGCGGAATGATCAGGCAGCCGATCAGAAACGGAATGCGCCAGCCCCAGGTGAACATCGCGTCGGGCGGGACGATCATGCTCAGCAGGACGCCGAGCAGCGCGACGAAGATGACGGCGATCTGTTGGCTACCGGATTGCCAGCTGACGTAAAAACCCTTGTGGCCCGGCGTGGCGATCTCCGCGAGATAGACCGAAACGCCCCCGAGCTCGACCCCGGCGGAAAAGCCTTGGATCAGCCGGCCGATGACGACGATCACCGGCGCCAGCACGCCGATGGTCGCATAGCCCGGAACAAGCGCAATCGATACCGTTCCGACCGCCATCAAGGCGAGCGTCAGCATCAACCCGGCGCGGCGGCCGTAATGGTCGATATAGGTGCCGAGGAAGACGGCGCCGAGCGGGCGCATCAGAAAGCCGGCGCCGAACGTCATGAAAGCCAGCATTAATTGTGCGAAATCGCTTCCCGTCGGGAAGAAGGCCTTGCCGATCGCGCTGGCGTAATAACCGAAGACGAAAAAATCGTACATCTCCAGGAAATTTCCGCTGGAGACGCGTACGACCGACCGGATCTGGTGTTTGCGTTCGCTGCTTGGTTCGCGGCTCGTGGGCTGTGCCATCTCGTCTGCTCACCTCGGCCTCACCGCTCATGGCTGCGCGGGGTCCGAGGCAGCCTACCATCAATTCAGCGCGTTGCAGCACGTCAGAAGTTGGCGCATCTAGATGAATCAGGGATCACCGCAGCGATCCGACATTGCCGGCGCCTTTGATTTCACCGTCAGACGATTGTCCGCGGCGATGCGCATGCGCGGCTCACGTCCGGCATTCAAGGTGCGTAATGGGTGAAGACAAAGTCGCGAGCTTTGGCGGGCTCATGGCAAGGGAAGCAGGTTTTGTGCAACGCTTCGTCGCCTGGTTTTCCGTCCTTAAAATCAGCGAATCCCCATCCGCCTGTCGCGGCGTATTTTTTCGAGTCCTTGACCATGAACTGAACATTGACGCGGGAGCCGACGACGAAGGATTCAGCGCCGGGGAATGCACCGACCAGCACCTCGTCGTTGTCTTTCGACGGGACACGAGTCCAATGCAGCGCGGCGACGATCGCGCCGTCAGGGAACGGGACCGTCCCTTCCTTAAAAGCCTTGATCGCAATCTCGTTGCCGAGTTGGGCGCGCAACTGGTCGACCTGGTCCGTCTTTAGCTGGTCCACGGCGATCATTTTCCAATCGCGGTACCCCGCGGGAATCCTGACGCCGTAGATCGGCGACGCGTCGTCTTCGGCATGCCCAGGCGCGAACGGCAGAGCCGCAAGAATGGTCAGCGCGATCGCGATGGCGAGCACCAGTATCGTGATCCATTTCATGATACGTTCTTCCCATGAGAGCGGAAATGGACTCCCCTCCAGTCGTTTGACGGCAACGACCTAGCATCGTTCAAACTTCGGCGACGTCGACGATCGCTTCGGCAAAGGCGCGCGGCGCCTCTTGCGGCAGATTGTGCCCGATGCCGCCCTTGATGAGCCGGTGCGCATATTTGCCGGTGAATTTCTTGGCATAGGCGCCGGGCTCGGGGTGCGGCGCACCGTTGGCGTCGCCTTCGAGGGTAATCGTGGGCACGGCGATGTCCGGACTTGCGGCAAGCCGCTTTTCCAGATCGTCGTATTTCGACTCGCCTTGCGCCAGGCCGAGCCGCCAGCGATAGTTATCGATCACGATGGCGACGTGGTCCGGATTGTCGAAAGACGCCGCGGTACGATCGAACGTGGCATCGTCGAAGTCCCATTTCGGCGAAGCGAGCTGCCAGATGAGCTTCGAAAAATCATGCCGGTATTTGTCGTAGCCGGCCCGGCCGCGTTCGGTGGCGAAATAATATTGGTACCACCATTGCAGTTCGGCCTTCGGCGGCAACGGCGCCTTGCCGGCTTCCTGGCTGCCGATCAGATAACCGCTCACGGAGACGAGGGCCTTGCAGCGCTCCGGCCATAGCGCAGCGACGATATCCGCCGTCCGCGCTCCCCAATCAAAGCCGCCGATGGTGGCCTTCTCGATCTTGAGGGCGTCCATCAAAGCGATGGCGTCGACGGCGACCACCGCTTGCTGGCCGTTCCGGGGCGTGTCGGCGGAAAGGAAGCGCGTCGTGCCGTAACCGCGCAGGTACGGAACGATCACGCGATAGCCTGCGCCTGCGAGTATGGGCGCGACATCGACAAAGCTGTAAATGTCGTAGGGCCAGCCATGCAGAAGGATAACCGCCGGGCCGTCGGCGGGGCCGGCTTCGGCGTAGCCGACGTTGAGCAGGCCGGCGTCGATCTGCTTCAGCGGACCGAAGGACGTGTGCGCGCCCGCCCTGACCGCAGGCAGCTTCGTCTTGCCGGGCTGCGAGCTCGCCTGATCGATCATGCCAAGTTGAATGGCGGCAAAGGTCGAAGCCGCGGTTGCCGCGGTGCCGAAAAAGCGCCGACGACGATGGTCGATTGTTTCGCGCATCACTATCCTCCCATTGACGGGTCCGAGTGTCTGGTCGCCCCGCTTGCCTGTGGGGACGGCGCGCATGAACGAAGCGCGCCGCCTTTTGGTTCACGTGGCTTGTATTCAAGTGGCGTGTATTCAAGTGGCTTGGCGCAGCGATCGGAACGAAGCGCGCATTTCGGCGGAAAACACGACCGGTTGCTCCCACGCTGCGAAATGGCCGCCTTTGTCGAGCTTGTTGTAATAGATGAGTTTGGGAAATGCCCGCTCCGCCCAACTGCGCGGCGTTTGATAGATCTCGTCCGGAAAGGCGCTCACGGCAACCGGGATGGCCACGTTCCTGACGTCGAAAAAGCCACCCTTGTATTCCCAATAGAGACGCGCCGACGAGATCGCCGTGTTGGTCAACCAGTAGAGCGTGATGTTGTCGAGAATGTCATCGCGCGTGAGGCCTTCGGTCTTGCCGTCGAATACGCGGGCGATGAGCTCGTAGCTGCGCGCGTCGTGATCGAGGATCCACGCCGCGAGGCCGACGGGCGAATCCGCGATGCCGTAGAGCGTCTGCGGGCGGTTCGCCATCTCGCCGGCATAGCCGACGCCGTGCTTGTAGAAAAAGTCGAGCTGGTCCCACGCATGCCGCTCGTCGGGTGAGAGATTGGATGGCGGCGGGTCGCCGTATTTGAGCGCCTTGGCGATATCGGCTGGAACAGTGGCCGCCATGTTGCTGTGAATGCCGAGCAATTCCGGCGGTGCCTGCAGCGCCATAAGCTCCGTGATGGCGTCCCCCCAATCGCCGCCCTGGGCCACGAATTTCGTGTAGCCAAGGCGCCTCATCAGCACGGTCCACGCACGTGCGATGCGGTCGGGGTCCCAGCCGGTCTTGATCGGCTTGCCGGAAAATCCGTAGCCCGGTATCGACGGAATGACCAGATCGAACGCGTCCGCTGCGCTCGCGTCATGCGCCGTGGGGTTGGTCAGCGGATCGATAATTTTCAGCTGCTCGATGATCGAGCCGGGCCAGCCGTGCGTGACGATCATCGGCAGCGCATTTTCATGCTTGGAGCGAACGTGGATGAAATGGATGTCCAGCCCGTCGATCTCGGTGATGAACTGCGGCAAGGCGTTCAGTCGCGCCTCGCATCTGCGCCAGTCGTAATCCGTCCCCCAGTAGCGCGCGAGCTCGCGTGTCGTCGCGAACTGCACGCCCTGGGTCTCATCTGAGACGGTCTCGCGCTCAGGCCACCGTGTCATTTTAATACGCCGCCGGAGGTCGGCGAGTTGCTCTTCGGGAAAGTTGACGTGGAACGGGCGGATGGCGTTGTCCGTTGCCGCTGCCGCGAACCGCGCGGGCAGCACGCTGGAGGCACCCGCCACAGCGAGTGTCATGGCGGCAGTGCCGAAAAAACGGCGGCGATCCTGGTCGATGGCTTCTGAGATCTTGAGCTCGTCCATGGCGGTCTCTCCTTGATCTGAAGTTGATGGATTTGGTCGAAAAATGCTGGCTAAAAGCCAGGCGGGTATGATCAGTTAGCTTTTCAGGAATTCCACGACCATTTGCGCGGAAGCCCATGAAGCCTCGCGTGGTCGTTGTTTCTTATTGTTTTATTTGAGTATTTCGGTGAAAAGTTCTTGTAGAGCGCCGCGGAACATTTGCGCCGGTTCTTGCCTGAACGGGCATCGACCTATGTTGTTCCGTGCGCTCACAATTAGTTTACAGGAGCGTCGGGGTTCTCGTTCTGCGCTTTCCGCAGTCCGGAAGCCATCCAAAGCTACCCGGCAGTGGTGCAATCTGTGTGACTGCCGACTGGCGCGACGCCGGATAATGACTCCCAGGCGCTTCTTGGGCGTTTCTTGGGGGGATGTTGCTAGAAGGCGGGCGAGCCGTTAGGACAACACGTTGCTAGCGCGTGATATTTCCGACTAGGCCGCGTCAGCATGGCGATGGGGCGTGCCGGCATGAGCGGAACGGGAAACCTGTGGATCGGCATTGATACCGGCGCGGAGTTGAAGAAATGACGCCCTTCCCCGCATGGAAATCAGCCCGACTGACGGTATTGTTCGCCGTTGCCGGCCTGTGGCATAGTCCCGCCAGCAGAGTTTTTGAAGCCAGCTCCGTTCCGTGAAGGTGCTCGTCGCCGACGATCATGCGATCTTCCGCCAAGGTCTCCGTGTCGTTCTCGACGGCCTGGAGCCTGCGACGGAAGTTCTTGAGGCGGAAAATTTCGGGCAGGCGCTGGTCATTGCGCGCACGACGTCCGATTTGGCTCTCGTCGTTGTCGACTTGCGAATGCCTGAGATGGACGGCTTCGAGGGAGTGCGGGCGCTTCGCCGGGTCCTGCCGCGCGTCCCGCTCATGGTGCTGTCGGCATCGGAAGATGCTGACGACGTGTTCCGCTCGCTCGAGTGCGGCGCGTCGGGCTATCTGCCGAAGTCGGCCCCCGGCGCCGTGATGCTGGAAGCGCTCCGGCTCGTTCTGGTGGGCGGCATTTATGTGCCGCGACAGTTAGCGGCGACCGGCAAGCCTCTGTACCAGCCGGGCCCGGCGGCCGAGCGGGACGGGGCACTGACGCCGCGGCAACAGGCCGTGCTCGGACTGATCGCCGCCGGTCACTCGAACAAAGAAATCGCGCATCGGATCGGCACCACTGAGGGCACGGTCAAGGCGCACATCACCGCGATCATGCGCGCGCTCGGCGCCCGTAACAGGATACAATTGTTGCTGGCGGCCGAACGTCTTGGAATCAGGTCTCGCTCGAGCGGGTGAGTTCGAATTTCAAAACCGCATGCAGCACCGCCGGCCAGACCGGTTTGTGCAACACACGGCGGCCGGCATCGTTCATCTTCTCCAGGTCGCGCAGATCGCAGTCTCCGGTCAGAATGAGCGACGGCAGCCGTCCGCCGAGCTGCGCCTCGAGTCTGCTGAGAACGGCAAAACCGTCCCCCGCCGGGCCGAGATCTCGGTCTGCAATCACCACGTCCGGCCGTCGTCCGGCAAGCTCGCGCAGGAGATCATCGTCGTGGATCGCGGTGATCGGCGTTGCGCCCCATCCGCGCAATAAAAGCGCCATGGCCTCGGCGACGGCTTCGTCATCCTCTATTACGGCGATCACCTTGCGCGCAAAGACCGCGTCGGGGGCGACGGCGACTGGCACGGGATTGAGCGCGACCGGGGGCGCAGCCTCGATAGTCATTTCCACCGCAAACACCGAACCGCGTCCCGGCCAGGAGCGAAGCGCGACGTGATGGCCGAGCAGCTTGATGAGGCGGTCGACGATGGCAAGACCCAGTCCAAGTCCTCCGCGCGAACGGCCGCGTTCTCCGTCCTGAACATATTCCCAGAAAATCTGCCGCTGCCGTTCTGCCGGAATGCCGCGGCCGGTATCCCACACTTCGATGCGGACACGTTCGCCACGGCGGCGGCAGCCGATCAGGATACGGCCCCGATCCGTGTACTTGATGGCGTTGGAGACGAGGTTGCGCAAAATCCGCCCGAGCAGCTGCGGATCGCTGCGGGTCGAAAGGCGCGTCGGCACGATGGTAAAGTCCAATCCTTTCTGCGCGGCCTCGACGGCAAATCCGTCCGCAAGCACGTCGAACAAATCGCCGATGCCGACGGTGGTCACGTGCGGCCGCAAGGCGCCGGCGTCTAGCTTGCTGAACTCCAGCAACGCGTCGAGCAGTTCCATGCCGGCGGCGAGCGAACGTTCGATCGCCAGGAGCTTACGCGTGCCCTGCCCGTTCGTTATTTCGGTCTTCAGGCCGCCGAGCAGCAGCGCCATCGCCTGCAATGGCTGCCTGATGTCGTGGCTTGCGCTAATCAGAAATTTGGTCGTTGCCGCGTTCGCGAGCTCGGCGCGATCGCGCGCGGCACGCAGGTCGGCGGTTCGTTCTGCCACCATCATCTCGAGACGTTCCGCAGCGCGGACCCGGTCGGTGATGTCGGTGTGCGTACCGGCGAATCGGATGGCGCGCCCGGCGGCGTCACGAACGACGATGCCGCGCGTCAGGATCGAGCGCCAGGAGCCGTCCTTGTGCCGCAGCCGACATTCGACGCGATAGTCGGGCGAACTGCCCGCGCGGTAGCGGGCGATGGTCTGCTCGACCACCGCGCGATCGTCCGGATGAAGCCGTTCGACGAAGGTGTCGACGTGGCCCCGCAGTTCGCCGGGCAGATAACCGATCAGCTCGAGCCACCGGGGAGAATAATAGACCTCGTCGGTTTCGAGATCCCAATCCCAGATTCCGTCGTTGGTGCTTTGCGCGATCAGACGCAGCAGGCTGACGCTGGCACTGTCTTCGCGATCCCAAGGTGCGGCGGTCACGTCGGCGCTTTCATCCATGTCCCCGAGCATACAGCCGCGGCCGCGCGGCGGCGAGGCCGAGGCTGCGTGGACGGGTAACGGGCATGCGATTTAGTTCATGCCGAGGCAGGGCGAAAACGAGGCCGCGCGCCAGAGCTGGTTTCGCCGGCTGATCAGGAGATGGCCATAGGTCTGCGCGAAGCTCTGCCACGCCGGGTCGGCCAGGAGTTTGGCGTGGCGCGCTTCGCGGTCGGCGGCATCGGTGAACATCCAGAGATGGCTCACTTCGTCCATGCCGCCGACTTCGGCCTGCAGGAAAGCGATCATGCGTCCGAGATTGCCTTTGATCACGGCCGCGCCTTCCTGTTCGTAGGCGGCCACGAGCGCGGGAGCCTTGCCCGGATGCAGCACGTAAGTGATCTGCTCGATCAGCATTTCTTTACGCGGTCGCCTTGGCGAGTTCCGGCGTGCGGTGCTTGTTGATCTTCATCCACACGTGTTCGCCGGACGTGGTCCGCCCGTAGCGCGGCGGCTGCGCGGTGCTGCGGCAGGTCGGCAGACACTCGATGACCGCGTCGTAGTTCGGCTGGTGAAAGAACGCCATCGAGATGCGACGGCTGCCGAGCGCCTTGTCGCGCGGCGGGTTGCCGACCCGGTGGAGCGTCGACACCCAGCGGTCGTTCGTCCACTCGGCCATCAGGTCGCCGAGGTTGATGATGAAAGTGCCGGGGAGCGTCGGCACGTCGATCCAGGCGCCGCTCTTGTCCAAGACCTGCAGTCCGCCCGGCGCATTGTCGGGCTTGAGGATCGTGAGGCTACCGTAATCGGTGTGCTCGCCGGCGCGCAACTGGCCCGGCAGCGGCGGTTTCGGCTGCTCAGGATAGTGGATGACGCTGAAATTCGTGATGTGGCGGTCGATCTTATCGTCGAAGAAGTGCCTGTCCATGCCGAGGCCGATGGCGAAGATCCGCATCAAGAGCGTCGCCACCCGGTCCATTTCCCGGTAATAGGTCTCCCAAGTCGGCCGGAAGTTCGTCGGCAAGTCGGGCCAGAAGTTGGGTGCGAAGAAGTTTCCCGGCGCCGCCGCGCGATGGTAGGCGTCATCGGGAGCGTCGACCGGCCCAATCGAAAACGATTCCTTCAAGTCTGGTGGCGTTTCCTGATCGAGCGAATAGGCCAGGGCTTCGCTGCCGGGAGAGATGTATCCGCGGTAGCGATCCGCCGGCATGCGCAGCCGAAGTTTCTCTTCCAGCGGCTGATCGAAATAGGCTCGCGACGTGGCGCGCATGTCGTCGATCAGATTATCCGGCACGCCGTGCCCGGCGATGATCAGAAAGCCGAGGCTGGCGCAAGCATTGTCGACCGCGCGCGCCACCTCCTCTTGGTCCTTCGCCGAGCCGCTCGTGAACGGAGCGATGTCGATGACGGGAATGCTGTTCATTCTTCGGAGCTCCGGTTCGCGATTAGGGGTTTGAGGTCTGCTTGCCGATGTACTTTACCGCGGCATCGAACACGTCATGGGTCCAGGCGCCGGTCGGCGGCTTCGAGATCACCGGGTCAGATCCGCCGGTCATCAGCACCTTCACGGTGCGCTCATAGTCGGCAGGATCGAGATATCCGGTGCCATGCGGCGTCGAGCCGACGAGCTTGGCGATTTCCCGCATCATGTGGACCTGATAGGGCCGCGTGAGATTGCCGCCGGTGTCATGCGCCATGACGATGTCGACGGCCTCGTCCTGATGTTTCACGGCGTAATCCCAGCCCTTGATCGAGCCCGCGACGAACCGCGCGAGTCGATCGAAGCCGGCCGGGTCCGCGATGGTGGATTGCAGCGCGTAGAGTCCGTCCTCCAGCGTTCCGACACCGTTGTCCTGATAAGAGAACCAGACGACGTCCTTGTCCTTCAGGCCCGCTTTCGGAATCTGATAGGTTTCGTTGTAGGACATGCCGGCGATGCAGGCGGCCTGGCGCTGGAGCAGCGGATCGATGCTGTAGCCTTGCTTCAGGACGGAGATGTCGCGATTGGGGCCACTGATCGAATAGCCGAGGCGCTGCATCCAGGCCAGAAACGGATATTCGTTGCCCTGGAACCAGGCGCCGATGATCTTGCCCTTGAAGTCGGCCGGCGTTTTCACCGTGTCGCTTCGACAGACCATCATGAGGCCGGCGCGCTGGAAGATCTGCGCGATATTGACGGCCGGTACGCCGCGCTCGCGTACGGCAAGAGCCGAAGGCATCCAGTCGACCATGACGTCCGCGCCATGGGCGGCCAATATCTGCGGCGGACTGTTGTCGGGTCCGCCCGGCAGGATGTCCACGTCGAGTCCGGCGTCCTTGTAGAAGCCTTTGTCGAGCGCGACATAGTAGCCCGCAAACTGGGTCTGCACGAGCCACTTGAGCTGTATCGTGATCTTGTCGGCGGCGTTTGCGCTCGCCGGAACGAGAGCGAGCGCGGCCAGCGCCGCGCCGATCATCCATTTGCGCATGTTCGTCTCCTTGACGATCTGATCTCCGGCGTAAAAATCATACAAACGACAGGGCGAAAGCCGTAGTTTTCTTTGGTCCTATGACTCAGGTCATACGACACGCGCTTTAGCTGCGGGGGCCGGCCGGTCTGTGATGACGACGTGCCTAAGGTTGTGTTTCGATTGTTGCGCGTTTCAAACCGGGGAGAGGGGCCTGGCGGCTCTTTTCCTCAATTGAAAACCTCCCTATAGGGTGGGTTGGGCGCCCACTCGACTGAAGTCGCGCGGGCGCCGCGCCGCAGATCAAATGGGCCGACGACGAGCCCGTCAGTATGGCGCGTTCGATTCGGATCCGTCTTGGGTTGCCTCGGGCGGAGTGGAGTATTGACGCATGAACTCGAGCGCACACCTTCGCATCGGCATCGACACCGGCGGTACCTTCACCGACATCGTCTGCGTCGATGACAAGTCCGGCGCCATGCGGGTGACCAAGGTGTCGTCGACGCCGGCCAATCCGGCGGTGGCGCTGGTGCGCGGCGTGCGGGCCATTCTCGGCGAGTGCGGCGCCGGCGTCGACGATCTCGCCGTATTGGCGCATGGCACGACCGTCGCGACCAATGCGCTGCTGCAGGGGGAAATCGCCGGGCTCGGGCTGATCGTCACCGAAGGTTTTCGTCATATTCTGGAAATCGCCCGGCAGGCGGTGCCGGAGGGTTACGGCAATTCGTATTTCTGGGTGAAGCCGGAGCGCATCGTGCCGCTGCACGATGTGCGGGAGGCCGGCGGCCGGCTCGATTTCCACGGCAACGAGTTGCGGCCGCTCGACGATGCGAGCGTGCGCGCGGCGGCACGGTTTTTTCGCGAGCAGGGCATTGCTGCGATCGGCGTATGTTTGATTCACTCCTACGCCAATCCGGCGCATGAGCGGCGCGTGGCGGAAATCGTACGCGAGGAATATCCGGACTGCACACTATCGCTGTCGTGCGACGTGCTGCCGGAATACCGCGAATACGAGCGGGCGGTGACCACGCTGGTCGACGCGTTCATCAAGCCGCACATGAGCCGCTATCTCGACCACATCCGCGACGAGCTTGGGCCGGAACTGAACAAAAAGCCGTTCCTGGTGATGCAATCGTCGGGCGGCGTCGCTAGCCCCGATCAGGTCATGCGCAAGCCGATCACCACGGCCCTCTCCGGGCCGGCCGCCGGCGCGCTCGGCTCGGCGGTGATTGCCGAGATCGCCGGCTTTCCCGACCTTGTCACACTCGACGGCGGCGGGACATCGACTGATCTTTGTTTGATCGAGGCCGCCACGCCGAAGATCACCAATGGCGGCCGGGTCGGCCCGTTCCCGGTCCGCATTCCGATGCTGGACGTTCGCACCATCGGCACTGGCGGCGGCTCGATCGCCTGGATCTCGCGCGAAGGCAAGCTCAAGGTCGGACCGAAAAGCGCCGGCGCGGTGCCGGGCCCGATGTGCTACCCGAACGGCGGCAACGAACCCACTTTGACCGACGCCAATCTCGTGCTCGGCCGCATCCCGCCGGCGCTGATCGGGGGGGGCATTCCGCTCAATATCGAGCGTGCGCGCGAGGGCCTCACGGCGCTGGCGGCGCGGCTGCCCGCCAAGCTCAGCGCCGAACAACTCGCTGCGGGCATCGTCGAGATCGCCAACTGGGACGACGCCAATGCCATTCGGCAACTGACCGTGCAGCGTGGGATCGATCCCGCCGGCTTTGCGCTTTTGGCCTTCGGCGGCTCCGGACCGGCACAATCGCCCGCGGTAATGCAGCTCATGGGCATGAAGACCTGCATCGTGCCGCCGAACCCCGGCAATCTCTCGGCCTTCGGTCTCCTCGCCGTCGATTGGCGCACCGATCACATCGTCACCAAGGTGATGCCGGAGGAAAGCGCCGATCTGCCGGTTATCGCCGCGATCTACGCGTCGCTCGAACAGGAGGCGACGGAGTCTCTCGAGAAGGACGGTATCGCGCGGTCGCGGATCGCGTTGATGCGCGAGGCCGACGTCCGCTACGCCGGACAATCGATGGAGGTGCGCGTGCCGGCGCCGGCCGGTGCGATCGACGCGCAGTTCATCGCCGGTGTGGTCCAAGCGTTCAACGCGGCGCACTTGAAAACCTTCGGCTACAATTATGCGGGCAAGCAGAAGGTCGAGCTGGTGAATTTCTGCGTTTCGGCTTTTGGCAAGATCGATCGCCCGAGCCTGCCGAAGCTCGAAGTGTCCGGCGCGCCGCAACAAACAAGCCGTCAGGTCTATTTCGACGGTGGCTATCGCGACACGCCGATCCTGAAGCGAGCGTCGCTCCCGGCCGGATTTACTTTCGAGGGCCCAGCGATCGTCGAGGAGTTTGGCTCGACTACGGTCATCCTGCCGCGGCAGTATCTCACCGTCGATCCGCATGGCATCTTGATCGTCCGCGCCGCTGGCAAGACTGCGGAGGCCAGGCCATGATGAACATCCACGCCAAGGAATGGCCGTGGCCGACCGCGCCGGAACTGCCGGCGCGCGAAGTCGATCCGATCGTGCTGCAGATCGTCGAGGGCACGCTCAACTCGATCGAAGCCGAGATCGAATTTGCGATCGAGCGCACCGCGCGTTCGCCGATGATCCGCGAGGCACACGACTATCGCGTCGGTCTGTTCGACCGCTATTGCCGCAAGCTCACCGGCCGCTCGTATTCGGCGATGCCGAACGCGGTGGTGCGCGACTTTCCGCCGGAGACCATGAAGCCCGGCGACGTGTTCCTGATGAACGACACGTATCTGACGGAAGGCTCGATCGGGCACCTGCCGGATCTGTGCTCGACCGTGCCGGTGTTCCATGACGGCGAGGTCGTCGCCTATATCCAGGCCTTCGGGCACCATGACGACATCGGCGGCCGGGTGCCGGGCTCGATGCCCGGCACGGCGACGACGGTATTCGAAGAAGGCCTCGCGGTACCGCCGGTCAAATTCTACGACCAAGGCGTTCGCAACGACGCCGTCTTCACGATCATCAAGCGTAACACCCGCGTGCCCGAGACGCTGGCCGCCGATCTCGACAGCGAGGTGCAGGCCTGCCTGATGGGCGCGCGCCGGATGGCGGAGCTGTTCGAACGGTTCGGTCGCGATACGGTGGAAGCGTGTTTCCAGACCATCCTGAACACCTGCCGCGACGTGTTCCGCCGCGAGTTGCTGCCGAAGATCGCCGACGGCGAATACCGCTGGGAGGACTATGTCGAGCACGACGGCGTCACCGATCCGAAGCTGCACAAGCTCGCGCTGACGCTCACAAAAAAAGGCGACCGCATCACGCTGGACTTCACCGGCACCGACCCGCAATCGACCGGCCCGATCAACTGGCCGGCGGACTATGCCGGCGGCGCCTTTCTGATCAAATGGATCGCGCCGATCCTGCGCAACCTCGCCGATACGCCCGAGCGAGCCGCGGAGATAAACGTCAATGAAGGCGTTTGCGAAATCTTCGACGTGGTGTTTCCGCCCAAGGGCACGCTGATCACGCCGGAATGGCCGGCCGCCACCAATGCCCGCTCGTTCGTGCTGCTGCGCTGTCTCGGCCTCCTCGCCGGCGTGGTGGCGCAGGCAGCCAAAGGCCACATGCCGGCCGACCAGGAGACCATCCGCTACACCGGGTTCTACGGCACCGACCGTAACGGCAAATCGTTCCTCTCGCGCGAGGTCTTGGGCGGCGGCTCCGGCGGCCGCGTCTACGCCGACGGCAACGACGCCATCCACATCGTGCCGGACTCGCGCAACCAGCCGGCCGAATTCACCGAGACGCGCTTCCCGCTCTTGGTGGAGAAGCTCGCGCTGCGGACGGATTCCGGCGGCGCCGGAAAGCGCCGTGGCGGCCTGGGCTATGAGAAGCATTATCGCGCCTTGGTCGATTGCCGCACCATCGTGACCGCTGACCGCGTGCGGCTCGGCTGCTACGGCCTCAATGGCGGCGAGGCCGGGCAGCCGTTCTGCGTCACCGTCGACGCCGAAGGCACGCCGCGCGACCTCGGCGGTCTCGTTGACGGCGAGCCCTTGCTCGCCGGGCAGATCGTCCGCGTTGTGACGACCGGCGGCGGTGGTTGGGGCGATCCGCTGGAGCGCGAGCCGGAGCTGGTCCAGCGCGACGTGACCGAGGGCAAGGTCTCGTTTGATGCTGCCCGCGACACCTATGGCGTCGTCCTGAACCTGGACAAAGGCGCCGAGCAGGCGACGATCGATGCGGCGGCGACCGATGCGCTGCGGCAGAAGCTGAAAGCCGCGCGGCAAGGCAAGCGGCCGATGATCGACCGCGGACCCGGCTTTGACAAAATGATCCGCGGCGAAGTCAAGCCGTGGGTTCGTTCCAGCTAACAAACTCTTTTCTCATTAGGATCGCGTGAAAATGGCCATCGAAGTCGCCAAAGTCGAATTGAAGAACGTCCAGGATGCGTCCGGCATGGAGGCGCTGATCAAGCAGGGTAAGTTCCATGCCGACGAGGTCATCGCCGTGATCGGCAAGACCGAAGGCAATGGCGGCGTCAATGATTTTACCCGTATCCTCGCCGACCAGGCGTTTCGCGCCGTGTTGAAGAAGCTCGGTAGCCGTTCCGAAGCCGACATCAAACAAATTCCGATGGTGTGGTCGGGCGGGTGCGACGGCGTCATCACCCCTCACGCGACGGTGTTCGCCCGCAACGGCAAGACCGGACCGGCCGACAAATCGCGGCTGGTCATCGGCACGGCGCTGAGCGCCGAGATTTTCCCCGAGGACATCGGGCGGCCGGCCATGGTGGAGAAAGTCGCCGAAGGCGTGCGGGCCGCCATGCGCGATGCCGGCATCGACGACCCGGCCGACGTGCATTACGTGCAGACCAAGACGCCGCTGCTCACCGTCGACTCGGTGCTCGACGCGCACGCGCGCGGCAAGGAAGTCGCCTGCGAGGTGCATGATTCCATGGGTGTATCGAACGGCACGACCGGACTCGGCATCGCCGTCGGCCTGCACGAGATCAAAATGCCCAAGGCGGAAGAAATCTGTCACAATCTCGACCTCTATTCGTCCGTCGCCTCCTGCTCGTCGGGCGTGGAATTGACCCGGGCGCAGATCGTGCTCCTCGGCAACAAGAAGGGCGCCGGCGGCCGCTTTCGCATCGGTCATGCGGTGATGAAGGACGCGCTCGACCTTGACGGCATCTACGAGTCCATTCGCAACGCCGGTCTCGATCTGCCGGAGCGGCCGCGCGCCGAAGACCTCGACGGCAAGCTGGTGAATTGCTTTATGAAGTGCGAGGCAGACAGAACCGGGAAGCTGCGCGGCCGGCGCCAGATCATGCTCGACGACTCAGACGTGCCGTGGCATCGCCACGCCAAGGCCGCGGTCGGCGCCATCGCCGCGCTGGCGATCGGCGATCCCGCGGTGTTTGTCTCCGTCGACGCCATGCATCAGGGGCCGCAAGGCGGCGGGCCTTGCATCGCCATCATCGACGCGGGCGAATAAAGCGCGTCCGCGCGGCATGAGGCTTGCTTTGAACCGGCAATGATTCGCAGCCAAACCCTCGCACGACGATCACTCATCGGCGCACTCGCCGCGCTGAGCCTTTTCTGTCTTCCCGCCGCGGCGCAAACGCCGGACAAGGTGAAAGTCGGGGTCTTTCCGGTCGGCTCTTCGCTGCCGTATTTCGTCGCGCTCGACCTCGGCTACTTCAAGGAGCTCAACATCGAGCCGGAGACGACGACCTTGATGGGCGGGCCGCCGAACGTGGCGGCGCTGATCACCAACCAGATCGAAGTCTCGGTCGTCCTGGTCACGCTCGAAGGCTTGAATGCCGACATGAAGAAGCCCGGCGTCGCCATGTACGTCGCGATGAACGGCCAGAACGCGACCCACCGCATGGAGCAATTCGTTGTCCGCGCCGGTCTCGCCGACAAGGTGAAGTCGCTCAAGGATTTTAAAGGCCTCAAGCTGATGTCAGCGCCGGGGCCGGCCAATATCGACACCGCCAAGGGCATTCTCGCAAAGGTCGGCCTCCACGACGGCGACTACACCATCGATCAGCTCGACATGGGCCTGCACGTCAGCGCCATGAAGGCCGGCACGTTCGACGGCGGTTACACGCTCGAGCCGAACGCGACGGTGATGAACCAGCTCGGCTATGCCAAGACGGTCGAGGCGGGCGTGATCGCGACCTATGTGCTCGGCGACCCGCAATCCGATCCATTCGCCGCCGGCTGCGCGTTCTCCTCGGATTTCATCAATAAGCGGCCGGATGTCGCGCGGCGCTTCGCGCAAGCCTGGGCCAAGGCTATCGCCGTGATCAACAACGACCCGCAGGAGGCGCGCAAGCACCTCCTCAAGAACACGATGACGCCGGAGAGCGTGGTCGATACCGTGCCGATGCTCGGCTATGTCATGGTCAAGGACATGACCGCCAAGCAAATCGACGATCTGCAGAAATTCGCCGATTTCGGCCGTGAGATCGGCGTCGTGCCGGAAAAGGTCGACGTGCGAAAATACCTTCATCCGTTTTGAATGGGCGTCGCAATGGTGAATGGCTTCAGCGATGCGAGTGACGCTCCATGAGCGCCGCACCGCAGGCTGTACGCTCGCCGGCGTTGACAACACCGCCGCCGAGCGACGCGCCGCTACGCCCGCACGTCACCATCCGCGGCCTGAGCAAGCGCTTCGACAATACCGTCATCTACGACCGCTTCGATCTCGACATTCCGCGCGGCGAATTGATCTCGGTGTTCGGCCCGAACGGCTGCGGCAAGAGCACGCTGATCAACATGATCGCCGGCCTGATGCCGCCCGACGCCGGGCAAATCCTGTTCGACGGCCGCCGCCTCGACGAGATCAAGTTCGGCTATGTGTTTCAGAACTACCGCGAGGCGCTGTTTCCGTGGCTGCGCGCGTTCGACAACATCGCCTATCCGTTGAAATTGATGCGGGTGCCGGCGGCGGAGCGGCGCGCGCGCACCGAGGCGCTGGTGGCGCGGCTCGGCGTCAAGCTCGATCTCAAACTCTATCCGTATCAGATGTCGGGCGGTCAGCAGCAGCTGGTGTCGATCCTGCGCGCGCTGGTGGTCGATCCCGAGATTCTGTTCCTCGACGAGCCGTTCTCCGCACTCGACTACGAGATGACGCTGTTCATGCGCGAGCAGCTGCAGCGCATTTTTTTGGATACCGGCACCACCACGGTGCTGGTATCCCACGATCTGGAAGAGGCGGTGTTTCTGGCCGACCGGGTGCTGCTGCTTTCGCGCCACCCGGC
>Ga0116134_1000326_pt1 | contig 25183 bp, 24 predicted proteins | sample June2015DPH_19_5_FD_89737 | JGI IMG/M metagenome (GOLD analysis project Ga0116134, IMG submission 89737) | Peatland microbial communities from SPRUCE experiment site at the Marcell Experimental Forest, Minnesota, USA - June2015DPH_19_40 | ecosystem: Environmental > Terrestrial > Soil > Wetlands... | reverse complement strand
TGCGCTCCGCCGAGATACATCAGGGAAGTGGCATCCACGTAAACCTTCAGACCGTCAAAGTCGAAAACCTTATCCATCATGCCGGCGCCGTTTTCGAAGGCCATGGAGTATTGAAAACCGGAGCAACCGCCGCCGACCACGGACAATCGCAATCCCGACGGGACCGGCGTCTGCGTGGCCATGATTTCTTTGACCTTGGCAATCGCGCTGGGGGTCAGAACGGGGGCCGCGGTCTTGGGTTGGGCATTGGGTTGGACATCCGGTGTGGTGGTGGTTGCCATCTGTCTATCTCCTTGTGACTGCTTATTATAACAAAGCTTGCAAGCGGCTCGGCAAGGCTTTTCAAGAGCCTGTATTTCTTGCTGTAGCTAGCACTTAGATGCGGCGGGCAGACAAGAAGTCGCAGCCCGCTTGCCAACGGGTCTATAATCATCCGCAGTAGGGGGCCTGTACCCGAACGCCGGCGGATGGCAGGAGAGGTTCGCTGGGACGCTATTGGCAACATCGGGGATTGGCTCGATTTCAGCTCCGAGGTGGCGTATGTCTCCAATGTTCGGGCTGCTTGTAGCGTGGGGTGTTCTGACGGGGGTCCTCATTATCCTCCTGATCTACAAAAGCACCCTCAGCATGCACGAGGACGATTCGATCTTCCTCCATGACACCGAATCCCAGATGCATAAGGATCAAACGGAAGTTCTGGCCAAGATGAAAAAGATCACACCGATCGTCAAGGTGCTTGGCGCCTTGTCGGGGGCCATGATCCTGGTCATTGCGGGATTGTTCATCTATCAGGGATTGAACATCGCCACCACTCCGCAGTAAGCGGGCTGCTCGCGAGCTCGCGAGCAGTCTTGCTAATTTGAGCTCGGGGAGAACTCCGCAAAAGCAGCGGCGCAATGTTGCTGCCCGAGGGAAACCTTTCTCTCTACCACGCGGCAAATCCGTGACCACAATATGAGTGCGCGACACCCCATCGCGATTGTTGGAGGCGGTCCAGCGGGTGCTCTGGCCGGCGCGCTGCTGGTAGCAGGAGGCAGGGACGTGCGCCTCTTCGACGAAAAACTTGCCTGGGAGAAGCCCTGCGGCGGCGGACTCACGCACAAAGCTTTGCAGCGGTATCCGTTTCTGGCGGAGGCCGGGAGCGCTGGCAATCCGGTGGAACACTGCGAGTTGATCAGTCCGTCGGGGCAGCGGGTACGCTTTCGAATGCAGCGCCCAGTCGTGATCTTCTCGCGCCTGGCGCTGAATGGATTGTTGCTGGAGCGAGCCCGGCGCGCCGGCGTCGATGCGGGGGTTGAAATAAGCGTCGAAATACACGACGAGCGGGTCACGCGCATTGCGCGAGGCGGCGAAGACTGGCAACTGGTCACACCCCAGCGTGAATACCGAGCGTCTTACTTGATCATGGCAGCGGGCGCGCGCAATCCGTTCCGCTCCCAGTTTCTCTCGCCGATTTCTCCCAGCGACCTGATGGTCACCGCGGGCTACTTTATCCCGGGGCGCAGTTCTCTGATGCAGATTCAGTTTCTGAAAGGGATCACCGGCTACATCTGGGTCTTCCCGCGCGCCGATCATGTTTCCGCTGGAATCACGGGAAAGATGGGTGAAAGTTCCACCGCCGAGTTGCGCCGCATACTGGAACGTTGGCTCGAAGAGAACAGGTTCCATTTCGACGAAGGCGCCCGCTTTTACTCGCACATTCTTCCTTCCTTTCGCGCCCAGACATTCGAAACGCTCCAAGTCTGCGGAGAAGGTTGGGCTATGATCGGCGACAGTGCGGGTTTGGTGGACCCGATTACCGGAGAGGGTCTCTACTACGCACTTCGATCGGCGGAGTTGTGCGCCAACGCGCTGTTGGCCGGACGACCTTCCGACTATCAGGTTCTGCTGGAAGAAGAAGTCCTTGCCGAGCTGAAGCTGGCGGCCCGCGTCTCAAAGCGCTTCTACTGTGGACAGATTTTCGGGGACAGCGTTCTGGAGCAAATGGTGTCTCTAACCGCGCGGAGTGCGAGCTTCCGCGAATTGATGGGCGACCTGTTTGCCGGGATTCAGGGGTACTGCGATTTGCGCGCGCGGCTGTACCGAATTCTGCCTTCGGTGATGGCCGAAGGATTGGCTGGAACGCTGCTCCGGCCGTACAAGAACAGTACAGGCGCCACCAGCGGATCGGAGATCGCCACTGATCCGCTTGCGAATGACGCATCGTAATCGTGGAGACGCGGCTCGCCTCGGCCTCGAGTGCCATCAGATCGCCGCAGCCTGAGACGCGGCGAGACGGGACTCTACCGTGAATTTCGCTAAGCCGCTTTCTTCTTCAGATTCCCGATGTCGTCGAGCAGTACTTTCTCGTGGCCTTCCGGGTTCACCTTTTCGTATACCTTGCGGATCACACCCGTTGGATCAACCACGAAACTGGTGCGCTCCCAGAACTTCATTCCTTTCCATTCCGCCTGGCCGAGGCCGAGCGACTTCATCAGACTGGAGCTGGTGTCGGAGAGCAAGTCGATGGTAAAGGCAAACTTGTGGGAGAAGTTCTTGTGCGAGGTGACGTCGTCGGCGCTGACGCCAACGACTTTGATTCCGGCAGCGTCGAAATCAGCCTTGGTCGCGGTAAACGACTTGCCCTGGATGGTACAGCCGGGCGTGTCGTCCTTGGGATAGAAATAAACGACCAGCCAGTGTCCGGCGAAATCGGAGAGCTTGGTAATCTTGCCGTCCTGGTTGGGAAGGGAGAAATTCGGAAAGGGATTGCCAGCAGCGAGCATGGGTAGAGTTCCTTTCTAGAGTTGTGAGTGCAATTATCCCGGTGCTCCTCTGGGTCCCCTTGTTACAAGCTTCCGGGTCTTAACCACAGGGGACACAGAGGTCACAGGGAAATCTTCTGTTTTAGGCAAGGCCGAGAGCTCGCACTGTTGGTTGCTATGCGGCCTGCATCGCTTTTCTGGCGCGTTCGTCCATCTCTTTTGGGGAGACGTCTTCCTTGTGAGTTGCGATGCCCCAGAGATGTCCGAACGGGTCTTGTATGAAGCCTGAACGATCTCCGTAGAACTGGTCCTGGACCGGCTTCAGGATTTTTGCTCCCTCCGCGGTCGCCTTGGCGACGACTTTATCGCAATCGGGGAGGTACACATACAGGCTCACGGGAGAGGCGCCGATGTTCTCGGCACTACGGTAGCCCATCTGAGGGTTTTCGTCCGCCAGCATGATGCGCGAGTCGCCGATCTGGAGCTCGGCGTGGCCAACCTGGCCGTTAGGACCATCCATGCGTACGACTACGGTTGCCCCGAAAACTCTCTTGTAGTAGTCGATCGCTTTCGCCGCGCCCTTGATGACGAGGTACGGCGTAATAGTGTTGTATCCCTTGGGAATGTAATGAACTTTTTTCATGATTCTTCTCCTCGAGGTGTTCCGCTCATATTTCGCTCATCTACCGTTTAAAGACGATGAGGTTGAGGGTTGAGATGAAGCGCGATGACGGGCCCCCACGGGCCGTGTTATTCATTCATGAGAACACAAGTCGGCAGGCGGCTCAAGCCGAACTTCCGTGGCTCCGCTCGCCGGGGCCGTCGGTGGCAGAATCGCACTCATCGCAAGAACGATGAGTGGGGCACCGGTCCGCTCCGTTGCCAATTAACAAATACTGGGGAAAACAAAAAAGGCTGCCACGTGGGCAGCCTTCGAGTATTTCTTGGGGAACCTGTTCCTACTGCTTATCAACGGGAGGGTGCTTGTCGTCGAGATGCGCTTTCTTGGCGGTCTCTTTGTCTCGCGCCTTCTGATCGTTGTTAAGCTTCTGAATGTCAACATGCGCCGTACCCGTCGAAGCCTTCACTGAGCCCTTGTCTTGAGCTTTGGTGTCGAACCCTTGGGTGCCGGTGGCCTTGTTCGAAGCAGCCTTCTGTTGTTCGGGGGTTGTGTTTTGCGCCAATAATTCGAACCTCGGGCCGTCGTTAAGCATTCTCATGCTGCTGGGACACGAGAAAGGAAAACACCCACAGTGACCGTTTGCGGTAGCACAACAGGATTGACCTGAACTGCAAGCTGGCGAACAGGTACATGCGAATGCTCCAAATGAGAGCATCGTAAGAAAAACAAGAAGTACTACGAATTTACGCATTGGGTTTCCTCCATCCCCCTAATTCGACCACGGGATTGGTTGCGTGCCGTAATTACCGAAGTCATGGTTTTTATGCGGGCAACTATCCGTCAAGACGGTGAACGCAGAGCCTCAGAACACGTGCCGGGCTTTGTATTTCGCCAAAAGAACGATGCGCATGGAATATGGAGCATCACGAGCAAGTAGAGAAAACCGCTGCAAGACTGAAAGAGATCAGCAATGCGGCGCTCGAAACGGGGAGAGCATCTTGGCGGCAAAAATTCTCATGGTTCTTAGTGCGAGCATTGTCTTTACGCTCGGAGTCGTCCACCTCGTCTATACGTTCTGGGGGCCAAATCTCACGCCCCGCGACCCCGCGCTGCAAATCAGCATGAGCCAGATTTCACCTGTCATTACGAAAGAAACAACAATGTGGCGGGCCTGGGTGGGCTTCAACGCCAGCCACAGCATGGGCCTTATTTTGTTCGGCTTAGTTTTCGGTTTTCTCGCATTGGGTCACGGCCAACTCCTCTTTAAGTCACCGTTCCTGCTGGTTGTCGGACTGGCAATGCTTGGTGGTTTTGTTGTGCTCTGCAAGGTTTATTTTTTCAGGGTGCCTCTTACCGGCGTCAGCATTTCTTTGGCCTGCTACGTCGCCAGCATTGCGCTATCGCGGGCCTAACAATGCGTTCCAGCCGACCCATATTCAAGGCAGCGGCGGCGTTGTTGATGTTGAGAGGCGTTTTACATCAAAAGCAAGGTCTTCGGGTCAAAGCGTGTAATGGGCGTTTACACCAACTACGGGATTCTTAGTGCAATGACGATGCTACGCCAGCCATAGCGAACCGGGCCCCTCCGCGGAGGCTCGTTGAATTGGGTACATCTGGAAGGTCACCCCTGGGCGATCTCCTAACCCATCTCGCCTAAGTTTATGGGGCCAAACTCTGGTGATTCCACGCGGAGCAAACGGTACGCCTCGTCCATTGTACGAACGACGTGCAGATTGGGCCGAGTCTCTTCGCCAAGCATCTGAAACATGCGCGCCATTCCATAAGAGAGATCTTTAGGAGCAACGAGCACTGTTATGTATCCGGTCGGGAATGCGGGCGGCCTCTCTGCCAGTTCCCGCATAGCGTCGCTGGAAACTTCAAAATTCGTCACCCCCGAAAAATCAACAATGCTGCGAAACGGCGGACGGGATGCCACATGTCCAGCTGCCGCTACATAGCTATCCAACAGAATTGTGTCTGTCAGTCGGCCTTCTAGGGTCACGCGCAGGATTTTGTTCTTTGCGTCGAAATCCAGGACAAATCCCATAGCGAACCTCCCCCCAAACACACCCCTGACTTTGAGAGTCTGCCACAAAAAAGCGACCAAGATGACTGGGGAAGGGTTCCGGTAATTATAGGACTTGTCGTGGGTGTTATGCACGCGATGCGGGCGGCGGGCAGTGGGCTACTTCGAATTTCGGTTCCGTTAGTTCATGACGAGCGCGAGGAGGCGCCAAAGGCTCCGAGAGGGACCGGGCGGCGCACTCGCATCAGTTCAGCCCGGACTGCGTGGCTTTGACCAGAGTCGCCCCGGTCTTGGTCGCGAAGTAAATGCTCGAAGCGTCGTTAAGACCGCTGTCGTTATCCACGATGATGGCGCTTGTGCCTCCAGTGGCGGCGAGCGCGGTGGTGCTGGCATTGATGGTTGGAAAGCCATTGGTGACATCCAGGCTCATGACGCAGCCAGCAGTTCCGCCTCACGTGGTAGCTATACAACTGTCCGTAACCCCCACGAAAATGAAGTCCGTCTGGAGCGTAGCGTTGTAAAACTCCGTAACCGGCGACGAGTCGGCCGGGCCGGTAGCCAGAGGCGCAGATGTGTCGGCGCTGGAGTTCATCACGCCACTGCCGTTGAACCCGACGCTGTAGAGAGTGGGAAGCGTTCCGGTGCCGGTGCCGGCGATGTAGATGAGAGGTGTCCCCGATCCGGTGTACCAGGCATTGTTAAAGGTCGGCTCGTACGGCCCGGTGAAGGTCGTGGTGGACGTGCCAACGGGCACGGAGACGGCGCTCGCCAAATTCGTGGGAGCCTGCACGACTATGGCGTTGGTCCCATTGGAGTTGAAGGAAGCGTAGACCATCTGATTGGCGCGATCGAGGATTATTGGATTCTCGGACGTGGCGCCGATTGCCTGGAATGCGCTAGGCGAGGATTCACTATAGACAACCGACGACCCTGACGTGCCATTGTCGGTCACATAATCGATATTGCCGTTGCTGTCCGTAAAAAAGACATTGTTCGATACCGAGTCGTATACCGGAGTCGACGGAATGGCAGCGATGGGGACGCTCCAAACGATGGTTGGAGTTACGCCGTTGAATACGTTGCTGATCTTGTAGAGGTAGCCGGAGCCACTCCCGGCGGTGCTATAGGTCGTGGCGTAGGCGACATCGTTGGCATCGTCATGGGTGTAAACGACGAAGATGGTAGTGGTGGAGCTTTGATTGGTGATGCCGCCGTCGGGCGAAAGCAGCACACTCTGGTCAACGGCGTTGCTTCCGCCAAAGCCGGGCACGACTGCGTTAGTGGCGCTGGTCCCTTCGTTACTGGTGGTGCCAATGGTCAGGACGTGGAAGTAGGAACTGCCGGTAGTGAGATTCTCGATGTAGGCAATCTGGCTCCCATCCTGTGAGAGGACCAGGGACGCCGGCACCTGTCCGGTGCCTGAAGCGTAGGCGAACATAACGGTCGGGGCCGTCAGGGGAGATCCCGTAATGGGGTCAAAACAAGACCCGCCGCCGCCCGAGTCGACATAGAGATTATTCACTCCAAAGATGTTGGCTTGACCGCCGGATGCGGGATTCGCAGGGATGCCGATGACCACGAAGTCGTTGGTGCAGTTTGGAGCCGCAGTCACGTCAAAGACAAATTTGGCGGGATAGGTCTGGCCCCCGCCAGGATCCGGAGTAGATGCGACATCAAAAGTGAAGGAACCGTCGGCCGTAATTGCGATAGAGTAGTTGCCTGCGGCAGTGCCGGTGTAGAAAGAATAGTTGCCCGCACTATTGCCCCAGATGTTTGTCTCCAGACCACCGCCGTTGTCAAAGAGAAGGCCACCGTTCACATCAACTGTGGGGTTCGATGAGGGGTAGACGAGATTGTTATAAATGAAGGCGCCGTTTGGACTGGACACCAGACCCGGTCCACCGGCATACAGCGGGAATGTGCCAATGTCCTGGGCGCCAGTCACGGTGATGCTGCCGGCGGTGGCGAGGTACGTCCCGGCGCTTTCGGATATCAAGTTGAGCGTGCCGAACCCCGTCTCGGTACCGATGGTGAAGGTAAACGAAGAGTCGAACAGGGGCTCAAAAGCGGTGGTCCCCAGGGGCACGCTCCAGTCTCTGTGGCTACCCTTACCGCGCCTGCGAGGGTGCTTCGGCCACCAGGCCTCCGGATGGCGCAGATACCAATTCTGCAGCCAGCGAGGATCTGTTCGGAGCCGGGCCATCGCGGAATCGTCTTTCGAATCCGGGTAGAGGACATGATGTTGCGTCCAATCTGAAACGAGTCCCAGCGGAATATGGGGCGCGGTCTGGCCCACGAACACCTGCGCGGACAACGCTAACACAATACCTACAACGACATTTTTCATGTTCACCTCCCGGGCGTTGTAAGAGACACGCACATCAGGACATGTCCAAGTGGCTGCATTTACCATTCTGCGGGTGGGGGTAACTTGGGACAAGGTTACTGGAGTACCTTCCTGGCTTCCTCCGTTCGTCGTTTGGCGATTAGGGTATGAAGCAAAGAACGAGAGCCGAAACGAGGCAGCTGATGTAGTCGGGGCTTACGCTGATGAGCGGTCGTTGGTGAGATGGGGATTTTGCGACAGCTACCCACCCTTCCCCTCATCGGCAGTCAGTTGGCGAAACCGAAGGGGAGCTGACATTCCAAATTATCTAGGTCGCGAATCGGCTCAGGGTGCGACTAGAGTTAGCGCGGGCGTTCCGCCGACTTTGAGGATGCGAATCTGGCGCATCTTCGCGGTGTCGATCACCAAAATGCTGTGCTTCTGCGGAGCCATCGCATAGAGCATCTTTCCGTCGTTCCGGGTCACGGCGCTCCAGAAGGGCATCTTGGTCTTGATGGTGCCGATCTTCCGCCAAGTGCGGGTATCGAGCACACGAAATTCGCTCGCCGTGGCGTCATTGGGGCGGAGATTCGGAGACCGGCCGTAATCCAGATAAAAGCGGTTGTCGTAGGAGTGCTCGTAAACGTTGTTGTAACCGAGATAGAGCCTGCTGCCGTCGGGCGAGGTCGGCCAAGCGGCAGGAGGAACGCGGTTGGGTGCATCGGGGTGTGCCGATGTGTCGGTAAATTTTTGCGTGGCAACATCCATCTCGAAAACGGCGCCGTCTCCACGAACGATTGCTATACCTTGAACGCCGGGAGCCTCAATCGCCTCGGGAGCACCGGCTCGCCTTTCCCACGGAAGTACGACGTCTGCGTTCCGAAGTTCGCGAGAGTCGGCATCCACGCGAATTAGCCGGATCCGATTCGATCTCGGACAGAGAATATCGAACTGATCCGCGGATGGGTAGGAGATGAAGCGGCCGGGGCCGCAGTTATAAAGGCGCACGCTTCGGGGCAGAAACTCTCCGGTTTGCGTGTCGAAGGTGGCGAGCAGGAACATATCCCTGTCCGCCGTTTCTGGCGTATCTCTCAGGATGCGCAGCGCCAAGCCGTCGCCGGAAACCGCCATGGTTGAAAACGCCGGGAGCACATTGGCCACTTCGCGGTCCTCAATCGTGCCCCTCTGGAGGACCGTGCCTCGGGCGGTATCGATCACCGCGAGTTCGCTGGAATCACCTTCCGCTATTGACGCAACATAGAGGCGGCTTCCATCCGGCGCGAGCGCAAAATCCGCATTGTCGCCGGTGCGAATGCTACCCATCACTTTGGCGGTTTCAGGATCGACTAACCAGATGCGCCCTCCCGGCCCACCCGCATCGGGTTTGGGATCGAGAACATACAGCCAGCCGGACTCGGGCTTGGCCCAATCTTCTACTTCAATCTTCGAGTCTCCGGACGCATTGGTCTCGGTCGGTGCGCTAATCTGGCCGACTGGTGCGCCCGCGCCGGCGGGACGAGCCGTGAAAGCCAGCGCAAAGGACACGGAAAGGAGACAAAAGGAAGGCAGGAGATTCGCTTTCATACATTACCCCAGGAACCCCCGATTTGGACGTCTAGTTTGTACATTATACCCCTGTCCTGTCCTGGGCACAGCGCATTCGCCAAAGGCAGAGAGCGACCCATCCCGCGCTCTTTTCTACTCGATCCCCAACTCCTTCGCCAGCGCCTTCCACTTTCCGTCGACTAGCGCGCGGGTCTTCGCGTCCATGACGATCTCGTCCGGCCAGGGACGACTGAAGCCCTCGGTCGACCACTTGCGCGTCGCGTCTACGCCCATTTTCGATCCGTAGTTCGCCAGGCGCGCGGCGTGGTCGAGCGAATCCACTGGGCCCATCGCGAACTGGATGTCGCGTTCGGGATCGATGTTATTCAGCACTTTCAGGGTTACGTCGGCTATATCCTGCACGTCAACGTCTTCGTCGACTACGATGATGCACTTAGTGAACATCGCCTGGCCCAGCGACCAGATGGCGTTCATAACTTTGCGCGCTTGTCCGGGATAGGACTTGCGAATGGAAACCAGCATCAGGTTGTGGAACACGCCTTCCATGGGGAGGTTGATGTCCACCAGTTCGGGAATGGTCAGCTTCATCAGCGGCAGGAAAATGCGCTCGACTGCTTTGCCCATCCAGGCATCTTCTTGTGGGGGCTTGCCGACTACCGTGGTCGCGTAGATCGGGTCCTTGCGGTGCGTGATGCAGGTGACGTGAAAGACGGGGTACTCGTCTTCGAGCGAGTAGAAGCCGGTGTGATCGCCGAAGGGACCTTCGGTGCGGAGCTCGTCTAGATTCACGTAGCCTTCCAGGATGATCTCGGCGCTGGCGGGGACTTCGAGATCGACCGTCTCGCACTTCACTAGCTCTACCGGCTTCTGGCGCAGGAATCCGGCGATGATGAATTCTTCTACGTCGGGCGGCGCGGGGACTATGGCGGAGAAGGTTAGCGCGGGCTCGGTGCCGATGGCTACAGCTACTTCCATTTTGCCGGCGGGACGGTCGCCTTCGGGTTGCATTGCTCCTCCGGAAGAGCGGGCCATGATGTCGACGGCAGCAGTATTCCCACCCTTCGCAAAGAACGCGAAGGATGGGGCACCCAACTTCATTGCCTCCGTCCGTATGTGGTCGCGGTAGTGTTCGGCTGCTACTTTCTGCCTTTGCCAGTGCATGCCGGTGGTGCGCTCGTCATAGATTTGCATGCGATACATGCCTACGTTGCGCTTGCCGGTTTTTGGATCGCGCGTGATTACGCAGGGGAGAGTGATGAAGCGTCCGGCATCTTTTGGCCAGCATTGCAGGACGGGAAAATCCAGCAACGAGAAATTGTCGCGCTTGATCACTTCTTTGCACGGGCCGGTGGCGACGGTCTTGGGAAAGAACTTGCCCATTTCGGCCAGCATGGGCAGCATTTTCACTTTGTCCAGAAAGCCTTGCGGCGACTTTACGTCCATGAAGCCGCGGATACGCTCGGCAACTTCGTCCAGAGAATCGACTTCGAGCGCGAGGCGCATGCGGCTTGCTGATCCGAATTGGTTGATCAGAAGTTGCGCGCCGGGATAGCCTTTTACGTTTTCGAAGAGCAGGGCTTTGCCGCCCACGGTTCCCTGCCCGTTTTTACTCTTGGAGACGCGATCGGCAATTTCTGTGATTTCTAGAATTGGGTCGGCTTCGGTGCGGACTCGCTTCAGTTCGCCGGCTTGGTCGAGCGCTTTGATCCAGTCGCGCAGATCGTCGTAGGCCAAAATTCCTCCCGTGATGACAGACGATTATATGACGGCGCTGACTTAAACCCTTAACCACAGGGGGCACGGGGGATCACAGGGGAAACCCTGTTGACCTTCCACATTTCTCGCTCTGCGACTAGGATATTTAAGTCAATTCTTTAGCATCCGTGATTCACCAAGGGATAGTTCACCGAGGGACAAATGATCCGCTTTAAAGTAAACGGGAATGAGAAGACGTTTGACGGCGATCCCGACATGCCGCTGTTGTGGTATTTGCGGGACGTGGCTCAACTCACGGGGACGAAGTTCGGCTGCGGCATGGCGTTGTGCGGGGCGTGTACGGTGCACCAGAACGGCGCGGCCATTCGCTCCTGCAGCACGGCCATGAAAGAAATCAGCGGAGCCGAGATCACTACGATTGAAGGCATCGCGCCCATGCATCCGGTGCAGGAGGCATGGATGGAGATTCGGGTACCGCAATGCGGCTACTGCCAGACGGGCCAGATCATGCAGGCGATCGCACTGCTGAAAGAGAACAAGAATCCCAGCGACCAGGATATTGACACGGCCATGGCGGGCAATCTCTGCCGCTGCGGAACCTATCAGCGGATTCGGGCGGCCATCCATCAGGCAGCCAAGCATCAAGCTGCGAAGGAGACGGCATGAAGCTCATTGAAAATGTCAGCGCTCATGTCAGCCGGCGCGGATTTCTGCAAGGCGCATTGGCCAGCGGCGTCTTTGTGCTGAGCGCGCGCTTTGTTTCGGAGCCGCTGTGGGCCGCAGAGGGCGAGGCGGCTGCGGCTCCGTTTGAACCCAGTCTGTGGATGTCGATCGCTTCCGACGGCACGGTCACCATCGTAGCGCATCGCTCGGAGATGGGATGCGGCAGCCGCACGGCATTGCCGCTCGTGGTCGCCGACGAACTTGACGCCGATTGGTCGAAGGTCAAGATTGAGCAGGCGATCGGCGATCCGAAATACGGTGAGCAGGATACGGACGGGTCGCACTCGGTTCGCGGTTCTTTCGACCTGATGCGGCAGGTGGGCGCTACGGGGCGCGTGATGTTGATCAGCGCCGCGGCCGCGCAGTGGGGCGTTTCTCCGAAGGACTGCACGACGGAGCCTCATTTCGTTGTGCATCGCGGAAGCGGGCGCAAGCTGGGCTATGGAGATGTTGCCGCAGCCGCGGCGAAACTGCCGGTTCCAAAAAAAGAGGACGTGCCGCTCAAAGCCCGCTCCGAGTGGCGCTACATCGGGAAAGAGCGCAATTCTCTGTTCGACCTTCCCGAGATCGTCACCGGCAAAGCGATTTTTGGCATGGACGCGACTATGCCGGGGATGGTGTACGCGTCGGTTGAGCATCCGCCGGTGCTGGGACAGAAGATCAAATCGTACGACGACAAGGCCACGCTCAAAGTGCCCGGCGTTCAGAAGACGATGACCATCGCGGCTTTTAAGCCGCCGCACATGTTCCAGCCTTTGGGCGGGGTTGCTGTGATTGCCGACAATACTTATGCGGCATTCAAGGGGCGCAAGAGCCTGAAGATCGAATGGGATAGCAGTCCGCACTCGGTTTACAACTCGGCGCCGTTCCGCAAGACGCTTGAAGCCACTTCGCGACAGCCGGGCAAAGTGGTTCGCAATGTCGGCGATGTGGATGCCGCATTTGCCCAGAGTGTGAAAACCGGTGGCAAGATCATCGAGGCCGAGTACTACACTCCGCATCTGGCGCATGCTTCGATGGAGCCGCCGGTCGCCGTCGCCGAATATCGCAACGGAAAGGTGCTGGCTTTTGCCCCGACGCAGAATCCGCAAGCAGTGCAGGAAACTATTGCTGGAGTGCTTGGCATCAAGAAAGAAGATGTGACTTGCCATGTCACGCTGCTTGGCGGAGGGTTCGGACGCAAGTCGAAGCCTGACCAGGTGGCGGAAGCGGCTGTGCTTTCGAAACAACTTGGCAAGCCGGTCAAGGTTGTCTGGAGCCGCGAAGACGATATTCAGTTCGATTATTTTCACTCCGTGGCTGCGATGTACATGAAGGCCGCGGTTGGGCCCGATGGCAAACCGACCGCTTGGTTGCAGCGCACGGTGTATCCACCCATCAATTCAACTTTCGACACGGCTGCCAGGTATGCCGACGACGAGATGGGCTTGGGATGGAACAATCTTCCTTACGACATTCCCAACCATCGCGCGGAAAATGGCCCGGCCGACTACCACGTGCGGATTGGATGGTTGCGCAGTGTAGCCAACATCTATCATGCGTTCGCAATTAACTCCTTTGCCGACGAACTGGCGAAGGCGGCCAATCAGGACTCCGTGCAATACCTGCTCGATCTGATCGGGCCGCCGCGAATCGTCAGCCTTGACCTTAAGGGAGACGACGCGGAAGAGAACAAGGATTATCCGCTCGACACAGCCCGCTTGCGGCGTGTGGTCGAGATGGCAGCGGAGAATTCCGGCTGGAGCAAACGGGCAATGCACCTGGGTAAAGGGCATGGCTTGGGCATTGCCGCTCATCGCAGTTTCCTCACCTATGTTGCAACCGTGGTTGAGGTCGAAGTCGACAGCAAGGGACAGGTGCATATTCCGAATGTGTGGACGGCGGTCGATGCGGGGACAATCGTCAGCCCGGACAATATTCGCAACCAGTTCGAGGGCGCGGCCGTGTTCGGAACCAGCCTGGCGTTGTTCGGCGAGATCACGGCCACGAACGGAGTGATCGACCAGAGCAATTTCCACGATTATCAGATCACGCGCATGAATCGCGCTCCACGGCACATCGACGTGCAGATTGTGAAGAGTGAAGCGCCGCCGGCCGGCGTGGGCGAGCCCGGCTTGCCGCCGTTTGCGCCTGCTCTTTACAACGCGGTGTTTGCGGCCACGGGCAAGCGGGTGCGCGAGTTGCCGCTATCGAAAACGAAGCTGGTGTAGCGATCACAACCGCAAAGGGGCATTTTGCAAGACGGCGAGTCCGAAGGCCAAGCCACCGGGATTGTTACCAGCAGGACGCGCTGGCTGGCGGTCGCAATAGGTTTTTTCACGGGGGTCGCGGGCTCCTTCGGTCTTGGCTTGGGTTTCGCAAGTGTTCCAATCTTCTTGATTGTGGGCGCGATCATCCAACCGAGATTTCCTCGTACCGGAAGAGGATTGATGTGCGCCGGTGCTCTTTGGCTAACCTTCTGGGTGTTTGACGTGGGTGTCTTAATGCTGATTGAGAAACACCCCTACGATCACCTCGGAATGATCAATCTTCTTACGGTGGTTTCGGTTTTACTTGTCACTCTGTGCGATTTAGCGATAGTGATCGAGGAAGCAAAAATTAGGCGCGCAACGCGAGGGCTAACATATACGCGATGAGAAAACTGCTGGCACTGATACTGTTGTCTGGAGCATTCGCAACCGCGCAGGAGATTACTGTGGCTGCGGCGGCGGATATGAGTGCCGCTCTTCCTGAACTCGCCGCCGCTTACACGAAGAAGACGGGGCAAACGGTAAAGCTCTCCTTCGGCTCTTCCGGCAATCTGACGAATCAGATACGCAACGGCGCGCCCTTCGATGTCTTCTTCTCGGCCGATGAAGAATATCCTCAACAGTTGATCGCCGAGGGACTGGCGTCCAAAGATACTCTTTACCGCTATGCGGTCGGCCGGTTGGTGCTGTGGGTGCCGAACGATTCGCCTTTGGACCTATCGAAGCTCGGCATGAAGGCTTTGCTCGATCCTTCGGTCAAGAAGATTGCGATTGGGAATCCCGCGACCGCTCCGTATGGGCGGGCGGCGGCGGCGGCGCTGCGGCACTTTGGAATTTACGATCAGGTTTCCAGTCGCCTTGTGCTGGGAGAAAACATATCGCAGGCGGCGCAGTTCGTCGAATCGGGCAACGCGCAGGCGGGATTGATCGCGCTCTCGCATGCGCTCGCGCCCGCAATGAAAGATAAAGGCCGGTACTGGACGGTTCCACTCGATGCCTATCCCACGCTGAACCAGGCGGCGGTCGTGCTTTCGCTATCGAACCAGAGCGATGCGGCCCGCAGGTTTCTCGACTTTTTGCGCACTCCAGAGGCCACTTCCCTGCTCGCCAGCTACGGTTTCACCGTGGCTGCGGAGGACCATTCCAAGGGAGCAGGCTGGAAATGAACTGGGAGGCGTTTTGGTTGACCGTGCGTCTTGCAGCCATCGTCTCGACGCTGTTGATCGCGATCGGAATTCCCATCGCCTATTGGTTGACTTACTCGCGCTGGCGCTGGAAATTCCTGGTCGAGGCCACGGTCGCGCTTCCGATTGTTCTGCCGCCGACTGTGCTTGGTTTTTATGTTCTGGTGGCACTCGGTTCGCGGAGTCCGCTCGGCCGCTGGTGGGAATCTCTCACCGGCCACACCCTGGCCTTCACTTTCGAAGGGCTGGTGATCGGGTCGTTGTTATACAGCCTGCCGTTTGCCGTGCAACCATTCGCGGCGTCATTCGGCGCGGTTGACTCGCGGCTGCTTCGCGCCTCGGCATCGCTTGGACATTCGCCGGCGCAGACTTTTCGCCGCATTGTGCTACCCCTCTCAAAGGCTGGGCTGGTCACGGGATTTGCGCTCAGCTTCGCGCACACGCTGGGCGAGTTTGGGGTTGTGCTCATGGTCGGGGGCAACATTCCGGGGGTCACGCGCACCATCTCGATTGATATTTACGATCAAGTGGAGACGGCAAATTATTCCAGTGCGAACCAGACGGCGCTGGTGCTGCTGATCATGTCATTTGTCTTGTTATCGGTCGTATATGGATTAAACCGGTATGGCTTGAACCGGCGTCCGTGGGTGGTGGGTCCATGGCGGTGAAGATTATTCTCGCGCCACAATCCACGCTGCCAACATCGGCGCAACCCATCTCTTCCGAACTCGAAGTTCGCATCCGCAAACGCTTTTCGAATCCCGAAGGCAGCTTCAACCTGAATGTCCACTTTCGCGCGCTTGCCGGTTTCACGATTATCTTCGGCGCTTCGGGCGCGGGAAAAACCACGCTGCTGGATTGCATTGCCGGGCTGACTGATCCGGATGACGGACGCATTACGGTTGGTGGCGAAGACCTTTACGACTCGGAGAAAAAGCAAAACGTCGCCGCCTGGAAACGGCGCATCGGGTACGTGCATCAGGACCTGGCGCTGTTTCCTCACCTGACCGCCGAGGAGAACGTCGCTTACGGTCTGCGCACGCTCAGCGCGGCGGAGCGGCAAACGCGGAGCCGCGAGATTCTTGGCTTGTTCCGCATCGGTCACTTGCGCGACCGGCGGCCGGCGCAAATCTCGGGAGGCGAGCGCCAACGCGTCGCACTGGCGCGCGCCCTGGTGACCGAGCCACGCGCGTTATTGCTCGATGAGCCACTGGCGGCGCTGGATCGTCCGACGAAGTCGGCTCTGGTCGGCGATCTGCGCCGGTGGAACCAGCAGCACCGCGTCCCGATTCTCTTTGTTACGCACAATGGCGAGGAAGTGTTTGCCCTGGGCAACGAGGTCATCATGCTTGACGGGGGCATCATTGTGGCGCAAGGGCAGCCGCATGAAGTGATGCGCGCTCCGCGGCTGGAAACGGTGGCGCGCTTGTCGGGATTCGAAAACATCTTCAACGCCACGGTGCTGGCGCTGCACGAAGACCGCGGGACGATGACCTGCCGCCTGGGAAAAGATGCGGTGGAGTTAGAAACGCCGCTGGTTCGGGCAGATGTTGGCTCGCGCCTGCGGGTGGGCGTTCGCGCCGGCGATTTGCTGCTGGCAACAGAGATTCCGCGCGGGCTGAGCGCTCGCAACATCTTGCCGGGAACGATTCTGCAATTGGAACAGAGAGACGTCATCATGGCGGCCACGGTGGATTGCGGCGGCACGGAGTTCGAGGTGCACTTAACGCTGGCGGCGCGCGACGCTCTTCAGTTGGGCCCAGGCAAGAACGTCTGGGTCGTGGTCAAGACGCATTCGTGCCACTTGATGAGGATGTGAACAGGGTGGTTGGCGGACATGCGGGGTCCGAGTTTGGCCCATTTGCGTTGACTTTAGGCAGAATTCTCTTCGAGTCACCCGTGATTCGACCAGAAACCGGACTCGGCGGTCCGGGTAGTGAGTGTAAACGCCTGTGGCTGTTGAAAAACTCGCTTTTCGTCTCAAACAGCCGAAATTGGGGGATAGAAAATGTCTAGGCGACCCGAGAGAATCGTTTGTAGGGCATCCTGACGCGATTTTATTTTTGCGAATTTCGCGCGCAAGAGTTTTTCAACAGCCACGCCTGATAGCAACAGTTTGCGGCTCCCAGCCTCGGATTCTCGGAATAGAATAGCGTGTTGATTAGACGGAAGGAGCAGTCTGCGTGATAAAACCGGAGCGACCTGCTTGGGAAATTTCCGTGCAAAAGGTTGGGCACACAGTGCTCGCAGTCTTGTTCGCTGCTGCTGCGGCGTTAATTGTCTGGAAGCTATCAATTTGGAGGGTGATTGGTCCGACCTTCGGTCTTGTATTTTTCTTCGTAACGTTCATTGTTTTCGCTGTGGCGCTGTACTCCTTTCTCGAATGGTTATTCAGGAAAAGGCCAGATGAGATCGCTAAGAGGGTCCCCACGCCCAGCAAGGAACTGCGGCGTAAAACGAAGCAGTTCCTTGACAATCTGCCAAAGTGAACCGGCCTGACTGAACATCGCGATATCACTCACAACCCAGACTCACCGCTCTACCGCAATCACCGCAATCCATTGGCCGTTTAGTTCTTTGTGGTAGGAAATCGTTCCGCCTAGACGTTGGGCAATATCTTCGGGTCGCAGGTCGCGATGGTAACCGAAGAACTTTTCTTTGACGCGCTGCCACGCATCCCAATTCTCGAAAAGCGGATGCGGCGGCTGATACTTCGTGGAGAAGACCAGAGCTACGTCGAAGTGGTCGCGAGCCTTGGCCGCAATATCGATCTGGGAGGCGGAGAAGTCCTCGATGCGCACCACTCGGAAAGGCTGGCTGGCTTTGGCATTGACGTAGCCTAGCCACGGGCGGGTGAGTTCGTCTGATGCGGGCCAGGCGGTTAGAACGCGCTCTCCGGGATATCGCATCGCCAGAAAACGGCTGGCTTCCGCATGCATCACGATGTAGTCGCGATAGGCCAGATTGTCTTCCAGAGAGAATCCATAGGGAGGATTGATAAACAGGCCGGCGACAAAGGCAATTGCGACCGCTCCTACAATCAATTTCCAATGCCGCGCGCGACGCCAGAGAGTTGAGACTAGCGCCAGAATCACGAGCGGGACGACCGGCAACATGTAGCGAGCCAGCACCGCTCCGCCCACTGCCGACATGAAGGCGAGGTAGGCGAGTATCACGGAGAGAAATGCGGCTAGCATCCAGAACGGAATTCGCGGCCGGGCGACCTCGCTCCCTTGTTCGTTCGACGTGAGCGGCGGGCGAAACATGGCCAGTAATCCCGCCAGCGTCAGCAGATACAGACCGAAATATCCGAAGAGTTGCCAGAGCCTCAATCCCAGCGCCAGCGGAACGCGGAGAGGATTGAGCGTAGCGGAGACGTTGTAATGAAAAAATTCTGGATTGCCTAGCAGGAAGCCCGTCTTCGAGTAGTGGTAGGCGTACCAGGCGGCCAGCGGCACGACGGGAAGCAACAGAAAAAACTTTTGCGTGCGTCTGCCCTCAGGCGGAAGAATTTCTTTCCATCGAATCTCTTTCAAACGTGGGCGAATGGAGCAACCGAGCAGTTCCCAGGCAAACAATGCCAGAGGAGCCAGGATCGCGGTCTCTTTCGTCAGCGCCGCCAGGGAGAACCAGAGCGCTTGCTTCCCCGGACGGTCTTCTATATACGCGGCCAATGCCCAGAAGGTGAATCCGGCGGCGGGCAAGTCAACCAGTGCCATGGAACTCTGCGTGAAGTACACCGGATAAATCGCCACCAGCGCGGTTGTCGCCCACGCCACGGGCAGATTGGCAGCGCTTCGCGCCAGTCGAAACAGTCCCAGCAGCGAGAACGCACTCACAGCGAGCAGGGCGGTGCGCGTCACCAGCGTGGAATATCCCGCAACGCGCCAGGCCAGCGCCAGCCATGCCAGCACCAGCGGAGGATGGGCGTTCGAGGGTGTGGACTGTGGAATCGGCGAGCCGGTCAGGAGTAAATCGCGCGCCACTGGTACGTAATACCCGGCCTCATCCCAGAAATAAGGAAGGCGCAGAAGTGGCGCATGCAGCAGCATCAAGCCGGCAAAAAACAAGGCGAAGAGAAGAACCTGCTGCGCCCATGCGGAGGCAACTGGTTGAGAATTTGTTTTGAGATCAGAGTACGCCGCCGGCCGCGCCGCCTTCGTTGACTGGTGCAGCAGTGGACGGAGCATCAGTGGACGGGTCCACCTGGGGCACGTGGATCGAGTTTGATCTCACCGAACGCGGCCTCGTAGTTCGACACGTTCTGCTGCAGGAGCGCCATCAGCGCCTTGGCCTGCTGCGGGCTGAGATAAATGCCCTGAAAGTTTCGCAGCTCCACCTGCGTCTCCGAGCTTTGCTGCATGGTGCCGAAAACGAGGAAGAAATCCCACACATTCACCCGGATCTGCACGCTGTTGGAGTAGGACTCGCGGTAATCGGGAGTTTGCACGAACTTCACATTCGGTTGGTTCCCTGTATTCATATCTCGCAGTGTAACGCTTGAGGAGAGTACGGAGCAAAGTGGGGAGATAAAGCGGAGAGTCACGCTGGAGCGGACGAAACCAGCGTACGGCAGGACAAATTCCAAGGCGGAGGTCGCAAAACCCTTGCGCGTTGTGGTTTTCGGGGCCCATGGCGACGCCACGGCTGAGCCTCAAATTAACCCTCCTTTAACACTGGCGCAACATTGCAGCAACACACTCCCACTAGTGTCGGTTGGGAGTGTCAAAGGAAAATCCTTCTAACTGAGTTTTGAGAGTGCGTGAGGCTCTCTATGCTGGCCATGGATTCTTTGCAGGCGACGAACAAGCCGCGTTATCCCGATCTGATCTACGTCGTGGAAGATGATCCGGATGTGTCTCGCCTGATCGAGCACAACCTGCGAAGCGCGGGGTATGAAGTTTCCACATTCTTCTCCGGGGCGCCGGTGGTGCCAACGGCAGCCATGATCCAACCAGCGCTGTTTCTTCTCGATATTATGCTGCCCGGAATCAGCGGCTTCGATCTGTGCCGGCAGATCCGCCAACACGAACGGCTGGGCAAGACGCCGGTGATTTTTCTTTCCGCCAGAACTCAGGAACCAGACCGGCTGCAGGCTTTCGACGCGGGTGGAGACGGGTACATCACTAAACCCTTCAGTCCCCGTGAATTGATTGCGCGAGTCCGCAATGTTCTTCGCGTTCCGCCGGATGTCCCCAGTCACGACATGATTCAGCTGGGCGATTTGGAAATTGATATCGCATCGATGACGGTGCGCGTGCAGGGCAGGACGGTACTCACCACGGTGCGCGAGTTCCGGTTGCTGGAATATCTGGCGCGGCACCGGGGACGCGTGTTTACGCGCGACCAGTTGCTTGACGCGGTGTGGAAAGAAGGGTCGTTTGTGACGCCGCGTTCGATTGACGTGTTTGTGCGGCGTCTGCGGGAGAAAATCGAACGGGATCCACGGCATCCCCGGTATTTGAAAACGCTGCGTGGAATCGGCTACCGGTTCGAATCCGGACGCTGACAGCCCGCGTCTGTTCGCGCGGCTGGCTGGCGGCAAGGTACCAGCAGACCATCCCAACTTCAACTGCATGCCATGATCGCGGGACCGGCTACCTCATTATTCAGGTGTACAATTCCGTCTGTTTGGGAGCTCAGAGCCGAGGTCCGGTCAAATTTTAGGAGTGTAATGCCATGCCCGTTCGATCTACGAATATCGCTAGCACTCTTGGATTCTTGCTCGCTGGCTGGTTGAGTGCTGCGTTCCTGCCATGCATGTTGGGCGGGCCGCATCTCGCCTCGGCGCAGGAGGCAAAGCGGTCGCAGGAGGCCGCGAAAACCAGCAACAATGCAAAACTCATTGCGCAGGGCAAATACATTGTGGAAGGGGTCGCGGGCTGCGGTTACTGCCACACGCCGCGCGATAAGAATGGCGACCCAGACCGCACCAGGTGGCTGGCGGGCGCACCTGTGTTCTATGAACCAGCTCGACCCGTCGCGGGTTGGCCACTCACGGCGCCGCGGCTTGCCGGCCTGCCACCAGGGACCGATGCCGAGATCATTACGCTGCTGACGACTTCAGTCACCCGCGACGGCACTCCTCCACGAGCTCCGATGCCTCGTTTTCATATGACACGCGCGGATGCGGAGGCCGTCCTGGCTTACCTGAAGTCGCTTCCCAGTCCACAGGGCAGTGAATAGGGAATGTCTGGTGCGAAAGGGGGGACTCGAACCCCCACGGGTTTCCCCGCCAGATCCTAAGTCTGGTGCGTCTGCCAATTCCGCCACTCTCGCATGGGTCGGGCAACCGTTCAGGGATCACCCGGCCATCACAAGTCTAGATGCGAACCGGTGCCGGTTGCAACGTCGCAGGGGAGCGGCGGACGCCCTCAATTTTCTGACTCGAAGCTGCTTGAAAGGCGTTTGCGAAGCCTTGAAGTGAGTGAGATCATCTATTACAAACTGAATCCGGGATGCGAGGGGCCCGGCATTCTGCCGTGCCTTGTTCGACTCCAGTCTCAGAGATGCCACGAGTGACGCCCATTTCGACGCGGCCCTCCAGCCGCCACGGCGCTTCGCTTCCACCCCATGCGGGCGGAGGCGGAGGCGGCCGAGGGCGCGATGGCGGCGACGGCCTGCCCGACTCGATCCCGAATTATGGTGAGCGCTTGCGCCGCGCCCGGATGGGATTGGCGGTTGCTATGACGCCCATCGTCATGCTCTTCATTTCTTTTACGGCGGTCTACCTCATCCGGCGCGGATTCCTGAGTCTCGATCTGAGTAACACGGTTTACATCCGAACCTGGGTTCCGGTGCGACTGCCTTGGACTTTGTTGTTGGCCAACACCGCCGTGCTGATCGTCAGCAGCATCACGATTGACTTGGCCCGGCGCGAGATCACGCGAGAAGCCGCGCTGGCGCCGGTGCAATCGATTCCGGGGATCTCGCTGGGCGACGAACGCCACTTCCCCTGGCTGGGCGCGACCACCGGTCTTGGTATCGTGTTTCTTGCCGGGCAACTTTTTGTTTGGAGCAAGCTTTCCTCCGGTGGGTTTCACCTTGCCGGCGGCACCAGCAGTTCCTTCGTCTACATGCTTACGGCGATGCATGGGCTGCATCTGGCGGGCGGCGTACTTGCGCTTGTGTTCGCCAACGTCGCGGCGGTTCTGCAACGTCCGATTGAAACCCGGCGCATCGTCGTTGACATCACCTCCTGGTACTGGCACTGCATGACGGGACTGTGGATTTACATCTTGGTGTTGTTCTCGTTCGCAGCACAGTGAGTCGGCAAGGAGAAAACGGGCATGTGCTTTTCAGCAACAGCGAACTTTGTGGGCAGCGGAGTTCTGGGCGCCGTTGGCGTGGTCACACTGACCAAGGTGAAGCACAGGCGCGAACTGCTTTTCGCGGCGCTGCCTTTGCTATTCGCTATTCATCAGTTCATCGAGGGATTCGTCTGGCTGGGATTGGATGGGATTCTTTCGCCTACGGTCGCGCACGACACGGGGGCGGCGTTCATGCTTTATGCGCAGGGACTCCTGCCTTTTTTGCTGCCGCTCAGCGTGCTGCTTTTTGAGCCAACCGCGAAGAGCCGCCAGCGCATGCTGCCGTTCCTGGTGCTCGGCGGAGGAACTACGCTCTATATTCTGTGGGCGCTGACGGCGTACCCGCTGGAGTTGTACGTCAAGGGAAACAATATCGTGTACATCAATCAAGCGACCAACAATACGGCGGTTGCGGTGCTCTATGTGATTGCAACTTGTGGCTCGCTGTTTCTCTCGAAGATCAGGATGATGGTAGCTTTCGGCGCGGCGAACCTGGCGATTCTTCTGGTGGTCATGGAGGTCAAGCGGTACGCCTTCACCTCGCTTTGGTGCGCTTACGCGGCGGTTGCCAGTGTGATCATCCTTGGCTACTTTTGGAGAAGCAGCGGAGAGCGGCCGTTCCTCTATGCGTAGCGGCGTCATTGGGACTCGGCGGCCGGGATTATGTATTGCGGCACCAACTGGGATTCCCAGGGGAAGAACTTGTCACGCTCGGAGTAGTCCCCTCCGGTGATTCCCACGACCATGTCGAGGTCGGGCAGAACCAGCACGTACTGGCCTCCATTGCCGGCAGCGTAGTAATCGCGAAACTCTTTTCCACCCGCTTGCAGACGGCGCGTGTGCCAGGCGTAGGTGTATCCATGATCTGTGTCGCTCGGGATGACGGGTGGAAAACCGGAGTGCCGCTCGACCGAATCTTTTACCCACGCCTCGCTCAGGATGCGGGTTCCGTTCCACACTCCTCCGGAAAGATACAGCTGGCCTAGCTTGAGTTGATCGCGAGGACGCATGTAGAGACCTCCGCCGAGGTAAGCGTCGCCGGTGGGCATGAGGTTCAGGTGGTAGGAAGAGATCTGAAGCGGGCGCGCGAAATAATGGTCGAAGAATTCAGGCAGCCATTCTCCAGTGGCGTTCTTGACGATGCCGCCTAGCAGATTGACATCCGATGCGCAGTAGACGGCTTGTTCGCCGCCCGGGGTGCGGGCCATCGGGAGGTCGAGCGCGAACTTGTACCAATCGTTCTGGGTGGTCTGCATCTGCATGAGGTCTTCGCCGCCGGGAGACGAGGGATCGTGGTCATCGCAGGCCAAGCCCGACGTCATGTCCATCAGGTCACGCACCGTGATCTTGCTCTTCAGTTCACTCCAGTTCGCGAACGGCTTGTATTCCGGGAAGAACGAATATGCGGGCGAGTCCACTGATATTTTCGGTCCGTGCTCGCGCGCCAGACCGACTAGCACGGGTGCGAAGGTCTTGGCGGCGGATCGCATATCGTGCGGGCGCTCCTTGTTGAACCCGTAAAAATATTCCTCGAAAACAAGCTTGCCGTGGCGAGCAATCAGCAGGCTCTGAATGTTTACTGGGTTACTGAGCGATGGTGGAGTGGTGAGGATTCTTTGGATCAGCTCCGCTATCGGGCTTAGTTCTAAGCCCACGTCCGACAGCGAAGCTGTAGCCCAGCCATCGTTCTCCGCCGTCGGCTGCTGGTAAACGTAGGGTGCGGAGGGCGAGGGAACACGGGGATAAAAGCCGAGCGCATTGCTCTGGTCGCGACGCGTGAACTGCACCAGCGGATACGGACCAACAACGGGCAGAGATAGAACGTCGGATTGCGGATTGTAGGTTCCTTGCAACCGCACGGCACCCTTTTGAAGCAGGGTGACGGCACCGGCGCCATTCTGCAGTTCTACGTCAAAAGTCTGGCCGCGGAAACGATTGGCCTCTGGATTCCGAAGAAATGCTTTCAATGACCCGTCGGGAGTCTGTTGAATGGAAATATAAAAGGAGGCCCGCTCGTCGAGTGGGACAACGTTGCCACGCCAAACCCCGGGCGTCTGTTCCGACAGTTCCACTGGACTTGCGTAGGAGTGGCTGTAGAAGGCAACGCCTGCCAGTTGTATCCAGTGGCCGAGGATCTGCTTCCCGTTCGCGCTGAGGTGTCCGCGAAACTTGCCGGCCTCGCCGGGGAGGGCGAAATGAATCTCGTCTTTCGTGTGCTCGTCTTTGCTGTGCTGCACCGGCACCTCGTATCCGGCGATAAGCGCCCGCCATTCGGGACTGCGCGCATTAATTGTGAGCTCGCCGCGAACCATTGGACCGAATGACTGCTCGCTTCCCCACAGGCCGAGTAAAGCGCTGGAAGGCTGAGTCTGGGAATCCGAATGTGCAGGGAAACACAGGGAGATAACTAACAACGCGACGGACGCGATTCCGCTTGTTCGCATGGGCGAAGGCCTCCCGAGAATGCTGCAGCGGGCACATTGTATGACGGGCGGTTCGCGGTTTTGTGAGCCGGTGCCGGGCGGGGGCGCCCGGCTCTCCATTGGCGAGGCCGTCTCCCGGCTAAGGATTTATAATAGAAAGATTCGGTGGCAAGTTTTGATCGATCTGTAGTGCCAGGGGAAGATGTCGACAGATAGCATTGTGGTTCGCGGGGCCCGGGTTCATAACCTCAAGAACATTGATTTTGAGATTGAGCACAACGCTCTGACCGTCGT
>Ga0116134_1000325_pt1 | contig 25269 bp, 18 predicted proteins | sample June2015DPH_19_5_FD_89737 | JGI IMG/M metagenome (GOLD analysis project Ga0116134, IMG submission 89737) | Peatland microbial communities from SPRUCE experiment site at the Marcell Experimental Forest, Minnesota, USA - June2015DPH_19_40 | ecosystem: Environmental > Terrestrial > Soil > Wetlands... | reverse complement strand
GTTTGTACACCTCGTCAAGCAAGGGGTTTCTCAGAAAAAAAAAAAAAAAAAAATATTGAACATACACTCGAAGGGAGCAGAGGCGGACGTTGACCGCATTCTGGGAGAGTTGGGGGCTCGCCGGGCAATCATCCACTGGTACTCGGGACCGATGCGGCAACTTCACACCTTGGCCGAAAAGGGCGTGTATTTCACGGTTGGCGTGGAGGTTCTTTTCAGTGCTGCGATCCAGGAGATCGCTAAATCAGTCCCATCGTCTTTGCTATTGACGGAAACCGATAATCCCGGCGGGTATGGTTGGCTGACTGGGGACCTCGGAATGCCCTCGATCATCACCGCGGTCGTGGATAAGCTTTCTGAATTAAGGGGATGGTCTGCAGAAGAAACCAAGTCAATCGTGCTGGACAACTTCCTTTGCCTTGTGGGCGATGACGAATGGGCCAAGCGCATCAAGACAAGAAGCCGTGCGGGCTTTGATCGCCTGAACTGACAAACAACAGTCGCGCGGCAGTCCTCGAAGTGCATGAAGCTCCTGGCGGAATCGTTTTCGTGTTCCGAGTTTTGTAGAGGCCGTACCCTACCCAAAACGACTTATGAGATAGGTCTAGTTCCAGTGGTGGGAGTGCCACCAAATTTTTTGGATGTCGAAGAGGACGCCACGACAGAGGTACATTTGTGTGTTTTCTTCGCCCATGCCAAAGCGCTGGTAGTGGTCGAAGGCCTGATATGAAGTGCAGTTGTCGCGCACGTCTTCTAGGCTCCACTCGATGACGATGAGGTTCTTGTAGACCTGTGGAGGCGGACCCCAATACCAATGGTTCTGGTGGCGAGAATAGGCGCGCGGCAAGCCGTACTGTGGACCAAACAGATTAACGGCGCCGGCTTCGCCGTAGTTGCCGGCCCAGATGCCGGTCTGGGAGCGGTCTTCGGGTGGCAACGAGTTGTAGATGCCAGCAACTTCACGGACCATCTCGGGCCATCCGAACTGGTCGGCAATCGGCTGCGGCAACAGCGAGTCGTGGTGCACCTCGGCCTTGGCGGGTTTGAAGCCGATCGCGTTCTGGTAGGCGAGGAGACGCTCCGGCGGCAGCATCCACGTCACCAGCGGGATGGCGGGAAGGGCCGCGAGAACGATGATGGCAACAACGGCTGCGCGTGTCGTTGTGCGTACCAAGGCGGCGCGGGTTCCTAGCCATTGCTCGATCACGACAGCGCCGCCCGCGAAGAGCACCGGATAGATCGGAAAGACGTAATAGTTCTTGCCGTGTGCGACTTCCATCAATACGAAGAAGACGACAAAGGTCAAGCCGAGGACGCGCCAGCGGCGGTCGCGGAGAAACCAGACCAGGCCGGAGAGCCAGACCGGCAACAGGATGGGGTGCATGTCGATGATCTGCTCCTTGACGAAGGCGAGCGGGCCGAGCACGACGTTCTTGCCTTCGCGGCGGACGTTGGCCAGGTCTTCGATGGTCGGGAAGTGATGGCGGATTTGCCAGATGAGGTTGGGGAGGAAAAGCGCGAGCGCGATGGCGCCGGCGATCCAGATCCACGGCCGGGCGAACTCGCGACGATGATGCGTCAGCAGCAGGGCAACGGTGACGGCGAATCCGAAAGACAGCGTGGAGTGCTTGTTCTCGAGGCCGAGGCCGGCGAGCACGCCGACCCATAGCCAGAGCCGCGAGTCTCCGGTGCGCAAGATGCGGGCGACGACCCAAATGCAGCCCATCCAAAAAAGCGGCTCGAAGGCATTCATGGTGAGGAGACTGTCGACGCTCAGAATGGCGGGGCAGAGCAGAATGACGACTCCGGCGAGAAGCTGGGCATAACGCCCACCTCCGAGCTCACGCGCGATTAGCATGGTGAGCGCGATGAGTGCTGCGCCGGCGAGCGCGGGAAGGATGCGCAGCGCCGCGAGCGAACCGCCCATGAGCAGCGCGACTTTCGCGTAAACGGCGATCAGCGGGGCGGCATCGACGTAGCCCCAGTCGAGATGGCGGGCCATGTCGAGGTAATAAAGCTCGTCGCGAAAGTAGCCGTAGTGGCGGACGCTGGTGAAGATGTGCAGCAGCAGCTTGGCGGCGCAGAGTGCGACCATGACACCGACGGCGAGGCGAGGCAAAGGCCCGGCCGAGTTCGTCTCGCGGTCGGGCGAGTAAGTGTCAGGCGCGGACGCGTTAGTTCCCAGTAGAAGCAAGTTCGTGCTCCAGTTAGTCAGGTTAGGCGAAGGTAAGGGCATCGCCGGTGACTCTTACGTAATCTCGCAGGCTGGTCTCCTTAAAAGCAAATTCGTTGGGATGTGCGGGCCCGTGGGAGGGACAAACAGAGACGCTGGTGGATGGCGTGACCCGGTCCACGCTAGAGCTTCTGCAGAATTTCCGATTGTCTTCCCAGATACCGCCTTGTCCAGGTCAGGCTTGCTCCCGATTTCAGGATGACTTTGTATTCGCCGTGAAACCACTTCTGTAGCTCACGCACTGCGTCCAGACGTACGATGGCCGAGCGGTTGATGCGCACAAATTCCGCGCGATCAAGCCGCTCTTCCATTGTGTCCAGCGTTCCGCGGATGGTGTAGGTTTTGTCGCCAGCGTGGACCAGCAAGTAGTTGCGCTCGCTCTCGATCCAGTCAATCTCCTCGGGCGCCAGGAAAAACATTCGCTCGCCCTGCTCGACGACCAGACGTGACGGGGCACGCCGGGCGCGGTCCACCTCGGCTAGGAGCTTGCGCAACGCGTCTTCAGAATTAGAACTGGAACTGGAAATGGAACTCGAACTGTTGTGGGCGCGTGCTTGCTGCTTGGCGTCATCCAGGACCTTTTGGAAGCGCGGTTGGTCGAATGGCTTCAGCAGGTATCCAAAGGCGTGCACGTCGAATGCCTGGATCGCGTACTGGTCAAACGCGGTGACGAACACGATCCAGGGCAGCGGCGGCGCGAGCTGCTTCACCACTTCGAACGCGTCGAAATCGGGCATCTGCACGTCGAGCAGAAGCAAGTCAGGATGCGTGCGCTGAATTCCTGCCACCGCTTCCCGCCCATTCACCGCTTCGCCAACCACCTCAACCTCGGGATCGGCAGCCAGGAAGCGCAGCAGCTTGCGGCGCGCGGGCGCTTCGTCGTCCACCACAAAGACGCGCAGAGCGGTCATGCGGTTGCCGCCTGCAGCGGTATGCGCACGGACACCGTCAATCCACCGTCCGGGCCGTTGTCGAAGCTCAGCTGGTGGTGTTCGCCATAAAGTGCGGCAAGGCGCTCGGCGGTGTTGCTGAGCCCGATGCCTTTCTCCATCGTTGCGCCTGGCGTCGCACCTTGCAGTCCGGGGCCGTTGTCGCTGACGCGCAGCAGCAGCTCGCCTTCGCTCTGAGCGGCGCGGACCGTTACCTCCAAGGGCGTCTTTCCGGCGGCATGGCGAATCGAATTCTCCACCAGCGGCTGCAACAGCAGTTGCGGGACGAGCATCTGCGCGACATCGGGATCCATCGCGACTTCCACACGCAGGTCATCGCCGAAGCGTTCCTGCATGATGCGCAGGTACATTCGGACGGTCTCGATCTCATCTTCGAGCGGGACCTGTTGCGCGTCCGGGCGTCGCAGGGTGCGCCGAAGCAGATCGCTGAGTTGCGCCAGCATCGCATCGGCTCGCGCAACGTTCTCGTACATTACGGAGGAAATCGTGTTCAGCGCGTTAAAAAGAAAATGCGGCTGAAGCTGGAGTTGGAGATTCTGGAGTTGCGTCTGCGCCAGGCGCGCTTCGAGCTCCGCGGCCACGATCTGCCGATTGCGCAGCTCGCGGTAATAGTCGAAGAGGTTGAGCGCGCCAATGAAGATGGCGTAGATCACGACGAAGTTGGAGAATTCCATCGGGTATCGCCAGCCCATGACGCCGTAGTCGTAGCTTCCCATTCCGAGGAGCGGGAAGATGATGGCGCGCGAAACGGCCATCAGCGTGGTGTGCGCAATCGAGAGAATGATTGCGACGCCAAGATGGATTGGAGCAATTCGCCACCACGGATGCTCTCCGAAGCGGAACCTGCGGCTCGTCCAGACAATTGCGGGAATCAATACGGTCGCGGCGAGCAACCCGGTTCCTTCTTCGAGCGCGCGTTGCGGGAACGTGCCGCTGCGGTCGCGCGCGAGATCGTCAAGGTAGAGATACCAGAATTTCAGCAGGCCCGCCGCCGACACGACGGCCGCGGAAATCATCGAGACGCGGAGAATACTCGGCTGACGCTGGGGGGAAATGGCCGCGGAGATGGGCGCGGAAATAGGCACGCGATTAGGGTAACCCAGATGATGAGTGGATTCACGTGCGGGATGGGATGATCGGGCTTGCGGCGGGGACGAGCGGGGCCCATTCCAACTTGCTGGTTGCTTGCAACGGCACAGATTCTTAAACAGATTCTTAATCTGTTAGTGACTCATCGCGCAGACGATGCGCATCTTCCGCGTTCAATTGAGTCTGGAGACAGTCTTTTCCGCAGCCTCCAGTATTTTGCCTTCCTTCGCCACCCGGGTGAGGGTGTTGATGTCGTCGAAGAGCGGCCGGTCTTCATCGAGTCTCTTCACATGACTGCGGACAACTTGATACGCCGCCTCCGAGGCAGGGGAGGGTTTGACCGGAGCCCGCAGATCGAAGGCCTGAGCGGCCGCCATCAGTTCGATCGCGACCACGTGCCATGCGTTCTCTAGAATCTGCCGGGTCTTGATGGCCGTAGTCATGCTCATGGAGACAAAGTCTTCCTGGTCGGCGGCGGCTGGAATCGAGCCGGTCGCCGCCGGGTTGCAGAGCACGCGGTTCTCACAAACCAATGCTCCAGCGGTGTATTGGGAAAGCATGAGGCCGGAGAACATTCCGGCGCCCTTGGTAAGGAAGGCAGGCAGCCCCACCGACAAATGAGGATTCAGCAGCCGATTCAGCCGGCGCTCGGAGAGAGCTGACACGGTGGTCACTGACATGCCGACGAGTTCGAGCGCGAACGCCAATGGAGTGCCTTGGAAGTTGGCGCCGGTGAGGACGAGATCTTCGTCTGGGAAGAAAACCGGGTTGTCGGCGGCGTGGTTGAGTTCGATCTCGAGCATGTGCCGGCTCCAGAGGAATGCGTCTTTGGCGGCGCCGATGACTTGCGGGCTGGAACGGAGCGAATAGGCGTCCTGCACTTTCTTGCCCGGCCGCTTGAGAAGTTCGGATCCAGCGGTGAGCCGGCGGATGTTCTCGGCGCACGCCTGCGCTCCGGGATAACCGCGCACGTTGTGAATTCGCGGATCGTAAGCGGTCATGTTGGCGTTGAGGGCTTCGAGAGTCATCGCCAGGCAGACTTCCTGGGTCTTGAGCCACCTTTCCGCGTCGTAGAGTTCGAGGCAGCCCATGCCGGTGGTGAGATCGGAGCCATTGATGGTGGCCAGGCCATCGCGTTCGCGGAAGGCAATCGGTCGAATGCCAGCAGCCGCCAGACCCTCTTTTGCCGGCAATCGGCTGCCTTTGTAGAACACCTCGCCCTCGCCCATGAGCGTGATGGCCATCTGCGCCATTGGGGAGAGATCTCCGCATGCGCCCACCGAGCCCTTCTGGCACACGACCGGAGTGACGCCGCGGTTGAGCATCTCGATCTGAATTTCCACGACTTCGCGGCGAATTCCGGAATGACCCCAGCAATGCGTGTTCAGGCGTGAAAGCATGCCGGCGCGCACGTCCTCTTCGCCGCAGGGTTCTCCACAACCCGCGGCATGGGAGTAGAGCAGGTATTTCTGGAATTGTTCGACCTGCTCTGGAGTTAGCACGACTTCTGAAAGTTCGCCAATACCCGTGTTGACTCCGTACATGATTTCGCGGTCACGGATCTTGCGCTCAAGAAGGTCCCGGCACTTGTCGATGCGTGCCACCGCGTCCGGGTGCAACTGGATGGGCTGACGATGGCGGGCGATAGCAGCGACATCCTCAATCTTCAACGAATGCCCGTCCAATACGAGCCCGATTCCCGCCTGGTTCGACTGCACTTCGTCCAGAACAACAGTCATGCGCTACCCCCGCGTCACGTGGCGATGCACTGAAGCGTCCACGGCGGCCCATCGAGTCAGGCCTGGTGGACCACTCTGCAATTTAGCGCGCCAGGCTCGAAAATGGTGTGACCGGAATCACGCCAGAACTGGATGCTGCAACTCTTTAACACCCTCACTTGTCCATCAGGCAGTAGTCGCCAAGCTTCTCGGCGTCATCTGGTTTGGCTTGATCTCCTCGATACATCTCAACATTCTTGCAATCGTACATGCCGGTGTTCTCGGGAAGTTCAACCATCAGATAGTTACCGCTCGGCAGAGATTTGCAGGAGCTTGCTCCCTGATTGCACTGCAGGTCAAGAGATTTCGCGCCCTTTTGGACGTGAACAATGACAACTCCCGTTACAACCTCCGAGCTTTTCACCTTGACCGGCGTTTTATCCTGCGCCAACGCTTGTGCGCCAGCCAGGATAATGAAAGTCGCAGCCAATACGGCCAACAGAGAAATGGTTCTTGTCATATGTGCCTTTCATGATGCAAAAGCTTTTCAATCCTATCCATATTTTCCGACTTGGGGCGGTCCTCTGTCTGTGATCTGTGATCACGTATCCGTGATCTATGGTCACAGGCAGAGAATACAGGGAGCCGGTCCGGCCGGCCCGTACAAACATTTTGTTGCAATGCCCTGTCTCCAAGTGCTAAGAATGTTGAACCAAAAAATCCGCCCCTTGCCTTGTTGCAAGCGCTTTTGCGAGCCGAGGCTCTGAGACCGGAAAAGGTAGGTGGCTCCCATGTTCTGCTCCCCATTGTCTCGCCGTGGGTTTGCGCATTTGTTTTCCCTGGTCTTTTCAACCCTGATGCTGGTGTTTTTTGCGTGCTCCTTGCTCGCACAGACGACCGTGGGCACAGGCAGCATTGTCGGCACGATTGTCGATCCGAGCGGAGCTGTGGTCGACGGAGCCAAGGTCGCGATCACTAACGTGGCGACTGGTCACGTCATAAACCTTACAACAAATTCCTCGGGTGCGTACAACTCCGGCGCTTTGATTCCCGGCAGCTACAAGGTACGGGCAACGACCAAGGGCTTCCGCACGACTGAGATAGGGTTGACCGTACTCGTCGGCAACACCGCGACCGGCAATGTGAAGCTGGAAATCGGGCTGGAAAGCCAGATTGTTGAAGTGCAAGGCTCGTCGGTGCAGGTGAACACGGAACAGGCCACAGTGCAGGGTGTATTGAGTGCTGATCAGATTGAGAATCTGCCCGTCAATGGCCGCAACTTTCTGGACCTGGCGCAACTCGAGCCGGGAGTGCAGATTCAGGACGGACAGAGCTTCGATCCGACCAAAGCAGGATATTCGTCGATTTCGTTCGGCGGCCGTTTCGGACGCACCGCCCGGATCGAGGTAGACGGTGTGGACGTGTCGGATGAAACCGTGGGCACAACCACCACGGATATTCCCGCCAGCGGAATTCAGGAGTTTCAGCTCAGCCAGTCAAGCCTGGATCTCTCTAATGAGTTGACCTCCTCGGGTGCGGTGAATGTCACTACCCGGTCTGGGACCAATGACATTCACGGCGAGGCTTTTGGCTTGTTCCGCGACAGCTCAATGGCGGCGGCGTTGCCCACGCCGCCCGGGTTGACGGCGCCTTTCCAGCGCTCGCAGTATGGCGGGCGTCTCGGCGGCCCCGTAATCAAGGACAAATTATTTTACTTCCTGGATGGGGAACGTACGTTCCAGCACGAGCAGGCGCCGGTGGTAGTGGGCGCACCTTTCCAGCAGTTCTCAGGGACCTTTAATTCGCCGTTCGTTGAGGACAATCTCATGGCCAAGGCGGATTACCAGCTTACTCAGTCGGCGCACATTTTTTATCGCTTCAGTTATTTCAAGAATTCTCTGCTGGCCGATGCGGGACTCGGTTTCTCGGTATACGACAACAAGGACATCACCCGCGCGCACGTGATTGGCCTGGATTTCAACACGGGAAGCTTCACGCACACCATCCGTTTCGAATATCTCAAATTCCAAAACCAGATTGTAGACGCCACCATCGGCACCAGTTTGCCGCTGGCCAATTATCCCGTGGAAATACAGATGGGCAGCACGGGGCTGGTTACCGGGCCGAATTACCTAGCGCCACAGAGCACGCTGCAGAGCAATCATCAGCTCAAGTACGATGGCAGCAAACCCCTGGGTAAGCACATTATCCGCTATGGTTTTGGTTGGAACCACATCGAGGGCGGTGGCTTCGCGAACTTCCAGAGCATTGTGCCTTTATTGTTCACGAATGTGGGAACCGCGGAATCCACCTTTGCGGCAACTGGGTCCTTTCCGGGCGGCGCATCCAATCCGCTGAATTATCCGGTGGAAGATGTTTACCTGGGGAACGGTCTGGGATATTCGACCAGCGCGCCGTCATTTGGCTACCCGGCGGGCGGAATTGCCGACAACCGCATCGGCGCCTACCTGGGTGACGGCTGGAAGGTGAGGAAAAACATCACTCTGACTTACGGTTTGCGGTATGTTCGGGATTCGGGCCGGACGGACAGCAACCTTCCTGGAATTCCAGAGCTTAACGCAGCGATGCCGGGGTTGGGTAATCCGGTCAGGCAGCCAAACCTGAATCTGGCGCCGCAGCTCGGCATTGCCTGGGACCCGACCGGAAACGGCAAGACTGTGATCCGTGCCGGTATCGGACTCTTCTATGAGAACGCGATCTGGAACAACGTGGCGTTCGACGCTCCGGACCGGGAAAAAACCGGAGCTTTCGGGCAGTTCCCGACTGCCTGCGCTGGAGCCAACACCCCTCAACCGGTTGTCGGTGCCAGCGGCGAGCTCCCTCTGGCGACGTTTTGCGGTAACGGATCCGGTGGCTTTGTAGCGATCGGCACTGTGGCGAGCCAGATCGAGGCTTACCAAAAACAGTACCAGGCAGCGTCTCCGTTTAACGTGAACGCGGCCAACCCCTCCTACGCCGGATCGCTCCTGGACCAAGGGTTAGGCTTTGGCACGGGCCCCTCCATGTTCGACCCGCATTACCAAAGCCCACGTTCGGTACAGATGAATGTGGGCGTCCAGAGGGAAATCCGTCCCGGCATGATCCTCAGCGTAGACTTTGTGCGCAACGTGCAGACTCATTACCTGCTGGGGATTGACGAGAACCATGCGGGCGATGTTCGCTACTTCAATAAGTCGGGGGCACAACAGGCGATTGCCGCCACGCTAACCGATTGCGGCGTCGGTACGATTCAGGCCGGGATCAGCAACGCCTGTCCTTCTGGCTACTATACGGACGCGAACGGGAACAATCGTCCTCTGCTGATGAGCGATTTCGCCGGCAACGGTCTCACTTCATCTGCGGATTTTGACGTGGCTTGCCCCAGCGCAGCAGGCTTCGGCTACCCCTGCGCGTTCGGCGGTATCAATCCCAACGCCCCACCGCTGCCGTTCCTAAAGTCCATCGGCCGATCCGTGTATGACGGCTTGCAGGCCAAGCTCACACACAATGTGAAAGAACCGTTTCGCGGCGTTCGCTACTTGAACTTCCAGGTCTCCTACTCTCTATCTCGCTTCGAGAACACGGGCGGCGGCTCGGGAGACAGCCCAGGCGCGTCCGACCAGGACTTCATCATCAGCGCGCTGGACAACGCGAAGCCGAATCGCTACTTCGGACCCTCGGTGCTGGATCGCACTCACCAACTTTCTTTCGGCGGATATGCAACTTTGCCCGCGGGATTCCAGGTCAGCATGATCTCGCATTTCTGGAGCCCGCTGGCCACGTCGGTTATTGTTCCGAACACCAACTTGGGACCGGGCGAGATTTTTCGCACCGACTTTACGGGGGATGGCACGGTTCAGGATCCAGTGCCCGGTACGCACGTGGGAAACTTCGACCGCGGTATCAACGCATCCAACATCAACAACGTAATCAATGCTTACAACAGCACCTATGCGGGCCAACCGACGCCGGCCGGCCAGGTGCTGATCCAAAACGGCCTGTTCACCTTGAACCAGCTGCAGCAGATTGGGGCGGCTTACCTCGGTCAGCCCTTTGGCGATGGCGTCGCTCCGAGCTTGCCGAACGCGCCGCCTGGGCAGGTGAACCTGGGTTGGCTGCGGGCTTTGGATATGAAATTCTCCTGGAACCGCACCTTCTTCGAACGCTTGACGGTGCAACCGAGCGTTGGTCTCTACAATTTGTTGAACTTCTCCAATTTCGATCTGCCGACTCAGACGATGAACGGATTGTTGACCGGGGCTGCGGGTCAAATCAACGGGACCAACTCAGTTGGGCACAACATTGATCGTGTGGGAGTCGGAACGGGGGTCTATTCGCTGGGGGCGCCTCGACAGATCGAGTTTGGGCTGACCCTGACGTTCTAGAAGCATCGGGCTGTAAGCAGATTATTGCGACGAGGTACTCACGGCGCGGTCAATAAGCCGTTGCTGGCTGTTCATCGCTCCTTCAGCCGCGCGATTGGCATCGCGCAGGTAGCTTCCGTCCGGTTGCATATAGCGTGCCTTGGCCACGTCGGCCAGGTAGGTGGCCAGAACATCATCGCGCAGGTGACGAATCAATTTGGCATCCCCTACGGGGAACATCACCTCGACCCGGCGGTTCAGGTTTCGCGGCATCAGGTCGGCGCTGCCGAGATAAATCTCTTCGTTGCCATTGCCATTGCCATTGCCCGCGTTCCTGAAATAGTAGATCCGGCTGTGCTCCAGGAAGCGGCCCACAATACTGACCACCCGGATGTTTTCGCTCACACCCCGGATGCCGGGACGAAGGCAGCATATTCCTCGCACCAGCAGATCAACCTGCACGCCGGCCTGCGATGCCTCGTACAAGAGCCGGATCATGCGCTTGTCGACCAGGGCATTCATCTTGAAAATCAAGTGCCCCTGCTCGCCCCGGCGTTGATGCTCGATCTCCCGCTTGATCAGCCGCTCCAGCCGTTCTCGCAGGTTCGTGGGGGCAACCAGCAATTTCCGATACTCAGCCTTGGCAGAGTAGCCGGTTAAATAGTTGAACAGGTCGGTACAGTCAGCGCCGATTTCTTCGTCGCACGTGAACATCCCAATATCGGTGTAGAGCTGTGACGTAATACTGTTGTAGTTGCCGGTAGAGAGGTGCACGTAGCGCCGGATCAGATTTCCTTCCTGGCGCACGACGAGCGCGGCTTTGCAGTGGACCTTGAGGCCTTGCAATCCGTACACCACGTGCACGCCGTCGCGTTCCAACGCGCGGGCCCATTCAATGTTGCTCTCCTCGTCAAACCGGGCCTTGAGCTCAACCAGCGCGGCCACCTGCTTCTCGTTTTCGATGGCTTCCAGCAAGGTTTCTACCACCGGCGCATTCCGGCCCACGCGATAGAGAGTGAGCTTGATGGCCAGCACAGCGGGGTCGCGCGCCGCTTGCTGCAGAAAGGAAACCACGGGCTGGAACGAATCGAAAGGATGATGCAGCAGAATGTCTCCGCGGCGAATGGCGGCAAATATATCCTCGCGCTCCTCTTCCGACACAAGTGCAGCAGGAGTTGCTGGCAGAAACGGCGGATCCTTCAGTTCGGGCCGATCTACGGCCCAGAGATGCCGCAGCCTGCTGAGGGCTACTGGTCCGCTCAACTGGTAGATATCGTCACGGCTGACCCCGAGATTCTCGACCAAAATATTGAGCATCGCAGGAGGCATGGCATCGTTGACTTCGAGTCGCACAACATCCGCAAAACGCCTTTGCCACACGCCCTCTTCGACGGATTCCAGCAAGTCTCCCGCTTCCAGTTCCTGAATGGCAGTTTCCGCATCCCTGGTTATGTGGAAGGGATGGGCTTCCAGGATTTTCATGCCCGGGAAGAGCATGTCCAAGTTGGCGGCAACCTACTGCTCTAACCAGACGAAGTACTGCCGTTCGGGACGCTTCCCGTCCTCTCCTTTGTGGGGTGTAACGGGACCCATCGCGACCAACTGGGGAATCGAATTCGGGATCTTGACCCGGGCAAAGTGTTCGGTGCCTTCTCTGTCGCGAAGCAGCACGGCCAGGTTCAAACTCAGGTTCGATATGTGGGGGAAAGGCCGGCCAGGATCAAAGGCCAAGGGGGTCAACGTCGGGAAAACTGTCTCCGAGAAATATTTATTAACGGCCGATCGCTGCCGGCTGGTCAGGTGGGCATAGTCAACGACATGAATGCCGGCTTTCCTGAGCGCGGGCAGGATCTGCCGCTGCAAGCACTCGTGCGCGCTCTGCAACAGAGCGGCGACCTTCTCGCGTATGCACCCGAGTTGAGCGGCCGGAAGCATTCCATCCGGGCCAGAATCGAGAACACTTTCCGCGACCTGGCGCTTGAGGCCGGCGACTCTAACCATGAAGAACTCATCGAGATTGGAGCCCACGATGGACAAAAACTTGACTCGCTCCAGCAAAGGGACGGTCTCGTCCTGAGCTTCTTCAAGGACTCGTCGCTGGAAATCCAAGAGACTGAGTTCGCGATTCACGTAGAGCTGAGGATCATCGAGAGGGGGAGCGTCGGGCGGGGGGGCGCCAGCGGAGCGGCGTCCGCGATTGCGCCGATCGTTGTTGCGCCGAGCAGCCGCTTTCCGAGTACTCCTGGCAGCGGGCACTCCTCGGTTGTTCATGGGGATTGTCTTCGACCTCGGCGTTACCGAGCAGAAATAAACATTCTAAATGGGAAACCGCCGTTTTGCCCACCGATTCCCGGAATTCACATGCGCGTAACAATGTGGCCTGAGTCTCGGACGCGCTGGATCTGATCGTTAGATCGGTGACCAGACGGGCGAGCAGACCGGCGAGCGAAGGTCACAGCCAAAACAAGGGAAGAAGACCGAGTGCAGCCAGAGCGGTCAAGAGAGCGAGGCTTTGAACGCCTGTCTTTCGATCCGCCAGGCTGTAGGCGTAAATCCCCTTCACGAGGTTGTTGCTGGCCGCGGCAATCACAACTGCCGCCGCCGCGACTTTCAAAGGAGTGAGCGAGCCCGCTGCTTGGGTCATGCCCATGATAAAGGGATCTACGTCGGTAACTCCCATGACCGCGGCCAGTATGTTGACTCCGGCTCTACCGAGGTACGTAACGGCTAACTGGGTGGCCACCAACATTGCCAGGAATAGAAGAGCGAAGAGAAAGGCGGCCATCAGCTCGAGTGGATTGTTTGGCTCAAACTCGCGCTTTACCTCATCCACCCTGGTATCGGGCCGGCGCGCCCAAATCCACCCGACGGCCATTGCCAGACTCGCGAGTACGAGAAAGGGGAGCGCCAACAAGAGCATCAGTTGACGATTGAAAAGCGCCAGGAGGGCAACCAGACGGATGTACATGACACCCGATGCGATCAAGATCCCTCCCGTGAAAAGGTGGGGATGGTCCTCGCGAGCTGCTCTTCGTGACATGACAACTGTGGTCAAAGTTGATGAGTATGCCCCACCCAGGAAGGCTGCCAGCACGATTCCGCCGCGTCCTTTAGTGAGCTTCTGCAGAATGTAACTGCCATAGGAAATCGTGCTTACGGCGACGACGACCAGCCAAGTCTTGAAAGGATTGAGGTGAAACAGGCCAAACTCCCGGTTGGGCAGTATGGGCAGGATGACAGCCGTGAGCAGCAGGAACTTGGCGAGAGTGAGAATTTCTCCTGGCGCGGTACGGTTGGCGAGTTTCTCCAGAGCTGTCTTGAGCTCCAGTAACAACAGACTGGCCACACTCAAGGTAGTAGCAATCCAAAAATGCTCGTAGTAGACGAGCGCGCCCACCAGGTAAGTCGCCAGACCGGACATCTCTGATGTGACGCCCGGAGCCTCGGAAGTCGAGAGCTTGTGCCAATAGGACAGCGAGAGAAAGCCGCCAATCACCACGAAGCCGAGCGTCAAAGGAAGTAGCTGCGTGCCGGACAGAAGTGCCATCGAGTAGCCAATCAATCCAATGAGCGGAAATGTGCGCACGCCCCCAAAGCCGTAGTACGTGCCTTCCGTCTTGTGCTCCTCGCGCTCCAGTCCGATGAGAAAGGACAGGAAGAGAACCAGAAGAATTTTCACCGCTTCGGGCGGCAACCAGCGATAGAGTTCCACCAGATTGTTTCTCCGATTTATCCAGTTCGCATTTTGTCACAATTCTGTCAAAAGCGACGTGACAACGCGGGTCCATGCCAAGGGAAACAAACTCAGGAACATGAATTCCCGAAATGAAATAGAGGAAGTTAGGCGCACGATCCAACAGCATGGCTCACAGCGGCAGGGAGGCGATCGGGTGTAAGCTCAAAGAACACGACATTTTCGAACATCATCTTTGAAGACAAGGTGGCAATCATGAAAGCAAAAAAAGGTGTAATCGGAATCCTCACCGGTGGCGGCGACGTCCCCGGTTTGAACCCCGCCATTCGCGCCGTAACCATCCGCGCACTGCGCGAGGGCTGCCAGGTGATCGGCATACGTCGGGGGTGGGCCGGACTGGTCGACATGGTCCGCGAAAAAGACTACGACAACAGCGAGAACTTCCAGACGCTGTCGGAGGATCTGGTTAACCGCGCCGGCCGCACCGGCGGTACGTTCCTGCACACCTCGCGCACCAAACCCAGCAAGGTAAAGAAGTCGAGCGTTCCGGCTCATCTGCAGTCTGCTTATAACGCCGAGATGAATGACCTGACGGCAGAAGTTCTGAAGAACCTGGATTGGCTCGGCATCGACTACCTCATCCCGATTGGCGGGGATGACACGCTGAGCTACGGCGTGCGTCTTCATCAGGAAGGAGCGAAGGTAGTCGCTATTCCGAAGACAATGGACAATGATGTTCCGGGCACTGACTACTGTATCGGCTTCAGTACCTGTGTGACGCGCACCATTTCCATGACGAACAGCCTGCGCACCAGCGCCGGCTCCCACGAACGCTTCATGGTGCTCGAAGTCTTCGGCCGTTATGCCGGGTTCAGTGCCATGCTGCCCACCATGGCCGGGGCCGCGAACCGCTGCGTGATTCCAGAGCATAAATTCGACATCGAGCGACTTACCGAGTTACTGGTCTCCGACCGCCAGAAGAACCCGAACCGCTACTCCATTGTCCTGGTTTCGGAGGGAGCTACGTTTGAAGGCGGAGAAATGGTTTTCGAGGCTGAGACCACTGACGCCTTCGGCCACAAGAAACTCGGCGGGATCGGGGACCTGGTGTCCGACAAGCTGAAGGAACTTTCGCCCAAGTACAACAACGGTAAAACAATCGACATCATCAACCAGAAACTCGGCTACCTGGTCCGCTGCGGCGATCCCGATGCCATCGACTCCATCGTCCCTATGGCGTATGGCAACCTCGCACTCGACTTGCTTCTGGGCAAGACCTATGGGCGACTTGTCGTCCTCAGGAACGGTTGTTACAACGACGTTCCCATCGACACCGTTACGGCCTCGAAAAAAGTTGTCAACGTAAAGGAGCATTACAACATCGACCGCCTCCGACCCCACTATAAGAGCTTCGAGAAGAAGCCACTTTTCATCCTGACCGGCGAAACGGGATAGCGCCACGGCCGTTTGATCACCGCCGAGACGCCGAGGACGCGGAGAAAAGCTGGAAGGTTTCACCACAGGCGTGCACCACTTCTGTGCTATTTCACCCCGATTCTCCACAGCCTTCCACTGCGTTGCTACTTGCATTCCCGCACAGAAGTTCCGGATAATCAGAGCTGAGATATTTACAGCCGTGTATCGCTATAGCCGCGCCGATTTGTTGCGCATACTCCGGCTCGTTCCTCGCCAGCTTCAAACCTGGGAGAAGGCGGGACTGGTGACGGCGAGCGAAGAATATTCTTTTTTCGATCTGGTGCAAATCAAGAAAGTGCGCGACCTCTGCGCCCAGCGGGTTCGTCCGGCGGTGATCCGGCAATCGCTCGAAGCTATGCAGAAACAGGTTGCCGGCATGGAGAATCCACTGCTCGAAGCTGGGGCTTACCAGAGCGGACGGCGCGTCGCTTTCCGGCACCAGGGGCGGCTGCTTGAGCCCATCGCCGGACAGTTCATGCTGGATTTCTCGACCGAAGAAATGAAGGTCGTGACCAGCCCGCCGCGGAATGGCCCGGAACTGGTGGTTACCGACGTTGCCGACTTGTTTGCGCGCGGGATCATGCTGGAAGAAAATCCTTCGACGCAGAGCGAGGCGATCACTACTTACGTAAGGGTGCTCGAAATGGATCCCATGCACGCCGCCGCGCACATCAATCTGGGCACGCTTTACTACAACCGTCAGGACTACGCGCTCGCCGAAAGACACTACCGTTCGGCGATTGAGATCGATCCGCGCTACGCGCTCGCTTATTTCGACCTGGGCAACGTGCTCGACGAAACCGGACGCGTCGAGGAAGCCATCAACACTTATAAGACCGCGATTCAACTCGCGCCCACCTACGCCGATGCGCACTACAACATCGCGCTGGCTTACGAGAAGACGCGCGAGCCGCGCAAGGCGCTGCAACACTGGCGCGCCTACGTGAAGCTCGACACCACCGGCCCCTGGACCGTCCACGCCAAACATCAGATCCAGCGCATCCTGCAGAGCGACAGCCTGAAGCTGGTGCACTCCCGCAAGGCGAACTAAGAAACGCTTTTCGCTCTTAGCTGTTGGCTTTTGGCCGAGGGCCAAAGGCCTGGAGCTAATAGCGACTCTTCCCGAGTTATACTCAGGTTTCACCTCCCAGGTGCAGGAGACCACAGATGAAGCTCTACCGGTGGATTTGGACGCTGACTCTTGCGATCGCGGTGGCCGCAGCCAGCGGGGTCTGCTTTAGCCAGGCAGTAAAAAAAGACAAAGACATTTACAACGAAAAGGCCGATGCGCGGGCCGAAATCAAGGAGGCTCTGGAGAAGGCCACAGCGGAACACAAGCGCGTCATTCTGGTGTTTGGAGCAAACTGGTGCTTTGACTGCCACGTGCTCGATACCGCATTTCATCGTTCCGACCTGGCGCCGATTCTGGCCGCCAACTATGAAGTTGTGCACGTGGATATCGGACGGGGAGAGAAAAATCAGGATCTGATGACGAAGTACGAGGTTCCAATGAAGCGTGGCATTCCCGGACTGGCCGTGCTCGATGCCGATGGGAAGCTGGTTTACAGCCAGAAGAACGGCGAATTCGAGAATGCACGAGCGCTCGCCCCGGAAGATTTTCTGGCATTCCTGAACAAGTGGAAGCCCGGAGCGCAGAGCCGGTGAGACTGGTCACATATGGTGGAGGGACGGGCGTCTCGCCCGTCCTGCCGGCGGGGACGCCCGGCTCTCCATTCGACAAAAGGCGCGGCTTACGCCACCTTAACAAACCGTCACTGCCAGTTAGTTCACCACCAACTTGTTCTCGACGCTGAACGCGCCCGGCACGGCGCCCGCTCGCATTCCTGCGACGGTCTTGTCCATTGTGCTCTGAACGCTTCCGTAGAGCGTCACGTGTCCGTTGTCCACCACGATGCGGATCGGATCGACCGGATCGCTGGCGTAGCGGCCAAGCGCCGAGTCGCGATAAATCGCGCGCGCCATGCGCACCCGCAGTGAGTCGTCAAACAGAGAAGCCGGCAGCACGTTCACCTCGTTCACAACGTCCTTGACGCCGGGCGTACGCGCCACGATGGCGAGAGCCGAGTCTTTCGCGATATCGTTTACGGTGTCGCCGTTAAGGGTGACGACGCCGTCTTTTACGCCGAGCGCGAGATAATTGAAGGCGTTGTCGTAGTGTCCGACACGGTCATAGGCCAGCTTCCTGGCCAGTTTCTGCTGAAGTTGGCCATCGGGCACGGCTTCTCCCGCGACCACGATGTCATTGCGAACGCCGCCGACGTTGGCGAGCTTCTTGATTTTCTTCGCGGCATCGAGCTTGTCCTGATAAAGGCCGACGGTGCCGGTCAGGGTCACGATGCCATCTTCGACGCTCGAGCTCACGCTCTGCAGTTGCTTCGCGTTATGAATTTTCTGGCTGACCGCCTGCTGAATCTGCTGATCGTACCGGCCGGTGGCGGCCATTGCAGTCATACTCAGCAGGACGAACAACGCCACAGTTACCGCAAGTATTTGCTTCTTCATGGTTGCCATCCTTACTGGAATTCCGGTTTCCCCACGGTATTAACCGGTTAGTTAAATAGATGCACGGCGGGCATCGAGAGATGCGCCCGCAGGGTGGCTTTACAAACTATTACTTTTGCAAACCATGACAAGCGGACTAACCAGGAGTCTGCCTCTCTGGAAGCGGAAAGGGGTAAAATATCCAAATGACGACTGACGAACGCCTTGATCGGCTTACCGAAAGACACGAAGCTCTAGCGGAGAGTCTGCAACTGCTGACGGCGGATGTGCAGAGTTTGGCCCAGTCGACGAAGGAATTGAGAGAATCGACTAAGGAACTGACAGAATCGACTGAGGAGCTGAGGGAGTCGACTAAGGAACTGAGGGAATCGGTGAAAGAACATGACAAAATCCTCCGCGGGCACGCCAGTCTCATTGGCGACCTGGTGAGGATTGCCGCAGGACACGAACAGCGCATGCAGCGACTGGAAGGCCACCAAGGCTGAACTGTGGCATGCTCGCGGCCCGTTGACAGTTGTTCGTCATAACGACTAATCTCGGTCATGCGCCATGGTTTGCAAGAGGAACTCAAACAAAACCTTCCATTCACCAGTCGAGAACAGGAAGCCTACCTTTCCTTGTTGCGTACGGCCGATGCGCTCCAGGCGCAGATCGAAGCCCGGCTCAAAGAGTTCGGGCTGACCGGCACGCAGTACAACGCGCTGCGCATCTTGCGCGGCGCTGGGCCGGAGGGCTTGCCGTGCCGGGAGATCGGCGAGCGCATGATCACGCGCGATCCCGACATTACGCGCCTGCTCAATCGCCTGGAAGGTCGCGGCTTCGTCGAGCGTACCCGCGCCAAGCACGATCGCCGCGTCATCTACGGAAAGATCACCGCCGCGGGGCTGAAGCTGCTTCGCGAAATGGATTCGCCGATCGAAAAGTACAGCCGCGATATGTTGCGGCACGTCGGCCAAGAAAAATTGAAGCAATTGATCGAGTTGTTGGAGTTGGTGCGTGGCGGAAGAACTTTTCACCGCCGAGACGCCGAGAGCGCCGAGTAAAAGCTTTCAGCGTTACCGCTTCCGTTTTGCAACTTTCTTCTTTGACGGTGCGGCCTTCTTCTTAGCGGCAGCCTGGTTTGAAAACACACGCGCAAAAATCTTGTCGATGTTCTTGAGCTGGCGCTTCAGGTCGAAGGCGTGCTCGATCTTTGCTCGCGGCACTCGTCCGCGAATCTCGGGATCGTTCAGCACGAGCTCGCGGAAGTCGAGATTCTCTTTCCACGCGCGCATGGCGTGACTCTGCACCAGGCGATAAGCGTCCTCGCGGGAAACGCCGCTTTCTACCAGGTCGAGCAGCAACTGTCCGCTGAAGACGAGGCCGCGCGTGCTCTCGAGGTTCGCCATCATGCGCTCGGGATAGACGAACATGGTCTCGATCAGGTTTGCCGTCTTATTCAGCAGGTAGTCGGCGAGCGTGGTCGAGTCCGGGATGATAATGCGCTCGGCCGAGGAGTGCGAAATATCGCGCTCATGCCAGAGCGCGACGTTCTCGAATCCGGCCTGCGCATTCGACCGCACCACGCGCGCTAGGCCAGAGATCTGTTCAAAGTTGACGGGATTGCGCTTGTGCGGCATGGCCGACGAGCCCTTCTGTTTTTCGCTGAAGTATTCTTCGGCCTCGCGGACTTCGGTGCGCTGCAGGTGGCGGATTTCAGTGGCGATCTTGTCGAGCGTCGATGCGACGGTGGCCAGCGTTGCCAGGTAGTGGGCGTGGCGGTCGCGCTGAATCACCTGCGAGGACACCGCGGCAGCTTTCAATCCCAGGCGCGCGCAGATCTTCTCTTCGAGTTCCGGCGTGAGGTGGGCAAACGTTCCTACCGCGCCCGAAAACTTGCCCACGCGCAGGTCTTCGGCGGCGGCCTGGAAGCGAGAGATGTTGCGTAAAGTCTCCGAATACCAGTTGGCGATCTTGAAGCCGAAGGTGATGGGCTCGGCGTGGACGCCGTGTGTCCGCCCGATCATCGGCGTATCCTTGAACTCCCAGGCGCGGCGTTCGAGCACTTCGGCGAGACGCTCCAGGTCGCCGGCGATCAGCGACGAGGCTTGTTGGATGAGCAACGCCTGCGCTGTATCGACCACATCGTTCGAGGTCAGGCCGTAGTGGAACCAGCGAGCGTGCGGACCAACGATCTCGGCCACGGCCGTGGTGAAGGCAATTACGTCATGTTTGACCTCGGCTTCGATCTGGAAGATGCGGTCAACGTTGAAGTCGGCGCGCGCGCGGATCGCCTGGGCAGCATTTTTCGGCACGATGCCGGCGGCGGCGAGGGTTTCGGTCGCGGCGACTTCGACCGCGAGCCAGGTGCGGAAGCGGTTCTCGTCGCTCCAGATGCGAGCCATCTCGGGCCGGGTATAGCGTGGGATCACGGCGATCTCTCCTGTGGGGGAACTGGGGATTGTAAATCAGGCGGGCGAGTGCGTGCAGTGCGGCGCAGGAACGCTGGTGGGCTACCTTGAATTTTGGTCAGCCTTTTTCTTGTAAGGCGCGGATTTCTTGACGAATCTTATCAATTCGCTTCTTGATCTCAAATGCCAAATGACCTAAGTCCGGTCTTGATTCCAAATCTGGCAAGAGCTTTTCCAGAAAGGCCAACTCGTCTTTCAATATTGGCAGTCGAATCATAAGATCAGAACACCTCAGTACTGTTTATTCGTTAGGCGTATACCCGACTCGGCTCAGGGCAGGCTCGCGAGAGGCCCGTCCAGCCGTTGGGGAATGGTTCGCCTATTCCACCGTGTGTTTCGCCGTGTACCCGTCTCGCGTGTAAACGATGACCTTCAGATCTTTGCCCTTCTGGTCGTGAATCTTCAGCGGACCACCGTCCGGCGCCTGGAGTTCAACTTTCAGCTTGCGGTAGGTGCCGTCGAGTTTGCTGTTGGTGGGGTGGTAACTGATGGTGTACTGGTTGCGGATGTCGGTCGCGATGTCGTGGAAAAGCTCCGGCAGTTCGCCTTGAAAACGCGGGAAATACGCCCGGCCGCCGGTCAGTTGGGAGAAGGTCCTGAGCTGATTGTCGGCCTGCAGCCAATCGACCTCCCTAATCCCACTCGACATTCCGCCCCGGCTGTGTGCATCCACCATTTCCCGCCATTGCCATCCGATGCTGATGGCATAGATGGTCACGTCTTTGGTGGACTTGATCTTCTTTATGATCTGGTCCAGAGTCAGCCGGCTGAAAGTGTCGCGTCCCGAAGAAACCAGAATCACGTACTTCTTGCCCTCGATGCGATCGCAGCGGTCGATCGTGTCGAAGAGCGCGTCGAAAAGGTTGCGCTCGGAAAATCCGGGGATGCGCAGCATATTGAGCGCGCCCATGATGGCGCGCTTGTCCTGCGTGAAGTCCACCAGGATCTGCGGCTTCATGTCATAGGAAACCACGGCAACCCAATCGTCCTTCTTTAGCCCGCTGGCGAAGGTGTAGGAAGCATTCAGCGCGTCATACATATAACTCAGGTTGGTCGCAGCATACTCGACCAGCAGAACTGCCGTGATCGGAGCCTCGGTCTGATTGAAGGTCGCAATCTGCTGCGGCGAGCCATCTTCGAAAATCTTGAAATTTTCTTTCTTCAGCCCGGGGATGGTCTGGCCGTCCTTGGTGGTGACCAGCACATCCAGGTTCACAACCGGCACGCTGACCCGGATCGAGTAGTCGGGCATGTTCTCGATCTTCTTCGGCTTTTCGAGAGCCGGCGGAGGCGGTTCTTCTTTTTTCTTGGGGATCACATAGGGTCCGACGTCGTTCTGCGGTCCGCCGGCTTCGGGCGGAGCCTCCTGCTGGTTCGGATTCGCCGGGGCTTGCTGCGATGTGTCTTGAGCCTGCGCCGGGAAGGTCGCAGCAAGCATCCAGAAAAGAACAAGCGTCAGTAGGATCAAACGCTTACGGGAAGCCGATGGCACCTGGTTTAGCCCGCCAAATATGCTGAAAAACATGGGGATGTCCTCGAAAACTCCTGTGCTAGTATAGATGCAAGAACTCTGCGGGTGGGATATTTTGCGGGCCTTAAGAAACGCCGCCTCTCCTGGCAAAACCTTCTGATAGCGCGCGGAGTCTAAGCAAGTAGCCAGGTCATTTTGTGACCTCCGGGGCTATTCATGAGAAAAGCCGCACGCTCACTCGCCACCCTTTTGTGTTTATCGTCCTGCGTCTGGGTTAGTGCACAAAACGTTAGTGCACAGGATAAGTCAGCGCCGGCCGTCACTCCTCATGTCGCCATGGCTCCGGCAATCATTACTCCGGCAATCATTACTCCGGCGATCATGCCGCTCGATCAAATTCACGAAGGCATGAAAGGCACCGCGCTCACCGTGTTCCAGGGCGTGAAACCGGAATCCATGGACGTGGAAGTTCTGGGTGTGATGCGCAACGTGAACGGTCCGAAGGGCGACATTATCCTGGTCCGTCTGCATGGCAGCAAGCCGGAATATACCGGCGTGGTTGCCGGTATGAGCGGAAGCCCGGTCTATTTCGACGGCAAGCTGGCGGGCGCGCTCGCCTTCCGCATCGGCGAGTTCTCGAAGGAACCGATTGCGGGGGTGACGCCGATCGAGGAGATGCTGGAGATCAACGCGCTGGATCATAGTCCGGCAAGAGGTCCGGCGCCGATGCGCGCCAGTACTTCGGACGACAATGCTTTGGAGCAGAACGCAGCCACGCAAACCGCGAGCCCCGGCGAAAGCGAGACGCTCCCGTCCCAGAATTACAGCAACTATCTGAAGCCGATCGAAACTCCTCTCGTGTTCAACGGTTTTTCTGACGAGACCTTGCAGCGCTACGGATCGCAATTCGCCGCGGCGGGCATTGTTCCGGTGATGGGTATTGGCTCGGCGAGCGATCGCAAGCAGCCGGAACCGATCGAAGCGGGATCCGCCGTCAGTGCCGTGCTGGTTCGTGGCGACATGGATATTGCCGCCACCTGCACCGTGACCTACGTCGATGCGCAGCGCTTGCTCGCTTGCGGGCATCCGCTTTTGCAGTTTGGCGAAGTTGACCTGCCGATGACGAAGGCCAGGGTGCTGGCTACGCTGCCTTCGCCGATGAATGCGTTCAAGATCGTCAACACGACCGAAACGGTCGGAGCGTTCGTGCAGGACCGGCAGAACGGCATCATGGGCGTGCCGGGACGCGAGTCAAAAATGATTCCGGTGACCGTCGCCATGCATAGTGGAAATTCAACAAAAGAATTCCACTACGAAGTTCTCAACAACGCGCGGCTCAGCCCGCTGGCCATGATGGCCACCGTCTTTAACGCGTTGCACGGCACCAACGAATATGGCGAGGACATTACTTACCGCATGAATGGAGTGCTCAGCGTGAAGGGCTATTCGGACGTCACGCTACGAAACATGTTTGCCCCGCAAGACAACGGGCAACCGGCGGCGGCTTTGGCGGCTGCGACCATCGGCGAGCGCTTTGGACGCATCTATAGCAATCCTTTCGACGTTCCTGATGTTCAAGGCGTGAAGCTTGATTTCGATCTGGTGCGCGAACGCCGCTCGGCTCGCTTGGAAGCTGCGCGCACGGATATGACGGAAGCTCGTCCCGGCGACCAGATTATGGTCGAGACGGTGATTCGTCCGTATCGCGGCGAGCGGCTGGTGCGCCAGATTCCCGTACGGATTCCGACCTCGGCTTCGAAGGGAACGCTGCGCATCCTGGTCAGCGATGGAGACACGCTCGACCGCATGCATCGCGGCACGCCGATGATGAATCGTGGCCTAGGCCTGGCGCCCACGATCGCTTTGCTGAACAAAGAGCACGCCAACGATCGCGTGTATGTTTCGCTGATCGGCTCCGATCCTGAAGCCATGATCGCCGACAAAGTAATGCCGACGCTGCCGCTTTCCGTCATGAACGTCATGGACAACATGCGCGGCACACAGGACATGATCGTGCTCGGGGAATCGTCGGTCAGCGAAGCTTCCACCGATTCGCTCGACTATGTCGTCTCCGGCGCGCAGATGCTGACGATTAACATCAAGTAGCTGGCGCTTTAAGGTGGAGCGCCGGGCGTCCCCGCCCGGCCCGCAGGCATCCCCCTGGCCGGGCGGGGACGCCCGGCTCTCCACCAACAAGACTATTGAGGTATGACTTTGGCTCGTAAGACGCTTGCTCTACTATCAGCACTTACTCTCTCTACTCTCGCGCTTTCCACATTCGCTCTCGCCGAGGGCACTCGCACCTGGCAACAATCCAAGTTCGACGAACTGAACAAGGGCACTGCCAAGGGCATCGCGCTGCGCAGTGAAGGCGGCCTCGAACTTGCTCCGGCGTTCAAAGCGCTCGCTACCACGCCCTCGACTTACATCTGGGCGATCGCATCCGATTCGGCGGGCAACATCTACGCCGCCGCTGGATCGCCGGCGCGCGTCTATCGCATCACGCCCGATGGACAGAGCACGACCATCTTCGAGCCGCAGGAATTGCAGGTGCAGGCTCTGGTCGTCGATAAGAATGATAAGAGTGGCATCGTGTACGCGGCCACCGCGCCGGACGGCAAGGTTTATCGTCTTGAACCCGCGAAAGGCGCGAAGCCCGACGCGAAGACGCTATGGAACTGGACGCCCTACTTCGATCCAGGCGCCAAATACATCTGGGACATCGTTCTCGACAATGCTGGCGCTCTTTACGTCGCCACCGGCGATCACGGCGAAATCTACAAAGTCAGCGCCAACGGCCAGCACTCGCTTTTCTTCAAGAGCGATGAAGTCCACATTCGCGTGCTCGCGCTCGATCCCAAGGGAAACTTGATTGCCGGCTCCGATGGCAGCGGGCTAGTCTATCGCATCGCGCCGAATGGCGAAGCGTTCGTTCTCTACAGCGCGCCCAAAAAAGAAATCACCGCGCTCGCCATCGACCGCGAAGGCAACATCTACGCCGCCGCTGCGGGCGAAAAGCATCCTGGCTCCGCGATCCCGCAAATGGGCATCATGCTCGCCAATCCAGCGCAGAACCCGCTCGCGGCCGGCGGCAATATCGCCATCACCGCAGCTCCCACCGCGCCCATAATGACGCAGCCCTTTCCTGCCCCCGGCGTTGGCGCTACCGGAGGCTCCGAAATCTATCGCATCGCGCCCGATGGCGCCCCGTCACGCCTGTGGACTTCCCACGAAGATCTCGTCTACGCTCTCGGCTTCGATCAGCACGGACGCCTCCTCGCCGGCACCGGCAATCGCGGTC
>Ga0116134_1000323_pt1 | contig 25319 bp, 27 predicted proteins | sample June2015DPH_19_5_FD_89737 | JGI IMG/M metagenome (GOLD analysis project Ga0116134, IMG submission 89737) | Peatland microbial communities from SPRUCE experiment site at the Marcell Experimental Forest, Minnesota, USA - June2015DPH_19_40 | ecosystem: Environmental > Terrestrial > Soil > Wetlands... | reverse complement strand
GAAGATTCCGCTCTGTCGGAGGGGCTCAGGCTTCGACGCGGCGGGGCTGGACTATCTGATCGGGAAACGCACGCAGTACTACGCCCGACGCCAGCGGGACAGAACTTTGATGAGAGGCGACCGCGTGGCGATCCTCGGGCGCGGCATCGCCGTGGTCGAGCACGCAGACGAGAGAGAGGTGCACGCGCTGCTGCGGAACAGGATCATGCTGAGGATGCGGCGCAACGATGTTGCCTGGAATCAGCAGAACCTACGTTGGGAAGCGGAAGCCTCAGCCCCTTAAAGGGGGCAGGCCTTCCCAAATCCGGCAAGGGAAGGTTTGCCGACCAACCGGGAGTTATCGCGTGCTGGCCTCGAATCGAACGCGTTATCTGAAAGCGGTGTTGACACGAGTCACTACGGCTATAATCACCGCCAGACACCACACAGCCCTAGCGATATTACGGGAGAGACATGCTGAGAATAATGGCTGTTACTCTGGTATTTGCACTTCTACCGCATCCGGTGGCCGCCCAGACATCAACCCTCCCAGGGCTCCCGGAGGTTGCGCAGAAGGTGCGCACCTACCGATTGGCTAACGAGGACAGCATTATCCGCGAGTTAACCGACTTTCTTTCGATTCCCAATCTTGCCACAGACACCCCCAACATTCAGAAGAACGCGGCACAGCTTGCAAGAATGCTTCAGGCACGAGGAATTGAGACACATCTGCTCCCGATCAAAGGACGGGGCCCGGTGGTATTCGGAAGCCTGAGCTCGCCGGCAGCGAGGCATACCGTAATCTTTTATGCGCACTACGACGGCCAGCCCGTGGACCCGGCAGCCTGGACAGACGGTAAACCGTTTGAGCCGGCATTACGCGACAACGCAATTGAGGCTGGAGGAAAGCGGATCCCTTTCCCCACCGGCTCCGTAAAGGCTCCGGCAGTCTACAGCGATGACTGGCGGATTTATGCGCGGTCGTCCTCTGATGACAAATCACCGATTGTGGCACTCCTTGCTGCGCTGGACGCACTACGCGCCAACAATATCCCGCTGCGCGTCAACTTGAAACTGATTCTTGAGGGAGAGGAAGAGAACGGGTCGCCGAACTTACAGCGTACGCTCGAAGAGAACAAGGGTCTTCTGAAAGCGGATCTGCTTATCACCGGCGACGGGCCCGTGCATCAGAGCGGGCGACCTCTGGTCTTCTTTGGTAACCGCGGCATCCTTGGATTCGACATCACAACCTATGGGCCAATTCGCGCGCTGCACAGCGGTCACTATGGCAATTGGGCGCCCAATCCGGGGTTCGAGCTGGCGTGGCTGCTGGCTTCAATGAAATCCCGGGACGGACGCGTTCTGATTGATGGGTTTTACGACGACGTCGCGCCTCTCGGCGAAACCGAAAAGAAGGCGCTGGATGCGATGCCGAACAGCGACGCTGAACTCTCGAGGGAACTCCAGTTTTCCCAGCCGGAAGGAGGTGGCAAGAGACTGGCCGACCTCCTCCAGATTCCCTCGCTGAACATCCGTGGTCTGCATAGTGCTTACGTCGGTGAAGCGGCCCAGAACGTGGTCCCAGAAAAAGCGGAGGCCGCAATCGATGTGCGATTGGTGAAAGGCGAGGACGCGGACAAGAAATTTGAGCAGGTCTTGTCGCACATTCGCAAGCAGGGTTTCTACGTCACTTCGGCGGTTCCCACGAAAGAGGAACGGTTGGCGCATCCTTACGTCGTTCGCATCAACAAAGACGCGTGGAATTATCCGGCCTCTCGAACTTCCATGGACTTGCCGGTCTCGAAAGCGCTGGTTCGTCTCGTTCAGGATGTGACGGGCGGTGAAGCTGTCATTCAACCCACTCTCGGGGGAAGCGTGCCGATGTACATCTTCGAAGATCTGAATCTGCCTTGGATTGGCGTCCCCATCGTGAATTACGACAACCATCAACACAGTTCGGATGAGAATCTGCGCTTGGGCCATTTCTGGAGGGGTATGGAGATCTACGGCGCGGTACTGGCCGACCTAGATTGGTAGAGTGTAGATGGAGGGTCTCGACGGCCGGGTCGTCAGAGGTGCTGCCGACTGTTTGGCGGATGACGGGCTACCCTTACCTAATCCGGCAAGGTAAGGTTTGCCGACTAACCGCCCAGAATCGCTGCCAACGTGGCGCCGGGACTATAATTGCGCGCACGCATGGCCCTCACCGCTGGCACAAAACTTGGTCCCTATGAAATTCGGTCACCGCTCGGTGCCGGCGGAATGGGCGAGGTGTATCGCGCCGCGGATTCGAAACTGGGACGAGATGTTGCGCTGAAAGTGATTCTGCAGGAATTTACCCAGGATACGCAGCTCATGGCTCGCTTCCAGCGTGAGGCGCAAGTTCTCGCATCGCTCAACCACACCAACATCGCTGCCATCTACGGCCTCGAAGACAGCGCGGGCATGCCTGCGCTGGTGATGGAACTGGTGGAAGGGCCGACGCTCGCCGACCGGATCAAGGAGGGTGCGATCCCGCTCGAAGAAGCGTTGCCCATCGCAAAGCAAATTGCGGAAGCGCTCGAATACGCGCACGAGCGCGGCATCATTCATCGCGACCTAAAGCCGGCCAACATCAAAGTCACGCATGACGGCAAGGTCAAAGTGCTCGACTTCGGGCTGGCCAAGGCCCTGCAGGGGGATGCTGCGCCGGGGAATATTTCCAATTCTCCTACCATGTCATTAGAGGCCACGAAGGCCGGAATCATTCTCGGAACTGCAGCCTACATGTCGCCCGAGCAGGCGAGAGGCAAGGCGGTGGACCGGCGGGCGGACATCTGGGCTTTTGGCGTAGTTTTTTTTGAAATGCTCACCGGGACGAAGACTTTCCAAGGCGAAACCGTCTCCGACACGCTGGCCGATGTGCTGCGGAGGACGATTGATTGGAGCTCGCTGCCTCCCGATACGCCGCCCGGCGTCCGGCGCCTGCTGGAGCGCTGCCTGGAGCGCGACCCCAAGAGGCGATTGCGCGACATCGGCGAAGCGCGGATTCTGCTGAGCGATCCCGACATTCTTGCAGCGCCCGCACCGCAGCCCGCTCCAGCCATCGCCACCCGGCGGCGCGCATTCATATGGGCAGGAGCCGCATTTGCGGCCTTGGTCTTGGCCACGGCGGGAAGCTTTTGGATTTCGAAGCGGATCCAGGATTCCTCTCTGCGCGGAGTGACGCGGCTCACGATTCAACTGCCCGCGGGCCAAGTGCTCACCAGCGGTGCGCCAGCGGTTTCCCGCGACGGCCGCCTTATCGCCTACGTGGCTAAGGGTGCGGACAATGTCCCGCGGCTGTACCTGAGGGCGCTGGAGCGTTATGAGCCGATTGAGGTGCCCAACAGCGAAGGCGCCATGCAGCCGTTCTTCTCGCCCGATGGCAGCCGAATCGCCTTTTTCGCGAGGGGGAAATTGTGCACAGCATTGGTTTCGGGTGGTCCACCCACCGCAATCGCCGATACGTCTTTCCAGCCCTTTGGTGGGACCTGGGGAGACGACGACACGATCGTGTTTGTGCCCGCTCTCGGCTCCGGGCTCGATCGCATTCCTGCAGCCGGCGGCAAACCGCAGAGGCTGACGGAGCCGGACGAAGCTGCCGGCGGCTATGCCCACGTTTGGCCGCAATTCCTGCCCGGGGGAGGTTCCTTGCTGTTCACCATTTGGGGCGGGTTGAACCTCAGTGCGAGTGGGCCCGCGGTATTCTCCTTGGAGAGGGGAAAGTGGAGTCATGTAGGGCCTGGACTCTGGGCGCCGCGCTACTCCCAGTCCGGGCATCTCCTTGTGTCCGGGCCCCACGGAGTAATGGCCGCAGCGTTCGATCCCAATCGACAGAGCGAGGCACAGGCGCAGACGTTTGTGGTAGAGGATGTATTCTGCGCACCGTTGTATTGGACTTCCTGGTTCGCGGTGTCAGACACCGGGACCCTTGCGTATGTGCCGGGAGACCCCACCTACAGCACGCTGGCCTGGGTTGACCGGCTGGGAGCCGCCACCCCAGTTGCGGGGGAGCCCTGGTCCGTGGCGGATCCCGCGCTTTCACCCGATGGGACGCGAGTGGTTCTGGGAGAGGACTCCAATCTTTGGTTGGTGGACCTGCGCCGGGGATCTAGAGTCCGGCTTACCCAGGACAATGAGGGCTACAACGGGTACCCAAACTGGAGTCGCGACGGCGCGCAGGTTTTCTTCGGATCCAATCGTGGCGGCGACTGGGATATTTATTCAGTGTCCGCGGGTGGCGGCCCGGCGAAGCGCATCCTGGCGCGAAAGGGCAACCAGTTCCCGATGTCGGAAGCTCCTAACGGCACGCTGCTTTTCGCCGAACGCACGAAGGGCAAGGGCGTGGATTTGTACACTCTCGGGCCTGACGGAACAGTCGCGCCATTCGTGGTTTCGGCGGCGAATAAAGTCGCCGGTAAGTTCTCCCCGGACGGGCGACTGGTGGCCTATGTCTCCAGCGAAACGGGACACGACGAAGTGTATCTCCGCTCGGTGGAAAAGCCTGAAGAGGTGCTAGCTGTCTCGTCAAACGGCGGCGCCGAACCACTCTGGTCGCCCGATGGGAAAGAGCTTTTCTATCGTCGCGGCGACGCCTTCCTGGCCGTAAGCGTGAACGCGGCCGGCGCACTCGCCGTGGGCAACGAACGAAAGCTGTTTGAGATGCGAGCTGCCTGGGGGCGCAGCCCAATGCATGCCGGGTATGCAGTCGCGCCGGATGGCAGGCGGTTTCTGATCCTGCGCCCGGAGCCGAAGGCCATCCCCACCCAGATCAATGTGGTCCTCAACTGGTTCGAAGAATTGAAGGCCAGGGTGCCCACCCACTGAAGTGGTGGACAGTTGGAAATGCAACGGCCATTTTCTTTGCGCTCTTTGCCTCTTTATGGCCTTTGCGAGAAACTCCTCGTTCCTTGTGCGGGATTGACTTGGCGAAACTGCCTGCCTACGATGCCTGCTAAGTGCGTGGCGGATTCGCTTAATTGATCGGACCATTTCTCACTACGGCATCCTCCGCAAACTGGGCAGCGGAGGGATGGGCGTGGTCTATGAAGCCGAACCCGTAATCCCGCCGCGGTTCTGGAAAGAGTTTCATCCGGGATTTCCATGTTGATCTCCGGGATAGCCGCGATATGCTGATTTTCGCTGTCGCACACCCCGGTTGGTTTCTTCGCGCTGCCGCGGAATAGTTACGCGCACCCTGGCGCCAAGCAATTCCGGACGGATGACGGGCAAACAGGAAGTTGGACGACAGAATGCCTAGTTCTCGTTCTGGATGTCTTCAGGCTCTGTACCTTGCTTGGCCAGAATCCTTTGTCGAACAGTTGTTGCAGGGGCTCGTACCTTCTAAACATCCTGATGTTTATCATCTTCCTATGGTCAAGGAACACAGGCTGGGCGACATCATCGCGAACTCTGTTACGCATGGCATCGGGGCGGCGCTCGCTCTCGCAGGCGCGGTTGTACTGGTCGTCACTGCTGTGGGTGGGACCGCTTGGCAGATTGCCAGTTGCTCGGTCTTTGGCTGCACACTGGTGCTGGTCTATGTCTGCTCGACTCTGTATCACTCGCTCGTTCGCACCCGCGCACGTCACGTTCTGCAAATCATTGATCATTCGGCGATCTATCTTCTGATCGCCGGAACCTATACTCCCTTCGCCCTGGTCTCGCTGCGCGGGCAGTTGGGATGGCTTCTATTCGCCATTGTGTGGGGACTCGCAATCCTGGGAATTCTGTTCAAGAGTTTCGCAATCGGACGTTTCGCCATCGCGTCGGTCGTTGTGTATGTGGGAATGGGTTGGCTGGGCGTGTTCGTGATGCGCCCTTTACTGCACGCTCTCACGTGGCACGGCATAGTCTGGATTGTGCTGGGTGGCCTCCTCTATACCGTCGGCATAGTCTTCTTCGCTTTCGACCGCCTGTCTTACTTCCACGCGTTATGGCATCTCTTTGTGCTGGCCGGAAGCACCTGTCACTACTTCGCCGTGCTCTTCTATGTTGCCCAGCCGCGCACCTGACGCGGAAACGCCTGCAACTCATCTCAACGGTACTTCAGTCGAGGGGGCTGATCGGCTGACAAACCGGACTAGCGGAGGAACCCAAGCGGAAATCGGCTCTTAGCCCCGCTGGTCAAAAAGGGTTTCTCCGCAGCAGCCGCAAGTGTGTGAATCCATTGACCGAGAAATCGGCGAATGTGCTGGTCAGGCGGGTATACTTTGTTGACCATCGGCGACTGTATCAAAATCCTCGACTCCATCGATTGCCGCCCTGGCTGGAAACACGCTGCTTCGCGTCGCTCAAACTGCGTTTTGACGTTGTACCGGAATCTACAGTCATCGGGACACTGTGAAGCTTTCAAACCGGACTCATAGGAATCATTTTGTCGAATCGGCATAGAGAAGATGTCGCACCTACGGCTCGCCGGCCAGGTAAAGGTTTCTATTTCGAGGTAGACTTTGTCGGAAGTAGTCCGTCTTTCTCCATCTGTTTCGGGACTTCTTTCACCAGGCCATCGACCACTTTCTCCGCCGACTTTGGGTTGAACGAGTCGCTGGCGCCAGTCCACACCAATTCACCATCGGGCTTGCTGGTGGCGTAGACGTTGGTCTCGACGCTCACTGTCGTGTCAACCTTCGTATAACCCGGATCGTAAACTACGGGATATACTGCGCCCAGGTAGCCGTAGAAAGAGTAGTAGTAAGGAAATGGCGCCACGTACGTCGAGCTCGGGATCGACGTCACTTTCTTGTCGACCCGCAAAAGACGCGAGACAATCACCGCATCGATCTCATTGCCGCGAATCTGCGCGCGGAGGTAATCGAGATCCGGCTTTGCCTTGGGGTCTGGGCGCAGCAGGATTTGGTTGCCGGGAATCGTCTCGATACCCGGACGTGAAATCTGAGCCGCCATTTGATCCTCGAAATCAGCGCGGACTTTCAGGTTCTGAGCGACCCCGACGACGAGGATCTTGTGGAATTTCTGTCCTTGGTACTGGGGATTGAGCCAACTGGTGACCATCTTGATGGACTTGCCACTGGCAACAGCGAGAGCTAGTACCAAGACGGTGAGAACAGTCGAGGAGAAGAACAGCGGGCGGAGGAATCTCGACAGGCTAGAGCTTCGTTTTGCAGGTACGAAATTCACTCTCATGCATTCTTCCTCTCAAACCGACTGCGACGTTAACCAAGTTTAGAGCGCCCTTGCGTTTCTCTGCCTCGGCCCTGGCACTCTTGTGCCGGCGAGTCGGTCAGTAGACTACTTCGCCAAGAATGAATACGCTGGTCGCGGCAAGCCCAGTCTACTCGTTGCTCGAATCGTACTCAGAAATTGAGTCCCAGAGACAGAACCTCAGTGGGAACGGTCCAGCCAAAATTAAATACGTTGGTTGTAAAGTTTACTTTCTTGTAAGTGAACGCGACCAGCACGCCGCGCTGGATGTCCAGGCTTGTGTGGTAGGCCCGGGTTCGTTGCGACACCAAGCCCAGTTGCAACCATTCCAACGGAGAGTACGTGATTTGGTTCCAATTGTAGAAGAAGCTGCGACCTCGATTCTTTGTATCGAATACAAGCTCGCCGTTACTGTAGAGCTGAACCCGCTTGTGGTGAGCGTGAACAGGTAGCCAGGGGCGACGCCTTTCAGATTGCCGAAGACGCCACCGGTGTCACATTTAGCACAAGTTTCTTTCCGGCATTGAAGTTGTAGCCCGCCCACAGCGACCCGGTCTCAAGAGCCTCGTTGTTATAACGACTCTCCAAGTGGAGCCTGCCCCGGTCCGCGGAGAAGTCCGGAGACACGTAGGACTGGCCGCCGGGTACAACGTACCCGCTTGTTGTAAGGGAGAATTTCCACGGATCTGCAGCGGCGTTCGAGGAACAAACGGAGGTGTTGGATGTTTCCTGACATCCGCCGCCCCTGCGCGCCACTTACTGTCGGTACTGAATTCAATGGTATTGCCCCTCCGGCAATCAGCAAGGACAGTCTCAGGCCGTTGCGCGTCGGCGAAGGTCGTGAGGATCAGCGTTGCTATGAGCGGCCACCAACTCCCTCTGAGGACTATTAAAGGGTGCTCCGCATTTGAAGAATGCTTTTTCGTTCGTCCTCCTTAACAGCGCGTCCTCCCTGAAGATAGCCACTCAGAGATAGTTCGACAGAGTCCCTCAGCGCTCTCCGAAATATCGGAGGCACTCCGAAATTTCGGGCACCTGCGTGAAGTTCCAGGGCCTGGGAGCTCCGGACTGGGCTGCATTATCAATGTCTTGGAACATCGCAGGGCGTCGCGGACGTGGTGATTTGCTTGCATAAGGCATATATGGAGCAAGCTTCCGGCCAACGCAGTTGCAACGTGACGTTGGCATCCATGGCGGGTGGGCGGCCTTGGAAGTCAACTTCAGTGAGGGACCAAGATGACCAAGAAGAGCGCAAACCTATTCACCATCGTCGTATTCCTGATTTTGGCCGGCGGCCTCCTAGCGCAAGACAAAACATCTCCAGAGGCATATTCAGGCGTGGCTATTGGCACCGGAGGAAGCGTCGGCGGCAAGACCATCCAATTTGATTTTCGCGTCACTCAATACACCACCGATGAGGAACTGCTAGTGCGTGTAGCTGGACAACCAGTAAATGTGGGTGGCGGAACAAGATGCTGGGCGACGGCACCGACAGGAGGACCTCAAGGCTGCGGGGTACGTATCAACGTTACGCTTGGATCCTCGCGCTTGTCGCTCTGAACATCTCTGTGTAACTAGAGGTCGCGAACGTATGGCCCGCTGCCCGACTGCAAGAGGAGATTTGCGGCATTATGTTCCCGCAGTCTGGCGAAACCAGGCGGTACTTACTTCTTTGGCATCTTTGGGAACAAGAATGCGATTTGCATCCGTAGGCTCCAGGGCGATCCGCCCGGGGGATGAACTGCGTTCCCGTAGAATTGCGCCGTTAGGTTTACCGGTTGGAATCCCAGTCGCATGATGCGGCCCACACCTCCACCCATCGGCACCACCCATCGACCGCCATTGTTCATCTCCCAGTTAGCTGTGAGAGTGGGCTGCCAGGTGAGATACCAGCCCTTTTGCAGGTTGTAGTTGAAATACTGCAACAGGAATTGGTTTACATCGGGCCGGTCCGAATGACCGGCGACGGACCAGACGTTATTCACAAGCGCGCCGACGGTCCATTTACCCGGCTGCACCAGGACAACAGCGGTTGGGCCTAAGCCGAATTTTCCTTGGCCAAGAACGCTCGTGTTTGTGGCAGTCGGCAAGAGTAATTGAGGACCAACGCCCCAAATCACTTTGCTCTTCTTCGGCGAGAAGAAGAATGCGGGTTGCATGTCTCCAAAGCCGTAGATGCCCGATTGAACTGGAACGCCGCTCACCTGCGGCACAGCCACAGGTTGGTAGATGACCGGCGTAATCCAGCGGACGATGAGGTTTCAGTCATTTCCCACGGTGACCGGAATTACAGGCTGAATGTTCAGAACATTCTGAGTGCGGTCGGCCTGACCAGTATTGAAATTCCAATTCTCCTGAATCGGCACGCTGATGAGGCTCGCCACGGGATTCTGAGCGGCCTTGCGTAATTTTTCCGCGTTATCTGCTTCGGAAGCAGTTTTCTCCTCGGGGTCGGACTGCGCCCACGTTGAGCGTGCAGCAGTTGCGAGCAGGATCCCAACGAAGACGATAGCGACAAAGCGTGCGTTCTTCATTACTATCTCGCAGGCCTCTCTTACTTGAAACGAATGTTGAAGCCTGCCTGCAATCCGTTCATGTGCGTGTCGTACAGAAATCCGCCATTCTTGTAGTCGACATACATGTAGCGGTAGCCCAGCAGCATGGAGTACTTCTTCTTGAATTCCTTGCCGACTCCCGCGTAAATCTGGTAGGTCAATTGCGATCCCACCCCGAACCCGCCGGCGTCGCCATTTAGGTTGAGGAACAAGCCTTTATCCAAGTTAAGACGACCGCGGGCGCCGAGCACTGGATCTATCCAGTTTTGCGTTTGTCCTGCGGTAACCGTTGTCCCGTTGTTAGGCGGGAAGAGGTCGAGGCTATTGTTCAAATGCCAATAGCGGCCGCCTCCTATCGCGTCGATCGAACCCCGATCCTTCTCAACTATCCGCACATAAAGCTCCGGATCGACAATCAATTCCTTGACATTCGAGGTAAAGCCAACGTATGTGTTGCCAATCGGCGTAGTCTTCTGGTCTGACGAGAGACTCATAAATATGACATCGGTATACACACCGACGCGCTTTCGTCGCACGTCGAGATTGGTCATCAATCCGATGTTGAGTTGCTTGAAGACATCGGAGAAACTTACGCTGACGGGCGCTACTTGTCCGGCTGCACCGACATTGCCAGAGAGGCCGCTGAACCAGAGATAGAACGGAACCAAATCCACGTGCCAGTCGCTCGGGGTGGGATTAGGATTGTGCACTTTCTTGGGAGGTGTATCGCCCCACGAATATTCGATTCCAGCCGTCGGCCCCTTGTGAGTCAGTCTCACGGCGATCTGATCGCTGGTTCCGTGGATGCTCAAGCGGCTTCCCATTTCATAGCCGGCTCGAACCGAAAGGTGCTGCGTCAAACCGACATCCACATTGCCACGAGCCGACACAAAGTTCCCGTAACCGAAGAAGGGCATTCCCCTCACGGATCCGTCGAGAGAAAGTCGGTTCGAGTCGCGCAGCGGATACCAGCGAAAAACGGGTCCAACCGCAGGCAGCGGAGCCCACAGCGTCTTGGAACCAGATCCCGATCCTCCGGCTCCGTTCACGCTTCCCGCAAGGGCGAGTGAGGCCTCGGTGCGGATCAGATTAAAGTCGACTTCCAGGCCCAAAAATCCATGATCGCGCCGAATGATGTCGTACTGGTATCCCGGAGCAATATCGAGCGTATTGATGCTGGCGGAGATCTGGGCACCCACATTGAATGTCTGACCCTCAAAATCGATCACGCGGCTCGCGGTTGCCGTTTTCGAGTTGTAGTTCGGCGTCACATTCAACAGAAAGTGGTGCTTATGGCCAAAGTGCCAGTCCACCTTGCCGGAAAATGTGGAGTAGCTGCCGAAGCCGAAATCCTTGTTGACGTCGAAATAGCTGTTATTGGGCTTGTTTATCCCAAAATAGCCAGAGGGTTTGGAAAACCACCAGTTTCCATCCACACGCCACTTGTAGTTATCGAAATCTGGACTGTCCTGGGCGTAGCTCGAGGCCACTATGGCAAACAGGATGATCAAGAGTGATAGGAAGACGTTCGTTCGCTTGTCCATTTTTCTATCCTTTCGTTCGGGCGCCGCAATCCAATTGCGTTTACCGCTTCGCGGCCTGGCCAATTCACTTCGCACTTTCTCGGACATCAACAAGTACTTGGTCATATGCGCTTTCCACAGAAAGGAGACCCATGCGTGGATACTCGATCTGGAGAACGACGTAAATGGAAATAACAACCGTTACGGCGAAGGCCGTAATGTGCAGCCAACTGTGTTTCTTGCTGCCCGCCATGCCGTAGCCGGCCAGTAAGGAACAAACCAGCGCGAGCACGAACAACAGGGCAAAGATGATCGGCGGCGGATGGATCGTCATCGCCATGGTCCGCGCGGACGAGATCTCAAACATTTGATTGAGCGAAGGGAGCAGCAATCTGGGTGCGTCTGAATCACAATCGGGTAAGCGAGTGGCTGCGATGACCTGCGTCCAGAGATCAGACTGAAGTTTCGCGGACCGGGCAAGCTCCGCCTTAGCTGCTTGCACATCTGGCAATTTCCGATAAGCTGACACACGCGAATCCAGGTAGTTACGGAACCGCTCGCGCATCGCAAGCTGCGATCCCGGGGGAAGCAGATCCAGCCGCAGGTATGCTGTCCCAATCGCATTGGCCTCGTCCTGGATCAAGCGCCTCCGCACGTCCAGTCGGGTTGGGGCGCCAGAGAAGGTAAACGCAACCAGCAGGCCGAACAGGCTGAATACGGCGCCCTGCACAACGCCGATGCCAGATGTCGATCCCTGAGGATCCTCGGCGAGGCTGCTCTTTCCCATGCGACGGCCAATTTCCAGGCAGATCAGCATTCCGGCGAGCATGCAGACGGCGAATGGCAAGGGCGCAATTATGTAGTCCATACGATTCAAAGGCCGCTCTTCGCGAGAGCACAAGCCAATGTGCAACAAGCACGGCTAGTGCCGAGGTCGATGCACTCGTGGTCACGCAGTTAAATGCTTCTGAATCTTTCGATTGAAGGGTAGGTCGGCGGGGAAAGGTGAGAGGCACGCGGACTACACCGCCCGAAATTTCGGAGCGGCCCCGATATTTCGGAGTCTTGCCAAAGCACGCAATGCGTCTAAGCAACGAATCTGTTTGAAGATAAAGAGACAGCTAAACTGCGAATGCGTTCAAAACGCCTCGCCAACTCCCATGCCGAACGTGTGGCCGTCTCTGCCCTGCGCGATGTCGGCACGGAGATTGACGTGATATTGCTTGCTCAATTGGAATCGCAGTCCACCGCCGCCGCTGGGCAGAAACTTTTGGATTCCCAATATTTGGTTCCCTCCAGGGATGACTTCGCCAATACCCCCGAATGCGACCAGTCCTAACCTCATCGGCAAGACAAGGCGATACTCCAGCTGGGTTGCGATCATGTAGCGGGTGAAGTATTTTCCGGCCACATATCCTCGCAATACGCTGTTTGTCCCGAAGATGCAGTTCCCGTAGAAAGGTGGTTCGCCGCTAGTCGCGCAGGCTGCGGCGTTATACGCGAGGACCTGATTCTGGTTCAGGCTCTTATATTTATTGAATGTCGCTTGGTACGATTGAAAAGAGTACTTGCTACCCAGTGCTTGGGAAAAGAAATCTGAGGTGAAATTGGAATAGGTTCCGCTCGTGGGATAGAAGCGATTGGGACTTGTATCCCGGATAAGGCGAACGCCGACGGCGGTGAGAGTCGTGTGGAGACCAATATCCGGGGGGATGGGGAAGTTTGTGACATTACTTGACCTGATGGTAATCAACGAATTTCCGGTCATGAATCGAGGGCCCGCAAAGAATTTCCAAGCGATTCGGCGCAGAAACTCCCCCGAGAATGCATGGCCATTTTGTTCCAACGGAAGCTTGAGACCCAACGCGCCTCCGGTGCCATATATGTTGTAGTTAAGATTTCCGCGGACGAAACCGGCCGTGGCCCGATAGGTATTCTCCTTGAAGTAGACCTGCCCTCCGATAGCGAAGCCTCGACTGCTGTTGTTCGTAACCAGGCCTGCAGCGCCCAGAACGGAGGGGGGAGAAACCTTGTCCTTGGAACTGATGGGAAAGAGGTAGGCAAGTACGGGAACAACTCCCGAGCCGATGGCAGGGCTTGAAATCGGAAGAGGGGCTACAACGACCGCTCCTGGTCCGCGCAGTTTCTTCTTTTTTGGGGCTGGCTTTTCCGGTTGAGAGGTACTCGCTGCCGGTGCAGACTGACGATCCACGGTCGTCGGAGCTTGTTGACTGTTTTCCTGTACCGGCGACTGTTGTAATGGCTCCGCTTCCTGGGCAAATGTACGGAGTGCGCTTCCCATGATTAACAGCAGCACAGTTGCCCATAAGGAACTGATAATGAACCGCCGTGCCATGACCAAAAGTGCGATTCGGCGATTTCGATGCGCCTTACTTTTATCTGTGTACATGGGTCAGACGCACCGGTTTCTTGGGGGCTTCTTAATCCCTGCGCGAGTGTTCTATCAAATCCAAGCCTTTGGTTTCTGTCACGGTGTGGAACTCGACGAGTGGTGGCGCGGCACCTAACTCCATGAGTAAGAGTAGTCGCTTGTAATGCTCAGTGCGAATGTGACGTAACAGATCGTCTTGTGTTCTCCACTGTGCCTGATAGCAAAAGGCTTGCGGATCATTGGCTTCCTGAAGAATCTTGCAACTCAGACAGCCAGACTCTACTGCAGTAGGACCCGCCCAAGCAGCAAGCGCCCGGCGCACCTGTTCGCTCTTTTGAGGTGTTACCGCAATGCGCACACTCTCGATAATCAATTGATTCACCTCTGCGGGGTGGAATATCCGTCTATGCGCGCCTCGCAAACTCTATGCGTAGGTTGCACTTGGCTTGAGTTGCAAGAAGACCTCCGAATCATGGATGGAGAGTGGAGTGGAGCTAAGGCTTGAGTTCGCAGCGTGTTGCGGTGCTGGCCACGACGAGGAGATCGTCAGGGATGTCAGCCGACAATCCGATATTTCGGGGAGTCTCCGAAATGTCGGAGATTATTTGTGTCGCGAGATGCCGAGTTTTTGCATGCGAGACTCGAGGGTGGTCGGCTTCAGACCTAGAATCTGGGCTGCACCACCTTCACCTCGAACGCGCCAACCAACCATCTCCAAAATGCGGAGAAGATGGGTTCGTTCGACCTCTTCGAATGTTTGCGGGTGGGCCCCTGCTTCATCCCCTTCCACCGGTGGTAATTTTGCCCGGAATACTGTCCCCGTGGTTGTTATCAGAAAGCGTTCGATAACGTTACGGAGTTCGCGGACATTTCCCGGCCAGTAGTAATTTTTGAAGGCATCCATCGTGGCGCCTTGAACGGTCTCGACTGAGCGTCCCATTCGCTGGCAAAGTTGACCCAGAAAATGCCAGACCAGGGGTGGAATATCTTGTTGCCGCTCCCGCAAGGGAGGAACAGTTATCGGGAAGACGTTAAGACGGTAGAAGAGGTCTTCGCGGAACTTACCTTCCCGGACTGCTCGCTGCAAGTTCCTGCTGGTGGCCGCGATTACGCGCGCGTCAACCTTGATCGTCTTAGAGCTGCCCAGCCGCTCGAACTCGCCTTCCTGGAGGACGCGCAGCAGTTTGGATTGCAGCTCGATGGGTAGCTCTCCAACTTCATCCAGAAGGATGGTTGAGCCATTGGCAAGTTCAAAACGGCCCATTTCACGAGTGAGCGCTCCGGTGAATGCGCCCTTTTCGCGCCCGAATAACTCGCTCTCGATCAGGGTGGCGGGCAACGCAGCGCAGTTCACTTTCACCATGACACGACCGTGACGGCTACTGTGTTCGTGGATGGTGCGTGCAATCAACTCCTTGCCGGTTCCTGTTTCACCGAGCACGAGCACTGTCGAGTCGGTGGAGGCCACCTGTTCGACTGCTTGCAGCACGCGCCGAATGCCATCGCTATCGCCGATGATCTCATTGTGATGGTGCTCTAACTTTACTTCTTCCCGCAGATAGACGTTCTCTTTCTCCAGTCGTTGCTTGAGTTCTGCGATCTCCTGATACGCCTCGTTCAACTCACTCTCGGCTCGGGCCCGGGAGAGGGCGTTAGCGAAAATCTGGGCCGCCATTCCAAGTCGATCCAAGAGGGGTGCGGGCCATTCGCGCTCGGCTCGCAACGATGCAAAACCCAGCACTCCTATGTTCTTCCCCCCTGCCGAGAGTGGAAACGTCGCATTCGATTCGGGTCCTCGCAATTGAAAAGTCTCTTTGTCCTTTGCCGCTTCTTCGGGCAAATCGTCAATCCGTGCGAAACTCACGCGTTGCCCGCTCAGCAAGATGCGCGTCATCCACGGGAAATCGTCCTGTGTCAAAATCGGAAGAGCCTCAAATCCATCTGCCGCCCACGAATGCGTGATGACCAACTTGTTATGCTCGGCAGATATCTGGGCCAGTGCGCTGCGGTCCAAACCGAGCGTTTCACAAATGCGCTTCTGGCCTTCTCTAATCTGGCTGTCCAATTGATCCGCGGGAAGGCTGATAAATGTCGCCGATATTTCGGCCAGCATTGTTTCAAACTTCAACTGCTCTTCTACAGTCTGTTTTGAAAGATGCTGGTCAGTTACGTCAATGCACGAGCCGATATAGCCGAGAAACCTCCCGCCGATGTCGAACCTGGGCGTTCCACGGTCCGCGAGAAACGATTCCGCCGAATCATAGGTAACCGGCTGAAGTCCGGCCGCACGCAATAACCGGCCGAATGATCGGCAAATGCTTTCGTCGTCATCAACAACTGCAACATAAGTCGGAGTAAATTTGCTCATCGGATTCCGATGAGTACTTTAGTAAGGGAAGGCAACGCTGTCTACTGCCCTTTGGGGAAGGTCGGGACGGGCTCCGGAAAGATATGCGGCGTATGAACGCGCTCGTGGCCGATCTAACAAATGTTGTTACGGAAGACCACCGCGCGGCCCTTAGACACTGGGATGCGCGATTGAAAGCCACGATCGCACGTTCGTTCGCGGATGGTGAAGAGAGGCTGGACGCGTCTCGAGAAGATCGGCAAGGGCTCGGCCTCTCCCGTGATCGTGCTCCCGGGAGTTCCTACGTGTGAGTTAGCCGAGTGACCTCAGGAGGGTCTCAAGAGAAATGAATCATCGAGAACCAAACACCGCGGGTCCGCGAGTGGACTTGGCGCGTGATCGAACGGGTATGGCAAGGTTCCGCACGCAGCTTGCACTGGACCGCACTACGCTCGCGTGGATCAGAACAACGATCACTATGGCAACTTTCGGTTTCGGCATGATTGGGTTCTTCCGGACTTTGGAAGAGAGATATCCCAACGCCAGGAGTGCACAGTTACATCACGGCGCAATAGAGTTTGGCGTTGCGCTTGTTGTCATCGGAGTAGCAGCGACAGTGCTGTCAGGAGTATCTGAGTGGCTTTCTTTACGAAGGCTTATTCGCGGGGAGCAGGTAGTCGTAACTCAGTGGCCATTAAGCATTACCTTGGCAATGTTGCTTGCTATTTTAGGCCTTGGTGGACTTTGGTCTGCGCTCTCGCACTAGATCGTCGCGTCCCCGGCAAACTGGCCAGAATTGCCGATGGTTCCGATCGGTCTGCCAGCGAAAGAAAATTAAGCTCGGGACCAGTTCCGGAATCGGCTGGTGCCTGTTGAATGTTCTTTACTGGCGGAACTGCGCAGGACATATGCGAGGCATTTTAAAGATCGTGTTATCGGCGGCGATCGCTGCATGCCCCCTTCTCGGGGTTCATGCGCAAGATCTCGCTCCCCGTGCCTATGTCATCACTCCTATACACTCCAATGCAGTCACGCTGACCTACTCGTTCTACGACGGCAGCATTAATTTCAACGGAGCGCTCCCGGTGAGCGACGCAAAGGGAAAATATAGCGTCCCGATCTTTGGCTATTACCATTCATTCAATTTCTTTGGCCGCTCAGCCAACATCGTCGCCGCATTGCCGTATGGAGTCGGACACTTCCAGGGAACTCTGCAGGGGGCTGGAACGCAACTGTACCGCTCCGGCCTTGCGGATTCTGTCTATCGGCTTTCGATAAACCTTTACGGTGGCCCGGCGATGGCTCCGAAGGAGTTCGTCAAATGGCATCAGAAGACCCTGCTCGGCGCCACGCTGAAGGTGGTTGCTCCGACCGGCCAGTACGATCCCACCAAGCTGATTAACTGGGGCACGAACCGCTGGTCCATAAAGCCGGAACTTGGTTTTTCACGGCGCCGGGGCAATTGGGTTGTCGATGGGTACGCTGGAGTTTGGTTCTTTACCACGAATCACGATTTCTGGTCGCGCAATATCTACTATCCAGGGACGAGGTCGCAGTCGCAGAATCCCATGGGAGCCTTCGAAGGGCACTTGAGTTACGACTTCAAGCCACGGCTCTGGATCTCGATCGATGGCAATTTCTGGGTCGGGGGAACCGTGAGTCCCGGCGGTGTAGCAAACCCGCTGACCCAAGTGAAGAACTCTCGTCTTGGAGGCACAGCCGCAATCCCGATTACCAGGCACCAGTCTCTGAAGTTCAGCTACAGCAACGGCGACTACACGCAGTATGGCGGGAACTATCAGAACGTGTCTGTTGCCTGGCAATACTCCTGGCTCGGCAGACCTAACTGAGAGTGTCAATCTTCAGAGAGCGCCGACGAGAAGCAGCGGATAGGTCTCTCGAACAGGATAGGACACCTCAATTCTTGCTCCACGATCGGAGACACAGCGAAAGCCCAGGTGATTTGTTCCGGTGCTGATCTCGCCCTTGCCTCTGGTTCCTACCATGTATCGCGAACAATACTGATCTGTGCACAGGAAGGAGCCACCACGATGAACTTTTTTCCTCTCATGGGGCTCGGTCGGATCGAAAGGAGTATCTGGACCCTTTGGATTGCGCGCCACCCCGCTCGCTTGGGCTAATTGATAGTAATAGTCGGGTCGATACCAGTCGGAAGTCCACTGCCATACATTTCCAGCCATGTCGTAGAGTCCATACTGATTGGGTGAATACTGGGCCACCGGTGCGACGCCAACGAACCCGTCCGCACCTGTATCCTTTTCTGGGAAATGTCCCTGAAACGTGTTGGCCATCCACTTTCCGTTTGGCTTGAACTTCTCGCCCCAAACGTACGGCTTTCCGGCAAGTCCACCGCGCGCGGCGAATTCCCATTCCGCTTCGGTGGGCAGACGCTTATGGGCCCATTTCGCATAAGCTTCGGCGTCCGCGTAGGCCACCTGGACGACCGGATAGTCTTCTTTTCCCTTGATGGAACTACCGGAACCGGACGGGTGACGCCAATTCGCCCCTTTCACATAGCTCCACCACTGAAAGTGATTGTTTAGAGGAACCGGATGATTGGGCGGCGAAAAAACAACTCCCCCTGCGTAGAGATTGTCCGGCGGCGCGCCAGGGAAATCCTGAGCGGAAGGAGTTTTTTCAGCAATGGTGATATAACCGGTGGCTTTAACGAACGCGGCGAATTGCGCGTTGGTCACATCCGTTTTGTCCATGAAAAATCCATCCACGTAGACGCGATGTATGGGCCGGGAGTCCTTGGTGGCTTGCATCCCAACCATGTTCGCATCTGCGCCCTGAGGATCTTGCGCGCCCATCGAAAATTCGCCGCCCGGAATCCAGACCATTCCGCTTGGAGCAGTGCTGGGCGCCGGGGAAGTGTTCGGCAAAGTCGGGCCAAACGCTACGCCCGCTTTCGCTGTAGCCCTAGACTCAGCTTGTAGAGCCGTGGGCAAAGAATCCGATGAGTTCAGCCAAAGAAAAGAAACGAACAATACAGTCCAAAAACAGATGCTCTTCTTATTCGTCGAATCGATTGAAGGGAAGACTTTAACGGGCCTTCTTACGTTGCGACTGAGCTGCCTATGGTTCATCTGGACACCTTCCGCACTACCCATTCCAGCCAACGCAGCTGTCCTCGGCCTGGCTGCCCATTTAATGCCAACAGCGGGCCACGACCCGATGCTCTATTCAAGTTGAAGTGATAGTGAGTTTTATATCACAGCCAGGGAAGTGAAGCTGGGGATTCTCTTCCCAGGAGGTACACGCGGCCCGCCTGCGGCTGAGCAGGGAAAGCGGTCGTTCCCCTTCCTGTTCCACTTTATGTTCCACACGCCGGACACACGCAGAGGCCATCGCAAACACCTATACAGGCCTGAAGGCAGATGTCTCCCGTCAGCCACTAAGCAGCACGACCGCGGATTCCGGCTTCAGATCTTCCTTTATTGGGGCGCCGCATTGCGATTCCCTCACACGCAATCTTGGGTGTGGCTTCTCACGACGAAAACTTGGGCAAAACTTGGGCAAAGAATCGACCCCGAATAGGGTCGAAATCGCATGTTGAGGGGTGTAAGAGTCGTCGAATCAACAACAAGTTAGTTAGATTGACCGCCTGGGCTCATAACCCAAAGGTCAGCGATTCACATCCAGTTGCCGAAACGGCCTGGCTGCGGCTTGCCAGGTGTGCCGCAGAATGTGCGTACGCTTCGAGCCGGTGTGCGCCAATACGAGCTTTTTCGATACTTCAGCAGAGCGCTTTTGTGCGGGCTTGGTTATGGGTAAGTGATTGATTTACAGGTGTGATTGCACCCGCTGAGCCGATGAGTGTGCGTTAACTCTTAATCAGTAGATGACCGGCACTGCCAAGCACCACCCCAGGCTGGTCAAAAAGGCTGTAGCAGCCTACGAAACAGGGGAAACGGACAGACACATATCGGGACACGCGGCGTAACCCCGCCAGTAGCCACATCCATCGCATCGAGGATGGGTGCATGGGTGCAACTGAGCTTGCACCCAAGATTCGTAAGCGATACCAGACCAATGAGTTAGTTGTTGACTCTACTGAATTCGGGACCAGGGGGTCGGAGGTTCAAATCCTCTCTCCCCGACCATCTATCCCAAGCAAGCTCATTGAATTAGCGACGATCCCAAATTTCGGATTTCCTCAACTTGGGTCCGTTTGGGTCCAGTTAGCAAATCCTCCACCTTCTGGACCGCTTCTTTTGCCCCTGCAGGCAAGGAGTGCAAATAGATTCCACGGGTAATCTCCGGAGAGGAATGCCCGAGGAGGGATTGCACCGTGCCGAGCGGCGTTCCTACAGCGTCCAGCAATGTCGCGTTCGAGTGGCGCAAGGAATGCCAGCCAATTTTCGGAATCTTCAGCTCTTCGCATGCGGGAACGAGCTGACGATTCGTCAGATTGCGTCGGCTGAGCGGAGTGCCTTTCTTCGTGCGAAACACAAGCGCGTCCAGATCGACGCTTCCGGGTTGCACACTTGATAGGATTTCCACTCCCTTTACGCTCAAGGGAACCGTGCGGTTGCTGGAACGGGTTTTGGGCTCATCGAAATGCCCTTCGTAAAGCGTACGGCTTACACGGAGGAGTCCGGCGTTCAAATCGACATCTCGCCAGCGAAGCGCCAGCAATTCGCCAATTCGCAAGCCGGTCAAGACGAGCAACCAAACCAGTGATCTGGACGGTTCTTGCAAAGCTTGTGGTTGCGTCGGACGTGATGATAGCAGCAAATCAGGATGTGGGAGTAGTGACCGAAACGCTTCCTCGATTATCTTGTCGCAGGTATTATAACCGGCACTGTGCGGGCATAAATGTCATCCAACCCGGGCTCAAGCTGCTCAAGGCTCGCCGATAGCTAACCGGGACTTGAGAGGGAAGCCGTGGCCTGTAAAGAGTGTCATTCTGAAAAGCAGAGCACATTCAATGGCGAAGTTGCCATCCATTTTCCTGGACTCGAAGGTCTGGACAAATCCATCGTGTTTGTTTTTCCGAAGCTCGTGGTCTGCTTGCATTGCGGCTTCGCGGAGTTCGCCGTTCCCCAAAGAGAGTTGCAAGTCCTTGAGCAGGGTTCTCCCGTAGAGGGTGCGGTGGTTTTGGTGAAGAGGGAAGCCCGAGCTTCGAAAACGAAGATAGATTCGCCTTCACCGGGAACGAACGACTGAATGCTCGGCACAGATTCGTTGGAAGATGTGGCGGTCCATCGCGCCTGCAACGCTGCCCAGAGAATACCCGCGGAGAATATCCACGTCGTAATTTTTGACTAGCTGTCGGCCGACACCGGATTTCACACTTGTGTCCACCAAACCACTACGCTTCCGCCCGATAGGCAAATCCTCGACTTTTGCACCGCCGCGCGAGCGTCCGACGGGATCGAATGCAAGTAAACGTCTCGGGTTATCTCAGAAGAAGAATGCCCATGAAGCGCCTGCACCTACCTACCTTCGCAGAAATGGACGTTCAATTCGCTGTCTCGAGCTCTAAAGGGCTGTCACGATTTTCACAGCCTTCTTACTCGAGCGCTCGGCGAAACAGCGCGGCAAATCGCTGCCGTCGCAACCTAGTCGTCACTTTACTCGCTTGAGATGCGCCACCGTATACACGTCAAAATCCTTGCCGGGTGGCGCCAGCGAGAACGTCTCTTCGATCTCGTCGGCGGAAAGGATGCGATATGATTTTTTTGCTCGCCAACCCGGTGCAAGATTCTCGATACGCACGGTGACGAACTCAAGCGACTTAACGTCCGCACTCACCGAATCCAACGTGTATTCGTTGACGAAGCCCTCACTGTGGAATTGCCTCCACACGATCTTCTTCAGGTTCTCATCGTAACTGAAGAAGCCGAAATCCTCGCGGGCCTTAGGAGTCTCGCCCGTTGATTTGGGCTCGTACACGGATTTGTCCCGCTGTGACAAAAACTTCCCGTTTAGCTCAAACTGATACTCTCGGGAACTGAATTGCTTTCCCGGCTTTCCCGTAACTTGGCCCTCCCATTTTCCTTCAAAGACACGCAGAGGGGCCCAGGGGTCCTCTTGGGCCACCGCGCTGATGGCAATGATCGCGGCAATCAGCAGGATGCGATGACGTTTCACTGTGCCCCCTTTTTCGCAGGACCGGGCGCGCCCATCTTTTGGGTCAAGAACCCAATGATGGCGCCCACGATAAAGCCGGGCAGCATGATCTCCAAGTAATGCGGACTGCCTTTCGCCGCGTCCATGGCGGCCACCAGAAAGGCGAACAGCAGCCCAAGGGCAGAACCAACGACGACCCCCCATAGTGTCGATTGCACTTTGCGTGCGAACCAGCCACTGAGGAGTCCCACGACCATACCCTTAATCGACGACCCTATCATGATGTTAGTGATCATTGAACGCGCTTCCGGGTAGAACCATGCGGTTGCGCCGTCAATGGCGCCGAGAATCGCCCCTAACACCAATCCGACCACGATCTTGTTCATCGGTGTTCCCTCCTACCATAGAATTCCACATCGACCGGAACTCCTTTAGAACTTTCGCAGAAAAAAGAGCAGGAACTTTACGAGGGTATAAGCCACGAGGAGCCAAAGCAGAACGGCATTGCGCGACCCGAACCGGCGCAACCGATGCCACAGCGGTTCGGCCCAGGCCTCGATACCCAGCCCCTGTTCGAAGCGTTCGATATCGGCCAAAAGTGCTGGGACGTCGGGATAGCGGGCGGCCGGATCTGCGCTCATGGCCTTGGCGACAATGGCGCGGAGTGCGGGAGGAGTGGGCGCGGGAAGCGAGAACTGCAGCAATGCTCCCAAAGCGTAGATGTCGGAACGTTGATCCAGGCGGTCATCCGGGGCACGAAACGCGGGCGTCCCCGCGACAGCGTCCACACCCCAGTCCATGACGTAGACCTCGCCAAACGGGCCGACCATCACGTTCTGGGGCTTAAGGTCACGATGAATAATGCCGCGAGAGTGGGCAAAGGCGAGCGCTTCGCTGACACGCCGGATCACTCGCAAGCGCTCCGTAAGAGGGGGTTGCCCGGCGAGGTAGCGGTCGAGACGTGCACCGCTGACCAGCTTCATTGCGTAGAATGGACGTCCGTCGGGCAGTCTGCCCATCTCATAGATGGGCACGATAGCGGGATGCTCAAGCCGTGCAATCAGCTGCGCTTCGCCGGCCAAAGCGAAGTCGAGGACTTTGAGAGCAACACGGCGATCAAGTTGGCGGTCTCGCGCGGCGTAGACGACGCCCATGCCGCCGCGCCCTATCTCGGATTCCAAATCGTAACGGGTCAAAGTCAGGTCGGGCAACGCCCCCACATGGCGCAAATGGTCGAGGACGGAGTCACTTAGGTCCATACGCGCCGCATCTCCTCACGTAATTCCCGCGCGCCTGATGTCGTGCCGCGCAACCGTTCGGTTACAAATCCGAGCAGCATGCGGCGCGCCCATGCGAGGTAGTTAGTCACGGAGGTTTCGGGGATGCCATGGCGCACGGCCAGCTCGGCATAAGTGGGACGTTTGTCGTCGGCGAGGTCATAGTCTTGGAAGACACGGAATTGGAGCTGCTTGCCGTTTTCGTTGCAGTGGGCGCGCAGATCATCGAGCGCCAGACAGAACAGCTGACGTTGCCACTCGCGCTCAAAGACCTGTTCTGGCGACTCGGTTGCGGCCACCCGGTCCCCGACGGGTTCGAACTGGATGTTGCCGCCCCGCTTCTGCCGGTTCGCGGCGGCGTATTGGTTGGCAGCGAAGCGTTCGACAGCCATCCGGAGGTACGACCGAAACGACGCTTTGGCGGGATCGAAACGCGCGAAAAAATCGCGCTGTAGCGCGGCGGCGAAAAATCCTTGGGTTAAGTCTTTGGCATCTTCATTGTTCTTGTGAAATTTGAGGCGAATGAATCGATAGACGGGCTTCCAATACAGGGCGATCACCCAGTCCAGCGCCTCGCTCGACATACCGGCGGCCGTAGCCTCAAGCAGTGATACCTGAGTGGAAGGAAATTGGTCATGGGGCCCGCCGATGGCAGTGTCTGAATCCAACCCGTAACTCCTTTCCTAACCGCCCGTCTCGCCTGATCTCGGAGCGTACCATGCTGGCACCCCCGATCTCATCGTGCGCAAGTCTACCCCCAACGTAAAGCAGCCGCCCCTGGATCCCGAACTGTGCATTTTTTGTTGACAGAGTGGATTACCTGATGCAGTATTGATACGTTTTAATACAGGGATTTAACTGTTTTTGGAACGGGCGGCAAGGGGAGAGCATTCGCGATGAAGAATCCAGCCTGGCACACAATTCGGAGCGCACCATCGGCCGGACAACCCGGCGGCCCCGTGCTTCGGGCTCGTGTTTCGTTCCAGATCCGTGAGGAGCCAGTTATGAGAATTCGTTTGCGATTTGGAATTGCGGTGTGCGTGCTCATCGCCGACATCGGTGTTCGGGCACAGTGACACCGGGACGATCGCCGGCACGGTCGTGACAACACCGGGGCTATTGAATATCGCGTTGCGACTTTGGGTTAGGAGGCTGTTCATGAATAGCAGAACTGCAATGGTCAAGACAGCGCGGAATTTAGTTTCTGTTTGTATTCTTCTCCTCTGCGCGGGTTCTGTAGCGCTGGCCCAGGCCGGCAGGGGCAGCATCAGCGGCCTGGTCTCCGATCCTTCGGGGGCGGTCGTCAGTGGCGCCAAAGTCACCGCACTCAACCATGCAACCGGAGTCGCGCTGCATACCGTTACAAGCGAGGCGGGCTTGTACAGCTTTGTATCGCTGACCCCTGGCCACTATGTAGTCACGGCCAGTCAAAAGGGCTTTGCAAGCGTCGCTCAGGACAATGTGTCGGTAACTGTGGATCAAGTCAGCACCGTGAATATCGCTCTGCAAGTCGGCAACGTAGCCGAGACAGTTACGGTGACGGCTACAGCCACACTGGTGGATACGAGCAACTCCACCGTAGGCCAGTTAATTGATTCAGCCACCATCGATCGGGTCCCGTTGCTCTACCGCAACGTCTACGATCTGGTGCAATTGAGTGCAGGCGTGATTCCGGTCAACGGTTCGCCGAACTCCAGCAACTCGATGGCGAGCATTCAAAACATATCGAGCGGGCGCCCGGGAGTCGACGCTTCTGCCGACACGATCAACGGCGCCATCGTGGGCTCCGTTTACTACATGCTCGACGGCAGTCCGATCGGGATTGCGGAGAATAATTCTGCCGCGATCATTCCGGCAATGAATATCCCGGAGGATGGTGTCGAAGAGGTTCGCGTGGAAACGCAGAATACGCCAGCCTCCTACCAAAGCGGTGCGGCCGGTGTCATCAGCCTGGTGAGTAAG
>Ga0116134_1000322_pt1 | contig 25341 bp, 17 predicted proteins | sample June2015DPH_19_5_FD_89737 | JGI IMG/M metagenome (GOLD analysis project Ga0116134, IMG submission 89737) | Peatland microbial communities from SPRUCE experiment site at the Marcell Experimental Forest, Minnesota, USA - June2015DPH_19_40 | ecosystem: Environmental > Terrestrial > Soil > Wetlands... | reverse complement strand
TCTCGACGACCGGGCGCGTCACCTGGAAGTCGTAGTAGTCCTCGGGTTCGATGGCGGCAATCGGCTGTGCCTGCCAGGCGATTCCCAGATGGCTGATCACGCCGCTCGCGGCCTCGCCGGCGTCGTTCCAGCCTTCGAAGGCGGCAATCGCGACGGGTGAGGTGAGCTTGCCCGGACGATCGAACTCGATGTCTCCCCCCTCCTCCGTGTACGTGCGCACCGCGCTGGCCGCGTGCGCCACTTTATCCCGGTAACACCGGGCATTTGACGCGCTTGGTCACCGAGCGCTGCCGTGAGTCCCAGCCTACGTTGTTGGCGGAGCTGCGGGCAGCATCCGCCTCAACCCCCGGCCCCGTGTTGCGGCTTTCCGCCCGGTTGCGCCCCGTGCCGCCCGGCTCGTGCTGGTCTGACTGCCCCGCGCGCGGGATCCGTACACTGGGCACGATGAACGCGCCGGAGACTGATGCACCCCAGGGACGCGGGGGCGGCGGTGCCCTGCGGTCGGCCCTGGCCAGCCGGGTACTGGTCGCGGACGGCGCCATGGGCACCATGCTGCAGGCCAGTGACGCCGTGCTGGATGACTTCCTGGGCCACGAGGGCTGCAACGAGATCCTGAACGTATCGCGCCCGGACATCGTGCGCTCGGTGCACGAGGCGTACCTGTCCGCCGGGGCGGACTGCGTGACGACCAACACGTTCGGCGCCAACCTCGCCAACCTCGGTGAGTACGGCATCGCGGACCGCATCACCGAACTGTCCGAGGCGGGGGCGCGCATCGCGCGCGAGGCGGTGGACGCGGTGTCCCGGCCCGGCCGCCCGCGCTGGGTGCTCGGCTCCATGGGCCCGGGGACCAAGCTGCCGACGCTCGGCCACGTGAGCTTCGCCACCCTGCGGGACGCCTACGAGCAATGCGCCGCCGGCCTGCTCCGCGGCGGCGCCCACGCGCTGATCGTCGAGACCTGCCAGGACCTGCTGCAGGCCAAGGCCGCGATCATCGGGGCCAGGCGGGCGATCGCGGCTGGAGTTTCCGGCACTGGGGTGCCCGGCGCCGGGGCGGCCGACGTCATGCTCATCGCGCACGTGACGATCGAGACCACCGGGGCCATGCTGCTCGGCAGCGAGATCGGGGCCGCGCTCACCGCCCTGGAGCCGCTCGGCATCGACGTCATCGGGCTCAACTGCGCCACCGGGCCCGGGGAGATGAGCGAGCACCTGCGCTATCTGGCCGCGCACGCGCGCGTGCCGCTGTCCTGCATGCCCAACGCCGGGCTGCCCGAGCTGACCGCCGGCGGGGCGCGCTACCCGCTCACGCCCGGCCAGCTCGCCGACGCGCACGAGCGGTTCACCGGCGAGTTCGGCCTGTCGCTGGTGGGCGGGTGCTGCGGCACCACCCCCGAGCACGTCGCCGCCGTCGTGCAGCGCGTCGGCGGCCGGTCCCCGGTCCCGCGCCGGCCGCGTCCCGAGCCCGGGGTCGCCTCGCTGTACGCGCACGTTCCGTTCCAGCAGGACACGACGTTCCTGGCCATCGGCGAACGGACCAACGCCAACGGGTCGAAGGCGTTCCGCGAGGCCATGGCGGCGCAGCGCTACGACGAGTGCGTTGAGATCGCGCGGGCGCAGACCCGGGACGGCGCCCACCTGCTGGACGTGTGCGTCGACTACGTCGGCCGGGACGGCGTGGCGGACATGCGGGAGATCGCCGGGCGGTTCGCCACGGCCGCCACCCTGCCGCTCGTCCTGGACTCCACCGAGCCCCCGGTCATCGAGGCCGGGCTCGAGCTGCTCGGCGGCCGCGCCGTGGTCAACTCGGTCAACTACGAAGACGGCGACGGGCCGCAGTCGCGGATCGCGCGCGTCATGCCGATGATCCGCGAGCACGGCGCCGCGGTGATCGCCCTCACCATCGACGAGCAGGGGCAGGCCCGCACGGCGGACTGGAAGGTGGCCGTCGCGACCCGGCTGATCGAGGACCTGACCGGCCAGTGGGGCATGCGCCGGCCGGACATCCTCGTGGACTGCCTGACCTTCCCGATCGCCACCGGCCAGGAGGAGACCCGGCGCGACGCGATCGAGACCATCGAGGCGATCGGCGAGCTCAAGCGGCGTTACCCGGACGTGCAGACGACGCTGGGCGTGTCCAACGTGTCGTTCGGCCTCAAGCCGGCCGCGCGTGCCGTGCTCAACTCGGTGTTCCTGGCCGAATGCGTCCGGGCCGGGCTCGATTCGGCCATCGTGCACGCCTCCCGCATCATGCCGGTCAACCGGATCCCCGACGAGCAGCGGCAGGTGGCCCTCGACCTGGTCTACGACCGGCGCCGCCCCGGCTACGACCCGCTGTCCCGCTTCCTTGATCTGTTCGAGGGCGTGGACATGGCGGCGGTCAAGCAGAGCCGGGCCGCGGAGCTGGCCGCGCTGCCGCTGTGGGAGCGGCTGAAGCGCCGGATCATCGATGGCGAGCGGACCGGCCTGGAGGCCGACCTGGACGAGGCCCTGGCCCAGCGGCCCGCGCTGGAGATCGTGAACGACACCCTGCTCGACGGCATGAAAACCGTCGGCGAGCTGTTCGGGTCCGGCCAGATGCAGCTGCCGTTCGTGCTCGCGTCGGCCGAGGTGATGAAGCGCGCCGTCGGGTACCTGGAGCCGCACATGGACCGGACCAGCGAGGACGGCAAGGGCAGGATCGTGCTGGCCACGGTCAAGGGCGACGTGCACGATATCGGCAAGAACCTGGTCGACATCATCTTGTCCAACAACGGCTACGACGTGGTGAACATCGGCATCAAGCAGCCGATCTCCGCGATCATCGCCGCGGCGGAGGAAGCGGGCGCGGACGCGATCGGCATGTCCGGGCTGCTGGTCAAGTCGACCGTCGTGATGCGGGACAATCTGGCCGAGCTGAACTCGCGCGGCCTGGCGGCCCGCTGGCCCGTCCTGCTGGGCGGCGCCGCGCTGACCCGCGCCTACGTCGAGCAGGACCTCGGCGCGCTGTTCAACGGCGAGGTCCGGTACGCGCGGGACGCGTTCGAGGGCCTGCGGCTGATGAACGCGGTGATGGCGGTCAAGCGCGGCGAGGCCGGGGCGCGGCTGCCCGAGCGCCGGACCCGGCAAGTACGCCGCCCGCCGCGCTCCGGGCCGGACGGTGCCGTGTCCCCGGAGGGGCCCGTCCACTCGGATGTGGCCGAGCTGGCCGAGGTGCCCGTGCCGCCGTTCTGGGGAACGCGGGTCATCAAGGGTGTCCCGCTCGCCGAGTACGCCGCCTACCTGGACGAGCGGGCCACCTTCATGGGCCAGTGGGGCCTCAAGCCGTCCCGCGGCGACGGCGGTGTGACGTACGAGGAGCTGGTGGAGGAGCACGGGCGGCCACGGCTGCGGATGTGGCTGGAGCGTGCCCGCGCCGAGGGCCTGCTGGAGGCGGCCGTCGTGTACGGGTACTTCCGCTGCGCCAGCGAGGGCAACGACCTGATCATCCTGGACGACGACGGGAAGGAACGGGAGCGCTTCACGTTCCCGCGGCAGCGGCGGGACCGGCGGCTGTGCCTGGCCGACTTCTTCGTCTCCCGCGCATCCGGGCGGACCGACGTGGTGGCGTTCCAGCTCGCCACCATGGGCAGCCGGATCAGCGAGGCCACCGGCGAGCTGTTCGCGAAGAACTCCTATCGTGACTACCTCGAGCTGCACGGCCTTTCCGTCCAGCTCACCGAGGCGCTCGCCGAGTACTGGCACGCGCGAGTCCGGCGCGAGCTGGGCGTCGGCGGGCAGGACTCGGCCAGCATCGAGGACTTCTTCCGGCTGGGGTACCGGGGCGCCCGGTACTCGTTCGGCTATCCGGCCTGCCCGGACCTGGACGACCGGGCCAAGGTCGCCCGGCTGCTGCGGCCCGCCGACATCGGAGTGGAGCTCACCGAAGAGATGCAGCTTGTTCCCGAGCAATCCACCGATGCGATCGTGGTCCATCACCCCGAGGCGAAATACTTCAGCACGTGACCGACGCCCAGCACAGCGCGGTATCCGCCCCCCCGGATACCGCCCCGCCAGCTACCGCCGTGCCAGACACCGCCGTGCGCGACGGCGCCGGGAAGAACGCGGACCACGACCCGGGCAAGTACCCGGACAAGGACCCGGGCCCCCAGGCCGTCCTGTTCGACATGGACGGGCTGCTCGTCGACTCCGAGCCGCTCTGGTTCGAGGTCGAGACGGACGTGATGACCCGGCTCGGCGGTACCTGGACCGCCGCCGACCAGCAGGCGCTGCTCGGCAGCGCGCTGCCCAATTCGGTCCGCTACTTCCTGGAGCGGGCGCAGCGGCCCGCCGACCCGGCCGAGGTGGCGGAGTGGATGATGGGCGGGATCGTGGCCAAGGTCCGTGAGCGGGGCGTCACGATCATGCCGGGCGCGGCCGAGCTGGTGGCCGAGGTCGAGGCCGCGGGTCTGCCTTACGCGCTGGTCACGTCCTCCCAGCGCCGGTTCGTCGACGCCGTGCTGTCCCGGATCGGGCTGCGCTTTCCCGTGGTGGTCAGCGCGAACGACGTGACCCGGGGCAAGCCCGACCCCGAGCCCTACCTGCTCGCCGCGCGGCGGCTGGGCGCCGATCCGGGCCGGTGCGTCGTCCTGGAGGACTCCATCACCGGCGTCACCGCCGCCGAGGCCGCGGGGTGCCTGGTCGTCGCCGTGCCCACGCTGCGCACCATCGAGCCCCGGCCCGGTCGGCTGGTGGTACGTTCCCTCTCCGACATCAGCCTCGGCTGGCTCCGGGCCGCCTGGGACGGCCACCCGGGGTTAGGGGCCGCCCTGGCCGGGGCGTCCTTATCCGCCCTACTGATCCGCCTTACTGGCCGCCGCTCGCCGTCGTCTTCTCCGCCACGGCCGGCGCGCCGGCATCCGCTTCCGGCTCACGCAGCGGGAAGTGGCACGCGGCCAGGTGACCCTTCGCGGTGAACGGCCGCAGCGGCGGCTCCTGCTCGGCGCAGATGTCCTGGGCCAGCGGGCACCGCGTGCGGAACCGGCAGCCCGAGGGCGGGGCCACGGCCGAGGGCAGCTCGCCCATCACGCCCTGGCTCTCCTTGGCCCGCTCCAGCAGCGGGTCCGCCACCGGGACGGTGTCGATGAGGCCCTTGGTGTACGGGTGGACGGGGCCGAAGTACACGTCGTCGGCCGGCCCGACCTCGACCAGCTTGCCCAGGTACATGACCCCGATGATGTCCGAGAGGTACCTGACCACCGACAGGTCGTGCGAGATGAACAGGTAGGTCAGGCCGTTGTCCTTCTGCAGGTCCAGCATCAGGTTCAGGATCTGGGCCTGGATCGACACGTCCAGCGCCGACACCGGCTCGTCGGCCACGATCATGCTCGGCCGCAGGACGAGCGCCCGGGCCAGGCCGAGCCGCTGCCGCTGCCCGCCGGAGAACTCGTGCGGATAGCGTTCCAGGGCGGCCTGCGGCAGGCCGACCTCATCCATAATGGCGGCGATCCGCTTTTCCTGGTCGCGCCGGCTGCCCTGCTTCTGGATTATCAGCGGCTCGCGGAGGATCGTGCTGACCCGCATTCTCGGGTCCATGGACGCGTACGAGTCCTGGAACATGAGCTGGACCTTGCCGCTGTGCTGCCGGCGGCCCCGGTGACTGAGCCTGGCCAGGTCCTGGCCGTCGAAGACGATCGAGCCGGCGTTCGCCTTCTCCAGGCCCACGATGAGGCGGCCGATGGTGGTTTTCCCGCAGCCGGACTCGCCCACCATGCCGAACGTCTTGCCCCTCGGCACCTCGAAGCTGACGTCGGCCACCGCGCTGACGCTGCCGACCCGGCGCTGCAGGATGGCGCCGGCGGTGACCGCGAAATCCTTGACCAGATGCTCGACCTTCAGCAGCGTCCCGTTCGGCGTAGCGCCGTCGCCCGCCACCGACGGGGCGGTGGCCAGCACCGGCACGGCTCCCTCGGCCTCGGCTTCCGCCTCGGCGGCGGCCACGGTGGGCGCGTCCGCGTCCTGGGCGGGCGCGTCGAGGGCGGCCTCGCCGACCGGGAAGAAGCACCGGTACTCGTGCAGCGCGACGTCGTACGTCAGGTCGGGCTCCGTTTCCCGGCACGAGTCCTGCGCGTACCGGCACCGCGCCGCGAACTTGCAGCCCTGCGGCGGGCTGGTCAGGTCCGGCGGCTGGCCCGGGATGTTGTACAGCCGCTTGGCGACGCCGGCCGGCTCCACGATCTTGTCCGGCAGCGCCTCGAACAGGGCCTGCGTGTAGGGATGCCGGGGGTTGGCGAACAGGGTCGTCGTGTCCGTTGTCTCGACGACCCGGCCGGCGTACATCACCGCGACCCGGTCGGCGCGCCCGGCGATCACCCCGAGGTCGTGGGTGACCAGGATCACCGCCATGCCGAGCCGCTGCCGCAGGTTGTCGAGGAGCTCCAGGATCTGCTTCTGGATGGTGACGTCGAGCGCGGTCGTCGGCTCGTCCGCGATGAGCAGCTTCGGCTCACAGGCCAGCGCCATGGCGATCATGACCCGCTGGCGCATGCCGCCGGACAGCTGGTGCGGGAAGTTGCCGATCCGCTCGGCCGGCTTGGGCATGCCGACCAGGCCGAGCACCTCGACCGCGCGCTCCAGGCCGGCCTGTTTGTCCGCACCCCGGTGCAGCCGGACGCTCTCCGCGATCTGGTCACCGATCGTCATCGTCGGATTCAGCGACGTCATCGGGTCCTGGAAGATCATGCCCACCAGGTTGCCGCGGACGTCCTGCATCGCTTCGTCGTCGAGATTCGTGATGTCCTGGCCGTCCAGGACGATGCTGCCGCCGGTGATGTGGCCGCCGTTGGGCAGCAGCCGCATCACCGACAGGGCCGTCATCGTCTTGCCGCAGCCGGACTCGCCGACGATGCCCAGGCATTCGCCCGGGTCGACGGTGAGGTTGACGCCATCGATGGCGTGCACGGTCGACCTGCGGAGCCGGATCTCGGTGTGCAGGTCCTTTATTTCGAGCAGGGGTGCCATGCGTCCTCGTCGTGCGTTATTGAGCGGGGAGGCCGGCCGGGGTTGGCCGGCTCCGCGTACATCAGGGGCGGTCAGCGCCGCTGGAGGCGGACCTCAAACGAGTCCCGCAGCGCGTCGCCGATGAAGTTGATGGCGATCACCACCAGGATGATGCAGATACCGGCCGGGTAGATCAGCCACCAGTAGCCGTCGTAGGTGAACTGGACGCCGTTGCTGAGCATGCCGCCCCAGTCCGTCTTCGGCGCCGACACGCCCAGTCCCAGGTAGCTCAGCGCGACCACCAGCAGGATGGCGTCGGCCACCTGGAAGGTGGCGCTCACGATGATGGTGCCGACCGCGTTCGGCGCGATATGCCGGAGCACCGCGCGGGTACCGCCGCCGCCCATCACCTTCATGGCCTGCACGTAGTCCCGGACCCGCAGCGACAGGGACTCGCCGCGGATCAGCCGGGCGGTGGTCAGCCACGAGGTCAGCGCGATGACGATGATCAGCTCCAGCTCGGTGGCCGGGTACATCGACACCACGACCAGGGCCAGGAACAGTGTCGGGATGGCCAGCAGCGCGTCCACGAGGCGCATCATCACCGCGTCCACGGCGCCGCCGACGTAACCGGCGATGGCTCCCCAGAGGGTGCCGACCACGGTGGCGAGGATCGCCGCCGCCAGGCCCACTTCCAGGGACACCCGGCCGCCGACCATCAGCCGGCCGAGCACGTCGTACCCGCTGGAGTCGGTGCCGAGCGGATGGCCGGTACCCGGCGCCTGGTTCTCGATGGCGAGGTTGGTGTGGATCTGGTCGGTGTGATAGAGGAACGGCCCGAGGTAGCAGAACAGCACCATGATGACGAGGATGGCCACGCCCACGATGGCGAGCTTGTTCTCCAGGAACACCTCGAGGCCGCGCACGAACATGCTGCGCGGCTTGCCGGCCGGAATTGTCCCCGGCGCGGCGTCATTGGGCGGGAACTCGTCGGGAACGATGCTGTCGAGCCCGGGCGCCAGCGGCGTATTGATGCCGGGCGCGAATGGATCGGGCGAGGACGGTGGCATGGTCATGAGCTCACGTACCTCACACGGGGATCGAGGACCGCGTACGCGATGTCGGCGACCAGCGAACCAATCACGGTCGCGATCGCGACCACGATCAGGACGCCGAGGAGAGTGGGGTAGTCCTGCTGCAGTGAAGCCTGGAAGAACAGATACCCCATGCCCGGGTAGTTGAAAACGGACTCGGTGATGAGCGCGCCGGACACGATGAGCGGGATGTTGAGCCCCACCAGCGTCGCGATCGGGATCAGCGAGTTGCGCAGCACGTGCCGGATGAGCACGCGACGTTCCGAGGCGCCCTTGGCCCGCGCCGTCCGCACGTAATCCTCGGTGATGTTGTCCAGCACCGCCGACCGCATGTACCGGCTGAACAGCGCGAACGTCACCAGCGCCAGCGTGACCACGGGCAGCGTCAGGTCTTTCCAGTCCGTGAAGTCGCTGACCAGGCCGCCCTGCGGGCCCTCCGGGCCGAATATGTGCAGCTCGTCGGCGAACACCAGGATCAGGACGGTCCCGACGAAGAACGTCGGCGCCGCGTAGAACAGGAAGGACAGCGCGGTGAACGTGTAGTCCGCCACCTTGTTGCGCCGGACCGCCTGGTACACGCCGATCGGGATGGCGACGATGAGGGCGATGATCGTGGAGATGCCCACCAGGATGATCGTCTTGGGCAGGTGGCTGCCGAGCAGGGAGGCCACGCTCTGGTTGAGCTTCCAGGAGTAGCCCAGGTTGCCCTGGGCCAGGTGCCCCAGCCACAGGAAGTACTGGTCGAACCACGGCTTGTTGAAGCCGTAGGTGGCGTCGAACTGAGCGATTATCTGCGGGTTGCGGTAGGCGGTCGGCCCGAGAATAGCGATCGCCACGTTACCGGGGATCGCCCGGAGCAACGCGAACGTGATCATCGTGACCAGAAGGATCACAATGACCGACTGCAGCAGACGCCGCACAAAAAAGGCTATCAACGCGGTCCCCTCTGGCGTGCCCACGGGGGCGCCGGGCGAACCCGGCACCCCCGTCCCGCCGCGGCCGCGGCGGAGCCGTGCACGTACATCATGATCACTTGGTGAAGTACCAGTTCTCAGGGTTGATGTAAAGCGTCGTCGGCTGCGGGATGACGCCATGCAGGTTGCTGGCGACCTCGGTCAGCTCGTAGACACCGTTCGGCTGCCAGTCCTCCGGCAGCTGCGTGGCCAGGTAGTCCTGCCACGTGTACAGCGACGCCAGCGAACTGCTGGTCAGCGTCTGCGCAATCAGGTTGTCGTCCTGCTTGCTGGTGTACCCGGCCGAGTTGGCGGCCGAACCGCTCTGGAACAGCGTCTCACCGCTGGGGTAGTAGTCGGGTGCGAACGTCCAGCCGCCGCCCCAGTTGCCGAAGTCCCAGGCGCACGAGGATCCGACGGCGGCGCAGTTGCCGCCGGCGATCGCGGTGACCTGGTTGAACGGCTTCGGCTGCAGGCTCAGCTGGATGCCGAGCGACGAGGCGTTCGACTTGAGCTGGGTCATCTCCGACTGGATCCAGTCGGTGCCGGTCGCGTACGGCAGGGTGAAGGACAGGCCCTGGCCCTGCTTGACGCCCGCGCCGCACAGGCTCGGGTTAGTGCAGGTGGTGGTCCCGTTCGGCACGACCTTCCAGCCGTGGCTGGACAGCAGCTGCTTGGCCTTGCCCGGGTTGTAGGGGAACGGGTCGCCCTGCTTGCCCTTGGCCGACAGGAACTGGGTCGACGGGTAGCTGCCCACCGGGCCGACCGTCGGGAAGCCGTAGCCGTGCAGCGGGCCGGCGATGACCGACGCCTGGTTCACCAGGTATTGCAGCGCCTGCCGGAAGTACAGCTGCTTGAGGACCTTGCCCTCGGGCGTGGTGGAGTTCTCGTTGGACACGAAGTAGTTGATGCTCCACGAGTACAGCGGGTCGAGCGTGTAGCCCGGGACCGGGTTCGCGCCGACCGTGGCGTTGGCGGGCTTCTTCGGCGCGTCAGTGGTCGGTATGTAGCCGACGTCGAGCTTCTGGCCGCCGCTGCCCGAGCGGAGGACGTTGTACTCGGACGCCTCCGTGGTGAACGGTATCTCCTTGAACTCCGACAGGGTCGGCTTGACCGGGCCGGAGTAGGACTTGTTCGGCACGAACGTCGCGTTGCCGTCCGGGTTGAAGCTCGCCAGCTTGAACGGGCCGTTCACGACGCTCCACAGCGGAGAGCTGGCCCAGCTCGACATGGACTTGGACTGGCTGTCGAGGTAGGTGAAGACGGCCTTGCAGTCCGAGACGGTGTCGGTGCAGTCGCTCGGGCCGGACGCGGTCCGGTCCCACGCCTTGGGCATCGGGACGATCTGGCTCAGCTCGTTGTAGGTGAACCAGGTCGGCGAGTACGCCTTGTTCATGGTCATCGTGAGCGTCGTGGCGCTGGTCGCCTTGACGTCGGTCACGTTGGTCGGGAACCCGCCGGGGACGAACGCGCCCCACTCGGTGCTGCCGACCGCCTGGAGCATGTGGATCCAGAACACGATGTTCTGCGCGGAGACCGCGGTGCCGTTGGACCACTTGTAGTTCTTCAGCGTGATCGTGACCTGCTTGCCGCTGTAGACGGGCTGGTCCGCGAGGCTGAGAGAGGTGTTGAGGGTGGGCTGCGTCCCGTTGCCGAACCAGTACAGCGGGCGGTACAGGAAGTACTGCAGGTAGGCCGTGTTCGCCACGCTGATGTAGGTGCTGCTGGTCATCGGGAAGATGTAGTTCGGCGTGGTGGACGGCGGGAGAGCGTACGTGGCGACGCCGCCCTGTTCCTTCGTGCCGCCCGAGGACGAACTGCTACCACTGCTGCCGCAGGCGCCCGCTACCAGGGCGATCGCCGCGGCGCCACAGCCCGCGATGGTCACCATGCGGGCCCGCCGGCCCCGGCTCGGCCGTCGGCCGCCGGGAGCGTCCTGGTCACCGGCCCGCTTGCGGCCGGTCAACCAAAGCCCTCGTCCTCGTTGCTGCTCGGGATGTGCTCCCATGCGGCAGGCTCCTTCTAGTCGTTGGGAGCGGTCGGCCTTTCCGGGGTGCGCCGACCTGCTCTGATGCGAATTGATGTCCTAAGTATCACGATGCGACCGTAACCCCCAAAACGCCTTTCGGGATCGCGCCTTGTTCGTGACACGTGCGTTATATTGGCACCGCCTGTGCCGCGAATATGTTTCAGTAGAGTCGATAGTCTGTTACGTTTTCGTGGCACCTGCCGGGGATGGCGCAGAGAATCTCGCTTCGCCCGGCGTCCCGGCGGACCATACGCCGTCGTGATCGGGCCGGCCCGGGAAGATTTCCTGGCCCAGCGTACCGACGCCGTGTCGTGCTCCGGCAGGGGGGCAGCGGTATGAGAACCGCGGCGGCACGGAAGTAAAACCGTCGAAGGCCAATGATGTCACCGGGCTGAGGGTCCGCGCATTACCCCCCAAATGGCCGCGACCAGCAGTTACCTGGTGATCTTGGCGAATAGCCATCAGGCGGCCGACCGTGGCGGCCAGCCCATTACGCCAGGATCGCGGCGGCCAGCAGCAGAGCCGGAACCAGGACGGCCAGCACGGACGGCCCGTGCCAGGCCGAGACGGGGCGCGGCGCCCATTCCGGTCCGTCTCCGGCGCCCGGTCCGATTCGCTGTTTCTGTCGGTTCTCTCCGGCTCGGTTCTCTCCGGCACGGGGGACCGGCCGGGCCGCGTCGGCGCGTTCCCGGCGGGCCCGTTCGGCGAGCGCCCGGGCGATCCGTTCGGTCTCCTTGCGATGCACGGCGGCGGGCGGCTCCGCAGTGAGCGCACCCCCGCCGACCGAACGGCGCGCGATCTGGCCCTGGCCCAGCGAGGCCCGCATCCCGCTCATCCCGGCCCGGCGCGGCGACTGGAGCGCCCACGCCTGGATGACCCGGGTGCGCTGCGGGTCTTCCGGTCGTCCCGCCCGCTGGCCGCCCGCCCGCTGGCCGCCGTTCGCGGGTTCCTGCCACGCGCAATGCACCCGCAGCAGGTCGCGCAGGTCCACGTTGGTCACCGTCGCCCAGGGCGCCCGGTGGTCCCGCAGCGGGTTGCGCACCTCGATCCCGTGCGCGGCGGCGACGACCCGCGGCCGGAACGCCGCGACGTACATGACCCCGGTGACCAGCACCAGCGCCGCGGCGGCCGCCAGGGAAAGGCGGTCACGGCCCTGCACCGCGAGGTCGATCAGATTGGCGACCGCAAACGCGAGCCAGACCCACCAGGCCAGCAGGGCCAGGGACGACCGGTAGACGTCCGGCGGCCGCGCCGGTGTGGTGGTGCCGCCGCTCTGGCCGCCGCCGGTCCGGCCGCCGGGTTGGCCGTCTGGCGCGCCCGCGGGAACGCCGACCTTATCGTGCACTAATTGATCCCGTGCCGGCGCAGGATGTCTTCCACCCCAGCCATATCGTCGTCATCGTCCAGGGCGCCCTTCCCGGCCCGCGCGGGCTTGGTGGCCAGTTCCTTGCGCGGGGAGCCTTTCGCCCCGTCCCGGCCGGCCGTACCGTCGCGCGCGGCCCCGGCGGTCCCGTCCACGGCCGTCCGGCCCGGTTGGTCCCCGGCCGGGACCTGGCCGCGGGCACGCCGGGCGCGCTCCCGGCGCCGGCCGGCGGCCGACACCACGAACAGCACCGCCGCCAGCGCGGCCACGCCGACACCCGACCACACCTTGAGCGAGAACGCGAAGGAGGTCGCGAAGGTGCCGATCGCCGTGCCGATCTTCCAGAACATCTCGATGGAACCGGTGAGGTAGGCGGCGACCGGCAGCAAGGACCAGGCCGCCCCGCGCAGCCCGGACATCAGTCCCCGCCTGCGCATCGCGAACCAGCTCGCGATCAGTCCGATCCCGGTGAGCCCGGCGCAGAGCGGCAGCCAGGCGATCGCGTTGTAAGTCGACATCTCTACCTCGATGGCGCTACTCGACGCATACTTCAGAGGCAGCGGCCCCTTTGTCCATCGTTGCACAGCCTCCGTACCGGATGAACCGCCCGGATGAATCGCCCAGATGAACGGCTCAGACGAGCCCATCCCGCCCGGGCCCGGGCAGCGGCCCATCCTGCCCGTGCCCGGGCAACGGCGGGGGGGTACCGCCGAACTCCGGGCACAGCGCCTTGTGCGCGCACCACTCGCAGAGCCGTCCCGGCCGGGCCCGCCAGTCGCCGCTATCGGTGGCCCGCTCGATGGCCTGCCACAGCGCCAGCACCTTGCGCTCGGTGGCCCGCAGATCCGCCTCGTCGGGCGTGTACCGCACGACCTGCCCGTCCCCGAGGTACATGAGCTGCAGCAGCCGCGGGATCTCGCCACGCGCCCGCCACAGCACCAGGGCGTAAAACTTCATCTGGAACAGCGCCCGCGCCTCGAAGTCCGGCGGCGGCGCCTTGCCGGTCTTGTAGTCCACGACCCGGATCTGGCCGGCCGGCGCGACGTCGAGCCGGTCGATGTAGCCGCGGAGCCGCAGCCCGGACTCCAGCTCGGCCTCGACGTACAGCTCACGGTCCGCGGGCTCCAGGCGGCGCGGATCCTCGAGCCGGAAATAACTGTCCACCGCGGTGGACGCGTCGCGGATCCACGCCTCCCGCTCGGCCTCGCCGGGGAACAGTTCGGCCAGGTCCGGCTCGGCCGCCGCCAGCCGCTCCCACTCCGGCTGCAGCAGTGAGCGCGCCGCGTCCAGGGTCCTCATCGCCGGGGCGAGGTCGAAGAGGCGCTCCAGCACCGCGTGCACGAGCGTCCCCCGGGCGGCGGCGGCACTCGGTGGCTCGGGCAGTTTGTCGATCACCCGGAACCGGTACAGCAGCGGGCAGGTCATGAAATCGGCGGCCCGGGACGGCGACAGCGCCGGCCCGCGCGCCGCACCCGGGCCCTCATCCGGAGGGGCCGGGTCGGCGATCTCTACCGCGACGAGTTCATCCACGCCCATGAGCGTAGGGCAGGGTACTGACAGCCGATGCGGCCTTTGGCGGGGAGCCGGTGCGGCCTTTGGCCGGGAGCCGGTGCGGCCTCCGGTCGGCACTCGCCGTAACTTTCCCGGTCGCGGGGCCCGGGATGGCACGTAGCATCGAGCTGTGGCAGGGATGACGCCCGACAAACAAGACCAGCAGCCGCCCAAGCAGCCGGGGTCCGGGATCGTAATCGGGCGCCCGTTCGGCATCCCGGTGACCATCTCGCCGTACTGGTTCGTGATCGCGGGCGTCTTCATCGTCATCTACGCGAACGATCTGGCCGGGACGCTGAACGGCAGTACCCGGTACATCGTCGCCGCCGCCTTCGTGATCCTGCTCTACGCGTCCGTCCTGATCCACGAGCTGAGCCACTCGCTGGTCGCCCGCGGTTACGGGCTGCCGGTGCGGCGGATCCTGCTGTACCCCCTCGGCGGCATCTCCGAGATCGAGCGCGAGCCGGAGACGCCCAGCCGGGAATTCATCGTCTCCGCGGCCGGCCCCGCGCTCTCGCTGGTCCTGGCGGCCATCGGGTACGGGCTGACGAAGCTGGTACCGGGCGGGACCATCGGCTGGATCATCGTGAACCAGCTCCGCTGGGCCAACCTCGTGGTGGCCGTCTTCAACCTGCTCCCGGGCCTGCCGCTGGACGGCGGCCGGATGCTGCGCGCCATCGTGTGGAAGGTCACCGGGCGGCCGGGTACGGCGACCATCGTGGCCGCGTGGTCCGGCCGGGTCCTCGCGGTCGCGCTGCTGGTGGTGCCGGCCGGGTACGCGATGGCCAAGGGCCGGAGCCAGGACCTGATGAGCATGCTGTGGCTGGCGTTCATCGCCGGGTTCATGTGGATCGGCGCGGGGCAGTCGATCCGGGCGACCCGGGTGCGGGAGCGGCTGCCGGGTATCCAGGCGCGGCGGCTCGCCCGTAAGGCCATCCCCATTCCCTCGACCCTCCCGCTGGCCGAGGCCATTCGCCGGGCCGACGAGACCAACGCGCGTGCCCTGGTCGTGGTGGACCACGAGAACACCCCGATCGCCATCGTGAACGAGTCGGCGGTGATGGCGACGCCGCCGCAGCGCCGGCCGTGGATCGAGGCCGGGACGCTGGCCCGCAAGCTCGATCCCAGCCTCGTGCTATCGGCCGACCTGGGCGGGATGGCGCTGATCGACGCCGTCCGCAAGGCTCCGGCGAGTGAGTACCTGGTCGTGGAGCCCACCGGCCAGGTGTACGGCGTGCTGGCCGCCAGCGACCTGGACGGCGCGTTCGCCGGGGTCTGAGTCCCGATCGACGTCCCCGATCGACCCGGCGGCGAGCCGATAGCCTGTCCGGCATGATCCCCCCACGTCGCGGCCCGTTCCGGGCAGGCGACCTCGTCCAGCTCACCGACCCGAAGGGCCGCCACCATACGGTGGTCCTGGAACCGGGCAAGTCGTTCTTCACCCACCGCGGGTCGCTCAGTCACGATGACCTCATCGGCCAGCCGGACGGGAGCGTGGTGAAGTCCTCGGGCGGCACGCTCTACGTCGCGCTCCGCCCGCTGCTCGCGGACTTCACCCTGGGCATGAAGCGCGGTGCGGCGGTCGTCTACCCCAAGGACGCCGCGCAGATCGTGGCGATGGCCGACGTCTTCCCGGGGGCGCGGGTCGTCGAGGCGGGAGCCGGGTCGGGCGCGCTGACCTGCTGGCTGCTCCGCGCCGTGGGCGACGGCGGGTCGGTGACCTCGTTCGAGCGCCGCGCCGACTTCGCCGAGATTGCCCGGCACAACGTGGAGACCTTCTTCGGTGCCGTGCCCGCGGCGTGGCAGCTGGCCGTCGGCGACTTCGACGCCGGGGCGCGTTCGCTTCCGGCGGACCACGCTGACCGCGTAATCCTCGACATGCTCGCGCCGTGGGACTGCGCGCAGGCCGCCGCGCACGTCCTGGTGCCCGGCGGTGTCATCTGCTGCTACGTGGCGACGACCACGCAGTTGTCCCGGACCGTCGAGGCGCTGCGCGCGCAGGGGAATTTCGATGAGCCGGCCGCGTGGGAGTCGATGGTACGCGGCTGGCATGTGGACGGCCTGGCGGTCCGCCCGGACCAGCGGATGATCGGGCACACGGGCTTCCTGCTGACGGCGCGGCGGCTGGCCGACGGGGTGACGCCCCCGCCGCGACGGCGCCGCCCGTCCAAGGGCGCGCACGCGGACGAGGAGAGCCAGGCGCAGGTGAACTCCTGAGGCCCTGAAGAGCCCGTAGGAACGCGCGCGGGCCGTACGCTCCCAGCTTGCGCGGCCTCAAGCCCATGGCCCGTTACGGAACCAGAAGTGTCTAAACCGTAACGATAGGCCGCCCCGGCTGCTTCGGACGCCCCCCGGCGGGGCATTAATCCCGTATCCAGTGTGCTCTGACTAACGCGGGCTGCCAGGTTACGAACCGATCCGTGATAGGTAGGGTCTAAATAGTTCAGGTACCGGAAGGAGGTGAGGGGCGTGGGAAGCAGGGATGAAAGCTCACGAGCCTCACGGCATGACGATGAGGTCAAGGGCCTTACCGCGCAGATCTCCTTCCTTGACGAGGAGATCGCCGCATTGCGCCGTAGGCTCGCCGATTCGCCACGCCAGGCGCGGCTTCTCGAGGAGAGGCTGCGTGAGACCGAGGCCAGCCTGGCCGCCGTCACCGCGCAGAACGATCGGCTGACCGGTACGCTGCGCGAGGCCCGGGACCAGATCGTCGCGCTCAAGGAGGAAGTCGACCGGCTGGCGCAGCCGCCCTCGGGCTTCGGCATCTTCCTCAACGCCAGCGCCGAGAACACCGCCGACGTGTTCACCGGCGGCCGGAAGATGCGGGTCCACGTGAGCCCCGCCGTCGAGCTGGACCAGCTCAGGCCCGGCCAGGAAGTCGTGCTGAACGAGGCGCTCAACGTCGTGATCGCCGAGGGCTTCGAGACCGCCGGTGAGATCGTCATGCTGAAAGAGCTGCTGGAGGATGGCGAGCGCGCGCTGGTCATCTCGCACGCCGACGAGGAGCGCGTGGTCCGGCTCGCGGACCCGCTGCGCGCCTCCACCCTGCGCAGTGGCGACTCGCTGCTGCTGGAGCCGCGTTCGGGCTATGTGTTCGAGCGGATCCCCAAGGCCGAGGTCGAGGAGCTCATCCTGGAGGAAGTCCCCGACATCGTCTACTCCGACATCGGCGGCCTGACCTCCCAGATCGAGCAGATCCGGGACGCGATCGAGCTGCCGTACCTGCACGCGGACCTGTTCCGCGAGCACCAGCTCCGGCCGCCGAAGGGCGTGCTGCTCTACGGCCCGCCCGGCTGCGGGAAGACGCTCATCGCCAAGGCGGTGGCGAACTCGCTGGCCAAGCAGGTCGCCCAGAAGACCGCCGCGGACGGTACCGCCGGGCCCGGCTCGGCGGGGCGGAGCTTCTTCCTGAACATCAAGGGCCCGGAGCTGCTGAACAAGTACGTCGGCGAGACCGAGCGGCACATCCGGCTCGTCTTCCAGCGGGCCCGGGAAAAAGCCAGCGAGGGCATGCCGGTCATCGTGTTCTTCGACGAGATGGACTCGATCTTCCGTACCCGCGGCTCGGGTGTCTCCAGCGACGTGGAGAACACGATCGTCCCGCAGCTCCTGTCCGAGATCGACGGCGTTGAGGGCCTGCAGAATGTGATCGTCATCGGCGCGTCCAACCGCGAGGACATGATCGACCCCGCGATCCTGCGGCCCGGCCGGCTGGACGTCAAGATCAAGATCGAGCGTCCCGACGCCGAGGCGGCCAAGGACATCTTCTCCAAGTACATCCTGACCGGGCTCCCGCTGCACCCCGACGACCTGGCCGAGCACGGCTCGTCGCGGGACGGGACCGTCGAGGCGATGATCCAGCGGGTCGTCGAGCGGATGTACACCGAGTCGGAGGAGAACCGGTTCCTCGAGGTCACCTACGCCAACGGCGACAAGGAGGTCCTGTACTTCAAGGACTTCAACTCCGGGGCCATGATCCAGAACATCGTGGACCGGGCCAAGAAGATGGCCATCAAGGAGTTCCTCGACACCGGGCAGAAGGGCCTGCGGGTGGCGCACCTGCTGTCGGCCTGCGTCGACGAGTTCAGCGAGAACGAGGACCTGCCCAACACCACCAACCCGGACGACTGGGCGCGCATCTCCGGCAAGAAGGGCGAGCGCATCGTCTACATCCGCACCCTGGTGTCGGGCAAGACCGGCACCGAGGCAGGCCGGTCGATCGACACCGTGGCCAATACGGGCCAGTACCTGTGACGTGTGTCGGCGGCCTGGGCACGGCCCAGGCGGCATAGGCTGCTGACATGAGCGTGCTGCGGGTGATGGGCACCGAGACCGAGTACGGCATCTCGGTGCCCGGCCAGCCAGGGGCCAACGCCATGGTGACCTCGTCCCAGATCGTGAACGCCTACCAGGCCGCGACGGCGGCACGGGCGCGCCGGGCCCGGTGGGACTTCGAGGAGGAGAATCCGCTCCGCGATGCCCGCGGCTTCGACCTGGCCCGGGAGAGCGCGGACTCGACCCAGCTCACCGACGAGGACCTGGGCCTGGCCAACGTCATCCTGACCAACGGGGCCCGGCTGTACGTCGACCACGCGCACCCGGAGTACTCGACCCCCGAGTGCACCAACCCGCTGTCCACGGTGATCTGGGACAAGGCCGGCGAGCGGATCATGGCCGAGGCCGCCGAGCGCGCCGCGACGATTCCCGGCGCCGCGCCGATCCAGCTCTACAAGAACAACACCGACAACAAGGGTGCCTCCTACGGCACCCACGAGAACTACCTCATGCGGCGGGCCACGCCCTTCGCCGACATCGTCCGGCACCTGACCCCGTTCTTCGTCTCCCGCCAGGTCATCTGCGGTGCCGGGCGCGTGGGCATCGGCGCGGACGGCCGCGGCGTCGGCTTCCAGATCAGCCAGCGGGCCGACTTCTTCGAGGTCGAGGTCGGCCTGGAGACGACGCTGAAGCGGCCGATCATCAACACCCGGGACGAGCCGCACGCCGATCCGGAGAAGTACCGGCGGCTGCACGTGATCATCGGCGACGCCAACATGAGCGAGGTCGCCACCTACCTCAAGGTGGGGACCACGGCCCTCGTCCTTTCGATGATCGAGGACAAGTTCCTCGACGCGGATCTGTCCCTGGACGCCGCCGTCGCCGACCTGCGGGCCGTCTCGCACGACCCGTCGCTGCGCCGCCTGGTGACGCTGCGGAACGGCAAGAAGATGACCGCCATCCAGCTCCAGCGCGAGTACCTGGAACTGGCGCGCAAGTACACCGAGGACAAGTTCGGCTCGGACGTCGACTCCATGACCGCCGACGTGCTCGACCGGTGGGAGTCGGTGCTGAACCGGCTGTCCGAGGACCCGATGCAGCTGTCCCGTGAGCTGGACTGGGTGGCGAAGCTGGAACTGCTGGAGGGCTTCCGGGTCCGCGACGGGCTGGCCTGGGACCACCCGCGCCTGCAGCTCATCGACCTGCAGTACTCCGATGTCCGGCAGGCCCGCGGGCTGTACAACCGGCTGGCCGCCAAGGGCCGGATGGTGCAGCTTGCCACCGAGGAGCAGATCCGCCGGGCGATCGATGAGCCTCCCGAGGACACCCGGGCCTACTTCCGCGGCCGGTGCCTGCGCCAGTACGCCGAGTCGGTCGCCGCCGCGTCCTGGGACTCGGTGATATTCGATATCCCGGGCCGTGAGTCGCTGCAGCGGGTGCCGACCCTGGAGCCGCTGCGCGGGACCAAGGCGCACGTCGGGAACCTGCTCCGGCGCTGCCGGACTGCGGCGGACCTGGTTTCGGCGCTGACCGGGCAGCCGGAATAAGCCCGATTTGCGGCTGGACCGCAAATCGGGGGTTGAACATGATGTCGGCGGGCGAAGATAGCGTTGGGGCGGGAACGCCCCCGATTGACGGAGGTACCGGGATGGCAACATCAAAGGACACGGGCGGCCAGCGCCAGACCTCACGGCGTACCGAGGAGGCCGAGGAGACCGAGGCCAAGTCGACCGAAGAGGTCCAGGAACGGCACGAGAAGCTCTCCGACGACGTTGACGCGATCCTGGACGAGATCGACGAGGTGCTCGAGGAAAACGCGGAGGAGTTCGTCCGCTCGTACGTCCAGAAGGGCGGCCAGTAACCGCTCGCCACCAGGGCCCGTACTGCCGCTCGAGGAGCCGCAGTGCGGGCCGTTAACTGGTTCGCGCAGGGCTGACGCCCGGCTTGACGGATGGCGCGCGGCCCTGTGCGCAGCGCCCGCAGGTCGCAGTAGGGTCTGTTGTAAGACGGCTTTGAGATACGGAAGGAACCGCGTGGGCTCTGACTTGGACGGGAGCAGGCGTTTTCCCGGAGCGTTCATGGCTCCCCGGATTTCCTCGTTCGCTGACTTCCTCGCCTCCTACGCGCCCGACCTGCTGCCCGGCAGCGCGGCGGGCCGGGCCCCGATGTCCGGTACGCACCCCGGGCCGGGCGGGCACGGGCTGCCCGACCTGCCGCATGCGACGACGATCGTCACGGCCATCTGCGACGGCGGCGTGGTCATCGCCGGGGACCGCCGCTCCACCGCGGGCAACATGATTGCCAAACGGGACGTGGAGAAGGTCTTCCGCACCGACGAGTTCTCCGGCATGGGGATCGCGGGCACGGCCAGCGTGGGCCTGGAGTTCGTCCGGCTCTTCCAGGTGGAGCTCGAGCACTACGAGAAGATGGAGGGCCGGTCGCTGTCCCTGGAGGGCAAGGCCAACCGCCTGGCCACGATGATCCGGGGCAACATCGCCGCCGCCATGCAGGGCCTGGCCGTCGTCCCGTTGTTCGCCGGCTACGACGAAGTCACCGGGATCGGCCGGATCTTCAGCTACGACGTGGCCGGTGGCCCGTACGAGGAGCACCGGTACCATTCGATCGGTTCGGGGTCGGTGTTCGCCCGGGGCTCGCTGAAGAAGCTCTACCGGGACGGCATGACGTCGTCCGAGGTGGTGCGCGCGTGCGTGCAGGCGCTGTACGACGCGGCCGACGACGACTCGGCGACCGGCGGCCCCGACCTCACCCGCTCCATCTACCCGGTGATCGCGGTCGTGACCGCGGACGGCTACAACCGGCTGTCCGAGGCCGAGGCCGAGGAGCACGCGCGCGCCGTGGTCAACGAGCGTATGCATTCGCCGGACGGCCCGACGGCGCCGCTCAGCTCCGGCTGAGCACAGCCCCCCTCCCGCCCTCCCGTCCCAGCCGAACTCGCGAGTAAAGGAAGCGCCTGCGGTGTCCATGCCGTTCTACGTATCACCCGAACAGGTGATGAAAGACAAGGCGGACTATGCGCGCAAGGGAATCGCGCGCGGCCGCAGCGGGGTCGTCATCCAGTACGCGGGCGGGATCCTGTTCGTGGCGCCCAACCCGTCCCGGGCGCTGCACAAGATCAGCGAGATCTACGACCGGATCGCCTTCGCCGCCGTCGGCCGGTACAACGAGTACGAGAACCTGCGCAAGGCGGGCGTGACCTACGCCGACGTCACGGGCTACCAGTTCGACCGGCGTGACGTCACCGCGCGCGGCATCGCCAACTGGTACGCCCAGCAGCTCGGCCAGATCTTCACCGAGAGCTCCAAGCCGTTCGAGGTCGAGATCATCGTGGCCGAGGCGGGGGAGACCACCGACGCCGACCAGATCTACCGGATCACGTTCGACGGTTCGGTCGGCGACGAGCACGGGTACGCGGCGATCGGCGGTCAGGCCGACCAGGTGAGCACGGTCCTGAAGGAACGCTACTCCGACGGCATGACGCTGACCGAGGCGCTCAGCGCCGCGCTGGCCGCGCTGGCCGCTCCCGCCGGCAACGCTGCCCCCGCCGGCAACCCCACTTCCACCGGTAACGGGGGCGAGCGCCCGGACCTGGGGACCAGCCAGCTCGAGGTGGCCGTGCTGGACCGCACCCGGCCGCACCGGACGTTCCGCCGGCTGCAGGGCGCCCGGCTGGAGCAATTGCTCGCCGAGAGCCGGGCCGCCGAGCCCGCCGAGGCGCCCGAATCGGCCGGGCCTCCCGAAACCGGCCCGGCCACGGGCCCCGCGGCTCCGCCGTCCGATCCCATCGGCCCGTCCGCACCCGCCGACGGAAATACTCCATAATTCGGGGGGGCGACCCCCCGATCCCCCCGCATGCGCTTCGCGCCCGCGCGGTGGTACTTCGCCGACACACCGGCCACTCACCGGGCCTGAAGGCCCGGTTCGCTGGGCCGGTAACGATCGCCTCGCCGTCACCCGCGGCGGTTCTCGCCGACAGCACCGGCCGCTCACCGGGCCGGAGGCCCGGTTCGCTGGGCCGGTAACGATCGCCTCGCCGTCACCCGCTGCGGTTCTCGCCGACAGCACCGGCCGCAGCATCGCGCTGCTCCAGTTGCATGGTGTCCTCCGTTTCTGAAGACGGCTGAGGACGTATGCAGGCTAATGACTGGATGTCTGACTTCACGGTTATGGAGAGGGCTCCTCCGCCCCGGCGCCTGTTCAAGCCGACGCCGGGGCGAGCGGAGCCGGGGCCGCTGGGCACGGCTGCGGCTGCCGGTTCGTTACGGCGTGACCGCGATGGCTACCGGACTGCCCCCGACGCTGATCGGCTTGAGGGCAGTGCTGGTGGCGGTGGCGATCGGGATCACCGTGCTCAGGCCGTAGTCGGTGACGTAGGCGGTCTTCCCGTTCGGGGTGATCGCGATTTCATATGGGAACGAGACCCAGATCGGCTTCCCGAGCCGGATCGCCTTGAGCGCGGTGTTGGTGGCGGTGGCGATCGGGGTCACCGTCGCCGCGCCGGAGTTGATGACGTAGGCGGTCTTCCCGTTCGGGGTGATCGCGAGAGCCCCGGGGCTGGTCCCGACCTTGATGGCCCGGCCGGCGGTGTTGGTGGCGGTGCGGATCGGGAAGACCGTGTTCGTGCTGTGGTCGGTGACGTAGGCGGTCTTGCCGTTCGGGGTGATCGCAATGCTGTCGAGGCCCTGCGCCGCCTTGATCGTCTTCAGCACGGTGTTGGTGGCGGTGGCGATCGGGGTCACCGAGCCGGTGTTAACGACGTAGGCCGTCTTCCCGTTCGGGGTGATCGCGATGGCATCGGGGTTGGAGCCCACCGTGATCGTCTTGAGCATGGTGCTGGTGGCGGTCCTGATCACGGTCACCTTACCGGGGCTTCCCCCACTGACCAGGTATGCGGTTTTGCCGTTCGGGGTGATCGCGATCGCATAGACGGCGGACGCCAGGTTGATCTGCTTGATCGCGGTGCTGGTGGCGGTGTTGATCACGGTCACGGCCGCGTCGCCGTTGCTGATGACGTAGGCGGTCTTCCCGTTCGGGGTGATCGCGATGCCCGTGGGGCCGGCCACCGTTGTGATCGGCTTGCCGACCTTGTTGGTGGCGGTCTGGATCGGGAACACCGAATCACCGGCCGCCCTGTTGCTCGCGGCCGCATTGGTGACGTAGGCGATCTTCCCGTTCGGGGTGATCGCGATCGCATCGGCGCTAAAGGCCACATGTATTGTCTTGAGCGCGGTGCTGGTCGCGGTGTTGATCGGGGTCACGGAACCCGAATGGATAGCGACGTAGGCGGTCACCGGGCGAGCCGTCCTGACCGCCGAGGTGGGCGCGGCCGTCGCTCCGGCGGTGCCGTTCCCGGCTAAGCCCAGCGTGCTCAGTGCCCCGGCCGCCGCGACCACGCTGGCGGCCCGCATGATGTGGGTTCGCATGGGAAGTCATCCCTTTCATGCCCGGGACCGGGGCAGAACGCATCTCTGCGGGGTGATGGCCGGGCGGCCGGTCCCGGGGCTTGCCCCCGGCGCGAATCCGCGTCCCGCTCCTGTCACCACTCTTGTCTCGCCGCAATTATGTTCGCTGCGGCCAGCGCGGCGCGCCAGATCCGTAGGTCACCACAAGGCTGGCTTTCGGCCCGCGTCTCGAAATCGCATCGACCACAGTGGAGGGCGATCTCCAGGATCGGGATGCAGTGCGGCTCGACCGGCACGAGGTCGCCGCCCTGGACCGCCGTGACTTCCAGATCGTCGCGCCACGCCACCTGCCCAAAGGCGGGCGGCTCAGACTGCTGCCGGAAGACTGATTCCCGTCCCGGCTGACCCAGCGATTAGCTGCCGCACAGATGATCTGCGCAGCGCGGTGGCGTCGCTGCCGTGCCACCCCCGCACCCCTGGCCGCCGTCCTGCGTTCCTGGGAAGACCGATTCGGGGCAAGGCTGGTCCGACTGGGCTTCGACACGATGGATCTGCAGGTCGAGCGGCCGGTGGCCGCCGACGATGCGGCACTCGCTGTCGCGGCCGAGCATTTCGCGTTTTGCCCGGACAACATCTACCAGGACGCCGGCTCGATACAGGACTATGCGGCCGGCGTTCGCGGAGCGGCGATCTGGTCATTCTGGTGGGACTGACCGACCGTGCTACAGCGGGATGTTGCGGTGGGCGCCTCTGGCCTGGGGAGCGGCGGCAATGGCGTGGGCGATCGCCTGGCGGGTCTGCGCGGGTTCGATGATCTCGTCGATGACGCCGAGGTCGAGGGCCCGCTGAAGGCCGCCGACGGTCCGCTCGTGCTCGGCAGCCAGCGCCGTCTCGGCGTCGTGCAGCTTCTCCGGCTCGGTGGCGGCCAGCGTGCGCCGGTGCAGGATCCGGATCGCGGCCACCGCGCCCATCACGGCCACTTCCGCGCCCGGCCAGGCCAGTACGCGGGTGGCGCCCAGCGAGCGGGAGTTCATCGCGATGTAGGCGCCGCCGTACGCCTTGCGCGTCACGAGCGTGACCCGCGGCACCACGCATTCGGCGAACGCGTGCAGCAGCTTCGCGCCGCGGCGGACCACCCCGTCCCATTCCTGGCCGACCCCGGGAAGGTAACCGGGGGTATCGACGAGCACCACGAGCGGAATGCCGAACGCGTCGCACATCCGCACGAACCGCGCCGCCTTCTCGGCCGAGGTGGCGTCCAGGCAGCCGCCCAGGCGCAGCGGGTTGTTCGCGACCACGCCGACCGTGCCGCCGCCGAGCCGGCCCAGCGTGGTCACCACGTTCGGCGCCCACTTGGGGAACAGCTCGACCCCCGGCGCGTCCAGCACGCGGTCGATGACCGGGTGCATGTCGTAGGCCCGGCGCGGTGAGCCGGGCAGCAGCCCGCTGAAGTCAGCGCCACGGGGGTCGTCCGCGACCTTGCCGTGATCCCCGAGCAGCGCGGCGAGCCGCCGCGCCTGGGCGATGGCCTCGGTGTCCGTGTCGGTCACGATGGACGCCACGCCCGACCGGCGCGAGTGCGGCTCGTGCCCGCCCAGCCGGGCCATGTCCACATCCTCGCCGGTCACGCTGCGCACCACGTCCGGGCCGGTGACGAAGATCCGGCCCAGCCCGGACAAAATAACGATGTCGGTGAGGG